>Ga0184639_10000195_pt1 | contig 21779 bp, 20 predicted proteins | sample PLM31_170_b2_FD_133155 | JGI IMG/M metagenome (GOLD analysis project Ga0184639, IMG submission 133155) | Groundwater sediment microbial communities from an aquifer in East River, Colorado, USA - PLM3-1_170_b2 | ecosystem: Environmental > Terrestrial > Soil > Riparian zone | place: USA: East...
AGACGCTAACCTCGGAACGGCAGGAAAGAGTTCAGGGGGGAGAAAACAAAGAAAGGAGAATTGATAATGCATGTCAGAAATTCACTTAAGGGGGGGTCAAGACGGGGATCGTACTTGCGCTCGCCCGATTCAACCAAAAAGGAGGTATTTATGTCCATAAATAAGCTGATCGTGTTCGCCGCCGCATTCATGCTGGCATCAGTTCTCGGCTCGATGCCGGTAGGCGCGCAGACAACTTGCGACGAGAACGATCCCAACGCCGACTGTGACAATGATCTGATACCGAACAAATGCGATCCGGACGCGCTTAACTTTGCGAATTTTGACTGCGACGGTGACCTGGTGCTTAACGGCGACGATGCCTGCCCGTTTACCGATCCAGCAGCGACATTCAGCTTCGGGACTTTGACCTGCAATATCTCGGGCCTCGACACGATATTACCGAGCGGTTGCAGCCTTGCCGAGGCACTGGAGGCGTCCCTTGACAGTTGCGACGACAACCCCAGGAACCATGGCAAGTTCGTGAGCTGCGTCGCCAAGGGAACAAACATGCTCAAAAGGCAAAAGGTGATCTCCGGCGCCCAGAAAGGCCAGATCCAGAGCTGCGCCGCGCAGAGCGACATCGGGAAGAAGCCACATCCGTAGATCGTTTATCCAGACTGTAGGTTTCGGGGGCAGCTCCCGCACAGAGGAGCTGCCCCTTTTCTTTTGAGGCGGCGATGGTACTTGCGGCGATCCTTTTCACTGCCGGAGTCTCGGGCGCCACTACCATCGCCGCTAAAATTTCCCAACGCCGGCACCGACCTTCCGCATTTGCCGATTGGCGACCTCCTACCGACACTTCGTTTCCCGTATGAAGTCGAGCACGGTTTCACTCGCCAACCGGTCGGGATGACTGAGCGACGCCACGATGAGAAAATGGCTGTCCCAGGGCGAGACGACGAGCCGGCTCGACACTCCGGCCGTAAAGAGCGCCTTGTGCATCAATTCATTTTGCCGCTTGAGGCCCCTCGCCTCCCAGCGACCGTGGAGCAGAAGAAACGGCGGCGCCGAAGGCGTGACTAGGTCGACCGAAGAAGCGTCGCGCTTCCAATCTTCGCCGCTGGCGCCGGCGCGAAAGGGTTTCTCAATGATCGACGGGTTGGACGCCAGCTCGTAGGTTCTCCGATCCGTCAGATCGAAGGGGTAGCCGCTCACTGAAATCACGCCGCACGGCGCCCGCGGCGGCAGCCCCATTTCCATCTGCGCCTGGCGATCCAGCGCCGCGCGTACCGCCAGTTGCGCGCCGGAGGAATGGCCGGAAAGAAAAATCGCGCGCGGCTCGCCGCCGTACTGTTCCGCATGCCGATAGACCCAGGCCCAGGCGCGGATGACATCCATGACCTGCTCGCGCCAGGTGGCCTTCGGCTGCAATCGGTAATTGATCACCGCCACTCCGACTCCCTGCTTGGCGTAGAATCGCCCGATGTTTCTGTATGGTTCGGCGTCGCCGTAGCGAAGCGCCTTGTCGCCGCGCCTCCAACCGCCACCGTGGACGAAGAGCAGCACCGGCCAGCCGTTGCGCTCCGGGACATAGAGGTCCAAGCGATGTTTGCGCGGGTCCGCTGATGAATCGTCCCAGTAACTGAGATCTTGGTGCACCTGGGCCTGCGCCAGCGCCGCCTCGCGGAAGAAGAGACGAACCGAGAGCCATTCGGGAATCTTCGCGCAGCCGCTGAAGACGAGGCCCACCACGAGAGCAATTAGGCTGGTTGCAAGCATTTTGCCGCGGGCCGCAGCAGGAGGCTTCCGCTTGACCACGGTTCGGCCCGTAAAAACAATTGCCGATCGAAACATCGCCACCATTTATCGTTTTCACTCTCCCCTCTGTCAAGCCTGGGTTCCTCCGGTCGATGATTGTTGCGTCTACATTCTTGCTTGTTAGAATCTGTTGTCCAGTCGGCGCGCGCATCTACGCTCTCCGGAGCAAGCGACAGGCGATTTACGACAAGGAGTCGATGGAGCTGTTGATCAAGCGCATCGGTGTGGACAACGTGCTTTTCGCCACCGAGATGTTCGGCGCGGTCAACGCCATCGACCCCAAAACCGGACGCAACTTCGAAGACCTGGTGCCGATCTTCCAGTCCATCGATTGGCTGAGCGATGAGGAGCGCCATAAAATCACCGAGGGCAACGCGCGAAAAGTCTTTTCACGGATGTTCGCCGAGGCGAAGAAATAAGCCTCGCGTTCTGCCGCCGATTTTCAGGCGCGTCCAAGCTGTCCCCCCCCAAGCGTCGCGGCTTATACCGACCAGTCCCAGAATACCGCGCGTCAAATTGTCCAACGACGTTGGCACGAGGCATAGGCGGGACAAGCGTGAAGGAATTTTCAGTCGCAGAAGCGGAAATAAGTTGTCAGAACCGGCCTACACGCCTGGACGCTAGCCGGTAGGATATTGAGAGCAAGATGGCAAAATCTCCCGCGAACTGTCATATTTCCGTAGTCGATCTCTCGTGTCGGTCTTCTAAGTTCTTGCGTTGTAACGGGTCGTGCCGTGGCACACTTCCTGCTTTTCTGAGACACTACCCTCCGAACGGTACGAAAAAAGATTTCGGGGGAGTAAACAAAGAAAGGAGGATTGACAATGCATGCCATTAATTCACTGAAGAGGGTCAAAGCGGCGTTGGTTCTAGCCGCGGTCCTGTTCACTGCGGGAGTCGCGGGCGCCGCTACGACAGTAGACCCTAACGGCGACCTGAATGGGCCGCGGGACGTCGCGACGGTGTCGATCACGACCGAGTGTACGTTGGGCCAAAGCGCGACGTTGACCGTCTATATCTTTCAGTCGGTGGGACGCCTGATCAACATCGGGATCGGCACCGCGGCCTTCACCTGTTCGGGCGGCAGCGACGTCTCGACAGTCGTCGTGTCCGCGATTCCGGGCCTGAAGTTTAAGCCCGGGCCTGCCACCGTGCTGGTTCACACGGAGACCGACGACGCCGGAACCATTACCAAAAGCGACAGCGGTGCCAAGGTTAATCTTCACCCCTAGGGGAGACACACTGCGTCATGAGCGAAGCGCGCCTGGGTGCAGACGGGCTCATTTTCAAAGGAACGTCGTCTGCGCCCAGGGGCGCTCATAGGAAATTACCCCGCACGCACGAACCACGCCATTCTGAGTTCCAAAAAACGCCGCGGAAATCTCTGACGGCCAAAAACCAAATCTCAGTGCCGACCGACTCGAAATCTCCGACACGCACTTCAACCGGCGCATGAATGGGCCCGCCCTTGCCTTGAGGGTCGGCGTTCGACGCTCAGTGAATTTTGCGTTGACATTGTCTCCGGTTCAAATCTATTCTTTCCGCCGGACCCCGATACGCAATTCCGGATTTTCCAGAGCGGGGCATAAACCCGGAGGTATTCATGGCCGGATCACTCCAAGACCTGCGCGTGATCGACTTCACCCACGCGCTCAACGGACCCTTTTGCACGATGCTGCTCGGCCATCTGGGCGCGGAGATCATCAAAATCGAGCCGCCGGCCGGCGACGGCTTTCGCCGCTCCTGGATGGCGCGCGATGCGAAGAAGGACGGCTACGAGTTCCTTTGGATCAACGTCAACAAGAAAAGTGTCGTGCTCAATTTAAAAAGCGAGCGCGGCATCGAGCTGGCGCGCGGTCTCATCGCCCGCGCCGACGTGCTGGTCGAGAACTACCAGAAAGGCACGATGGAGCGCTTCGGTCTCGACTACGATTCAGTGAAAAGTCTCAACCCGCGGCTCATCTACGCCTGCTCGCGCGGTTACGGCGAATCGGGGCCCTACGCGGACTACGGCAACACCGCCCAGAGCAACAACGCCATGACCGGCTGGACGCACACGTCCTGGGGCTATAGCGGCGCGCCGGGAACCAAGGCGCTGGGCATCGGCGACGAGGCCGCCGGCGTCAGCATGACCGTAGGAATTCTTGCGGCATTGCACGCGCGCGAGCGCAGCGGCGAAGGCCAGAAGATCGTCGTCTCCATGCAGGAGGCCGTCATCGGCTTCATGATCAGCTCGCTGCACGAGTTTTTCACCGGCAACGCCATCGGCAACTGGCCGATTCCGGTAGCCGACGGCCACTTTACGCTGCGCATCCCCGACATGAGCGACGCAGTGTGGGCGAAGCTCGCCCATCTCATGGAGAAACACGATCTAGTTGCAGATCCACGCTTTGCCACAGCTGCTGCCCGCCGGCAGCACCGGGCGGAGTTGGAGGAAATGATCAAATCATGGGCGCGGGGGAAAACACGTCAAGAGTTATGGAACGAGCTGCGCCCATTGGATTATTTCGGCGCGCCCGTCCTGTCCACTGCCGAGGTGCTCGATGATCCGCATATCAAAGCGCGCCGGGCGTTCATCGAGCGCGATCACCCGACCGCAGGCGCGACGACGCTGCTCGCGCCATGGATTCATATGTCCAAGACGCCCGCGAGCATCCGCGACGATGCGCCCGCCATAGGCCAGCACACCGACGAAGTGCTCAGCGGACTCCTGGGCTTGAGCGCGACCGGTCTCAGCGATCTCCGCGCCCAGGGCATCATCAAATAGCGGCAATCGCACCTCTTCCATCCTCCATCTTCCATCCTCCATCTTCCATCTTCCATCTTCCATCTTCCATCTTCCATCTTCCATCCTCCATCTTCCAGCCTCCATCTTCCATCCTCCATCCTCAATCCTCAATCCTCCTCACTCTTACTTACTCCTTACCCCTCACTCTTCCGGCCTTCCCACATTGACACCCCGCCAGGCTTCTATTAGCATCGCGCCAATCGGAGTCGAAACAGGAGCGAATAGCCATGCTCAGCCAAGAAGAGAACGAGTTGCTTGCGCGCGTCGGCCCAGGAACTCCGGGCGGCCGGCTGCTCCGGCGTTACTGGCAGGTGGTCGGAGCGGCGGCGGAGCTGAGCGATGAAAAACCAAAAAAGAAAGTCCGGGTCCTCGGCGAAGACTTGGTGCTCTATCGCGACCGCTCCGGCGACTACGGGCTGGTCGCCGAGAAGTGCTCGCACCGCGGCGCGTCGCTCTATTACGGCTTCGTCGAGGAGAACGGCATCCGCTGCGCCTACCATGGCTGGAAGTACGACGCTTGCGGCAGGTGCGTGGAACAGCCTTTTGAGAGCCCGCAGTCCGGCTTCAAAGAAAAAATTGCCCATCCGGCCTACCCCGTGGTGAAACAGTCGGGGCTGCTGTTTGCTTACATGGGGCCGCCGGATAAAAAACCGCTCCCGCCCAAGTGGGACCTGCTGGTGCGCACGGATGGCGTGAAGAAGGTCGATATCTGCGAGGTTCTCGCTTGCAACTGGCTCCAGGCGATGGAAAACTCCGTCGATCCCTACCACACCTACTACCTCCATTCGCACACGCTGAAACTGAAGGGCGACCCAGACCACGTGCCGTTTCATTATCAAGAGGTGCAGAAGACGGAGTTTGACCTGGTGATCGAGCCCACCTGGGCGGGAATTCAGAAGCAAAGAATTTTCGCCGGCGACGGCGTCCCCGAGGAGGCGCCTCACCCGCTGATTTTTCCCAATATCCTCTTCGTTCCCGTGCGCATGGGTTACGCCATGCATTTTCGCACGCCCATCGACGACCACAACACCCAGATCTACCAGTTCCGCTTCGTCCCGACCCAAGACGGCAGCCCGGCGGAACAATCCGGCGAGCCGCCGGTGGAGTTTGTGCGGACAAAGAATGATGAAGGCGAATTTCATTTGGAACATTTCGCCAGCCAGGACCAGATGGCCTGGGAGACCCAGGGCCCCATCGCCGACCGCACCAAGGAGCACCTCGGCGAGTCCGACCGTGGCATCATCATGTTTCGAAAACTCTTGCGCGAGCAGATTCAAACCGTCGAGAACGGCCAGGACCCCGTCGGGACGAACCGGGACCCGGCAAATGACGAAGTCATTCGACTGATTCACGAAGGAGGCTACGACGCATTTTCCTTCGCCGCCGCGGCAGCGGGACGCCGCCAGTGACGAGACAACTCAACCAAGGACCTAAATATCCCATCACCTTGGCTCGCCGGATCGTTTTGCGAGCGCGACGGCAACGATCGTCAGAGCGCTAACGAGCAAGGGAAACCAAACCTGCGCAACCCAAGGCACAGGAATGAGAAAGAGCACGTCGGGCGTCAACAAAGAAGACGGCCATCGAACCATCGCCCACAGGCCCGCATAATAGAAAATATCCCAAACGGCAAAGGCCCAGAGAAATACCGCGCAACGCTCCCGTAGAGAATCGGCTGCCAGGAGAGCGACGCTAAGGAGCATTATCATCGTTGCGACTTCCCGAAACATTTCCACGGCTCTTAGACTTTCGGGCAACTCACGAAGGAGTTGAGCGTTTAGATTCGGGTCGGATGAAAGTCCGGCGACATCGGCGAGCGTTTCGCCGCATCCAGGAAGAAGTCCCACCGCCGCCCGCAGGTAAACCACGACCGCTGCCTCGACGAAACCAAAGGCGATTCCGAAGCAAGCGGCAACAGCCAGGGCGCGAATCGAAATCGTCAGTCCCTTTTCCCGCCATAAAGAGTACGCCACGAACGGAACGAGTATGAACGGATTTACCCACCAGGGCTGAGCGAAAAGAGTCAATTCATTCATGGGTCTACTGCTAAAGCAGCGTCGCTTACCGACATCGAACCCGGATCAATGAGATGTCACACTTCTTTACCCTTACAAACTGGAAAGATGACGACCCAATGACGGCGGAGCGGCGGAGTGAGAAATCGTGAATCGTGATCGTAAGACGTGAGTCGAGGAGCGCTGCGAAAATCAGTGCCGGGCTTTCTGCTTTTCTCAAGCCAACCGGTCGTAGACCAACGGCGCGCAAAATTTCAAATCGCGCCGGCTAGTTCTTCTCGGCGGAGCGAAAGATTTCCGCGAGCTTTCGGCGCGCCGCCGCTTCGCCCTCCGGCAGCAGGTCGAATTTTGTCGTGTCGTCGGCCTTTTTTAAAATCCTCCGCCCCTGCTCGCTTTCAGGCATCGAGAGCAATATCTTCTCGAGCCGGTCGACCAGCGCCGGGGCAAAATCTTTTCGCACGGAGAGGAAATGACGCGGCAGCGGCTCGGTTTGCGCCAGGATGCTGATGGCTGATTTTTTCCTCTCGTCCAGCCTCGCGTAGTCGTCGTCGCTGAAGGCTCCGGCCGCCGCCTGTTTCGTGAGTACCATGTCCACAAGTTTTTCCTGGGAATAGGCGAATACGTATCCGATCTCCGTTGGCGAGCCATAGGGATTGAATCGGCTCTTGTCGGCGAACTTGAATCCCTTTTTGAGCAGAAACGACTTCGCCAAAAAATGGCCTGAAGTCGAACTCGGGTCCTCGAAGACAAAAACTTTGCCCCGCAAATCTTCCAGGCGGCTTACTGCGCCGTTATTTTTCGTGAAAATGAGGCTGCGATATTCCGCCATGCCGCTTTTCCAACGTCTCAAGAGTAATTTCGCGGCGCCGTGCATATCGTTGATGAGATAGGTCGGATAGGGACTCTCCATGTAGAAATCGACCTTTTTTTGCTCCAGCAGCCTGGCCAACTGAAACGGCGTAGGCGCGATCATGACCTTGCTCTCAATATCCGACGCGGCGGAGAGCTTTCCCGCGAGGTAGCGCGCGAACTCCTGGAAGCGCTCCTCGATTTGCGCCCGATGGGTTTCGGAGACGATTCCTAAAGTGAGCGTTTGCGCCTTGGCCCGTTCCGGCCCCTGGGCCGCGGCGTTTCCCGTGAGAACAACCTGAAAGGCCAGCGCGGCGAGCGCAGTCAAGCCGGAAATCCGATTCGAATATCCTCGCATAATCCCATGCACCTTGATCGCAGCATTCTCTGCCAACTGCACCAAAGTCTTATACAAGTGGCGCCGCCTTGGCAAGCGGAGACAGAAAAACACGACTGGGGAAGCGCGGCCATGCATAGCTTGGAGAGCGACTTGTAAGCTATAATTCTGGACTTGAGCGGTAGATATCGACTATAGCTGCGAGGGTGCGGCGCAAGACGTCAACTCCCGCCTTGGGTCTTGGGGGAGCCGTGGGGGTTAAGAATTCTCAATTAGTGCCGATTTGCTCTTGACGAGAGAGCGGTTGCAACCGAGGTCGAATTTGGACGGCACGAGGGTCATCGCCTACTTTTCCATGGAAATCGCGCTGCAGTTGGAAAGCCCACGCGGTGACCAAAACCTCACTGCTCGCCGCGGTAAAAAAGCAGACGGGCGTGGCCATGAACGTGGAGGTGCTCACCCTGGGTTTCGCCCGGCGCGCCGCCAGCTACAAGCGCGCCGATTTGCTTTTTACCGATATCGATCGATTGCGTAGGATCGCCGCCGGCACCGGGCCCTTTCAGGTCGTATTCGCCGGCAAAGCCCATCCCCAGGACCAGGCGGGAAAAGCAGTGATCCATAACATCTTCGGCGGCATCGCAGCGCTGCAGAACGATGTCAAGATCGCCTATCTGGAAAATTACGACTTGAACCTGGGAAAAATCCTGACGGCGGGCGTCGATATCTGGCTCAACACGCCGCAGCCGCCGCTGGAAGCTTCCGGAACGAGCGGCATGAAGGCCGCGCTCAACGGCGTCCCCAGCTTGAGCATCCTCGACGGCTGGTGGATCGAAGGCTGCATCGAAGGAATAACCGGATGGGCGATCTCGAACAAGAACGGGAGCATCGAAGGCGACGAGCGCGCGCGCGACGCTGTGTCCCTTTATGATAAGTTGGAAAAATCGGCCTTACCCCTCTAACCTGCAAAACCGCAGCGGCTTCATCGACGTCATGCGCCACGCCATCGCGCTTAACGGGTCGTTTTTCAACACCCACCGGATGCTTCAGCAATACGTCATTAAAGCTTATTTTTAGCGGGCTGCTGGAAAAGCACCTGCGGCTTCTTTGCGTTCAACCGATTAGGGGGGGCCGCTCGTGCTTGTGATGCGTGCTCGTGCTCGTCTTGCGAATACGAGCCACGAATAACGAGAACGGCTGGCTTCAAATCGGATTTTCGCCGACGCCCAAATCCTTCGGCGCCATTAACATGTGCAGCAAGAGGACCAGCATGCCGTAGCCGATGAACATGAAGGCGCCCACGGGCAATGCCGCCTGGTTGAATTCCGACCTGATTTCTTCATGGAGCGAAAGCGTCGGCTGGTAGACTGCGACGACGCCTACGATATCGCCTTTGGCGTCTGAGATCGGCGCATAGGTGGCGCATAGCTCCTGGGCCTGGCCGTCGGGCGAATGCTCGGGTTTTTGCCTTTCGATGACGAATCCTACCTCGCCGCCCAGGGCCTCCCGGACTTTTCTATTTTCCGTAGACTGCCGTTGGACCGACTCGCCTAGATTCGACCAGATAACTCTCAGGTTCCGGTCCCAGATTGTGAGTCCGGACAACTCACGCGACTGGATGGAGTCGAAGAACGACTGAAAAACCCGACGTTGTTGGATGAAATCCCGTGCACCGAAGACCGCAGGATCGACCACCGAAGAAACTCGACTCTTCAGGTAAGCCGCGGTATCAGTCTTTTTCTTATCAATTGCCGCAGTCCTTATTTCGCTGTAGCGGCTGTAAAGCCAAAGAGCGACCACGGCTAGCAACAAGAGCCCGAAAGCAAGGACGATCCCTTTATAGGCAGCTTCTTTCATCGAGCTTCCATTCTTTCCCTTCCGCCGAGCATTGCCGCCGGCCTAAACCGTCCTCTCCTTCCGAGCATGGTCTAGGACTTCGTCAGGCGAGCTTATCTAATCCCACTGTAGGTGAGCAGGATTTGTGCCAATAGATTATCTTGCGAATCAGCCTGCCCAAGACGAGTATTTTTGTGAAAATTCGGCCCAAGCCAGAAGCCACCGCTTAGCCGGCAGCAAGGAAAGAGTCGGCGGAACGGGCCAAAAATGTTCTGGGGTCGCAACTCATGGCCGAGATTTACCGTTACAGGCTTTGGGAAGCCTGCGGACCGTTGCAGTGCTGCTGAACCTTAAAATCGGTGGTAGCCGGGTCTCTGACGACGAGTGACGCTAAGAGCAAATTTCCTGCCCGGACAACAGTCGAAACCACGTTAAAGGTAGGGCGTCTCGGACACAGCGGAAGCCTTTGACTTCATTTTTCCAATCGGGATGGTAGCGATGGGAGCAGTCGCAGCTGTTGCCCGGCCCGCAAAGCGCCATGAACGGTTGCCCTCCCGATTCGACTTCCGTCGCGGTCCATTCCCAGATATCGCCGCGCTTCTTGAGTTTCCCGGTTTTACAAGTCGACATCCACTCATCGACGGTCGGCAGCCGCTTCCCGACCCAACGGCAGTAGGCCACCGCATCGTGCCAGCTCACCAACGCGACGGGATCGTTGTCTCTACCGGCGGCGTAGCGGCCGTTGAGCCAATGCTCAGGCGCCGGATGTCGCGCTGCCAATACAAACTGAAAGTATTCGAGATTGGTTACCTCGCCCGGGTCGAGCGCCGCCGTAGTCAGAACATACAACGGCAGTAATACTGCCCAAAGATGACCCTGTCTACGTCGGTCCACGGATCTAGGACTTTTAACCACCGGTTCGGAAAATTTCATTATATGGCTACGCTCCACTTGCGGCTCGATTGAAGCTCGTAGCGAATAGACCCTGGTCCTCTCAGATCGGCCAGCCATGCCGCGACAGATCGATGGGATTGCCGTCGGGATCATGCACTCGGTACTCGGCCTCGCGGTTCGCCGGCCGCTTGTCGATGCCGGTGGCGGCGTTGAGTTCTTTGCACAGGTCGCCAAGAGGGGCGACATCCTCGACTACGAAGCCGAAGTGGTACAGCCCGGGCTTCAAGTCCGGCCCGTCGATCTTGCGCTCGGGACCGATCGGGATGATGGCGAGGTTGATATGACCGTCGGAAAGATAAGTCGCGGTGCCGATTCCTTGAACGATCTTAAGTCCGAACGCCGTGGTATAAAACCTGACCAGTTTTTCCACGTCTTCGGTGAGAATGGCAAGATGCCGGATGCGCGCCATGGCTTCTCCTCCCTGATAATGAGCTCTCGCTTGGCGCATCCTACGCAATATCCGACCCGCCTGACAAGAGGTTTGTTGCGCGGCATCGATTGCGCGTCGAGAGGCGCGGTGATAATTTCTCGTTGTGGAGCCTTCCGGGCAAGCCCGGGACACCACGTCCGCCGTCCTTCGACTCGCTTCGCTCGCTCAGGACGACCCCTCGATTTTCAGGCGGAATCCCGAGCGAGTGGCACCCGGCCATGGCCGGGGCCCGAGTCGAGGGGTCGAAATTGATCGAGGAACGGATGCCTAGAATTTCCGACCCCTGGGACCACCACGATTGGGATTCAAAGAAATACGTCGCAGAGTGGGCGGCCCGGCAGGATGAGCGGGAGACGGAGCGCCGGGAAGTCTTTGAATTGATCGCGGGCACTTTGCCATATGAACGAGAAGCGGCAATAACGATCCTGGATCTCGGCGCCGGCTACGGGGCGCTGAGCCAGTTTCTCCTTGACCGCTTTCCCAACGCCCGCGCCGTGTGCCAGGACGGCTCGGAAGAGATGGTCAAGCTCGGTCGCAAGCGGATGGCGCGGCTCAACGGGCGAGTGAAATTCGTGCTGTGCGATTTCAGCAAATCCGGCTGGAGTCGGAAGCTCAAAGGATCGTTCGAGGCGGTGGTCTCCTCGATCGCGGTCCACAACGTGCGCTCGCACGAGACGATTCGCGCGATCTACGGCGAGACCTTCTCGCTGGTCAAACCAGGCGGCTGTTTTTTGAACTTCGACCGGATGACGCCGTCGTTGAAGCAGCAGAACAAGTGGCTGGCGCAAGCGGGCTTTGAAAACGTCCAATGCTTCTGGGACGGCGGGCGCAGAGCGCTGGTCGGAGGGTTCAGGAGGTAGCGCGATGGATCAGTTAGAATTGCTCAGCGCCGGCGCGGTAAAGCCCGGCCTGGCGAAAGTCATTGACGTTTTCCAGCGGGAAACCGGCCATAAAATAGACGTCACCTTCGCCACCGCCCCGGAAATTCGCAAACTTATCGGCGGCGGCGCAACGGCCGACGTCGTGGTTGCGCCGCCGCAGCTGCTCGACGATCTGGTCAAGGCCGGAAAAGCCGCCGGGGAACGGGTCACGGTCGGGCGCATCGGCGTGGGCGTCATGGTTCGTGAAGGCGCGCCGTTGCCGAAGATCGCCACCGTCGACGAGCTCAGGCAGTCGCTGCTCGAAGCGGATTCCGTGGTCTACAACCACGCCTCCACCGGTATCTATCTCGAAACGCTGTTCGCCCGGCTCGGCATCGCGGCGCAGCTAAAAACCAAGACGACGCGCTACCCGGATGCCGCGGCGGTCCTCGATCATGTCAGTAGAGGGAAAACTAGAGAGATCGGCTTCGGCGCCACCACGGTGATCGTCGAGGGAAAAAGCAAGGGGCTCATATTCGTCGGTCCCCTGCCGGCGGAGATTCAGAACTACACGACTTACGCCGCGATGATGACCGCGGAGGGCACTGCAAATGACGCCGCGCGCGAGTTCCTCGGCTATCTCGCCACGGACGTGGCCAAAGCGATTCTTGCCGAGGCGGGGATCCAAACATAATGGCCTTCCCGCTTTACTGTGAAGGGGTATTCACCACGAAGGACCCAGCGCGGCTACGCCCCTACGGAAATTTGGAATTTCTCCCGCAAAGACGCAAAGGCGCAAAGGGGAAAAAATGGTTTCCGAACTTAGCGTCTTGGCGCCCCTTCGACTGGGCTCAGGACATGCTTGGCGGGAGATCATCCGATTTCTTCATTTGCGTACTTTGCGTTCTTTGCGGTTAATTTCTTCGGTTCCGAAACTGCTGAAAAACAATCCACGCAGTTGCGCGAGGCGCGTGCGCAAATTGAAGCTCGAAGCCCTTGCCGCAATTCTTGCCCAGATTTTCGAGCGGCCGAGATCGTCGAACAGCGAGTAAGCCACCGGCGTGATCAGGAGCGTGATCAATAGCGATAGCGACTGCCCGCCGATGATGACTTTGGCCATCGACGCCCGCGACGCCGCTCCGGGCCCCCGGCCCAGCGCCATCGGCAGCATGCCGAACACCAGCATCAACGTCGTCATCAGGATCGGCCTGAGCCGGGCGTGATTGGCTTCGATGATCGCCCGGTCGCGCTCCATGCCCCCGGCGCGCAGTGTGTTGGTGTAGTCGATCTGCAGGATGCCGTTCTTTTTGACGATGCCGAAGAGCATGAAGAGGCCGAACATGGCGTAGATGTCGAGGGGCTGGCGCAGCAGAACCAAGGAGAGGATCGCAAAGGGTAGCGTCAGCGGCAATGCCAACAAGATCGTCACCGGATGGCTGAAGCTCTCGAATTGCGCGGCGAGCACCATGTACATGAAGATCAAGCTCAGGGCGAAGGCGAAGGCGAAGCCCCGCATGGTTTCCGCCAGCACCTTGGCGCGGCCGGTGAAATCGGCGGTATAGGTCGGCGGCAAATCGAGTTCTCCAACGAAGCCCTGGATCTGCTCCACCGCCTGACCCAGCGGCAGCGACGGCAGCAAATTCCCGACCACTGTGACTTTGCGCTGGCGGTTGTAGCGGTCGATCTGCGACGGGCCGAGATCCTCGTTGAGCGTGGCGAGATTGGCGATCTTCACCAGCTGGCCGTCGCGCCCCGGCACCGTGAGATCGAGGATCGCCTGCGGGACTTTTCTCTTATCCTCCGCGGCGCGCAGCCAGACATCGTACTCGTCCGCCTCCTCTTTGAATTTCGAGATCGGCTCGCCGCCCACGAAGGTCCTGAGCGCCGCCGCCACGTCGGCGATCTGAATGCCGAACTCGGAAGATTTCTTGCGGTCGATCACGGCGCGCAGTTCGGGTTGGCGCACCGAAAGCGTGGTGTCGGCGTCGACGATACCCGGCAGGCCGCGCATGCGCGCCATGATCTTATCGGAATAGCCCTGCAAGGCGGCCAGGCTCGGCCCGCGCAGGTTGAATTCGAGATCGGACTGGCGGATGCCGCCGCCGGTAAACGAGTTGACTCCCTGCACGCTCACCCGCAGGTCCGGGTAGGCGTCGAAAAGCTTGCGCGCGTCGGCCATCACTGCGAACTGCGTGTAAACGCGCTGGGACAGATCGACGAGGCGCACGTAAATGTCGCCGATGGTCACGTCGCCCTGGCCCGGCTTGATATTGCCGGTGGTGTCGCCGATGGTGGTGAGGATGTTGGTGACGCCGCGCAGCGCGCGAATTTTTTGTTCCAGCTCGCGTAGCACCCGGTCCGTTTCCACGAGCGTGTAACCGCCCGGCATCTGCACGATGACCTCGAACTCGCTCTGATCGTCGGTGGGAATGAAGTTTTTGCCGACCATGCGGAATAGCGGCACGACACAGAGAGCCGTGATGACGCCCGCGGCTACGACCACCCACCGATGTCGGAGCGACCAGGCGAGCAGCCGGCCGTAAAATTGGTCGATCCAGGAGTAGAAGCGGCTCTGCTTGGACGACTTCTCCCCATGAGCAATCTTCAAGTAGCGCGAGCTGAGCATCGGCGTGAGCGTGAAGGAGATCAACAAGGAGACCGCCAAGGCGAAGGCGACGGTGACCCCAAAGCTGGAAAAAAAGCGCCCTACCCGGCCGGCCATGAAGGCCAGCGGCAGAAAAATCACCAGCAGCGAGAGCGTAGTCGCCGTGACCGCCAGGGCGATTTCTTTGGTGGCCTTGGAGGCCGCGCTCATCGGCGTCTCGCGCTTTTCTTCGACGTGGCGAAAAATGTTCTCCAGCACCACCACCGCGTCGTCGATGACGATGCCGACGGCGAGGATCAGACCGAGCATGGTGATGTTGTTGAGCGTGAAGCCCATGGCGCGCATCAGCGAAAAAGTCGAGATGATCGATGCCGGGATCGCCACGGACGCGATCACGGTGCTGCGCCAGTCGTGCATGAAGAGATAGACCGTGAGCGCGACCAGCAGCGCCCCCAGAATCAAGTGGAGTCTCACCTCCTCGAAGGACGCCTTGATGAAGCGCGATTGATCGACGATCACCTCGGTGCGGATGTCCGCGGGCAAGACCCCGCGCAGCTCGACGAGCCGCGCCTTGACGCGATCCACCACGTCCACCGTATTGGTCCCCGACTGCTTTTTGACGACCAGTTGGACCGCGCTCTCGCCGTCGAGCCGCGCCAGGCTGCGCTGCTCCACCACGCCGTTTTCCGCTCTGCCGATGTCCCGAATCATGATCGGCCGGCCCGAGAAATTACCGACGATCAGATCGTTGAAAGCCACGACGTTCTCGATGCGTCCCATGGTGCGCAGCACCAGCTCACGCCGATTTTCATCCACCCGTCCGCCGGGGAGTTCCACGTTCTGCGCCTGAATAGCTTGCTTGACCTGGGCGATGGACAGGTTATAGGCGGCGAGCTTGTCCGGATCGACGTCGATATTGATCGTGCGTTCCTCATGCCCGACCATGATCACCTGGCCGACGCCGCGCAGGGTCTCGATGTCCTCCTTGACCTGCTTGCGCGCGATCTCGCTCACCTCACGCGCGTTGCGTTTACCGGACACGGCGATCTTCATCACCGGAGTGGCGTCCACCTGAAATTTTTGGATCACCGGGGGATCGGTGCCCACCGGCAGTTGCGACAACACCGTGGAAACCTTGTCGCGCACCTCCTGCGCCGCCACGTCGCCGTTTTTATCGAGCACGAACTGGATGGCGATGATGGCAACGCCTTCTTTGATGACCGCGCGCAGCTCGTCGATGCCGTCGATGGTGTTGATCGCCTCTTCGATAGGTTTCGTGACCGCAGTTTCCATCTCTTCGACGCTGGCGCCGTTGAGCGTCGCGGTGACGGTGACCGTGGGCAGATCGACGTTGGGATAGAGATCGACGCCCAGGCCGGCGTAGGAAAACAGCCCCAGCACCACCAACGCCATGATCAACATGGTGGCGAAGACCGGACGGCGGATGCAGAGGTCAGCGAGGTTCATTGGCGCCCTCCGGCTTTTCGCGCGGCATCACCGGGCCGCTGACGGCCACCGCCGCGCCGTCGATGAGGCGCGTCAGCCCCGAGATCGCCACCAGCTCACCGGGCTTGAGCCCGGCGGTAATCTCGACCTCGTTGGTCCCTACCCGCGCGCCGGTTTGGACCACCCGCTCACGGGCGACGTGATTTTCAATCACGAAAACTTTGGACACCCCCGCGAAGGTCACCAGCGCCTGCTGCGGCACGGTCAGGGCGTTGGGATCGACCTGGGTGAAAACCGCCGCGTGCGCGAAGAAACCCGGCTTGAGGCGGCGCTCAGCGTTATCGATCGCCGCTTCAATCATGAACGAGCGGCTGGCCACTTCGGAGGCGGGACTGATGCGCATTAGCTTTCCTTTGAAAACTCTATCCGGAAACGAATCCACCCGCGCCTCAATGCCTTGAGCCGGTTGAATCCGTGGCGCGAAGCGCTCGGGGATCATGCCGGTGAGCTTCAACGGGTTGTCCTGTACGATGGTGAACAGCGGCGCGGCCACTTTGACGTACTCGCCGGCGGAAACGAAGCGCTTGCTGATCGAACCGGCGAGGGGCGCGCTGATGGTCGTGTCCTTGAGTTTTTTCCGCGCCAGCGCCAACTGCGCCTCCTTGACCGCCGCGTCGGCCAGCAACGCCCTGGCCTGTTCCACTGCGCTCTGGTGGGACGCCAGCGCCGTCTTGAAGCGCGTGTCGGCGGCGTCGAATTCCTGCGCCGAGATCACTTTCTCGTCAAAGAGCGTTTTCATCCGCTTGAAATTGACCTGAGCCTCGTCGAGCTCGGCCTTCGCCTTGACTACCCCCGAGGTCTGATTCACATCGAACTGCGGCGAGGGCATGTTCTTCAGCCCGAGGCGAGCCAGCGCCAGCGTCAAGTTCCCATCCGCCTGTTCCACCGCATAGCGAAACTCCGCGTCGTTGATGCGCGCCAGAGTCTGGCCGGCGGTTACCCGGTCGCCCAGATCGGCGGCGATGGCCGCGACTTGCCCGTCGATTTCGACGGCCACGGTCACTTGGTTAGATGCTTCGAGGGTGCCGACAAACTCGACGGTTCTTTGGACTTGCTGGGTCCGCACCGGCGCAACCGTCACGGGCAGCGGCACGGTCTGAGCGGTTTTCGCGGCTTTGGCAGCCGAAGTATCTCCGCCGCAACCGGCTAACTGCACGGTGAAAAGCCAGATCAACCCAATGCCGGCAATTGTCTTATCGATCATCAGAACCTCGCCCACCAGGGATCGGATTCTTTTTTCGGTCCCTCTACCTGGACATTGTACGATTCAAGAAGAGTCCCTTCCGCCAATTTCAGCCTTGCAATGGAGTTATTGTAATCGGTCACGGCGCGCAACTCCGCTCCCTGAGCGTCCAGCAGCCGGGATTGAAAGTCGATCACGTCTTTTTGCGTCACCAGGCCGACTTCGAAGCGCCGCTCTTGCCCGCGGAGGTTTTCCTGCGCCAGTTCCCGCCCCCTTCTCGTCGTCTGAATGCGTTTGAAATTAGACTCCACGTCGCCCAGGGATTTTTCCACTTCCAAAGTAATCTGTGACACCAGATCGCGGCGGCGGGCCTGCGCCTGCCCCAATTCGATGCGCGCCTGGGAGTATTTGCTCCTCGCCTGGGCGTTGCTCAGCGGTATTTGCAACACCACGCCCACGCTATAGTTGGAATAATTGCCGCTGCCGAGCCGGTCGAGGGACCGGGAGTAGTTTCCCGGATAAGGATTCGTCGCATCCAGGTCGATAGAAGGGTGGATCTCGCCGGCGATCCCCGTCAGACCCGCACCCGCCTTGAAGTCCAGGCGCGGCAGCAACTGATTTTCCGCGTAACGGGCTTGCAAAGTTTGATTTTGAATCGTCAGCCCGGCGGAGAGCACCTCGGGTCGGCGGGTTAACGCGCTTTCCAGGGTCGCAGCCCGGTCGATGGGCACCGGTTCCACCGACGGCCGCTCGTTGGGCTCGATCTGGCGCGGCATGAAGAGATTATCCGGATTCAAATTAAGCGTGAGGCGCAGGGTTTTGCGCGCCAGATCGAGATCATTTTCCGCGACGATCACTCGTTCTTCCCGCCGCGCCTTCTCGGCCTGGGCCTCGATCGCGGCGACCGGCGCCAATGCTCCGGCGCGCACCCGGGCCTCGGTGCCCTTGAGAAGCGCCTCGGCCCACTCCACCCCTTTTTGCTGCACGGTCAAGTTCTCTTTGGCGAATACCACGCTCCAATAGGACTCGGTGATCCGTTGGATGAGCTGGGCCAAGCGCGCTTGATAGCCGAGCACGCCGATTCCTTCGCGGTTTTCACCGATGCGGACGAAGATTGTGGTCAGGCCCCAGCCGAAATCACGCAGCAGCGGCTGGGTCAATGAAACCCCCAGCCGTGGACGATACTGCGGCCGGAGCTGTTGGTTCGGAGAACTGCTGATGAAAACGTTGTTCAAGAACGAAACCTCTAGTTGAGCGCCGCTGAGGAGGAATTTTCGAACCGACAGGTTGTAATCGCGATTTTGGTTAGTTTGCTTCGCCGGAAAGAAGTCGCTGATGGAGGTTCCGCGCAGGTCCACCGCGTAGTCCTTGTGAAATTCCAGATTCAACGTCGGATCGAAGATCGATCTTTCGATCATCGTCTGCTCGGCGGCGCGCAAGGGCTCGAGGCGGTCGACTTCGATGCCGGGATTATTTTTCAAGCCGACGAAGACCGCTTCCTTGAGCGTCATCGACGCCGCCTCGCGGTCGGCGGTGCGCAGGAAGTCGAGCTGGTAGGCGGCCTGCGGCGGTGGATAGTCGGACCACTGATGACCGAGGATTTGAAAAGGATTCGGCGTTTCGCGGAAAACCTGCGTTTGGAGAACCGGCTCCGCCGCCGGCAACGAAACGGCGATCGCCGGCAAACACATAAGCACGAAGAACAATGCGCGCTTCATAATCTCTCCCTCAGTGACCCTTGTTGAAGTTTTTGTTCCGCAACAGTAGCCCGACGAAACGAATCAGCCCTTCGGTCTCTTGTTCCAATGTGGATTGGGTGAGAGCGAGAAGCCGTCTTTGGGCGGTGCTGATGGTCAATTCGTTGATGTAGAAAGCGGCCCGCTCGGCCTCGACGGAATGAAACAGCCTGCGCCGCACGCCCTTTTCTAGCACGGCACGGATGTCGGCCTCGTGTTTTTGCCGGTATTTCAAAAGACGGCGGGCCGCGGCGCTGCGCCGCCCGCCCTTCATCAGACGGCGATCCAGCAGCAGCGTGCGGAGCAGTTCCTTGTTTTCCTCCATGATCGCCAGTTGGGCGCGCATCAGTTGGCACAGTCGGTCCCAGGGCTCCGCTCGGGGATCGACGCGCCGCTCGATGCCGCGCACCATTTCGGCGGCGATTTCCTCAATCGCCGCCAAAATCATTTGATCCTTGTTGCGGAAATATAGATAGATAGCGCCCTTGGTGATGCCGGCTTCCTCGGCCACCCGCTCCATGGTGACCGCGTCGAATCCCTCCGCCGCGATCAGCCGGCGCGTCGATTCGAGCAAGGAGCGGCTGCGGAAATCCTGAAGTATCTGTTTGCGGCTGACTTTGACCATGACGAATGAACGCCGATTCAGTTTACTGAACTATCGTTCATTCATTATCGCAAAGGGGGTGGAGGAGTCAATCCTCGGCTCAAGCGTTATCGAATTCGGGCCGCCGCCCAAGTGCCGGTCCTGCGTGGTGATGGTCGTGGGCCACGAAGCAAAAGCGTCAAGGCGACTACGACTACGCTCATTTCCCGTGGAGTGGCAGCGCGCCGACCCAACCCCGGTCGGTGATGTGGAGCCTCACGGGCAAGCCCGTGGCGCCTTCCAGTACGCCCGTGGGGCGGAATCCTGAGCCAGCGCCCCCAGCCAAGGCTGGGGCGCGAGTCGAAGGGTCGATGACGGTTCCGTCCGGGCCTTTCCATTTTTCTTCGAAGAAACCCATCGGCGCCGCTTCGGGGTCGCGCGTGTCGATATACTCGGCGCCGAGCTCGCGCAGGCGCCGCCGGGTGTCTTCGAGATCATCGACCCAAAAGCCGAAATGACTCATGCCGAATTTATTCGAGCTGCCGTAGGTAGCGGCGTCTTCCGGCCTCTTGTAGTGCAGCACCGCCAGATTCAAGACGCCGTCGCTCAAAAAAATGCCGTCGGCAAAGGCCGAGTTGGTGCGGCCCACTTCGGTCATGTCAAAAGCTTTTTTGTAGAACGCCGCCGTCCTTTCGGGATTGGATGTGTAGAGAGCGAAGTGTCGAAGCTTAGACATAACAACTCCTTCCGAATCTTTGATAACGGCAGGCTTATTTTCCCGCCCAGAGTTTGTCGAGGAAGCCGCTTTTTTCCAGTTTATCAAGAAAAGTCCGGTCAACGAAGTCTTGAGGCTTAAGTTTTTTTGCCCGCGGATCGACTTTGGCGGTTTCGTCGATGATCGCCTGGAACGATTCCGTCTTGAATTCCAGTCGGGGCTCCATAACTTTGATCTCCTCGTCGTAGGCGGCGTCGAGGATTTTTCGGTCGCTGATGCGCAGTTGCTTGCCGAGAACTTTGTAGGTCAATTCCTTGTCCACAAACATAATCTTTACCGCTTCCGCCATGACGCGCACGAACTTTTCGATGACCGGGCCGCGCGCGCGTATGGAGGAGCGGCGCGTGACCAGAGTCGCCGCCGCGAAAGGAATACGCAGATCGGGACCGTAGACGACGTAGCGGAATCCCTGGGCCGCCGCCCTGCTTCCTCCCGAGGGCCCGGTCATAGTGGCGGCGTCGACATTGCCGCTCAGCAACGCCGCGAGGTTCTCCACCTGGCCGCCGGTCTGGATAAAATTTACCTCCGTCGGTTCCATACCATGTTTCCGCAAAGCCTGAATCAGGAAGTAATGGGAGTTACTGCCGAGCCGGGTCAGGCCGAGTTTCTTGCCTTTGAGGGCCTCGGGGCTTTTGATTTCGGGCTTGCCCAAAATGCTGTGAGTCAGGGTGTTCTTGGCGCTGGCGATGAAAACAAACTCGGTCACCCCTTGGGCGTAGGCGCGTATGGTCGATTCGCCGCCGGTGATGGCGACTTCGCCGTCGCCGCTGAGCATGGCGGCGGTCACCAGGGAGGCGGAGGAGATAAAAACGAGCTGGAACTCCAAATTATATTTCTTGAAGAGCCCGACTTCCTCGGCGATCCACGGCATCGATTGCGACATGGTACGAGCGGAGTGAAAGCCGACTAACTTGTCCGCGGCCGATCCTTGGTAAGTCGGGAACACGAGATTAATAAGCAGAGCGACCCCACAACACGAATGGACAACAGGGCGTAGCTTCATGCGGAATCCCTCCTGAACCAACTAAAGCCTCTGATAATTTGCGCGACCGAATAGCGGGCTCGAAAGTCGCCACGACGTTATCAAAATCAACCGGGAGCCGCCAGCATATTCTGTTGGTGCCGCAGGGCTGGGTCCGCATCAAAAACGCGTCGGTGCAGGATACTCACCACCTTTCACCTATTTGAGAAGAGCATTTGACGCAGGGTGCCAGTTTAGAGTATGGGTTGCGCATGTTTCTAATTCCGGCACTAGGAAACCACCTATGGTTGGTCCCAATGTAAAGGGCTTCGCCCAAACCTCCATTTACCGGGGTGACACGGCACGCATCGTCGCTATCAGCTCCCCGCCGGCGCCGCAGAAGCCCAAGCTCCTCGACCAGGTCCGGCAGGCGATTCGCGTGCGGCACTATAGTCCGAGGACCGAGGAAAGCTACGTCCACTGGATCAAACGGTACATCTTTTTCCACAACAAGCGTCATCCCGCAGAGATGGGCGAGAAAGAAATCGCCCAGTTCCTCTCCAG
>Ga0184639_10000196_pt1 | contig 21757 bp, 14 predicted proteins | sample PLM31_170_b2_FD_133155 | JGI IMG/M metagenome (GOLD analysis project Ga0184639, IMG submission 133155) | Groundwater sediment microbial communities from an aquifer in East River, Colorado, USA - PLM3-1_170_b2 | ecosystem: Environmental > Terrestrial > Soil > Riparian zone | place: USA: East...
CTTCCGGCTCAAAACCATGGTTATGGCCGCAGTCAAAGTAGTCTTTCCATGATCCACGTGCCCTATGGTCCCCACATTCACGTGCGGCTTGGTCCGCTCAAATTTTGGCTTAGACATAATCTCCGTCCTTCCTCCAGTTTAGCCCAGAACCGGGATTGAACCGGTGACCTCATCCTTACCAAGGATGTGCTCTACCGACTGAGCTATCTGGGCAAAATTTCCTTTTAAAAATAAAATATTCCTCTTCCCTCTTAGATTTAAATTTAAGAGTCTCTTCACGGCTTAAATTTTACAGATTTTCAATTTATTCAATTAAAAAAGTTTGTCAAGTATAATTTGCTTATTTTATTAAAATTAACCCTCAAAAACTATATCTTAGGGAAGACAATTCTTATTCCCTTAAAAAAGCATGCCAGTCTAAAGTTAGACTTTGGACAATTTAATTACGTAGAAAATCCCCTGTAAGTTCACTTTCCCCTTCTAAATTTTCCTTCTTTTATTTCCAAAGCGAATATACTTCAATACTTACTTTTTCTTTAATTCTTCTTCTACTACGCTGGTCTTATCTTTTTTAATGGTAACTTTTTTCTCTTTAGCTTTATAACCCGGATAGGAAAATTTTAGCTCATATTTTCCAGCCGAAAGTTTTATGGTTTTAGGGGGTGGAACCGCAAAAATCTGTCCACCTACATTTACTCTGGCTTTGGGTTTGGCTGAAACCACTAAATAACCGAAACCACCTGTAATGGGTTTGGTGGTAAAATCAGAGGAGTATGAATTTTTCACCCAGAAAGAGGATTTATTCCAAAAGGCAATATTGCCGGACGGAAAGGAAAGTTCGGCCGGCAGGTTGTTCGACTTTAGGGAACTATGGGAGGTGGAAAAAAGCTTGGTCAAAGCTCCGTTGGTCCACAAGTAGCAAAAGAAGAGCAAAACCATAACTCCGAACAGAACGTAAGTTGTCAAAGCATTCTTGGGAAAGATTTTTTCCTTGAGATTTTTTAAATTTAGGTATTGGATGCCGGTGTCGTATTCGGATTGTAGTTTGGTCAAATATTTCTGAGCAATTTCATTCTCTTTATCCCAGCGCAATACTTCTAAAAATTCCTTTTTGGCATCTGTGATTCTCCCTTTTCCTAAATTGAGGTAATATAAAGCCGAATCCAGGTGATTTTTAACCCGCAGCTCTTTAATTTTTTGGGTAAAAGTGGTGGGGTCCTTCAGATAATCTTTGATGATTTTTTTCTTGGGAGAAACTTTATACCAGGCAATCTGTTTATCTAATTCCTCGATGAACTCTTCGGCGTCCTGGAAACGCTTCTCTTTTTCTTTTTCCAGGGCTTTTTTTAAAATGAATTCCAATCTGGGGTCTATTTCCGGATTTAATTTACTGGGCCTGGGTGGATTTTCGGTTAAAACTCGGGTAATGACTTCCTGATAGTTTTCACCGTAAAACGGCTTTTGGCCGGTCAACATTTCAAACAAGATTATTCCCAGGGAAAAAAGGTCTGAGCGTTTGTCTAAGTCGGTTCCTCTAAGATGCTCTGGTGACATATAAGCCGGGGAACCTAAGGTGCTGCCGGTGGTGGTCAGTGAAATATCGTTGTTGGCTTTGACAATTCCGAAATCGGTAATCTTGACCGAACCTTCCAAAGCCAGCATAATGTTGGCCGGCTTGACATCCCGGTGCACCAGATTCATATCATGGGCATATTTCAAACCGCTGGCGGTTTCCCGGGCAATTACTAAAGCCACTTCCGGCGGGACTTTCTTATGTTCTTCCAGAATATCTTTTAAATTTTTACCATCTACATACTCCATGGCGATGAAATAATCATCATTGTCACGGCCGTATTCGATTATGGAAACAATATTTTCGTGCTTCAAAGAGGCGGCGGCTTTGGCTTCGGTTTCAAAGCGGGCAATAAAGTTCAGGTTTTGAGTTAGGTGGGGGTGCAATTTTTTGATGGCAACCGTGCGGTCTAAGGATATCTGGCGGGCTTTATAGATATTAGCCATCCCGCCGGTTCCGATTAAATCTAAGATTTTGAAATTGCTGTTATTGGAATTAGAACTTGATTCCATGCTGCCAACTTAAAATAAAAAGTGACACTTCTGAAATTTTATCCCTTAAATCGATGTGATTTAAGTGGATACTGCTAAAATTCTGCTTTTGCTAAGATTACCCTTTTCTACCTATTTAATCGTCTTGAAATTCAACAACTTAAGCCTATTTTAGCTTATTTAGAGCCTGCTTGAGGTCGGAAAGTAAATCCGGGGTTTCTTCGATGCCGCAGGATAAACGAATCATTCCACTGGTTACATCTGCCTTCTTTAAATCCTCCTTGGAAAAACCGTAATGAGAGGTCAAGATAGGTAAACTTGCCAAAGATTCTACGCTTCCTAAACTAGAGGCATTTAAAATCAATTTAAAGCTATCAATTACTCTGGTAGCCCCCTTTAATCCTCCCCCGACTTCAAAAGTTACCATCCCTCCAAAACCTTTCATTTGCGATTTAGCTAATTTGTGTTGAGGGTGTGAAGGAAGTCCAGGGTAACATACTCTTTTGACTTTTGGATGTTTTTCTAAAAATTTGGCTAGAGCTATACCGTTTTGATTCTGTTTCTCTACTCTGACAGCCAAAGTCTTCATTCCCCGCAGAAGCAAATAGGCACCCATAGGATCACAGGAGCCGCCTAAAATTTTTCTGAAATAGCCGGCTTTTTTGATAAAGCTCTTTTTCCCGACCACCGTGCCTACAATTAAATCCGAGTGGCCCGCCAAATACTTGGTGCCGCTCTCTATGGCAACATCGATTCCCATTTTTATCGGCTTTTGATTATAAGGAGTGGCAAAAGTATTGTCTATGACGGTGGTTAAATTATGTTTTTTGGCTAGGGCTACTACTTTTTTGATATCCACTATTTTTAAATTGGGGTTAGTGGGAGTTTCGATGTAAAATACTTTGCTGCTTTTATTAATTAACTTAGCAAACGGCTCTAAGGTTTCGCTGTCAACGTAATTGACCTGAATTCCCAAGCGGGGTAAGATACTCATAAACAAATGATGAGTTCCGCCATACAGACTGCGGGTGGCCAGGATTTTGTCCCCGCTGGAGCATAGGGTCAAAATAGTGGTAGAAATAGCTGCCATGCCGGAGGTAAAAACCAAACCGGCTTCTCCCCCTTCTAACTGGGCGATTTTTTCTTCAGCAGCTGTTATAGTAGGATTGCCGTAGCGGGTGTAAAGATATAAACTGGGGTCACCCTCTTGGAATCTTTTTACTTTGGCAGTGGATTGGAAGACAAAGGTGGAGGTCTGATAAATCGGTTTAGCTACTGCTCCAATAGGAAACCTATCATCTTCTCCGGCGTGAACTGCTAAAGTTGAAAACAGCTTAGATTTGGACTTCACAATATTCCGATTAATATGAAATTCAACAAAAGAAACTGAATCTAACTATTGAAACCCAAGCTAACTTGTTTGAATTTTCTGGAATGTAGCCAGGAAAGTATGGCCACGATTCCAAACCCGATTTGAAAAACCAAAAGCAATGGTATGGCTACGTAAATTTTATTCACCCAGGCATAGAAAAGAGTCAGAGTCAAATAACCGAAGAAGAATAGCTCTGCTAAAGATACCCAGTTGTTTTTACTTTGATATTTTAAGGGAGAAAGAAAACCCACTTGGGTTTCTATCCCATATTTAGGAGTTCGGACAAATTCAGTTTTATAATTCCACAAACCTTCCAGAGCCGCTTTGGTGTTATTGACCCACAGACCGATTCCCAAGGGTAATAAAATCGGCAGGTATTTTAAAACCGTCTTCCAGTTTTTATAAATCTCTTTCTGGGAACAGGCAAAATAAAACCAGACCGAAAGGGTGGTAGTTATAAAGAAAAACGTGTAAATCAAAAAGGCCTTATTCCAGTCCAGGTTTAACCATAAAGCTAAACTGGGCAGGATTAAAATAAGGGGGATTAACATAAACAGATAAGAAAGATTATTGGTTAAATGGAAAGTGGCTTCCAATTTCATATGCCAGGGTAAACTGGATTTCCAGATTACCGGTAAAAGTTTTTTGGCGGTCTGGACCGAACCCTTTGCCCAGCGATGCTGCTGAGTTTTGTAAGAGTTCATCTCAACTGGAAGCTCGGCTTCACAAACCACCTCTGGCAAATAAATAAATTCCCATCCAGCTAACTGAGCTCGGTAGCTTAAATCCAAATCTTCGGTTAAAGTATCGGACTGCCAGCCGCCGGAGGAGGCAATGGCTTCTTTTCTCCAGATACCGGCGGTTCCGTTAAAGTTAAAAAATCTGCCGGAGCGGTGACGGGCGGTCTGCTCTATCATAAAATGCCCATCTAAAAAGATAGACTGGAGTTTGGTTAAAACTGAAAAATCCCGGTTCAGATGCCCCCAGCGGAACTGCACCATTCCGATTTTTTCATCCCTGAAAAAGTCGATCGACTTTTTTAATAGGTCAGAAGGGCATTTAAAGTCAGCATCCAAGATTACCAAAAAATCCCCTTTGGCTTTGATTAGACCATTCTGCAAAGCCCCGGCTTTAAAACCATCTCTGCTTTCTCTGTGGTAATAAACTATATCTAAGCCGGCTTTTCTGAAATTTTCTACTAATTCTTGGGCCTTGCCGGAGGTTTCATCCGTGGAATCGTCCAGAATCTGGATTTCTAAAAGTTCTTTGGGGTAATCCAGCTGGCAGACCGAGGTGATTAATCTGTCGACTACATAATATTCATTGTAAATGGGGAGCTGAACCGTTACCGAAGGAAGCTTATCGAACTTTCTTTTGGGCTGGAGTGGTTTGTTTTTGTGCTTGTAATAGAGATAAACCAGGTAGTAGCGGTGTAAACCGAACAGAACTAAGACGACAATGGCTAAGAGGTAAAAAAATAAAATTATGGCGGTAAATAGACTCATCTAGTTTGGTTTAAGAGTCACCCTCTCCTTTAAAGTTACTTTATATTAAAGAATCTATTTTATTTTGTCAACAATTTTTTTGATTCAAAAAATGTGAGGATAAAAACTTGCTTTTTGATATATTTCACTTGCATTTTACTTAAGACTTTCCTATCTTTATTCCCTATGATTGGCAAGACCGTCTCTCATTACAAAATATTAGAAAAAATCGGTGAAGGTGGCATGGGTATAGTTTACAAAGCCCAAGATACCAAACTGGATAGAATTGTGGCACTAAAATTCCTTCCCCAATATTTAGCCTCTGATTTACACGAGAAAGAAAGATTCTTTCATGAAGCCAAAGCGGCTTCAGCTTTGAACCATACCAACATCACCACTATTCATGAAATAGATGAATATGAAGGGCAAGTTTTCATAGTTATGGAATATGTCGAGGGCCAAACCCTCAAGCCAATGCTGGAAAAAGAAACATTACCCATAAAAAGGGTTTTGGAGATAGGGATTCAGGTTTGTGAAGGGTTAACGGCTGCTCATAAAAAGGAGATCGTGCATCGGGATATAAAGCCGGATAACATTATGGTTACCAAAGAGAGACAGGCTAAAATAATGGACTTTGGTTTAGCTAAGTTGAAAGGGGCAACCAAGCTGACCAAAGCCGGTTCTACTTTAGGTACTGCATCTTATATGTCACCTGAACAAGCTTCCGGAGAAGAAGTGGACCATCGCTCTGATATTTTTTCTTTTGGAGTGGTTTTATATGAAATGCTGACTTCTAAGCTTCCCTTTGGAGGGGAGCATCAATCAGCCATAATTTATTCTATTTTAAATGAAGAACCTCAACCGCTAGCCAGATTTAACAATCAAGTTTCTGCTAAACTGCAAGAGATAGTCGAAAAAGTTTTGGCTAAGGATAGAGAAGAAAGATACCAGCATATTGACGACCTTTTGGCGGATTTGAGACGGGAGAAAAAGAGTTTAGAATATGCTAAGAGTGGTCAAATTCCTTCCCAAGTTGTTCCAGTCAAACCCAAGAAAAAATTGCTTCCGATATTAGTTCCGGCTTCCATTATCGCCCTGGCCGCTATACTGTTTTTGATTCTTCAGCCATTCAAACTTGAGATAGGTCCTCAACAGAAAGCAATAGCCCAAGAAAACTCTTTAGCCATCATGTACTTTGAGAATGTAGTTGACCCAGAAGACCAAGATAAGATTGCCCAGATGATAACTTCGCTTTTAATCACCGATTTATCCGAATCCCAATATATGCAAGTAGTAAGTCGGCAGAGATTGTATGATATTCTAAAGCTTTTGGGTAAAGAGGATTTGAAAGTGATTGATAAAAGTGTGGCTTCCGAAGTGGCTAAAAAAGCAGAGGTCAAATGGATTTTAACCGGAGAGGTGCTCCAGGTCAAACCCAATTTAGTTTTAACAGCTGAGTTATCCGAAGCAACAAGTGGGAAGGTTTTAAAGGCGCCGCGTGTGACAGGTAAAATAGGTGAGGATTTGTTTGTAGTGGTGGACAAATTGAGCGCCGAGATAAAGAAGGATTTGGCTTTACCGCAACAGGCAAAAGTTGAGACGGACAAACCGGTGGCGGAGGTTACCACCCACTCTGTGGAGGCGTATCGCTACTATCTGGAAGGTGTGGAAAACTTAAATAAACTTTACGACAAGGAAGCCCGAGAAAGTTTTGAGAAAGCCCTGCAAAATGATTCCACTTTTGCCATGGCTTATTTTCACCTGGCTAACGCAAGTCGAGGGGATTCCACACTGGTAGCCACATTGGTGGCTAAGGCGGTTAAGTATGCCAACCGAGCCAGCCACAAGGAGCAGATGTATATCCGGGCTCTGGAGGCCGGGGCCGGGCAAAATAGAAAATTTGATCAGAAAAAGGAAGTGCTCAAAACATTATTAGAGCGATATCCGGAAGAAAAGGAAGCCTGGGAGTTGTTAGGAGGTATCCTTTTTACGGTGTACCCTAAACAGCTTCGTGAATCCGTCAAATGTTACCAGCGGGTAATCGAAATTGACCCTAACTACAAACTGGCCTACAATCAATTGGCTTACATATATGACGATCTGGGAAAGTTTGACAGTTCTATCTGGGCTATTAATAAGTACATCGAGTTAGCACCTAATGAACCTAATCCCTATGACAGCCGGGGAGACCTATATGCCTACAATGGGCATCTGGAACAAGCCATCGAATCTTACAAAAAGGCCCTAGAGATAAAACCAGATTTCATGACCTCGGTGCAAAAGTTAGGGGATATGTATCTTTTCAAAGGTGACTATGTCCGGGCGGAAAGTGTCTACCAGTCTCTGGCTGCTGGCGACGACAAAGGCTGGAGGGCTGGCGGCCGAATGCGTTTGGCTTATGTCCCAATATATCAAGGTAAATTTAAACAAGGCCTGAAGGTTATTGACGATGGGTTAACCGCAGACCGGATGGAAAAAGTAGATGAATGGCGCTGGCCCTTAAGGGACAAATATGCTCTCAAGAGAAACATCTATGAAGAGATGGGACAGCTGGACTCAGCTCTAAAGATGAATGAGCTGGTAAGAAACATTGTAGTCAAGACCAATTGGCGTGTACACCGTGGTATTTTTGTGCGCCTGTTCGCTAAAAAGAAAGATTTCCAGCTGGCGGAGACGGTGGCAGAATCTATCCGAGTGGACATTGAGAAAGAAAATAAGAGCCAAATGTTTGACTATTGGTGGGCTTCTTCCTATATCGCTAAGGAAAGGGGGGACCTCCAAAAGGCCTTGGAACTGATGGAAAAAGCAGTGCAAGCTATGCCGGATACAGGTTTTGCCTACCGCTGCTTTTTAGGCCAAGCCTATTTAGAGCAGGGGAGATTAGATGAGGCAGTGGCTCTGCTGGAAAAGGGGCTGAATCGCTATGACAATGATAGAATAAGTTATGCTATCCGAGCGGTTAAGGCATATTACTACTTAGCCCAAGCCTATGAGAAATCCGGCTGGAAGCCAAAAGCCATCGAAAACTACCAGAAATTCTTGGAGATTTGGAAGAATGCCGACCCAGAACTACAACAAAAAGAACTAAAAGATGCCAAAGAAAGATTGTCAAAACTAAAAATAAAAGCTTAAAATTATTAAAAATCGGTTTTTACCAGCCCTTTTCCCCGATAGAAATATCCTTTTGCAGTTTTTTAAGCTGGGTTTTAATTTTATTTACAAGTTCTTCTGAAACTATTTCAGCTGTAAACTTAGCTTTAAGAAAATCCCTGAAGCTAACTTCAGATATATTTTATTTGCATTTTACTTAGGACTTCCCTAACTTTATCAATCATGGTTGGCAAGACCGTCTCTCACTACAAAATCTTAGAAAAAATCGGCGAAGGTGGAATGGGCATAGTTTACAAAGCCCAGGACACCAAACTGGACAGAGTTGTGGCTTTGAAATTTCTTCCCCAGTATTTGGCTTCAGATTTACATGAGAAAGAGAGATTCTTTCATGAAGCCAAAGCAGCTTCAGCTTTGAACCATACCAACATCACCACCATCCATGAAATAGATGAATATGAAGGACAAGTTTACATTGTGATGGAATATGTTGAAGGGAAAACTTTGAAACAGTTAATTGAGGAGCAAGCTCCTTCGCTTAAAAAAGTGCTTGAGATAGCTATTCAAATTGGTGAAGGGCTTTTAGCAGCTCATGAGAAACAGATTGTACACAGAGACATCAAGTCAGACAATATCAAAGTCACTCCTAAGAGCCAAGTTAAAATTATGGACTTTGGCTTAGCCAAGTTAAAGGGGGCGACTAAACTGACTAAAGCGGGAACTACTTTGGGTACCGCGGCTTATATGTCTCCGGAACAAGCTTCAGGAGAAGAGGTTGACCAGCGCTCGGATATTTTTTCATTTGGAGTGGTATTATATGAGATGTTGACAACCAAACTTCCCTTTGGAGGGGAACATCATTCTGCCATAATTTATTCCATTTTGAATGAAGAACCCCAGCCAGTAGCCAGATTTAATAACAAAGTGTCGGCTGATTTGGAACGGATAGTATCCAAAACTTTAGCCAAGGATAGGGAAGAAAGATACCAACATGTGGATGACTTATTAGCGGATTTAAGGCGTGAAAGAAAGAGCTTAGAGTACGCCAAATCTTCTATTTTAACTCAAACTTATGAACCTCCTAAACCCAAGAAGAATATCTTAAAAGTCCTGATATCGGCATCGGTTGTGGTGGTCATAGCGTTATTATTTTTCATTCTCAATCCCTTCAAAGTGGAATTTACAAAAGAGCAGGCAGCTCAGGCTGCTGAGAATTCTTTAGCGGTAATGTATTTTGAAAATATTCCGGACCCAGAGGATAAAGACCATACCGGAGAAATGTTAACTAATCTTTTGATTACTTCTTTATCTCAAGCCAAAGGATTAGAAGTAATCAGTAGAGAAAGATTATATGACATTCAAAAGGAAATCGGCCAAACTGAGGCTAAAAATATAACTCCGGCTTTAGCATCTCAGATTGCTCTCCGAGCTGGAGTGAAAACTATGCTCTTGGGAACTATTTTGCAAAAAGAACCTAATTTGGCGGTAACTTCTCGTTTGATTGAAGTAAAGTCAGGAAAAATATTAAACTCTCAGAGAATAACCGGATTTTCAGCGGCACAAATATTTTCATTGGTAGATAGCTTAGCTGTCTTAGTGAGAAATGATTTAAACGTAACTCCTACAGTTACAACCGAATCAAAATCAGTCGCAGAAGTAACCACCAGCTCACCTGAAGCTTATCGTTCCTTTCTGGAAGGAGTAGAGCTGTTTGAGAAATTTTATAATGCTGAAGCCCAAGCTGCTTTAAAGAGAGCCATTGAGTTAGACAGCAATTTTGCTATGGCGTACTTCGTTTTATCCCGGTCTGGTCTGGATACCGAAGCCCGAAGAAAATTTCTGCAAAAAGCCTGGCAGTTAAGGAATAAAGTGACCGAAAAAGAACGTTTACAAATTCAGGCTGCCTATGTCAGCACCATTGATAACAATCCGACTAAAGCGGCTGAGATTTTGGAAAAACTTTTGCAAAAATATCCTCATGAGCAAGGCGCTTATTTACAGTTAGCCACAACTTATGAAGATTTACACCAATATGAAAAAGCCACTCAAACCTATTTGACTGGATTAAAAAATGACTCCTTGGACAAAAATTTATGGAATAGCTTGGCGTATTCGTATACTGGCTTGAACCGGAGAAAAGAGGCCTTACAGGCAGTTGACCAATACCTGAAATTAGCCCCTGGCGAACCCAACCCCTATGATAGTAAAGGTGAAATCTATTCTGTTTTCGGGGAGATAGATTCAGCTTTGTATTGGTACCAAAAGGCAATCTCTCTACGTTCTGATTTTGGTAGTATATCAACTTTGGGATATAACGCTCTTCTAGAGGAGGATTATGCTAGTGCTGAAAAATATTTTCTGCAGTATGGCTCTACCTCTAATAAAAATCAGAAAGCCCAGGCTGATATTGACTTTGTCACAATTAGCTCTCATCGAGGACAATTCAAAAAAGCTAGAGAACAAATGCTTAACAATTTATCCTCTCATCAAGCTCAGAACTTAGAAAGTTTTTTAGCTCTCGACTATTTTATTTTGACTTTAATCTCTTGTGACTTAGGGGATTATTCGGCTATGTTGGAGTATGCCCAAAAAAGGTCACTTGTTCTGAAAAAAGATCTAACTGACAAGACCTATGGACGACCAGTATTAGCTTGGGCTTATTTAAAAAGTGGAAATTCAAAAATGGCTTATAGGATAATGGAGGAGTTAAAAAATGACATTGCGGGAAAACTACCACGCTGGCAGGTAAACTATTATCATTCGGCAGGCCTTTTGGCTTTCGAGGAAGGAAGATTTGAGTTTGCCTTAGAACAGTTCCAAAAAGCTTTTCAACCGCTGTACTCCAATCGGGCTCCTCAATTCTATTACGGTGTAACCTTGTTGAAAACCGGTCACCTTGCAGAAGCTATCAAGGAACTCCAAAGAGTAACCTGGTGGTCACCGATTTCTCTTGGAGCCATCAGCCTTCCTGGTTCAGTTAGTAGTCAATCTTGGCCGTTTGCTTCAGTTAAAGCTCACTACTGGCTGGGAGTAGCTCATGAACAACAGGGAGAAAAAGATAAAGCTATCCAAGAATATGAGAAGTTTCTAACCATTTGGAAGAATGCCGACCCGGGGATAGCAGAAGTAGAAGATGCCAAAGAAAGATTAGCAAAACTAAAAATAAAGACCTAAAGTTATCAAAAACCAGTTTTCTACCAGCCCTTTTCTCCCAGAGAAATATCCTTTTGCAGCTTTTTAATTTGGATTTTAATTCTATGGATTAGCTCTTCAGAAACTATTTCAGCTTTGAACTTGGTTTTAAACAGATTTTTAAAACCGACTTCAAAATTATATTTCCTATAACAATCTGAGCAACTTCGGCTATGAGCTTTAAACTCCTCGCACAGGTCCGGATTTTTTTCCCTATCCACATAATCCAGCAAAATCGGTTTCAATTCCTGACAATCCATAATTATTCTTTTACAAATCCTCTCTTCTTGCCATACTCATACAAACTTTTTTGCAGCATCATTCTTCCGCGATGTAAGCGGGATTTGACCGTGCCGATATTGCTATCCATAATTTCGGCAATCTCTTTGTAAGAGCAACCTTCGATAAAAGACAAAATCACCGCCATCCTGAACTCCTCCGGTAAGTGGTCCATAACTTTTTTAACATCATCTTCTACAATCTGGCTGAAAAGTATCTGCTCCGGGTTTTCATTCGGCTCTAAAGTTTCTTTCAGCAAACGAGAATATAAAAAATCCTCTTCTACTTCATCATAGCTCACTTGGGGCGGTTCTTTTATCCTCTGCCGGTATTTATTATTGAATAAATTTGTCAGAATCTTTAACAGCCAGGCCTTGCAATTGGTTCCGGCCTGAAACTTGTTGAAAAACCGGAATGCTTTTAAATACGTCTCCTGAACTAAATCCTCCCCATCCGATTTATTTTTGGTCATCCTCAGTGCCACATTGTAAACCGAATCAATGTGCACCAAGGCGACCTGCTCGAACTCGGATAGTTTTTTCTGGCTTTTCTTTAGTTTCAGCATAAGATCCTAAAGAAAGCCCTTGAAAACTTAGTCTTATTAGCTATTAACCGCTGGCTTTGTGAAAAAGTTCCCAAAGGTTTCCTTTTTTGTTAAAAAAGTTTGCCTCCGACCTACTTATTGAGGTCGTTTATTTTTACAGATTAAACTGTACTGTCCTCTGGAAAGCTTCTCTTTACCCTAAATTTAGCCAGGGGAAATACTTGGCTAAAAACCTGGAAAGGACGCCAATGGAGCCGGTGAAGATTAAGACTCCCATGGCGATTAAAAACGTACCGCTTACTATTTCTATGGTGCGGAAATGTTTTTTTAACCATTTGGAAAAACCCAAAAAATAATTGAAGCCGATTCCGGTGATTAAAAAAGGAATTCCAATTCCTAAGGAATAAAATCCTAATAATAGCATCCCTTTGCTGACCGTATCTTGGTTGGCTGCTAATAGTAAAATTCCAGAAAGAATCGGTCCTATACAGGGTGACCAGCCGAAAGCAAATGCCAAACCTACTACAAAAGAGCCGAAAATCCCGATCGGTTTGGTCTGGGCTTGAAATCTTTTTTCATAATTGAGCCATTTGATTCTAAACACACCTAACAGGTGTAAACCGAAGACGATAATAATGGCTCCGGCTATCCAGTTAAACCAGTTTCTTTTAGAGGAGATAAACTGACCCAAAGAGGAAGCCGTGGCACCCAAGAGAACAAAAATCAAAGTAAATCCCAAAATGAAAAACAAGGTATTGATAATAACTTTTCTCAAAACTTCGGCTCTGGAACGGCTGACCAGCTCCTCAAATGTAGCCCCGGAGATAAAGGATAAATATCCAGGAACAATCGGAAGAACACAGGGAGAGACAAACGAAATAATCCCGGCTCCGAAAGCAGCAATTAATGTGACATTTTCTTGAAACATTAGTTCTCCTACTGGTTAATACGAACAACTTGGATTTATTTTAAGTTAATTTTGAGATTTTTTTAGATTTTCTCTAACTGGTTTTTCAGGTAATCTATGACCTTGATGGGAGTGGGGTCGACTCCATTCAAAATTGCCAGGTAATAGCTGGTCCAATCCCCTAATTGAATCAGATAAAGCATTCGGGAAAGTAAGCTTTTGCCCCGGCTTTCTATTTCTATAATTTCGATTTTTTGACTTTCTATAATTTCTTTAACCACTTCCATGCGGGCCTTAATTCTCTTATGGTCATCCTTATCTTTCAGGAATAAAACTGTGAAATCCGGTTTCAAATTATCGTTCTGCCACCCCACCAATTCGTTATGATTAAATTCCGGGAAAAAATTCACAAAAGCCAAATTCTTAGCATTTTCGCAAATCTGCTGTTTCCAGCGGATGGCAACCGTGTCAAAATAGTCACAGGCAGAATAAATGATGGGAATTTTCTGATATACCCGTTCTGCCAAATCTTTGGCTGGATTTTTTGAAGTTATAGTTGACTTCTGGTATTTAACAGTTTGTTTAGCTAAAAATGAGGAGGCCTCTTTAATCAGACCGGTTTGGTTTTTTATCAGACCTAAACGAGAAAGCAAAATCAATAAAGCTCCCCAAGAATAACCTAAAGCTGCCCGGGGTGGTAACCTTCCCGGAACCAGTAAAGCCGGAATTTTATCTTGCTTGGCTAACCGAAATAGCTTGCCTCCGGAAGTGATGGCAATAATTTTAGCTTTTCTTTTTTTGGCTATAGCGTAGATAGAAAGTGTCTCTTCGGTGTTGCCGGAGTAACTGGAGACCAATACCAGGGAATTTTGGCTGACAAAATTGGGCAAGAGATAATGCCGGGAAATCTGAAAAGGAATTTTTAACTGATATGTCACATAAGAACGAACCAAATCTCCTCCGATGGCAGAGCCACCCATCCCGGCTAAAACAATATTTTCAAATTTGAAATTTTTCCAATTTGGTAAAGGGAAGCTATGGGTTAAGGCAATACTCTTTTCTAGCTGAAGAGGAAAGGACTCCAACAACCCATGCATATCCTTCTGGTCCAGCTTTTCGATTTTGGCAATTTGGTCTAAGGTGTGCAAAAGTAGTTCCGGTTAGAATTTTTATGGTGAAATCCCGAATCTCCGGCAAGCTCTCTCTAAATATTCGGTTATCTCCGGTGCTGAATCCATTTTTAAAACTTTACCGGCAATTTTTTTGCATTCAGATAAACTTAATTTTCCGATTTTTTCTTTTAATTCTGGAACCAAAGGAGGGGTAACTGACAATTCTTTTATTCCCAACCCAATCAAAAAAGGGAGAGCCAAAGTTTCGCCGGCCATCTCTCCGCAGACTGCTATCTCTTTTTTATTCTTGAAAGCCGCTTCGACCGAAGCTTGAATCAATCTTAAGACAGCCGGATGAAAAGTTTGATACCAGGACGCCACTTGAGGATTGGTGCGGTCTACCGCTAGAGTGTATTGAATCAAATCATTAGTTCCCAAGCTGAAAAAATCAACTTCTTTGGAGAAAATATCCACATTTAAAGCGGCTGAGGGAACCTCAATCATTATCCCTAAAGGAATTCCGTTGGCTGTCGAAACTTTTTTATTTTTTAGTTGAGCTTGCACCAGTTTCAATATCTTTTTGGCTTTTCTAATTTCTTCTAGATTGGATATAAAGGGAAACATAATTTTTAAATTTCCGTGTCTGCTGGCTTTTAGCAAAGCTTTAAGTTGAGTTTCCAAAATCTCCGGCACATCCAGACCGACTCTGATAGCTCTCCAGCCCAGGAATGGATTGTTCTCTCTAGCCGTTTGGGCACTGGCAGCCATTTTATCTCCCCCCAAATCAAAGGTTCGGATAATCACCGGGCGGGGTGAAAATTTTTTTAAGACAGAAGCGTACGCCTGAAACTGTTCGTCCTCTGAGGGAATTTGAGAACTATCTGCAAATAAAAATTCTGTTCGAAACAGACCCACTCCTTCGGCTCCGTAATCTGAAGCCACCTGGGCTTCTTCCGGAATTTCTAAATTGGCCAAAAGCTTGATTCTTTTTTTATCCAGAGTTATAGCCGGTTTCTTTTTCAGCAGTTGGAGCTTCTTTCTCTCTTGAGCCAATTTTTCCTGCTTGACTTTGAACTCTCGTAAAGTCTTTTCTTCTGGTGAGAGGATTACCCGACCCGACTCAGCATCCAAGATCACCGGCATACCATTCTTTAGTTCATGGAACTCTTTTTCTAACCCTACCACAGTAGGAATTCTCAAAGATTTGGCTAAGATTGCCACATGGGAAGTAATTCCGCTTTCCTTCAGAACTAAACCACTAACTTTTTTCTTTCTTAGATTCAATAAATCGCTGGGGGAAAAATGGGTGGCAAAAACTATAGCTGATGATTTTACACTATCTAATTTTTTCTGCTTTATTCCCAGCATATATTCCAGCATTCGATTTTTTAAGGCCTGGATATCAAAAACTCGCTCTTTGAGATATTGATTGGGGGAGGAGGATAGGGCGCCAATGGTTTGGTCCAAAACCACCTGATAAGCCCATTCGGAGTTTATTTTATCTTTTTGGATTTTTTCAATCACATTTTGTTTGAGGATTTCGTCCTCCAGAAACATTTTTTGGGTTTCAAAAATCCGGGAGTAATCTTTTTTCAATTTGGCCTTAGAGCTGTTTTGGGCTTTTAAAATCTCTTTTTTGGCTAAGTCCAATGCTTTTTGGAAACGCTCTATCTCTGCCGGGACTCTGGATGCACCAATATTATTATGCGGGATGGAGAGTTGCCTTTGGTTAAATAAAAAAACTTTCCCGATAGCGATTCCGGGTGAAGCAGATTTCCCTTGCCAAATGGTCTCTGAATTTTTCAAGTTATATACATTCATTAGATTTAATTTTCCCCAAACTTAGTGTCAAATAATTTTACCAATTCTTCTACTACTTGAACTTCATCTTCTCCCCAGGCTTTGATGATTATTTTACTATTCGGCTCAGCTGCTAACATCATCACCCCCATAACCGATTTGGCGTTGATTTCTATGTCTCCTCTGATTAAGCGAACCTCGGATTTGAATTTGGATGCTTTTTGAGCCAGAACCGAGGCCGGACGGGCATGTAAGCCCAGTTTATTTTTGACCACCACCTCCCTTTCGACCAAATTCAGCCTTTCTTCTTAAACTCTGGTAAACATTTTGCCGGATAGCTGCTTGACCAACCCTTTGAGCTCTAAGTTCAGCAGCACTGATAGTGCTTGTCCGGTGGAGAAAGAAACTGTCTGGGCAATCTGGTCAATATGAGCCGGCTCAGTTGAGAGTATTTGATAAATATTTTTTTCTTCTTGAGGTAATTCTGGAATCGGTTGTACTTTTTCTGGTCTAGAGGGACTATAAATTTTCAACTCTGAAACGATATCATTGACCGAAGTAACCAATTTAGCCCCTTGCTTACATATTAAAGCATTAGTTCCTTCACTGGTCTTAGAAGTCAAATTTCCCGGAATGGCAAAAACTTCTTTATTTTGATCTAAGGCATACTTAGCAGTCAGCAAAGCCCCACTTTTGGTTCCAGCTTCGACTACAATTACACCTAAGGACAAACCTGAAATTAAGCGGTTTCTTCGGGGAAAATTTTCTTTTTCCGGTTTAGTTCCCATCAGAAATTCGGAGATAATTGCACCGTTTTCAACTATTTTTTCGACGAATTTTTTATTTTCCCTGGGATAAATTACATCTAATCCAGAGCCAAAAACCGCTATAGTTCTGCCACCAGAATTTAGGGCAGCTTGATGACTGTAAGTATCAATTCCAGAGGCAAAACCACTGACAATAGTGAAACCAAGGGCAGTCAGGTCAGCAGAGATTTTTTCTGCCATGTTTCTGCCATAAGTGGAAGCAGTCCGAGTACCGACTATGGCAACCGCCATATCATCTCTTTCAATTAAGTTTCCCTGGATGAAAAAGAAAGGCGGAAAATCGTAAATATGTTTTAGATTTTTAGGATAATCCTCATCTAAAAAAGTAATCCAACCGACACGGTTTTTTTCTGTCGCTTTAATCTGCTTTTCGGCCTCTTTCCAGTTCACTTTGGTTTTAATGTCTGTGGCAGTGATTTCACCAATACCATCCACTGCCATCAACTCTTTTTTTGATGCGGATAGAGCTGTCTTGGGGGAACCGAATTTTTTCACCAAGGACACAAAATGAATCGGGCCAATATTAGGAACAGTTATCAGGGCAATCCATTCCAGTAAGTCTTGATAATCAGTCCGCATTTTTTAAAATCTCTCCTAATTTTTTCTCTAAAATTTTTACTAATCTATCCACCCCTTCTCCGGTTAAAGCCGAAATCGGATAAAGTGGGGTAGCTTTTTTGCCATTGGAAATTTTTTTCATTTTAGTTTTGGGCAACAAGTCAATCTTATTTATAGCTATGACAGCCGGTTTTAAGGTTAAATCCGGGTCATAAAGTTCTAATTCTTTTTTCAAAGTTTCAAACTGGTTTTTAATTTCATCAGTCGTACCGTCAATTAAATATAATAAAATTTTGGTTCTTTGAATATGCCTTAAAAACTCCAGACCCAAGCCTTTCCCTTTATGGGCCCCTTCCAAGATTCCGGGAATATCCGCTAAAATAAATGAGCCGTAATCTCTCAGACGAGCTACTCCTAAATTGGGCGCTAAAGTGGTGAAAGGGTAATCTGCGATTTTTACCTCGGCTTGAGTGATTCTTTTTAACAAAGTTGACTTACCGGCATTGGGAAATCCGACAATCCCCACATCCGCTAAAAGTTTCAATTCCAAGATTAATTTTTTTCTTTCCCCCGGCTCCCCCTCTTCATATTTTCGGGGAGCTCTGTCGGTGGAGGATTTGAAACGGGTATTTCCCCTCCCACCTCTACCTCCACGAACAGTTACAATTTGTTCTTTATCTTTCGTTAAATCCGCTATCAGTTCCCCGCTTTGGGCATCTTTAATAGTTGTCCCGGTCGGAACTTTTAAAATTAAATCTTTCCCCTCCTGGCCGGTTTTCTTGGCTCCCATTCCAGCCGAGCCATCCTCTGTTTTGTAAATTGACTTATATTTGAAATCCATCAGAGTTATCAAATTTCTATCCGCCTGAATAATGATATCTCCCCCTTTTCCACCGTCTCCGCCATCCGGACCACCTTTGGGGACATATTTTTCCCGGCGGAAACTGACTGCTCCGTTCCCTCCTTTTCCGGCCTGGACTTCGATTTTAGCTACATCAATAAACATAAATTAGCCTTTTAGAATGGCATCCATCACTTTAGCCACCCGAACTGACTCTTTGACATCATGCACTCTGACTATATTAGCACCTTGCATAATACTATAAGCCAGAGCTCCCAAGCTTCCTTCTAATCTTTCTTCTACAGGCAAATCTAATATTTTTCCAATGAATGACTTGCGGGATAAACCCACTAAAAGCGGTTTTTCTAATTTTTTAAATTCTTTCAAGTTTTTTAAAATAGCCAGATTATCCTCAAATCTTTTACCAAATCCAATACCCGGGTCGAGAATAATATTTTTTCCCTTGATTCCCATTGAATCTGCAAAATTTATTCTTTCTTCAAAATAATCTTTAATTTCTTTTATGACATTTTCGTAATTTGGACTTTCCTGCATATTTTGGGGAGTTCCCTTAATGTGCATAATTATTACGGGAATATTATATTTTGAGGCAACTTTTACCATTTCGGAATCGAATCTCAAGCCAGAAATATCATTAATCATTTCAGCTCCGGCATCGATAGCTTTTTGAGCGATTTGAGATTTGTAAGTATCTATGGAAATCGGGATTTGCATTTTTTTAGCCAATGTCTCAATTACTGGGAGAACTCTTTTTTCTTCTTCTTCTATACTAACCGGAAGTGAACCGGGGCGTGTGGATTCTCCACCGATATCAATTATATCAGCCCCTTCTTCCGCCATTTTTAAGCCGTGAGAAACAGCTTTCTCTATATTTAAAAATTTCCCTCCGTCCGAAAAAGAATCCGGGGTAACATTCAGAACCCCCATAATATGGGTTCTTTCTGAAAGATTATATTTTTTGTATCTGAAGTTCAGAATAAACTCTTTTTTATTAGTTTTAGTCAGGATACTCATAATTTTAATTTAATAAAAAAAGATTGCTGGACAAGAGTAATTCTAAGAAAGGATAATTTTAAAACTTCTTGGAAAATCCTCTGTTCAGATAAGAATAGTTGAATCTTTACCTGACAAATCAACTATAAAGCTCGAAGCTTTGCCAATCTCTGTTTAGCATCTGCTATTTCTGAAATACCCGGGTCAGCATCTTTCCATATATCTAAAAACTCTTGATATTTTTCAATGGCTTTTTGTTTCCAGCCGGATTTTTCATAGGCTTGAGCCAGATAATAATAAGCTTTTACTGACCAGATGGGAACATGAGTTCTATCCTCGTCGAATCTGTTCAATGCTTTTTTCAAGCCAGAAACCGCCTCAGCTAAGCGACCGGTTTCCAAATAGGCTTGGCATAGAAAATAGCGTGTCCCAAAGTCTATCTGAGGTGCCTCGCTGGCTACTTTCTCCAGAAACATCAAGGCCCCTTGTTTATTTCCTTTAACCTTTTCAATTGAACTTGCCACCAGCCAGTAAGCGTCCATTTTCTTGATGTCTTTTTTTTCAATATCTTTCTTTAGTGAACCGGCAATCTCTTCGGCTTTCTTAATATTCCCGCTCTGGGTTAGAAGATAGATATAAAAGTCTCTGAAATAAACCGGGTCATTGGGGTCTAACTTATGCAACATTTCTACACAAATTTCAGCTTCCTTCAGAGCTAAATCAAAGTTCCCCTTGGCTTCATAGATATTAGATTTCTGCATATGTTTAACAATTTCGCTAAAACCCTCAACCCGTTCCATTTTATCAGCGGCTAAGCCCTGTTCTAAAACCTGCAAAGCCTGATTGAATTTTCCTTGATATAAGGGAATTAAGGCCAAGTTAATCCTTCCATAGGAGCGAGTATCTTTCACCTCGCTGGAAGTAAGTATTTGGTAATAACTTTCTGCTTGAGCATAATCTCTTTTGAAAAGATACATATGCCCCAATTTGTACACTGAAGCATGGAAGTCCGGTTTTATCTCTATAGCTTTTTTGTAAGACTCGATGGCCTGGTCAATCTTTCCGTTGTAGGCATAAAGGTCAGCTTTAGTGTCATAAGGATTAGCTTCCTCCGGTGCCAATTGTATGTATTGGTTGATAGCCCAGATAGATTTCTCAAAATCACCAATCTCATCATAGGTATAGGCCAGGACATTATAGGCCGTCTTATAAAGAGGGTCGATCTCAATTACTTTGTTAAAATATATGATGGCTTCCCTTGGTTGATTGAGTTCGTTTCTATAAGTCATTCCTATCCCAAAAAAGGCATCTTTATCTTGGGGATACTTTGCCACCAGTTTTTTTAATTCCTCAACCATTTTTTGGAAGTTACCTGACAGCTCAGCTTCAGCAACTTTTAGGTAATATTTCTCTTTCTGGCTTGCCTTTTCAAAATATTTGACTGCTTTGGTTAGCAGTTCTCTCTTCTCTGAGTCTCTTTTTATTCTAGATAAACAGAAATAAGCCATTGCAAAAGTTGAATCTAACTCTAAAGCTTTTCTAAAACTTTTCTCTGCCTCTGTATTATAAAGTTTATTAAAATAGTCCCACCCCTCAAGATAATAGCGATAAGCTTCAGGAGAGCCAGTTGTGACATCAGCCACATGGGGGTCTTTTTCTTGTTTGGCTTCAGATGGTAAAGTTAAGTCTTTTTTAATTTCAACTGTCAACTTATCAATTATGGGAAAAATCTTCTCTTTTGGTTCACCGGTTATTCTTTGTGATGAAATCACATTCCCGCTTTTTACTTCTACCAGTTGAGAAGTTAAAATAACTTGGGGTTGAAGTTGTAAAATACTTCCCAGAAGCATCCATTTAGCCTGAGCTTTGGTGGCAATATTTGTGGCTGTATTTTTGTCAATGACTTTTTCTCCTTCTTTTCCCAACAATTTCAAAATATCGAATAATCTCTGACTGGAAACCACATTCATATATTGAGATTCCGAAAGGTCAGTTATCAAAAGATTGGTGACAATTTCACCCAACCGCTCCTTATCCTCCCGGTCAACTAAGTTTTCAAAATACATAATAGCCAATGAGTTTTGCTCGGCTATGGCTTTCTGCTCGGTGCCGACCTCCACTTTAAAAGGTTGGAGAATTAAAAACAGTAAAACTGCAATCGTGATAATTGAAGCTGGAACCAAAATACGAAGTAATTTTTTCTTCGGTTTAGTTGAAATAACTTGTGAAGTAACTTGTCCAGTCCTAACGTATTCTAAACTTTTTCTTTCCTTTCTCAAATCTGCTTGCAGGTCCTCTATATGCTGGTATCTTTCTTCTTTATCTTTGCTTAATGCTTTAACAACTATTCTGTCTATTTCAGATGAAACCTTATTATTAAATCTTGCTACTGGCTGAGGTTCTTCATTTAAAATGGAATATATAATGGCCGACTGATGTTCACCTTTGAAGGGTAATTGTCCAGTTAGAAGTTCGTATAAAACCACTCCAAAAGAAAAAATGTCCGACCTGTGGTCAACTTCTTCTCCGGAGGCCTGCTCCGGCGACATATAAGCGGCAGTTCCTAAAGTAGTTCCGGCTTTAGTCAGTTTAGTGGCTCCTTTTAACTTAGCTAAACCAAAATCCATAATCTTAGCCCGCCCCTTAGTAGTCACC
>Ga0184639_10000197_pt1 | contig 21638 bp, 21 predicted proteins | sample PLM31_170_b2_FD_133155 | JGI IMG/M metagenome (GOLD analysis project Ga0184639, IMG submission 133155) | Groundwater sediment microbial communities from an aquifer in East River, Colorado, USA - PLM3-1_170_b2 | ecosystem: Environmental > Terrestrial > Soil > Riparian zone | place: USA: East...
CATCACGAACGGGATCTGGTACTTCTCCAGGAAGTTGATCGTCCGCTCGGCGTTCTTCTCGTTGAACCAGGTGTTGTTGCGAAATTCGACCGCCAGGCCGATGTCGCCGAGCCGCTCCCGCGCCTCGACGATGGCATCGCGGCTCTCGTTGGAGGGGAAGAACCAGCGCGGGTACTGGAGGAAGACCGCACCCAGCTTGCCCGATGAATGGAGCGGCGCCAGCCCATCCTAGAACTGCTCCCAGATGGCGTCGAGCAGCTCGGCCGGCAGGTCCTTGCCATAGATCCGCTTCTTGTCGAGCAGTTCTATTGGCAGCTCGTCGCGGATCTCCTTGGGCAGCCGCTTGACCTCCGACGGCTGCCCGGTCATCAGGGCGTGGGCCTTGATGTCGAAGGTGAAGTCGGGCGGGGTGCGCTCCAGCCACAGCTCGCCCAGCCGCCTGGTCGGCAGGGCGTAGTAGGTGGCGTCGACCTCCACGATCGGGAACTGGTCGGCGTAGTAGCGGAGCCTCTCTTCCGCGTTGGTGGCGTCCGGCGGGTAGAAGACGCCCGGCTCGACCATGGTCGGATCGGTCCAACTGGCTGTCCCGATGCGGACCGTCGCCTTCTCCAGCTTGATGGGGTGGCGCGCCGCCTCGACCTGCGCTTCGCCGCGCTCGCCGGCCACCATCGGTCCGGGATCGTGGTCCATGGGAGGAGTCTATCGGTCCTTCTGTTCGTTGCCAGCCAGGACCCTCGACGATGTGCGCTGAGCGCTCCTTATCGCCAAGGAAGAGCCAGGAAGGGGTCAATTTCGGGCAAATCTTGGCCGTGGCGAGCGCTGACCGCTCACAAGGGTGAAGAAGGAGCGGGTTTGCGATGCACCTTCGGGCTAAGGAGCGCTGAGCGCTCCTGGCAGGCCACCATGTGCCCTCAATCGGTCCATCAACGGGTGTGCGCCCAGCGGGCACCCGCCGAGCGCACAGGGACGTCGCCGACCGTGGATCAGGGGTTGATCAGCAGGCGCACAGCCAGGCCCGAGGCGCAGGCTCCATCACCCTGGATCGTGAAGCCCACCGCCGCGTCGAACGCGGAGGGTGCCACGGGGAGGTCCGAAGCGCTCACGTTGATCTGCATCGTGTTCCCACGGATCGCGATACCGGCGGTTGGGGAAGAGTCAATCGATGCGACGCAGAAGTCGTTCGGCGCCGTCGCGCCACCGCTCAGCGTCGCGGTGTGGAGGTGCCAGGCGTCGGGGTTCTGGTGCGAATCTCTGCCGAGCATGGGATGGATGGTGGCGACGATCACCTTGCCACTGTCCAGGTCCGCCCAGGCAAACCCGACGACCGGGTTGGCGAGGACGAATTCATCGGCATGCCTCGGGATCGGTCCATCAGTGGTGACCGACAGCTTGACCATGTTGTCGTTCTGGTTCGTCGCGGTGAAGTCGCTGAGGCCGGGCACGTTGAGCCATGCCGGCCCGATCCCCGCGGCCAGCACTGGGCCGGCCGCGAACGCCGCGCAGAGGATTGCGAGTGCCAGGCCTCCGCGACCCGTGCGACGCCGTCGTCGGTCGACTGACCCGTTCTGAGATTCCATGGTGGTCCTCCTATCGGTGAACTTCATCGGAGCTCCTCCTGCGCCTCGACGATGCGAATCGGCGAGAGTGCTGCACGCTCGCTCACGATGGTGATGGCCCGCAGCGATGGGCCCTCGAGCACGTGGAAGCAGGTCTCGTCCTCCGGCACGAACGTCGAACGCAGATAGCGCACGCCATTGCCTGCTGGCTCCTCCGCAGCTGCCGCGCGCAGGCGAGCGGCGGTGTCATCGAGTTCGCCGGCGCGAGCTCGTGGCAGGTAGGTCTCAACCAGGTAGGTGCGCATGGGTTCGACGGTAGGCACGGGGCTGAGGCGGCGAAAGTGTGGAAAGCCACACTTCTTGCTGCGTGCCCGCCCTTTGCGGGCGGGCGCGGGACGTGCATGATCGGGACCGATGAGCACGCGTGATGCCGCCATCGTCGGCAGGGAGCCGGAGCTCGAGATCCTCCTCGCGTTCCTGGAGAGGCACGACGACCTGCCTGCCGGGTTGCTCATCGAGGGCGAGCCCGGCATCGGGAAGACCACCCTCTGGCTGGAGGGCGTGGCCGCGGCCGAGCGAAGCGGCTACCGGGTCCTTGCCTGTCGCCCGGCCGGCGGGGAGGTGCAGCTCGCCTTCGCTGCCCTTTCCGACCTGTTCGAGGGCCAGCTCGACGCGTTCCTTCCGGCGCTGCCCGCACCCCAGCGCCGCGCGCTCGAGATGGCGCTGCTGCTCAGGGACGATGACGGGCGACCTCCGGATCAACGCGCCATCGCGGCGGGCGTCCTGGGTGCCGTCCGCCTGCTCGCTCGCGATCGGCCGTTGCTGATCGCCATCGACGACGCCCACTGGCTGGATGCTCCGTCCGCGGCGGCCATCGAGTACACCACTCGTCGGCTGGCCGGTGAGGCGGTGGCGGTTCTCGCGTCGTCGCGAACCGAGTTGTCGGCCATCCCACCACTGGACTTCGAGCGATCGCTTGGGGATCGCCTCACGCGAGTCCGGGTTGGACCGATGAGCCTGGGAGCCCTGCACCGCCTGCTCCACGACCGCACCGGCAGGTCGTTCAACCGGCCGACCCTGCGGCGCATCGCCGATACGTCAGGCGGCAACCCCTTCTATGCCCTCGAGCTCGCACGTGCACTGCACGCCGGGACCGCCGAACGAGCACCGGGCGAACCGCTGGCGCTGTCATCCAGTCTCAGTCAGCTGCTCGAGCGCCGCCTTGCGGGGTTCGCAGACGACACAAGGGATGCGCTCTTCGTCGCTGCGGCTGCGGCTCGGCCGACGCTCGATTTCGTCGAGGCGGTCGTTGGGCAAGCCGCGGAACGCGTGCTCGAGCCCGCGATCAGCGCCGGCATCGTTCGCGTCGAGCACGAGGTCATCGTCTTCACCCACCCGCTGCTGTCGGCGGCGGCGTACGCGCTCGTCGACGAAGCGCCTCGTCGCCGCTGGCACGCCCGACTGGCGGAGGCGTCCACCGAGCTCGAGGAGCGCGCGAGGCACCAAGCGCTGGCGGTGGACGGTCCGGATGCCGCCGTGGCGGCGCTGCTGGAGGAGGCTGGACAGCGTGCCAGGTCGCGGGGGGCGACAGCTACTGCCGCCGAGCTGCTTGCGCACGCCATCGATCGGACGCCTCCCGCGGATGTCGAGCGGCGTGCACGACGGACCGTGGAGGCGGTCCCGACCCTGCTCCTCGCGGGCGATCGTCCGCGGGCTCGGACGTTGCTGGACGCGGCCATGGCTTCCATCGGGCCGGGGCTGTTGCGATCAGACGTGCTGCTGCAGCTCTCTGAGCTGGTCGAGGACGACCCGGGCGGCGATGCGCGCACGATCGACCTCCTCGAGCAGTCGATGCATGAAGCGGGCAATGACCCGCGCCGCCACGCCGCTGCGCTCCTGAACCGGGAGATGTGGGAGCGTCACAAGGACCGGCTTGGTGACGCCCTCGGTGTTGCGCGAAAGGCGCTGGCCCTCGCCGCGCAGGCCGGCGACGACACGATCCTGACCCACGCGCTCACCCGCACGGCCGATCTCGAGGTGCTCCTTGGCCTCGGCACTGATCCAATCGCGCATTTCCGGCGCGCGCTCGAACTCGATGCGATCGTCCGTATCAATCCGAGCCTCGGCCCAGCGGCGATGCTCGCCGTGTGTCTGATCCGGATCGGTCGCCTGTCGGAGGCGCGGCCGTTGCTCCTGAAGATGCGTCGGCGCTCCGAGGACGAGGCTGACGAGGCAAGTCGCGCGCGACTCTGCCTATTCCTCGCCGAGCTTGAGTGGCTGGCCGGGGACTGGGAGGCGGCCCGCGCATACACCGCGGAGGGGCTCGAGGTTGCCGAGCAGGCAGAGTCTCGTGCCATGGAAGGGACGTTGCTGGCGCTGCGAGCGCTCGTTGAGGCTTCGCGCGGGGAGGTCGATCTCGCCCGGTCGCACGCGCTCCAGGGGATGGCACTGTGCGAGGAGATCGGCGAGGACTCGTACGCGATCTACAACCGGCAGGTCCTGGGCTTCCTGGCGCTCTCGCTGGGTGACGCCGCACAGGCACACGTCCACCTGTCCGGCTACTCGCTGGAGCGCGGCATCGAGGGTACCAAGCGCATCTCGTTCATCGGTGACGAGATCGAAGCGCTCGTCCAGCTCGGTGAGCTCGATGCGGCCGGGTCCCTCGTCGACGAGCTCGAGCGGCGGGGTGAGCAACTGCACCGACCAACCCTGTCCGCGGTCACGGCCCGGTCCAGGGGTCTCGTCCTGGGTGCGCGCGGCGAAGTCGAGGAGGCAATCCCACACATTGAGCGTGCCTTGGCGATGTTCGGTGAGCTGGGGCTGCCGTTCGAGCGGGCACGTGCGCTGCTGGTGCTTGGCGAGGTCCATCGGCGAGGGAAGCACAAGCGTGCTGGGCGCGAGGCGCTGGATGCGGCAGTTGCGGCGTTCGACGGGCTTGGCGCCACCCTGTGGGCGTCCAGGGCGCGGGCCGACCTGGCGCGGATTGGTGGGCAGGTGTCCGTCGGCGGGCTCACCCCGACTGAGCGCCGCGTGGCCGAGCTCGTGGCGCTTGGGCAGTCCAACAAGGAGGTCGCCGCCCAGCTCTTCGTGAGCGTGCGGGCCGTCGAGGCCAACCTGTCGCGGGTGTATGCGAAGCTCGGCGTAAGGTCTCGGACGGAGCTTGCGCGTCGGCTCTCATCCCGAGAATGACGTGCAAAGGCAACACCCGCTGGTCACGGTCATGGGATGGCTACAACGGCCAAGTTCCGGGCTCTGCCTGGCGGTGGGAGTCAGGGCATGGCCATTCAGCCATCCAGAACGGCCGATGTGCGTTTCCTTGGCCGTTGTAGCCAGCGGGTGACTTCGCCAGGTAATGGCAGCTCGAAGGGTGAAGTCGGGCGGGTGCGCTCCAGCCATCGCTCGCCCAGCCGCCGGGTGGGCAGGGCGAGCACCGCCGAGGACCGGCTGCGCTACTACGCCGACCAGTTCCCGATCGTGGAGGTCGACGCCACCTAATACGGGGCGGGTAGAAGACGCCCGGCTCGACCATGGTCGGATCGGTCCAACTGGCTGTCCCGATGCGGACCGTCGCCTTCTCGAGCTTGATGGGGTGGCGGGCTGCCTCGACCTGCGCCTCGCCGCGCTCGGCAGAGACGTGCGGCCGGGGGTCGTGATCGATCGGCTTCGTCTTGGGCATACCCGAGCCTATCGCCGTGCCACCTACCAGCCTATGGCAGAGTGAGCGGATGAAAGAGGCCTTCCGCGACCGATACGGGTCGCCCGATGTCGTCGAGCTGCGCGATGTGCCGGTGCCCGTACCAGCCGAGGGAGAGGTGCTCCTCCGCGTCCGAGCCGCATCCGTCAATCGGGCCGACCTGGACGGCCTGAAGCCGAAGCCGAGCTTCGTCCGCCTGTTCCTGGGTCTGCGCGCTCCGCGGAACCACAGCATGGGCGGCGATGTCGCCGGCGTGGTCGAGTCGGTGGGCCCCGGCGTAACCCGCTTCAAGCCGGGAGACCAGGTATTCGCCGACACGTTCGTGCCCGGGCAATCCGGCTTCGCGGAGTACGTCTGCGCATCGGAAAAGGCATTCGAACCGATGCCGGCCGGCCTGAGCTTTGAGGAGGCCGCCACGCTGCCGCACTCCGCGGTCCTTGCGCTGCAGGCGATGCGCCTGCGCAAGGGCAGGACGGTCCAGCCGGGCGACAAGGTGCTGATCGTGGGCGCATCGGGCAATGTGGGTCCGTTTGCGGTCCAGATCGCGAAATCGATGGGCGTCGAGGTCACAGGCGTGGCCAGCACCGCGAAGATGGACATGGTCCGATCGCTCGGCGCGGATCACGTGCTCGACTACACGAAGGTGGACCCCACGCGCACCGGCGAGCGCTACGACTGGATCGTGGACATGGACTCGTACCTCTCCCTTTTCGGCGTCAGGCGTGCCCTGAGGCCGAACGGCGCCTATGTCACGCTGGGCGGCGGGAACCGCACGATCTTCGCGGCCCTCCTGCTGGGGCCGCTGATGTCACTGTTCAGCGACAAGTGGACGGGCCTGCTCCTGTGGTGGAAGCCGTGGCACGCGCCGGACGTCAAGGCTCTGAAGGAGCTGATCGCGGCGGGGAAGCTGAAGCCAGTGATCGATCGGCGCTACCCGCTGAGCGAGATCGTCCAGGCGCTGCGCTACGTCGACGAGGGCCGCGCCAGGGGCAAGGTCGTTATCACCTTTTGAGCCGCGTATGCTGCCGCGATGACTGAAGTCCTCCTCGAGCAGGAGTTCCGTGCCCCGGTTCCCGGGGGCGAGATCGTGGGTTGGGTGCGCGGCAGCGGCCCGCCCGCCCTGCTGCTCCATGGCGGTCCTGGGTTTTCCGAGTACCTGGCCGATCTGGCGACCGAGCTCTCCGGGGTGATGACTGTCGCGCGCTATCAGCAGCGCGGGCTCGCTCCATCCGTGGTCGAGGGGGACCGCAGCGTTGAGGCACACGTGGCGGACGCGGTGGCGGTGCTGGATGCGCTTGGCTGGCAGCAGGCCTGGGCGATCGGCCACTCTTGGGGCGGACACCTGGCGATGCACCTGGCAGTGGCCCGGCCGGAGCGACTGCTCGGGATGGTGGCGCTAGATACGCTGGGAGCGGTCCCTGACGGTGGCGCAGCGGCGCTCGGTGAGAACCTGATGCGCGGGCTGACCGACGACGAGCGGGCACGGATCGACGAATACTATGCACGGGAGGAGGCCGGGGAGGGGACGCCCGAAGAGTCGCTCGAGGCCCTCCACACGTTGTGGCCGCACTACTTCGGCGACCCCGCTTCCGCGCCACCCATGCCCGATTTGAGGATGGATCTCGAGGGCCACCTGGTCACATGGCCGTCGATCATGCGGCACTTCGAGGAAGGCACCCTGGAGCGCGGACTGCCTCAGGTGCGCATGCCTGCCCTTGTCCTGCACGGCGATGCTTCACCGATCCCGTACGCGGAGGCGGAGCGAACTGCCGCGCTGATCCCCGGCGCGTCCCTGCGGATCCTGCCGGGGATCGGCCACTTTGCCTGGATCGAGCAAACCGGATCGGTCCGGCGAGAGGTGGAAGCCGTCCTTGCCGCGGCATCTGGTCCCTAGGCACCATCGTCAGGTGCCAGCGAGAGGAGAAGCCCGACGACCGCCATGATCGCTGTGAACCCGAAGACACCAATCGTCGCGTAGCGCATCGGGTCCGGGTTACCTGTCCCGGGTGGAAACGTACTGAGCGCGAAGAGCGAGAAGCCGCCAATCCCGACCGAAAACGCCAGGGCGATGACGAAGGCCCAGGGATTGCGATGGCGCATGGCCCGCGATGCCCAACGCATCGCAAACGCGAGGAGGAACATGCCGCCCGCGAACCCTGCCGAGACGAGCCACGCCAACGGGGGTGCGCGAGGTTCGAGCGCCACGAGCACCGTTATCCCCAGGAAGAAGACGCCGGCCAGCAGGCATAGCCGCCAGAACCAAGAGAAGACGATCGCCGGTAGTGCCACGAGGATGCCGAGAACGCCGCCGACGCCGGCGCTTGTGCTAGGGGCCCGGTCCCCGGCTCGCTGTCCCTCGATGGGCAGATCATCAGCGGTTCGCGGGGTGTGGCATCGGTAGCACCGGTGGTCGCTGGGACGGTTCGTCTTCCAGCAGGCGCGGCAGATCCAGGCACCTTCATTCGTCATCCGCAACTCCCTCGGTCATCCGCACCCCCTCCACGCTCCCAGCCTACTCCTGGCTCTGCGGCCGGGCCAAGGTAACCTACACCCATATTGACACGTCGATCCGGACGTGCAACGATCCGGACGATGCCACCCAAGCAGAAGCGCACCTACAACCTCGCGCCGGCGACCGTTCGCGCCGTCCGCGAGCTGGCCGACGATTATCACGCGGCGCCCACGCAGGACGGGGTGATCGAGCTGGCCGTCGACGAGCTCCAGCGACGCCTGCGCGAGACGGCTGAGGCGAGCGTCTGGGAGGCTGCCGCCGGTGATGCCGGATTCATCGGCGAGGCGGGGGAGCTGGAAGCCGCGTACCAGGCGGCCGACCGCGAGACGTGGCCGGCCTGAGCAACGCGCCACTCCGGTGGGCCGTGGTGATCGTGGATCTGGACCCGGTGCAGGGGCACGAGCAGGCCGGCAGTCGGCGCTCATTGGTGGTCTCGTATGAGCCATTTCATCGGTCTGGCTTGATGACGGTCTGCCCGATCACCGCCGCCCGAAGCGAGGAGCGCTATCCCGGTGACGTGCCGCTGCCTGCGGGAGTCGCCGGCCAGACGAAACCGGGCGTTGTCCTCTGCAGCCAGCTGCGGACGATCTCCGCACGGCGAGTCCAACGCACGCCCGTGGGCTACCTGACCGATCCCGCCCTTCGCCGGCGCGTGCGCACGGCGTTGGCCCACCATCTCGGGCTCGATATCCCCACCGTCGTCGATGCGTAACAGGGCTGGCGGCGCGTGTTCGGTGCGATACCGGCCGCGGTCATGAGATGGCTACAACGGCCAAGATGGGGGTCCTCGCTGGCCGCGGGAGCCGACGGATGACCGTCCAGCCATCGAGAGCGGGGTATCGGGCGCTAATTGGCCGTTGTGGTCACCGGGTGGCTATGCCCGGCGTTGATCCCGGGCGGCTAGATGATCACGCGGCGGCTCCGGGCCGAGGGTGATGACGCCTCGTAGACCCCGTCGTGGGAGCCGATGCCTATTAGGAACGTCTCGTCACCTGCTCAACCGTCGGCCTGTGCCACGTGCTACAGTTGTGCGTCATGAGCCCGGAGAAGCGCCGTCCTGAGCGAGTGGGGGTGCGCGAGCTGCGCCAGAACCTATCGGTCTACCTCAAGCACGTGCGCGAGGAGGGGCGAGCCTACGAGGTGACCGAGCGCGGGGAGCCGGTGGCCCACCTGACGCCCATGCCGGACCGGCCGATGTCGACGTACGAGCGGATGCTGGCCGATGGCCGCATCACGCCCGCGAAGCGCCCGTGGGATGAGCTGCCGGAACCCTTGCCCCCGTTGCGAGGAAAGCAACTCTCCGATGTTCTGCGCGAGATGCGCGACGAAGAGACGTGGTGACGAGGCGCGTATACCTGGACGCGTCCGCGGCGGTGAAGTTGGTGGTCAGCGAACGGGAGTCGGCATCGATCCGGCGGTTCGTGGCGGGTCAGGCGACGCGCGTCAGCAGTCGGGTCCTGGCGGTGGAGCTGATCCGAGCGGTAGCGCGGGCCAGTCCAGCTTCGCTGGATCAGGCGCGGTCGCTGCTCGGGGTCATGGAGTTCGTGGAGCTGGATGCAGGGATCGCGGAGCGGGCCGCTCTGCTCGAGCCGGTGGGGTTGCGCTCGCTGGATGCCATCCACCTCGCATCGGCGCTTGCGCTCGGCGACGAGCTCGACGCCTTCATCACCTACGACGCCCACCAAGCCGATGCCGCCCGAGCGCTGGGGCTCACCGTCGCGGCGCCCGCTTGACGCGACTGACAGAGAGTAGGATAGTACGACTCTCAGACACGAGGTGCTTCGCATGTCACTGACACGGGTCCGTGGGAAGGGCCAGATCACGCTCTCGGATCGCGTTCGTCGCGCAGCGCGGGTGACCGAAGGCGATCTCCTCGAGGTCTCCGTGGAAGAGGGCGCCATCGTCATGCGCCCCAAGAAGCTGATCGACGCTGACCAGGCATGGTTCTGGACGGATTCGTGGCAGCAGGGCGAGCGTGAGGCTAGCGCCGATATCGCGGCTGGCCGCACCCGCCGCTCTGCCACCGCCAAGGAGTTCCTCGAGAGTCTCAAGTAGCGGGGGCAGTATCGGTGCCGAGCCATGAGCGGACGCGTCGTTTCGAGCGCGACTGGGCGGCCCTCACGCCGGAGCAGCAGGACCGCTTTGCCGCGGCTTTTCTCCGCTTCGATGCGGACCTGGGTGGGGGCAAGCTACGAGCTGGGCTGCGGGTCAAGCGCGTCGAAGGTACGGAGCGCGTCTACGAGATGACCTGGGCGCCGGATGGGCGCGCCACCTTCGAGTACGGAACGTCGGAGGGCGAGGGGGCGCACGTGATCTGGCGGCGGATCGGCACGCATGCCGTCTTCCGTCTGCCGTAGTGTGGATAGCCACCACAGCGTCTCTCCCCTAGGCTGGCCGTGATCGACATGTCAGACCTGCCCACCGGGACCGTCACCTTCCTGATCACCGACATCGAGGGCTCTACCCGGCTGCTGGAGCAGCTGGGCGAGGGCTATCGGGATGTCCAACAGCGTCATGACGTGCTCATGCGTTCGGCCATCGCCGCCGGCGACGGGCGCGAGGTGAGCACCGAGGGCGACTCATTTTTCGCCGTGTTCGCTACGCCTGCCGGTGCGCTGCGAGCCGTCGCCACGGCGCAGCGCGACCTGGCGGCCGGGCCGTGGCCGGAGGGCGCATCGGTGCGGGTGCGGATGGGTCTCCACACCGGCGACGGCATCCTGGGCGGAGCCAACTACCTGGGCATGGACGTCAACCGCACGGCGCGGATCGCGGCGGCCGCCCATGGAGGGCAGGCGCTCGCCTCGGATGCGACGCGCGCGCTGGTGGAGCGCGATCTGCCACCCGGCACCGGCCTGCGCGACCTGGGTGAGCATCGGCTCCGAGATCTTTCGCAGCCGGAGCGCCTGCACCAGGTCGTGATCGAGGGGCTGGAGTCCGAGTTCCCGCCACCGCGCACGCTCGACGCGCGACCGAACAACCTGCCTGCCCAGCTGACCCGCTTCGTCGGTCGCGAGGCGGAGATCGCTGCTGTTCGCGAGCTGCTGGCCGCCCATCGGCTCGTCACCCTGACTGGGCCGGGTGGCACGGGCAAGACCCGCCTGGCGCTCCAAGTTGCCGCGGTGGTCGACCTGCCGGACGGAGTCTTCTTCGTGGACCTCTCTGCCCTGACCGATGCCGATGACGTCCCCCAGGCCATCGCCGCCACCCTCCGGGTTCGGGCTACGCCCGGTCGGACGCTATTGGAGACGCTGACCGAGCACCTCCGCGACAAGCAGTTGCTGCTGGTGATCGACAACGTCGAGCAGGTGCTCGATGCCGGACCCCACGTCCTGGAGCCGTTGCTCACGGCCGCCGCGGGCGTCGGCGTCCTTGCCACCAGCCGCGTGCCGCTCCATCTGTACGGGGAGCGCGAGTACGCCGTCCAGCCGCTCGCTGTCGGGGAGGCGCAGACGCTGTTCACCGAGCGCGCCACCGCCGCGCGGGAGGGGTTCAAGGTCACCGCCGCCAATGCATCGGCCGTGGCCGAGATCACGGCGCGCCTGGATGGGCTGCCGCTGGCGATCGAGCTGGCTGCCAGCCGGATGAAGGTGCTCTCGCCCGAGACGCTGCTCGAGCGGCTGGAGCGGCGACTCCCCGTGCTGACGGCGCAGGACCGCAACGTGCCCGAGCGGCAGCGCACGCTGCGGCGGACGATCGAGTGGTCGTACGACCTCCTGACCGATCCCGAGCGGCGCATCTTCTGGCGCCTCAGCATCTTCGCCGGCGGGGCCGATCTGCGGGCTGCGGACGCGGTGGCGAACCCCGGCGGCGAGCTGGGGCTCGACACGCTCGACGGCATCGGCTCGCTGGTCGACAAGAACCTCATCCGCAGGGTTGACGTTCCGGACGGTGAGCCCCGCTTCGCCATGCTCGAGACGATCCGAGAATTTGGGCTGGAACGCCTATCGACCTCCGGGGAGGAGGCGGAGACTCGCCGACGGCACGCCGAGCATTGGATCGGGGTGGGGGAGCGGGCGACCGGGGACCTGTACAGCGCCGAGCAGGCCGCCGCCGCCCAGCGGCTGGAGCTGGACCATGACAACTATCGGGCCGCCCTGCGCTGGCTGTTGGACTCCGGCGATGCGGAGCTGGGACTGCGCCTGTCCGCGGCGCTGCGCGATTTCTGGCGCCTGGGCTATCACTTCGCAGAGGGGGTGCGCTGGCTGGATGAGTTGTTGGCGCTCCCGGCTGCGGGCGAGCGGACCGCGCTGCGGGCGCGGGCCCTGACAGCGGCGGCGGACCTCTCGTCGTGGATGGGCGAGATCGAGTCGTACCTGCGCCGAGCGGAAGAGGCGGTCTCGATCTATCGCGAGCTGGACGACGAGCACGGCCTGCCCGATGCCCTGGAGGAGCTGGGCGTGGCGCAACTCAGGCTGGGTCAGGGCGAGGCCGCGCAGGGAAGCCTCTTGGAGGCGCGTGAGCGGAACTTGGTCCTTGGCAACCGGCAGAAGGCGAGTGAATGCACCCTGGCGCTGGGCATGGTCGCGATGTTCGGCGGGCAGCCTGATCAGGCGCGAGGCCGGCTCGATGAGGCGCTGGCGACATTCACCGAGCTGGGCGACCCCTACTGGACCGCCTTCGCGCAACTCATCATGGCGGGGATCGAGCGCGTAGCCGGCGACCTGGATTCTGCCGAGCGTTGGGTCCGCATCAGCCTCGCGTCCGCCCGCGATCACGGCCTGCTGAACGTCATCGCGAGTGGGCTCTACTCAATGGGGGACGCCGCTCGGCTGCGCGGCGACGCTGCGCGCGCGCTGCGCCTGGTCGGTGCGTCGGAGGCGATTCGGGAGCGAGTCGGCGATGCGCCCGCGCCGGAGATGGCCATCATGGGAGACGTGCGGGGCGCCGCCGCCGCTGACCTCGAGGCCGAAGCCGCCGAGCAGTTCTACCAGGAGGGTCGAGCCATGGAGCAGAGTGACGCTGTCGCCTACGCGCTTGAGCCCGCCCCGGGCTGAAGCCCCGCTTTGCCGGTGGTAGGCGACCCAGCGATCTCGCGGGCGTTGGTGGTGCCCAAGTAGGTGGCGTCAACCTCCATGATCGGGAACGGGTCGGCGTATGGGCGTGGCCTGGCGCTGCGTCGCGGCGCCAGCCTGGGGACCCGCGACCGGGGTGTCAGAATGATCCCGATGCTTCGGAGCAACCATTGACCCAGGCACCCGACACCCCACAGGCCACCCTCATCGACACGGCCAGATCTGCGCTCGCTCGGCACGAGTGGAGATTGGCCTTTGAGGTCCTGTCGGCGGCAGACGCGAAGGAGCCGCTCCCCCCGGACGCGCTCGACCTGCTGGCCCAGGCCGCGTGGTGGACCGGCCAGCTGCCGATCGCAATCGAGGTGCGCGAGCGGGCGTTCGCGGGCGCCCTCAAGGCGGGGGACATGCAGACCGCGGTGATCGTCGCCATCAACCTGGCGCGAGACCACATCTTCAGGTTGAAGACCTCGGTGGCACAGGCCTGGCTGAAGCGTGCCGAGCAGATGCTCGACGGGCTGGACGAGAACCCGGGCCATGGGTGGCTGGCGGGCGTCAAGGCCGGCGTGGCATCGGTGATGGGCGACAACGAGGAGTCCATTGCGCAGGCGACGCGCGCGATCGAGATCGGCAAGCGACTCGGGCTGCGAGACCTCGTCGCGTTCGCGACCGCAGGCAGGGCGTCGGGCCTGCTGGCCAGGGGTGACGTGGAAGAGGGCCTGGCACTGGCCGACGAGGCGACGATTGCCGCCCTCAGCGGTGAGCTCGACCCCGCCGTGGCGGGCGGCGTCTTCTGCGCCACGATCGAGGCCTGCTCAGCGATCGGCGACGTCAAGCGCGCGCTCGAATGGACCGAGGCCCAGGACCGGTGGTGCCGACGGGAGGGGATCAACGGCTACCCGGGCATGTGTCGCCTCTTCCGGTCCGACGTCAAGCGGCTGAACGGCGCCTGGCCGGAGGCCGAGGCCGAGGCTCGGCAGGCATCAGTCGAGCTGCGTGGCTTCATTCCCGGGGCCTCCGGCCTGGCGCTGTATCAGATCGGCGAGATTCGGCTGCGGCGCGGCGACCTGCCTGCGGCGGAAGAGGCGCTGCTCGGCGCACACGCCATGGGGCAGTACACGGAGCCGATCCTCGCCCTGCTGCGGCTTGCACAGGGAAAGACGGCACTCGCGGTCGAGTCGATCAACGAGCTGCCGGATGTGGCGGGAGCGACGTCGTGGCGGGCGCCGACGGACAGCGCGTTATTCCAGCTGACCCTCCTACCGGCGAAGGTCGAGATTCTGCTGGCCGCAGGCGATGCGGCCGGGGCGCGGGTCGCCGCCGACGAGCTGGCGGCGCTGGCCAAGCGATTCGGGACGCCGACGGCAGGGGCGAGCACCGCATCGGCGCTTGGCGCGGTGGCGCTGGCCGAGGGTGACGCCGGGGTAGCGGCCACATCCCTGCGCGAGGCGATCGCGGCCTGGACGGGATTGGATGCCCCGTACGAGGTCGCGCGGGCACGCCTCGTCCTGACCGATGCGTACCGCGCCCTGGATCAGCCGGATCGAGCGGCGATCGAGGCGAGAACCGCGCGGGATGCGTTCGAGCACCTGGGCGCTGCCCCCGATCTGCGCCGAGCCGAGACGGCCCTGGCCGAGCTGGCGGGCGCGGCGGACGCCACTCCCCTGGGAATGGCGACGACCCGCACCGAGCGCGTCTTCATGTTCACCGACATCGTGGACTCCACCCGGCTGGCCGAGACCCTCGGCGACGAGGCCTGGGACGGCGTCATCCGCATGCACGACAAGACCCTCCGCGCGGCAATCGCGGAGCAGGGTGGCGAGGAGGTCAAGGCCACCGGAGACGGGTTCTTCCTGGCCTTCGCCGATGCGGACCAGGCCATCGAGGCAGCGGTCACCATCCAACGACGGCTGGCCGAGCAGCGGCGCGCCCAGGGCTTTGCGCTGGCAGTCCGCATCGGCATTCACGGCGCCGAGGTGAATCGCGTCGGCCTGGACTACACGGGATCGGGCGTGAATCAGGCGTCGCGGGTCGGCGCCGCGGCCGATGGAGGCGAGATCCTGGTGAGCGCGGCGACGTTGGCTGGCGCGAGGCATTCGTTCACCGAGGGTGCCCGCCGCACGGTGAAACTCAAGGGGTTGTCCGCTCCCGTTGAGGTGGTTTCAATCGCCTGGGGCTGAGGAACGGGCGAGGGTCGGGCAGGCCGATTGGGCGGCCTTGGGGTCCGCTTCATGGTCAGTGGGAAGGAATGGAAATGGATCGCTCCACGCTCCTCGATCGGTTTCGGACCGGATACGCCGATGTCGAGGCTGCCATCGACGGTATCACCGAAGCCGGGCTCGACCATCCTGCCCCCGATGGCGGCTGGACCGCACGCCAGGTGGTGCATCACCTGGCCGATAGCGAGGCGACAGCCTATGTCCGGCTGCGCCGCCTGATCGCGGAGGACGACCCCTTCATCCAGGCGTACGACGAGCCCGAATACGCGCGACGCCTTCACTACGATCGGCCCATCACATCCTCGCTGGCCGTGTTGCGCGGGGTTCGGGCGGCGAGCCTCGACCTGCTTGAGTCACTGACCCCGGGCGAGTGGGACCGTCGCGGGACTCATGCCGAGTCGGGCGCGTACTCGGTGGATGGCTGGCTGGAGACCTACGCCACGCATTCGCACGATCACGCCGACCAGATCCGCGCCGCGCGGGGCTAGGAGCGCTGAGCGCTCGCGGGGGCTCGTCGACGCCGGACCGTCGCTGTCGCAGGCTGGTCCTCGAGAAACGCCGCGCGCTCAGGGCGACCGAGCAGGTACCCCTGCCCGAGCGCAACGCCGAGGCGCTTGAGCGTCTCCAGGTCGTCCTCGCTCTGGATCCCCTCTGCGACCAGCGTGAAGTCCGCGTCTCGCGCGAAGTGGACAAAGCCGGCGACGAGCGCACGGCGGCTGAGATCGGTGGCAACTCCCTGCACCAGCCCGATATCCATCTTCACGTAGGCCGGCCGCACCTCGAGGATGTGGCGCAGGCTGGCGAAGCCGGATCCGGCGTCGTCCACGGCCAGCGTCCGGCCCGGACCAAGGCGCCGCATGGCGGTGGCGATCGGTTGATAGTCGGTGATCATCTCGTGCTCGGACAGCTCGATCACCACGGGCCGGTCGAGGGGGTCGAGGATGGTGCCGATCGTATCGGTCTCCGACAGCAGTGCCGCCGACGAGTTGACGCTCACCCAGCAGTCGGATCGAAGCTCGACCGCGGCTTTTACGGCCGCCTGCATGGTGGCGATCTCCAGGTCCTTTCCGCGCCCCACCAGACCGGCATGGTCGAACACCCATTGCGTGGTTTGGGGGGCGTCGAAGCGAGTGAGTGCCTCATACCCGACGATCCGGTTCGAATCAAGGTCGCGAATCGGCTGAAAGACGGGCCAGTAGCGCCGCTGTTCCAGGATCTCATCGATCATGTGCGTGGCGCTCGATGGCGCAAGGGACCCACGGACGCCCTGCATGTCCGGGATCGCGCCCTTGCCGATCAGGCGCCTGACGTATTCATGCCAGTGGTCGCGGGAGAAGAGGTTCATCGGAGAACCCCCTACTGCTCGGATCGGCGGAGCATGAGCCTCGAGTTGGGAGGATTCAGCCTGACGAAAGTACCGGGGCGTCGCTCAGCCGAAGATCGACAACGGGCAGTAGGCGGTCACGATCCAATTCGGGACGTCGACGACCTCGCTGATCTTCAGGTCGCAGGCGACGCTGCACAGCATGTACGCGTCAATCGGGGCCAACCCGTGCGCACGGCCGAGGTAATCGATCATGCGCCGCACCGCGTCACGCGCGGCGGTCATCAGGTCGGGTCCAACTCCATCGGTCGCATAGGAAGGACCGATGTTGGTGCGCGCCGCCAGCGGGCCGGGCGTCAGGAACTCCGGGGCGGTGACGTGCATTTCCTTTCGGACCGATAGGCGGACGAGCGCCCGCATCGGCGTCTCGATCGCGGTCCCGCACACCTCGCCGTCGCCCTGCGCGGCATGGCCGTCGCCCAGCGAGAAGCGGCCGCCAGGCGCGAAGACCGGAAGGTACAGCGTCGTGCCGGCGGTCAGGTGGCGGGTGTCCATGTTGCCGCCGAAGACGTCCGGCGGGATGGTGGAGTGGGCGCCCTCCGTGGGTGGCGCCACACCCAGTTCGCCGCAGAATGGGGCCAGCGGGATGTGCACCCCGGGCAGGAACTCGGCGGAGTCGGGGCCCAGGCGGGTGATGCGCAGGGCCGGGTCGGGGAAGTCGGCGGCCAGCAGGCCGAAGCCGGGGATGCTGGCCGTCCAGCCCCAGTCGGCGGGTTGGAAGTCCAGCAGCTCGATCTCGAGCGTGTCTCCTGGCTCGGCACCCTCCACGGCGATCGGTCCGTTGACCTGGTCGACGCGGGCGAAGTCGAGCGTTGCGATGTCGGCCACGGTGGAGGCGGCGGTGATCTGGCCGCACGAGGCGTCGAGCGCATCGATCTCCACGATAGTTCCTGAGGGGACGGTGACGATTGGAGGGATGCTGCGATCCCACGCCAGGTGGAACTGCTCGCGGCGGATATGGGTGGTGGCGGCGGGTCGCGACATCGGTTCAATGCTAGCGCGGCTGCTTGACTCAGTTCCATACCATGTCCGTGTCGCTACTGGGCGGCGGAGGAGGAGTGGAGGGCAGCATGGCTGCGACGAGCATGGGCGCGGGCCAGGAGTCCCAGGGGCTCCAGCGCAACGCGATCGGTTTGACCGAGGTTCTGTTCCAATCAATCACGCACATGGCGCCAGCGGTGGCTGTCGCCCTATCCATTGGCGCGGCCACCGGGTTCGCCGGGAAACTCACCCCGCTGGCGGTGGTGCTGGCCATGGTGGCCTGCCTTTTCACGGCCTATTCAATCGGCCAGCTCGCGCAGCACCTGCCCTCGGCGGGTGGCATGTACACCTACGTCGCGCGGGGCCTGGGGCCGTTCTTTGGCTGGCTGATGGCCTGGGCGTTCGCCCTTGCCGAGCCCCTGGTGGCCCCGATCCTGCTGGCGGCCTTCGGCTTCTTCGGCGCCACCTTCCTGACGACCTACCTGGGCATCGGTGAGGGATTCACCTACCTGTGGGTGGTGCTCGCCATCGGCTGCGGGCTGCTGCTGTGGTGGCTCATCTACAGCGGCGTCCAGCTCTCGACGCGTGCTGGTGTGCTGCTGGGAGCGATCGAGATCGCGATCTTCGTCTTCATCTCGGTGCTCCTCGTCATCAAGGCCGGCGACCGGAACACCCTGAGCGTCTTCATCCCCGGGGACGAGGGACTCCAACCCGCCTTCCAGGGGATGATCTTCTGTCTCCTCGCCTTCATCGGCTTCGAGGCGGCAGCCCCGCTGGGGGAGGAGGCCCGTGAGCCGAGGCGCACGATTCCGAAGGCTGTCATCTGGTCGACCATCGGGGTCGGCGCCTTCTACATCCTGTGCTACTACGCCGCGACGGTCTATTTCGGACCCGATCGGATGGCAGCAGAGTTCGTCGGCTTCAATGGCGGCGACCCGTGGGGTGGCATGGGGACCGAGGTGCTCGGCACCCTGGGCGGCATCCTGGTGGTCTTCGCGATCATCAACAGCTCGCTGGCCAACGCCAGCTCGGGTGGCACTGCGGCGACCCGATCCCTCTTCTCGATGGCGCGCGGCGGGCTGCTGCCGAAGATGTTCGCCGCCGTGCATCCCACCCACCGCACCCCGGTCAACGCGGTCCATTTCCAGGTCCTGATCGCCATCGTGGTCGCGGTGGGCGGCGGCTTGTACCTGGCCAACGATCCGAACGAGGGCCTGGGCCCGATCAACATCTACGTCTTCATCGGCACCATGCTCGGATTGCTGTTCGCCGGCATGTACATGGCTGTCAACGTGGCGGTGATCGGCTTCTACCTGCGCGAGCGGCGGGACGAGTTCAACGTGGTCAAGCACCTGCTGATCCCGGTCCTGGGCGTGCTCGCCATGATCCCGGCCATGATGGCGGTCATCGGTGGCCTGACCATCCCGCTCTTTGATGTCGAGTTGCCTGCCTACGAGACCGCGTTGCGCTTCACGGCGCCGATCGTGGGGGTTTGGATGCTGATCGGCGTGGTGGCCTACGTTTGGCTCCGCATGCGGAACCCGCAAGCGCTTCAGCGCATGGGCGAGATCTATGGCGGCGAGGGGTCGCAGGGGAGTAGCGGCGAAAGCGCCTCGAGCTAGGGAAGGCTGCTCGCCGGTTCAAGAGGACTGACGAGCCACCGGGTGACGGCGGTCGCGGCCCTGGGGCGGGTAGTCGGGAACCCGGACATGCGCCGCGCGCTGATCGCGTGGATGAGTGGCTGGGCCGCCGAGTGGGCCTGGCTGGTGGCGCTGTTCGTCTATGCCTTTGGGGCGGGCGGCCTGGCCGTGGTGGGTTTCGTGGGCCTGGCGCGCACCCTGCCGGCCGCGATCCTGGCACCGGCCCTCGGCTCGCTGACGGACCGATTCCCGCGGCATCGGGTGCTGCTGGGGGTGCACGCGGGGCGCGCCATGCTCATCGGCCTTGCGACCGTGGCAGCCGTGGGGGAGTGGTCGCCCCTGGTGGTGTACGCCATCGGCTCGCTCGATGGCCTGCTGGCCGTGCTGCATCGGCCCACCCATATGTCGATGCTGCCCTCGCTGGCCCGGTCGCCCGACGAGCTGGTCGGCGCCAACGTCGCGTCCAGCACCGTGGAGGCGGTGGGGATCCTGGCCGGCCCGGCGATCGGGGGAGCGCTGGTGGCCACAGGTCTTGTTCCTCTCACGTTTGCGGCCCCGGCGCTGCTCTTTGCAGTCGCGGCGGTCAGCGTGGCGGGCGTCCGGCCGGCGCAGGCGCTTCGGGCGGGGGCGCACGAGGGGGCGGCGGACTCGCTGCTCGGCGGGCTGCGTGCGCTCCGCGACCATCCGCATTCCGCTCTGCTGGTCGGGATCCTGGCCGTGCAGACGCTCGTGCGCGGGGTGCTGAGCGTGCTGATCGTCGTCGGCGCCATCCAGCTGCTGGGGATGGGGGAGCAGGGGGTCGGGTTCTTGAACGCGGCGATCGGTGCCGGCGGGTTCGTGGGGGCGCTGTCGGCCGTTGCGCTGGTCGGCCGGACCCGCATGGCCCCGACGGTCTTCGTGGGCCTGGTCCTGTGGGGTTTGCCCATCCTCGTGACCGGGGCTGCGCCCGCGGTGTGGGTCGCACTCCTTGCCATGGCGGTGCTGGGCGCCGGAAATGCCGTCCTCGACGTCTCCGCATTCACCCTCCTCCAGCGCTCGGTGCCGAACGCCGTCCGCGGCCGCGTCTTCGGCCTGCTGGAGGCGCTGGTGATGCTGACGGTCGGCGTTGGCGCGGTGGTCGGGCCGCTGCTGGTGAACGCGCTGGGGGTGCAGGGCGCGTGGATCGCGACCGGAGCGGTGCTACCCGTCCTGGCGGCAGTGGCCTGGCGTGGGATCGCGGCCGCCGACCGGCGAGCGGTCATCCCTGAGCGCGAGTTGACCCTCTTGCGCGGAGTACCGATGCTCCAGGTGCTCCCGCTGACGGTGCTGGAGCAGGTCGCCTCCGATTTGAAGCCGATGCGCTTCGCGGCCGGCGAGGTGGTGATCAGGCAGGGAGCGGTGGGCGATCGCTTCTACGTGATCGGGTCGGGGGAGGTTGAGGTCGAAGCGGATGACCGGGTGGTGCGGCGCATGGGTCCGGGCGAGTCATTCGGCGAGGTGGCGCTGCTGCGGGACGTGCCACGCACGGCGGACGTGGTCGCGTTGACTGACCTGGAGCTGTACGCGGTCGGCCGCGATGCGTTCGTGTGTGCCGTGACGGGCGACCGGCAGAGCATGCGTGCCGCGGAGCAGGTGATCAGCGAGCGGGTTGCCGGGCCGCGCGTCACCCGGGGTGCATGACGCAGCGGGCGATGTGCGCTCAGCGCTCCTAACGGCCAAGAAGCACTCGCGGGCTGCCCCTTTTGGGGCTCAGGTTGGCCGGAGGGTACGCGTAGCGCTCACAGCGGACAGGAAGGCACCGATTCGCGAGCCAACTTGGCCGTAAGGAGCGCTGAGCGCTCGTGGGGAAGGCAGCGCCTCTATCCGGAGGGCAGCCGGCCCGCCGTGACGATACGACGCAGCCAGGGCAGCTCGCGCTCCATGGTCGTCTCCGGGCCGTGGCCGGGCAGCACGCGAACCGCAGGCGGCAGCTCGCGCGCCAGGCGGGCGAGGCTGGCGACCATGGCCGCGTCGTCGCCGCCGGGAAGATCGGTGCGGCCGTAGGTTCCGGCGAAGAGCACGTCGCCTGCCAGCAGCAGCGCCGCCCGCTCCTCGTACAGACAGACCGATCCCTCCGTGTGGCCCGGCGTATGCAGCACGTCGAAGACCAGGTCGCCGATGCGCACCTGCTCCCCCTCGCGCAGGTCGACGGTCGCCACCGCGCGCTCCATCTCGAAGCCGTAGTTGTTTGGCGCGTCGAGCCGATAGGCGTCGTCCGGATGGATGGCCAGCGGCGCGCCGCTGGTGCGCATCAGCGGGGCGTTGTCGAAGATGTGGTCGATGTGACCGTGCGAGTTCGCGATGAGGTGCAGGCGCAGCCCGAGGTGCCGGGCCAGCTGTCGGGCGAGCTCATCCTCGACCTCCTCCATCGGGACCGAGTGGCCGAGCTCTCGTGCCAGCGACGTGACGCCCTTGTCGTGGATGCCGCACGGGATCATCTCGTCGAACCAGGCCAGGTCGGTGCTGACGTTGATGGCCAGGCCATGGGTCGTGACTCCGCGCTTGACGCGCACCCCGACCGCAGCCAGCTTTCGGACGCCATCCACCCAGACCCCCGGCAGGCCCTCGACGCGAGCGGCGCCCACGCCGAAGTCAGCCGCGGTGGCGATGATCGCCTCCTCCAGG
>Ga0184639_10000198_pt1 | contig 21626 bp, 19 predicted proteins | sample PLM31_170_b2_FD_133155 | JGI IMG/M metagenome (GOLD analysis project Ga0184639, IMG submission 133155) | Groundwater sediment microbial communities from an aquifer in East River, Colorado, USA - PLM3-1_170_b2 | ecosystem: Environmental > Terrestrial > Soil > Riparian zone | place: USA: East...
ATCTTGACGCCGGTCTGGGGCTCCAGGCGCACCCCCTGATCCATGAAGAAGCCGATCAGGGCGTCGGCCTGCTTGTTCAGTACCGCCTGATCCTTGGCGGCCGTGCTCGCCACCGTGATCAGCTGCACGTCGTCGAGCTTCATGCCGTGCTTGCCCAGAAGCGCGGTGAACAGCGGCATGCTCGAGTCGCCCGCAGTGACCGCGATCCGGCTGCCCTTGATCTCGGAGACCTTCGTCGGGCGGGGCGCGTCGGCGCGGTAGATGAACGCGTGCGGGCTCTGCTGCAGCGGCACGGCGACCGCCCTGACCGGCATGCCGTTGGCCACGCCGCGCATCATCGTCGCGGCGTCCGCGTAACCGACCGGGCTGGTACCGTTGGCGATCAGCTGCAGCACGGTCGTCGAGCCGCTGCCGTCCAGGATCTCGACCTCCAGGCCTTCTTCGCGGTAGAAGCCCTTGTCGCGGGCCACGAAGAACGGCGCATGCTCGCCGGACGCCGTCCAGTTGAGACGGAACGGGAATTTCGTCGTTTGGGCCGCCACTGGCGCGCTGATCACTGCTGCCGCGGTCGCAAGCAGCACTCCCAAGAAAGCCTTGCGTTTCATGGTCTCCTCCGTTTGTCCTTGTCCGCGCGCTCCGGGAACCCTCCAGACTACTTCAGCGGCATCCGCTCCGCCTGCGGCGGCAGGAAGCTCGCGTTGAACAGCGCGTCGCCGTCGGGCTTGCTCTTGAGCTGGACCGCCGCGGCGACATGCTCGATCTGGGCGGCGAGCGTCGCCTTGTCGATGGCGCCCAGGCCGTTGGCCTTGGTGCGCTCGGTCAGGATCGCAGGCCGCAGCAGCGCGAAGCGCTCGAGCTCGATTCTCTCCTCGGTCAGCGGGTCGCGGGCCTTCAGCGTCTTCACCGACGCCACCGGATCGGCGAGGCTTTCGCGGAACGAGCGGTTGAGCGCGCGCACCAGGCCGGCGACGGCCTTCGGATTCTCGGCGATCAGCCTGTTCGACACCATCACGCCGTTCCCGTACAAGCGGATCCCGGTGTCGGAGACCTTCATCTCGACGAGCTCGTCGCGCTTGATGCCGCGCGCCTCGAACTCCAGCGGCACGGTCAGGAACCCGCCGCAGGCGAACGCGTCGCCCTTGATGACCGCGTTGGAGCGCAGCTGCGGGTCGACGGTGACCCAGGTCACGGTCGCTGGGTCGATTTTCGCCGCCTTGGCGAAGACCGGAAACATCTTGCGCGTCGATTCGAACGGGCTCCCGGCAATGGACTTCCCGGCGAGGTCGGCGATCGATTTCGCGCCGGTCTTCCGGAACGTGTAATAGGCGAGCGGCGCCTCGTCGTACTGCAGGTACACCATCTGCAGGCGCTGCTGGCCGGGGTTGTTGCCGACGTACTCGATCAGCGCCGACATGTCGCCCAGGCCGGCGTCGTAGGCGCCGGTGTGGATGCGCTGGACGGCCGCCGTCGAACCCACTCCGGCGTCAACCTGCACCTCGAGGCCTTCCTGCTGGAAATAGCCGCGCGAAAGGCCCAGCCACATGAAGGACGTCTGCCCCTCGAATCGCCAGTCGAGCGTGAACTTGATTCGCGTCTGCGCCTGAGCCGGACCGCCGAAAGCGAGCAGCACCAGGAACGCGGCCATCGCCACGCGGATAAGAGATCTGTTCATGTCTGGACGCTCCTCTTGACGTTGGTCGGTGAATAGCCGTAGCTGCGGCGGAACATCTCGTAGGTGTGCTCGGCGGCCGTGCACGCCTCGAACCGGGGCGGGTGCTCGGCGTCGGCGCAGGTCGGCAGGCACTCGATCCGGGAGTCCGGCCGCGGGCTGTAGAAGAACGGAATCGAATAGCGGTCCTCGGTGGAGCTGTTGTTCCTCACCCGGTGCATGTTCGACCGATAGAGGCCGTTGGTCCAGCGCTGCATCAGGTCGCCGAGATTGATCACGAAGGTGCCCGGAATCGGCGCCGCCTGGATCCACTCGTCCGCGACGTTGCGGACCTCGAGCCCGCCGAGGTCGTCCTGCGCGAGCATCGTGACGCCGCCCCAGTCGGTGTGCGCGCCGGCGCCGAGCTGATTGGCGAGCGCCGCCGCCGGATGCGGCGGATAGCGCAGCAGCCGCAGCGTCGTGCCCGGCATGTCGTAGAACGGCACGAAGTAGTCCTCCGGGAGCTCGAGCGACAGGGCGAGCATCGCGAGCACGCGGTCGCCGAGCTCGCGCACCGCCGACTGGTAGGCGAGCATCTGCTCACGGAATCCCGGAAGCGCCTCCGGCCACTGGTTGTGCCCGAAGCTCCGGATCCTTTTCTGCGCCCACGGATGGTCGTCGGGCAGCTCCATCGCGATGTAGAAGCTCTCCTTGAGATCCGGGGGCGCCTTCTCGCTCGCGGCGTCCTGGCTGTCGAGGATCTGCCCGCCGATCGGCTCGTAGCCCGCCGTGGAGGGCGAGTTCGTCATGTGGATCGCCATCTTGCGCTCGAGGGGGAGGGCGAAGAAGCGCCGCGCGCACTCGAACTGGGCGTCGATCAGCGCCTGCGGCACGCGGTGGTTCGAGACGTAGAAGAAGCCGGTCTCGCGGCAGGCCTTGTGGATTTCCCAGGCGACTTGCGTCCGATCGTCCAGCCGCGAGGAGAAGCTCCCGGCCAGGTCGACGACCGGAATGGTCTTGGGCGGACGGGGCGGTGTGTAGACGATCATATGGCGCACTCCTTGGAGCAATTTCCCGCCAGCGCGCCCGCCGACTGAACGCTTCTACCCCGCGCGTGAAATACTAGCGCCCCCCGAGCGGGACGCCAAGCCCCAAGCATCCGATGTCGTTCCTGAATTTCCGAACCAGCTCGGCGCCCCAAGGTGTGGGCAAGTCAGTGCCGCGCCGGGAAGACGAGCGCCTGGTCACCGGAAGGGGTTGTTACAGCGATGACTTCAACCTGCCGGGCCAGGTCTACGCGGTTCTGGTGCGCTCCCCGTACCCCCACGCACGCATAGGGGGCATCGATCCGGCCGAAGCCCTGGCAACGCCGGGGGTGATCGCGGTCCTCACGGGCCGTGACGCGGCGCACGATGGGCTGCAGCCGATTCCCTACCGCCCGATCTCCCCCAATCCGCACGAGGTGGCGCTCAAGAACCGCGATGGCTCGCCGGTGTTTCTGGCCCCGTATCCGCCGCTGCCGCTCGACACGGCGCGCTTCGTGGGCGAGGGCGTCGCCGTGGTCGTGGCGGAAACGGTTGCCGCGGCGAAGGACGGCGCCGAGCGCGTGACCGTGGACTACGAGCCCCTGGCCGCCGTGACCGCTACTCGGGACGCGACCGCTGCGGGCGCGCCGCGGGTCTGGGGCGAGATCGCCTCGAACGTCTGCGTCGACTGCGACGCCGGCGACGCGGCGGCGGCCGACGCGGCCTTCCGGCGCGCTGCGCACGTGGTCCGGCTCGACACGACGGTGAATCGCGTCACGGGCGTTCCGATGGAGCCGCGTGCCGCGCTCGCGGCGTACGACCAAGCGAGCGGCCGTTACACCGTCTATGCCGCGTCGGGCGGGGTGCAGCGGCACCGCAGCGAGCTCGCCGGCGCGCTCGGCGTCCCGGAGAGCGCGGTGCGAGTGATCACGCGCGACCTCGGCGGCAACTACGGCGCGCGCAACAATCTCTATCCGGAGTTCGCGCTCGTCGCCTGGGCCGCCCGGCGCGTGGGCCGGCCGGTCAAGTGGACTTGCGAGCGGCACGAGGCGTTTCTCAGCGACGAGCACGCGCGCGACCTCGTCTCGCAGGCGGAACTGGCGCTCGACGCCGAGGGCAATTTTCTCGCGTTGCGCTGCGTCAACACGAGCAACGTCGGCGCCCACGCGGTGTCGTTCATCCCGCTCGCCAAGGGCATCGGCGTCTCGACCAGCGTGTACCGCATTCCGGCGGCGTCCATACGCGGCCGGGCCGTGCTCAGCAACACCTCGCCGACGACGCCGTACCGCGCCGCCGGCCGCCCCGAGGTGATGTTCATCGTCGAGCGCTTGATCGACCTGGCCGCGCGCCGCCACGGCTTCGATCGCGTCGCGCTGCGGCGCCGGAACCTGGTGCCCGCGCGCGCGATGCCGTACCGCAATCCGTTCGGTCTGGTCTACGACAGCGGCGACTACGCGGCGGCGCAGGACCGCGTCCTCGCGCTCGCCGACTGGGCCGGGTTCGAGGCGCGCCGAGCCGAGGCGCGACGGCGCGGCCGTTACCGCGGCATCGGGCTCGGCAACTACATCGAGCTCAACACCGGGGCGCCCCGCGAGCGCGCCGAGATCCGCGTTGTGCCCGAGGGGCGCATCGACGTCGTCCTCGGGACCCTCTCGGCCGGCCAGGGCCACGAGACCAGCTTCGCCCAGCTCATCGCCGAATGGCTCGACGTCGAGCTCGCGCAGGTGCGCCTGATCACCGGCGACACCGACCTCGCGCCGGTGGGTGGCGGCTCGCACTCGGGCCGCTCGATGCGCATGGGCGCCGTGGTCATGGCGAAGGCTTCGGACGAGATCGTGGAAAAAGGCAAGGGGATCGCGGCGGGCCTGCTGGAAGCGGCGGCGAGCGACATCGAGTTCGCGCGCGGGCGATTCACCGTGAAGGGCACCGACCGCTCGGTGGGTCTCTTCGAGGCGGCCGCGGCCGCGCCGCTCGCGGGCGCGCACGACGAGACGACGCCGCTACCCTCCTATCCCTACGGCTGTGCCGTGTGCGAGGTCGAGGTGGACCCGGAGACCGGCGTGGTCGAGATCGTGCGCCACTCCTCGGTCGACGACTGCGGCCGCGCGGTCAACCCGATGATCCTGCACGGCCAGACGCACGGCGGTATAGCCGCGGGCGTCGGCCAGGCGTTATGGGAGAGCTGTCACTACGAGCCCGAGACCGGCCAGCTGCTGTCGGCGAGCTTCATGGACTACGTTTTGCCGCGCGCCGACCAGCTGCCGGCGTTCGCGACCGAGATCAGCGAGGTCCCGTCGACCACCCATCCGCTCGGGATGCGCGGCGGCGGTGAGGGCGGAACGACCCCGGCGCTCGCCGCCGTGGCCAACGCCATCGTGGACGCGCTCGCCCACCTCGGGGTCGAGCACATCGAGCTGCCGGCGACCCCGGAGCGCGTCTGGCGCGCGATCCGCGCCGCGCGGGGCTAGAGGTCCTTCACGAACTGCAGCGTGTAGGCCTTCCTCCAGTTGAGGTTGGCGGGCAGCGCGCCGGCCGCCTGCATGTCCTTCGTGAACTGCTCCCAGCGCGCATCGGTCATGATGCCGATCTTGCCGCCGGCGGCGTCGCCCGAATCGAGGATGCCGCGCCGCTTCATCTCGTGCCAGGAGTACTCCATCAGGTCCGGGTCCATCTGCGGATTGGCCTGCCGGATCGCGGCGTGCGCCTTCGCCGGGTTCTGCAGATAGGCCTTCCAGCCCTCCTGTGTGGCGCGTACGAATGCGCGCACGATCTCGGGCCGCTCGCGGATGGTCTTCTCGGTGACATCGATCGTGGTGGCGTAGTTCGCCCAGCCGTAGTCGGCGAGCAGCAGGCTCTGCAGATCGAGGCCGACCTTGCGCGCGTTCCAGCCGTCGTTGGTGACGAAGCCCTGCTGGGAGAGCATCTTGTCGGAGCCGAGCGCCGCGTAGCCGGGCTCGAAGCCGCGGATCTGCTCGTCGCTGAAGCCGAACTTGCTCTTCAGCCAGGGCCAGTAGTTGGTGCGCGCGATCGCCGGCAGGCGGATCGGCTTGCCCTTCAGGTCCTGCAGCTTGTCATGCCCCACGCCGACGTGGGTCACCAGCGTCTGCGGATCCTTCTGGAAGGTCGCGAACACGGTGACGATAGGCACGTCCTGCGCCACGGCGTTCAGCGTTCGCATCGCGGTGCCCATGATGAAGTCGGTCTGTCCGGCCGCCAGCAGCTGGTGGACGTTGACCTGGGGGCCACCCGGCCGGATCGTGACGTCGAGCCCGTAGCGCTCGTAGATGCCGTCCGCCTTGGCATGGAACAGGCCGCCGTGCTCGGCCTGCGGATACCAGTTGAGCGTGTAGTTCACGGGCACGGGCTTTTTCTCCTGAGCCCACGCCGTTCCACCGATCAACGCGCCCGCCAGCAGGGTGGCGCCCGACAACGCAACTGCGGCTCTCATGTCGATCCTCCGGGGATGGGAAAGCGGGACGGGTGATTCTATACTCCCTCGCGGTCGAGGGGCGGAGGGACAAACCATGGAAGCGGTTCGCGCCGCGCAGGCGCTGTTCGTGCTCTGGATCGGGGCGTTCGCGGCGCTGGTCGCGCTCAACAACATCGTCGACTACGGCACCAACCTGCGGTTCGTCCGGCACGTGTTCAGCATGGACACGACGTTCGCCGACTCGAGGCTGCAGCGCCGGGCGATCCGCTGGCCGGCCTTCCATCACGTCGCCTACTGCGCGCTCATCGCCGCCGAGGCGCTGACGGCCGGGCTGTGCCTGTGGGGCGCGGCGGTGCTGTTCGGCGCGCTCGGCCTGCCGGCGGAAGCGTTCCACGAGGCGAAGACCGCCGCGTTCCTGGGCCTCGCGCTCGGCTTCTCGATCTGGTTCGGCGGGTTCATGACCGTGGGCGGGCAGTGGTTCGCGAGCTGGCAATCCAAGGAGTGGAACGGCCGCGAGGCCGCGTTCATGTTCTACACGCCGATCGCGCTCGTGTTCCTGATCCTGCTGCAGCAGGTCTGATCGATCGGGCGCGAAGCCTGATACGATCCGCGGCGCCATGCCCGACGCCTTCGTCGCCGTCGACCACGTCGATCTCGCCTACGACGAGGCGAGCGGCAATGCGATCGAGGACGTGTCGCTCGCGATGCGCGAGCACGAGTTCATCGCGATCGTGGGCCCGAGCGGCTGCGGCAAATCGACCTTCATGAAGCTGTGCTCGGGGCTGCTGCCCCCGAGCAAGGGCACGGTCGTCGTGAACGGACGCCCGGTGTCCGGGCCGCTCAAGATCGTCGGCATGGCGTTTCAGAACGCGACGCTGCTGCCGTGGCGCACCACGCTCGCGAACGTGCTGTTGCCGCTGGAGATCGTCGAGCCTTACCGGTCCTCGTTCAAGCAGAAACGCCAAGAGTACGAGGCGCGCGCCAAGTCGCTCCTCAAATCCGTCGGCCTCGAGGGCTTCGAGCAGAAGTTTCCGTGGGAGCTCTCCGGCGGCATGCAGCAGCGCGCCTCGATCTGCCGCGCGCTGGTGCATGAGCCAAAACTGCTGCTGCTCGACGAGCCCTTCGCCGCGCTAGACGCCTTCACCCGTGAAGAGCTCTGGTGCGTGCTGCGCGATCTCTGGACCCTGAACCGGTTCACGGTCGTGTTGGTTACGCACGAACTGCGCGAAGCGGCGTTTCTCGCCGACACCGTTTACGTCATGAGCAAGCGCCCGGGGAGGATCCTGGCGCGACGCGTCATCGACCTGCCGCGGCCGCGGGATCTCGAGGTGACCTACACTGATCGCTTCGCCGAGATCGTGCGCGAGCTGCGCGAGCACATCGGCCGGATCAGGAAGGCCTGAGGAGCCCGCGTGGCGAGCAAGAAGCGCAAATGGGAGGCCTGGTCGCCCTGGATCGTGCTCGCGGCAATCCTCCTCGCCTGGGAGGCGATCTGCCGCGGCTTCGAGATCTCCGACTTCATCTTCCCTGCGCCGACGGCGATCGTGCAGTCGCTGATTCAGTACGCCGGCCCCATCGCGGGCCACGCGATGCAGACGTTCTGGAGCACCATGGCGGGGTTCGCGCTCGGGGTGGTGGTGGGCCTCCTGCTCGGCGTCATCGTCGGCTCGTCCCGCCTCATGTACACCGCGCTCTACCCGCTGATGGTGGGCTTCAACAGCATCCCGAAGTCGGCGTTCGTGCCGGTGCTGGTGGTGTGGTTCGGGATCGGCACGGTGCCCGCGATTCTCACCGCCTTCGTCATCTGCTTCTTCCCGATCACGGTGAACATGGCCACCGGCCTCGCCACCATCGAGCCAGAGCTCGAGGACGTGCTGCGGGCCCTGGGCGCCAACCGCATGGACGTGCTCCTGAAGGTGGGGCTGCCGCGCTCGCTGCCGTATTTCTTCGGGTCGCTCAAGGTGGCGATCACGCTCGCGTTCGTGGGCTCGGTCGTCTCCGAGACCATTGCCGCGAACGACGGCATCGGCTACCTCATGATGTCGGCCGGGTCGCAGATGCGGATGCCGCTGGTGTTCGCGGGCCTCACCGTGATCAGCGTCATGGCGATGGCCATGTACGTCGTGTTCGCCGTGCTGGAGAAGCGCATGACCGGCTGGGCGACGCGCGGCATGGACGCGCGCGCCTAGGGGAAAAGCCATGAGCATCCATGACCTGCGCACCTACATCGAGGCCGTCCGCAACGCGGGCGAGATGCACGAGATCCGCCGGCAGGTGAGCCCGGTGCGCGAGCTCGGCGCGGTGCTGCGCGCCTGCGAGCGCGCCGATAAGGCCGCCTTCTTCCACGACGTGGCGGGCTTCGACGTCCCGGTCGTGGGCGGGCTGCTCAGCTCGCCGCGGCGGATTGCGCTCGCGCTGGGGTGCGACGTGCCGGAGGTCGGTGCGCGCATGGCTGCGGCCACCGAGCGGCCTGTCCGGCCGGCGCCCCACGCGGGTCCCGCACCGTGCCAGGAGGTCGTCATCAAGACGCCGGACCTTACCCGCTGGCCCATCCCCACCCACTCGCCGCTCGACGCCGGGCCCTTCATCACGGCCGGCGTGGTCATCGCGCGCGACCCGGAGACCGGCCGCCACAACCTGTCCTACAACCGGATGCAGATCTTCGGCCCCGATCGGGCCGGCGTGAGCATGAACATCTGGCGCCACATCAAGGCCTTCTTCGACAAGATCGAGCCGCAGGGCCGAAGCCTCCCGTTCTGCGTCGCGCTCGGCCCCGACCCGGTCGTGATGATGGCCGCCGCGTTCCGCTACGACGGCGACGAGTACGAGATCGCGGGGGCGCTGCGCGGCGCGCCCATCCCCGTGGTGCGTGCCCTGACCTGCGACGTGCTGGTGCCGGCCTGGACGGAGATCGTGCTGGAGGGGGAGGTGCTGGCCAACGTGCGCGAGATGGAGGGCCCGATGGCCGAGTTCACCGGGCACTACTCGGGCGCGGACCCGAAGCACGTCGCCCGCATCACCGCCATTACGCATCGCGCCAAGCCGATCTTCCAGACGATGAACGGCGGCGGCTACGAGCACGTGAGCGTGGGAAACATGATCACCCGCGAGCCACTGCTCGCGCGCTTCATCCGGCACCTAACGCGCAAGCTCAAAGCCGTGCACCTGCCGCCGTACGGGGCCGGCTTCACCGCGATCATCAGCCTCGACCACCCCGCGCCCGGAGAGGCGCGCAACGTGGCGATCGCCGCCATGGCGGCCCACGTCAACATCAAGACGGTGATCGTGGTGGACGGCGACGTCGACATCTACGATCCCGCCGACGTCATGTGGGCGCTGGGGACGCGCGTGCGCTGGCACGACGGCGTGGTGCCGATCCCCGGCGCGCACGGCAACGAGCTCGATCCGACGTCCAACGAGCATGGCGTGCAATGCAAGGTGATCATCGACGCCACGCTCCCCGCCGAGGCCGCGCAGCGCTACGTCAAGGTCGCGTACCCGCCGGTGGATCTGGAAAGCTACCTGCGGCCCCCGTCCGGCGGATAGCGGGCACAAGAGCGCACGACTCATGCGCACGCTGATCGAAAACCTCGAATTCCTTCTGACCGTCGATAGAGACGACCGCGTTCTTCACGACGCCTCGGTCGTGGTCGAGAACGATCGCATCGCCGACGTCGGTGTCGCTGCGGATGTTGCGAAGCGTCACGCTCGCGGCTCGTTCGACAAGATCATCGACGGCAGCCGCTACGGCATGACGCCGGGCTTTATCGACTCGCACGTGCACCTCGGGGAGACGCTGTCGCGCGCGGTGTTTCCCGACGACCTTGCCACCCGCGCCTGGGTGAACGACTGGGCGAAGCCGTTCTATGCCAACACCGACAGCCGCGACGAATTGGTGGGTGTGTTGACCGGCATGGCGGAGATGCTTCGCTGCGGCACCACCTGCTTTCTCGACATGGGCGCGCACAACGACGTCGCCGGCGTGGTCGACGGGATCGACAAGGTCGGCATGCGCGGCATCACCGGGCGCCATGCCTGCGACGTCCGTCCCGCGGAAGTGCCCGAGGGGTGGACCGAGGAAATGATGGCGCATCATTTCTTCCCCAACGCCGGGGTGGCGCTGAAGGAGCTCGAAAGGGTCGTCAAGGAGTTCCACGGCGCTGCGGGCGGCCGGGTGCGTGCCTGGGTCAACATCGAGGGCAAGGAGCAGTCCAGTCTGGAGCTCCATGTCGGCTCGCGCGCGCTCGCGGAGAAGCTGGGCGTGGGCACGACCTACCACCTCGCCACGTCGATCGAGGAGGCGAGGGGATCGGAGAAGAAGTACGGCATGTGGCCGGTGAAGCGCATCGCCTCCAACGGTGGCCTCGGGTCCAATCTCGTCATTGCCCACTGTGTCGCGGTCACCGACGAGGACATCGAGCTGATCGCGAAGGCCGGGACCATGGTGGCGTTCTGTCCGGCCACCGCGATCAAGCTCGCCAAGGGGGCGACGAGGATCGGAAAGTATCCGGAGATGATCGAAGCTGGCATTCGCATCGGCATCGGCACCGACGGCGTCTCGGCGGGAGGAAATCTGAGCCTGATGCGCCAGATGTATCTGGTGGCCGGCCTGTTCAAGGATGCGCGCATGGATTCGACCCAGGTCGGCGCGACCAGGGCCCTGCGCATGGCGACCATCGACGGCGCCAAGCTGCTCGGCTGGGCCGACGAGATCGGGTCGATCGAGGCGGGCAAGAGGGCGGACTTTGTGCTGTTCGATCTCGACCATTTCGAATGGGTGCCCTACGGCGACGCGCTGCAGGCGGTCGTGTACTCGGCGAGTCCGGGGTCGATTGCACAGACCTGGGTGAATGGCCGTGCCCTCTTTTGCGACGGCAAGGTGCAGACGCTCGACGAGAAGAGCCTGCGCCAGGAAGCGCGCGAGCGCGCCGCGGCAATCGTGAAGCGCGCCGGGCTCGCGTTGGATCGCATACCGACTGTGGGCACCGCCGGCGACTGAGTCTGGATGTCAGGTGGGGGTTCTTGCTGGACCGCCACCCTCCGACCCCCTATTCTTCATCTAGGCACGCCGCTGACTGGGAGGTTCGCATGGCTTCGACCATCCACTGGTTTCTGGCCCCTCTCGTATCGCTCGCGGTCTGCGCGATTGCGGCGCCGGCCTCTGCGCAGGAACCCGCGCGGATCAAGTTCACCCTCGACTGGGTGATCGACGGCCAGCAGACGCCGTTCTTCCTCACGCAAGGCAAGGGCTATTTCGCGCAGCAGGGCGTGAACGTCACGCTCGACGCCGGCACCGGATCTGCGGCCGCGGTGCAGCGTGTCGCCGCCGGGACTTACGACATGGGCTACGGCGACACCAGCGCCCTGATCGAGCACCTCTCGAAGAACCCGGATCCGGCGGTGCGCGTGCAGGCGGTGTACATCACGCAGGACGCGACGCCCGCCGGCATCCTGACGCTCAAGAAGAACAACATCTCCAACCCGAAGGACCTGATGGGCAAAACGATCGGCGGGCCGGTGTTCGATTCCGCTCGCAAGCTGTTCCCGATTTTCGCCAGGGCGCAGGGGATCGACCCCGCGAGCGTCAAGTGGCAGAACCTGCAGCCAGGGCTGAACCTGACGCAGCTCGCCCGCGGCCAGCTCGACGCGGCCTCTGGGTTTCCGACGTTCCAGCTCGGGCATATCGAGGCCATGGGAGTGAAACCGGACGAGCTGGTGCTGTTCAACTACAAGGACTATGGCGTGCAGATCTACGGCAACGCGGTCCTGGTGAACCCGAGGTTCATGCAGGAGAACCCGAAGGCGGTGGCCGCATTCCTGCGTGCCTACAACCAGGGGCTCAAGGACACAATCGCCAACCCGGACCAGGCCATTGATTTCGTGCGCCAGCGCGAGCCGACGATCAATGTCGTTGCCGAGCTGCGGCGGCTGAAGGCGCTGGTCCAGTTCATCGCCACGCCAGGCGTGCGCGCCAACGGCCTGGGCGAGGGCGACAAGGCGCGCATCCAGCGGCAGGCCGAGGACGTGGCGAGAGCGTTCGGCCTCGACAAGGTTCCCGAGGCCGACCAGATCTTCACGCCTGCTTTCCTGCCGCCGCGCGCCGAGCGCATGCTCTGATGCGCAACCAGGCTGCCACGCGTCGCTGCATCCGCGGCGCTGAGGTGCTGCGAAGCACATCGCACGCCGCGCCCGAGCACGCCGACATCTGGATCGAAGGTGGCCGCGTCGCCGCGCTGACCGCTCCGGACGCCGCTCCGCGCTTCGACGGCGAATTGGAAACGATTGACGGCCACGGCGCGCTCGCGATTCCGGGGCTTGTCAATGGCCACACGCACTCCCAGTCGGCGCTGCTCCAGGGCACGGTGCGCGGCGAGCCGCTCGATCTGTTCGTGATTCGCGCGATGGCGCGGCGTGCGCCGCGCTCGCGCCGCGCGGTGTACGTGAGCGCGATGGTGCACGCGATGGCGATGCTCAAGCGCGGCATTACCGCGCACATCGATCACTTGCGCGACGGCCTGCTGCCCACCGCGGAAGGCGTCGAGGCGGCGCTTGAGGCCTATCGCGACATTGGCATCCGCGCCGCGGTGGCGCCGATGTACGAAGACCGCATGTACCTTGACTCCCTCCCGATCGACCAGCAGACGTTGCCCGAGGAAACGCGGCAACGCTTGGGCTCCGCGAAGCGACCGCCTTCGGAAGACTACTTCGCGCTGATGGAGCATCTGCTACCGCGCTGGCGCGGGGCCGACGGACGCCTCGATCTCATGCTCGGCATCGACGGGCCGCAGCGGTGCACGCGGCGCCTGCTCGAGATGACCGGCGAATTCGCTTCGCGGCACCGGATCGGCCTGCACACTCACCTGTTGGAAACGAAGACCCAGCACTTGATGGCGCCGTCGGAGCACGGCGGCAGCTTCGTGCGTTACCTGGATCAGTTCGGCCTGATCAACGAGCGCAGCTCGCTCGCGCACTTCGTCTGGTGCACGCGCGATGACGTCGCGCTTGCGGCTGAGCGGCGCGTGAACATCGTCCACAATCCCGTAAGCAATCTCATCCTGGGCAGCGGAATCCAGCCCGCCGCAAGGCTGCTGCGCGAAGGGGTCAACGTAGCGCTGGGGACCGATGGCCAGAGCGGAGCCGCCGTCAGCATCCTCGAGCAGGCGAAGTTCGCTTCACTGCTTTCGAGGGTTTGCGATATTGATCCTGCGCGCTGGGTCGATCCGCGCGCGGCGTTCCGCCTCGCAACCGAGGGGGGTGCCGGCGTCATCGGACTCGCCGGAGAACTGGGCCGGATCGAGCCCGGGGCGCGCGCGGACATCGTGCTCATCGACGTGACCGGAGCGGCGTGGCAACCGCGCGGCGACGTGTACCACCACCTTGTGATGTACGAGAACGGGGCCAACGTACGCACGGTTCTGGTCGAGGGTGAAGTCGTGGTCCGGGACGGTCGTTGCGTCAAGGTGAACGAGAGCGACGTGCTGGAAGAGGCGGAGTCGATCGCCTCGGGACTCGCGCGCGAGAACGAACAGTCGCTTGCAGCGGTCGACCAGGATTCGCCGCACCTCATGAAGCTCCTGGTCGATGCGCTCGAACGCCGGGCGCAATTGAACCGTTTCGCCGATCTGCGCTGAAACGCGGCCCTTGACAGGTCAAGGATGTTCACCTAAAACAGCGGCGAACGTGAGTAGAAGCGGTCAGCCGGATCGCCGACGGTGCAACGCCGGGGCGGTTCGGTCGGAGATTGCTCACAGGCGACGATCGCGATCCTGACCGGGAGTCTTCATGATCATCGATACCCACCTCCATCCAACGAACGTCGTCGACGAGGCCTGGCGGCACACCGGCGAGCCGTTCACGGGCGAGCGCATGCTGAAGCTCATGGACGGCCCCTACATGATCAACGGCAAGCCGCGCCGGATCGACATGGGGTTCATCCAGCCGCCGCCGGGGAACACCCAGTGGCGCGAGGGCAACCGCACCGGGCGGCAGGGCGTCCGCGACTACATGGCCTACTGCGCGGAGCTCTGCCAGAAGCATCCCGACCGCTTCATCGGCAACTTCACCTACAACCCGCGCTTCGGCCCGGAGAACGGCGCCGCCGAGCTCGAGTTCCACGTGAAGGAGTACGGCTTCAAGATGCTGAAGCTGCACGCCAACATGCACTCCTACCGACCCGACCGGGCGCTCGACTGGCTGCGGCCGGCGATGCGCAAGTGCGACGAGCTGGGCGTGGTCGTGCTGATCCACACCGGCGACGGCCCGTACAGCATCCCGACCCAGTTCTACCCGATCATCCGGGAGTTCCCGAACGTCAGGTTCATCATCGGGCACTTCGGCATCCAGACCGGCGGCGTGTACTGCTTCGAGGCGTTCTGGATGACGATGGACACGCCGAACGTGTGGGTCGAGTCGGGCTGGTGCCTGCAGTCCCGGATCGTCGAGTTCGCGAAGGAGCTGCCGAAGCACAAGCTCGTGTTCGGGACCGACTCGCCGCCGAACGAGCCGGGCATGTGGATCCGCCATCTCGAGGTGCTGTGCACGGAGCCGCCGCAGGGCCTGAACCTCGACGAAGCGACGCTCGAGGACTACCTGGGCAACAACATCGCGAAGCTCGTCGGCATCAAGCCGACCCCGCCGCCGAAGACGGTGGAAGAGGCGAACGCCCGCCTCAAGGACACCTACGCGGGAGTCAAGCGCTGAAGCAGGGCAAGCAGGACTTCCGGGCCTTTCTCGAGGGCTATCAAGCCGCGCACCCCGAGGACGTCCTCGTCGTCCGGGAGGAAGTCTCCGCCGACCAGGACGTCACCGCCGTCGTGTGGCAGCTGGCGGCGCAGGGACGGCACCCCGTGGTCGTGTTCGAGCGCGTGGGCGGGCTCGGGGTCAAGGTCGTCACCAACATCTTCGGATCGCGGGCGCGGATCGCGCGCCTGCTCGGCGCGGACGCCGCGCGGCTGCACGAGACCTACCAGGCCCGCTCGCGCCAGCTCGTCGAGCCGCGCGTCGTGTCATCGGGCCCGGTGCTCGATTCCGTGCAGCAGTCCGACATCGATCTCGGGACGCTGCCGCTCATGCGGCACTTCGAAACGGATCGGGCGCCCTACATCACCAACGGAATCATCGCCGCCGAGCATCCCGACTCGCGCGCCGGCAACCTCAGCTATCACCGCGCGATGCTGCACTCGAAGACGGAGCTCGCGACCAGCCTGCACTCGCGCGGACATCTGTGGCGGCTGCTGCAGCTCGCGGCCGAGCGCGGGCGCGCGCTGCCGGTCGCGATGGTCATCGGCGCGCATCCGCTCTTCATGCTGGCGGCTTCCGCCCGGGTGGGTTTCGGCGTCGACGAGCGCCACATCGCCGGGGGCCTGTTCGGCGAGCCGCTGGAAGTGGTCCGCACGCCGAAGTACGGCATTGCCGTGCCGGCGGCGGCCGAAATCGTGCTCGAGGGCCTGATCGAGCCGAGCGCGCACGCCGAGGAAGGGCCGTTCGGCGAGTTCACCGGCTATTCGTCGAACCGGACGACCAACAACCTGCTGCGCGTCGAGACGATCATGCGGCGGCGCGACGCGATCCTCGTCGACGTCGTCGGCGGGAATTCCGCGGAGCACCTGAACCTCGGGCGCATCCCGCGCGAGTCCGAGATGGCCGAGAAGCTGAAGGAGCGCTTTCCGAGCGTGACCGCGCTCCACTACCCGCGCTCGGGTACGCACTTTCACGCCTACGTCGCGCTGCGGCAGCGGCGCGAGGGCGAGGCGCGCCAGGTCATGCTCGGGCTGCTCGGGTGGGACCCCTACCTGAAGACCGTCATCGCCGTCGACGAGGACGTGGACATCACCGACGACGCCGAAGTGCTCTGGGCGCTCGCCACGCACTTCCAGCCGCACCGCGACGTCCTGATCATCGAGGGCCTGCCGGGCAACGCGCTCGATCCGTCGGCGTCGAGCGCCGGCACCACCTCCCGCATGGGCCTCGACGCGACGCGCGGCGCGGGGTTCGAGGGCGTCCGGGCGCGCGTTTCCGAGCGCGCCCTCGCCCGGGCGGCGGAGATCCTCGCCAGGGCGGGTCGGTAGCGAGATCTGTCAAGGGGCGGCGAATAGGAAATTCAAACGCCCTTTTTCGTCAACTGGCCTGGTATCGCCGGGGGCCGTGAGTGATCAGGCAGGCAGGCGCGCGGCTAAAGTGTTGGAAGACCCGGGGGGTCTTCGGGCCAAGCATCGGCCCGTGGCGGAAGACCTGGGGGGTGTTCGGGCCAAGCATCGGCCCGTGGCGGCAGATCTCGAGGCAAAGCGGAACTAGGGACACGAATCTCTCGCCGCCGAGGACGCGGAGGAGAGCAAAGAAGACAGTGAATTCAGAGACCGGTCACTGGTCACTGGATTCCGGCTCAGCGCAAGAACCAGAGGTAGTAGATCGCGAGCCCAAGAGCCGCGACCGCCCAATAGCCCGCCAGCGTCACCCGCATCAGCGTCTTCCAGCCGCGCACGTGGAGCCGCTGCGGCAGCAGCCCGTTCATCTGCAGCACGAGCCACAGCCCCGCGGCCACCGTCGCGGCGCCTTCCGTCGCGTGCAGCCACGGGACCAGGATATGTGGCTTGGCGAGGTCGGATGCGGCCTCGAGCGCCGCGTTTTCCATCCCGCGCGCCATGATGAGCGCGACGAGCACCGTGTTGAGCAGCACCCAGACGGTCTGGTTGTAGCGGTGCGCCGCGATGTTGCCCCGCTTCGCAAGCCAGTAACCGAAGGTGAGGCCCGCCACCAGCAGCAGCTCAAGCGCGAGATTGAGATCGGGTATGAGACCGCCGGGCCCAAGGAAGCCCGGAGCCGACCACTTGCCTGCGGCTTCGATCGCGAGAATCCCGGCGACCGCCCCTGCGACCAGCAGCCCCCCAAGAATGACGCTCAACCGTTTGACGCCGAGCGGCGGCGCGAACATGCTCGCTTGTCGGCCGCGGCTCTCGTCGAACCGGATCGCCCAGTGCGTGCCGTCGCAGAACGGCTTGTTCTTCGATCCCCCGCAGCGGCACAGCGCGTAGCGGCCGGGGTCGCGAGGCCTTGCGCCGTCGGCGCGCAGTTCCACCCGTCCGCTGACGAAATACGGCCCGTTCGCCGATGCGATGATCAGGCACTCGCCCGGTCCGGCGGGCGGGGGCGCGCCGTCAACCGAATAGCTGAGCGCCCCCGACGGGCAGCGCTGGACGATCGCGATGGCCGCCGCGGCGTCCGCCCCGTCGGCGTCGATCCACGGCTCCTCGCCCAGGCGGAACACGCCGGGCAGGCCGTCGGTGCAGATGCCCGAATGCGCACAGAGCGCGCGATTGTCGTGGATCGTGATCCGTTTGCCGCGGTATGGCTGCGCAGCGTCCGCCGGCACCGGCGTGAAGCGCGCCCCGTCGAAGCCGATCTTCGCGTGCGTGCCGTCGCAGAACGGCTTGTTCGACGAGCTGCCGCAACGGCACAGCGCGAACCTGCCGCGCGTGGGCACGTCCTCACCGCGCGAGTTGCGCACGCGGCAAGCACCGCTCACCCGGTACGGGCCGTTTTTCACCACCTCGATCGCGGTGGCATCAGCTGGTGCCTGTGCAGTCATCTCAGCGATCCTCCGATTTTCAGTTGCGAATGTAGTTGACAACGAATGCGGCGACCAGCACCACTGCGAAGATCGCGACCGGCACAGGCCGGGAGCCGCCTAACGGATTCTCTTCGATGGGAAATGCTCGTCTATCTGGTCCTGGAAGAAGCTCCCGGGAGAGGGCGCGCTCATGAAACGGCGATGGACTTCCGGCGAGACTCCGGAGTACTGCACGATCGAGCCGCTCGTGAACTCCACTTCGAGAATCTGTCTGCCGGCGTCGTAGCCCGCCGAGCGGATGGTCGAGGCATTGACGCGTTTGCGGTCCATTACCTGAGCGCTTCGGTCACGATGTCCGCGACCAGTCTCTCCACCGCGCGCAGCGATTTCACCGACTGCTCGGAGCCGATCGCCCCCGGACGCCGGTAGGCGATGTAGACCCTGCCCTTTTCCTTGGGCAGCGTATAGATCGCGATCGCATACGGGCAGAACACGATGTTGCGCGGGTCAGCTTCCATCGTGTCGCGGGAGACGCGCGCGCTGCAGAATTCCGGCATCTCGGCATCGCCGTAGACTTGGCGGGCGGCACACGGGCGGCACACGGGCGGCACAAGGAGATAGGCGATGCCTACGAACCGAGTGCAGTTTCAGAAGGCCATGAGCCTGAGCAGATTCATGTCCGACTACGGAACCGAGGAGCAGTGCCAGGGGGCGCTGTTGGCGTGGCGCTGGCCCAGCGGCTTTGTGTGCCCCGCCTGTGGCGGATCGGCAGGACACGCGGCTAGAAGTCGCGCCGGCTCATACAGTGCAAGGCCTGCCGCCACCAGTGCTCGCTGACCAGCGGGACGATCTTCGCGAGCACGAAGCTGGCGCTGCGGGTGTGGTTCCAAGCGGCTAGTTTCTGATCACTCAGGCCAAGAACGGGGTCGCGGCACTGGAGCTCTCGCCAGACGTGGCGAAGCGTCGCCGCACACTGAAATGGGTCGATACGATGCTGGGCAACGTCAAAAACGCCCTGCACGGCACCTACCACGCGATCGCCCACAAGCATCTGCCGCGGTACCTCGCCGAGTTCCGCTACCGGTTCAACCGCCGCTATGACCTCGCCGCCATGCTCAAACGGCTTGCCATCGCGGCCAGCCAGACGCCCCCTATGCCCTACCGGCTCGTAAAGTTGGCTGAGCCTCATTGGTAATCAAGTCAGGCGAACGCCCGAACCTTGTCAAGGGGCGCGCGACGCGATTGCGCGCGCGGCCGGGCGCCCGGAGAATGCGCCATGCTCGCGCTCGTCCGGTACCTCGCCGTCCTGGCGACCGGCCTCGTCACTGCCGCCACGATCGGCAAGCTCGTTCCCCACATTTCCTGGCTGGCCACGGCGTTCGACACCTCGCTCGGGCTCGGCGGGCTGCTCGTTTCCGCAGTCATGGTGCCCGGAGCTCTGGTCGGCTGGGTGCTGGGGGCCGTCGTCGACCGGTTCGGTGCGAAGCGCGTCGCGATTGGGGGACTCGTCCTGCATGCACTTGCGAGCGCCTGCCTCCCCTATGCGGCGTCGTTCGGGGCGCTGGCGGCGCTCCGGGTCATCGAGGGCATCGGGTACAGCCTGCTGATCGTCGCCGCGACGGTGCTAGTCGTCGGTGTGAGCGCCGCACGCCACCGCGCGCTCGCGCTCTCGGTGTGGTCGAGCTTCGCGCCGATCGGTTTCGCGCTCGGGCAATGGGCCGCTGCCGGGGTCAGCGGCGCAGACCGGCTGGCGGAGATCGGGCAAGTGCATGCCGCCCTGCTCGTCGCGGCGGCGGTGCTGCTCGGTGTGCTGTTCCCCGCGGATGCCCGCACGCGAGCTGCTACGGTGGGCCGCCCGGCGCGGAGCGCGCTGCTCTACCCCCCGGCGCTTCGCGCCGCCGGGGCGTTCGGCTGCGCGACCGGCGTACTGCTCTCGGCCGTGGCGCTGGCGCCGCTGGTGCTCGCGCCGGCGGCCGGACTCTCGGTCGCCGAAACGGCTCGCCTCACGGCGCTTGCCGCGCTGCCTGGCATCGTCGGGCGCTTCGGCTCCGGATGGCTGCTCGATCGGGCCCTGGCGCCGCTCACCGTGTTCGCATCGGCGAGCATCGCCGGGACCGCGTGCCTGCTCGTCTGCCTGCTCGCGCCGATTTCCCTCAGCCTCGCGCTCGTCTTCTTCGCGTGCTTTCAGATCTGCATCGGGGCATTGCCGGGCGTGCTTTCAGCGATGCTCCCGCACCTGGCGCCGACGCCCGCGCAGCTCGGCACGGTGACCGGCATGAGCAATCAGACGGCCAACCTGGGCAACCTGATCGGGCCGCCGCTCGTGCTCTCCGTGTTTGCCGCCGCCGGCGCCGGCGCCGCGTCCATGGTGCTGGTCGCGGCGGTCGCGCTCGGCCTCGCGGCGATCAGCAACGTGGCGGTGTTCCGCGCCGCGCGGGTTACCGGCTGAGGCAATCCGCCAGGCCCGCCTCGAGCGACGCGCGATCGAGGCCGCGGCCGATGAGCACCAGCCGGCTCGTCGGTGTCTCGGCGCCCCAGGGATCGACGGGCTTCAACTCCATCAGGCGGTGCACGCCCTGCAGCACCCAGCGCCGCGGGTCGCCCGCGATCGCGAGGATTCCCTTCAGCCGGAAGATGTCGTCGCCGCGCTGCGCGAGCAGCGCCTTCAGGTGCGCCTCGAGGCGCGCCAAGTCGAAGCGCGCCCCGAGGACGATCGCGACCGACTCGAGCGAAGGGTCGTGCTGGTGCTCGTCGTCCTCCAGGAAGTCCGGTTGGGCCGCCATCGTGCGCGACAGGTTGAAGGCGCCGATGCCGAGGATGCGCTCGAGATCCACCTTCGCGTGGCTCGAGCGGAGGATCGGCGCGGTGGCGTTGAGGCCGCGGACGCGGCGCTCCAGCGCCCCGAGTTCCGCTTCGCCCACGAGATCGACCTTGTTGAGGATGATGCGGTCGGCGATCACGATCTGGTCCACCGCCTGGTTGTCGGCGCCATGGAGCTGCGGATCGCCGAGGTGCCCGCCGGCGTGCTTCGCGTCGACCAGTGTGACGATCGCGTCGAGATTGACCTGGCGCGCGACCTCCTGGTCGACGAAGAAGGTCGCCGCGACCGGGGTCGGATCGGCGAGGCCGCTCGTCTCCACCAGGATGTGGTCGAACTTCTCGCGCCGGCTCATGAGCTTCTCGAGGATCCGCAGCAGGTCGGCGCGCGCGGTCCCGACGCAGCAGATGCAGCCGTTGGTGAGCTCGAAGATCTCCTCGTCGGAGCCGAGCACCAGATCGGCGTCGATGTTGATCTCGCCGAACTCGTTCTCGATGACCGCGATGCGGTGGCCGTGCCGCTCGGTGAGGATGTAGTTGAGAAGCGTCGTCTTCCCCGAGCCGAGGAAGCCGGTCAGGATCGTGACCGGCACCGGTTGCGCGTGCTCTGGACTAGGCATGCTTCTCCGCCTTGATCTCGTCCCAGGTCTTGCGCAGCCAGCTGGCGATCGCCGCGTTCTGCTCGATGAGCGAATACTTCGCCCCGCCGCCGTAGTCCGGCATGTCGATCATGTCGGTGGTGATCCAGCGCAGGGGGCTGCCGGGGTGGTCGCGATGGTGGCGCAGCACCCGGCGCACCACGTCCTTGCACGGCTCGACGCGGTACGCATGCCAGGGCGAGTGCCACTCGCCGGGCTTCGGTTTGAGGAACGGGTACTGGCAGGCGCGGCCCCAGCTCCCGCCCTCCTTGATCGCCCACTGGTTCTTCGGGCCGTTCGGCGATACCGGGCGCACCTGCAGCCACACCGTCATTCCCATGCCGATCCATTCGTCGAGGACGTTGCCCTCCTCGTAGGGGTCGATCATCAGCCGCCCGGCCTCGACGTCCGCGCGGATCCCGCTCACGTCCTGCTCCTCGGGGTTCTCCACCTTGAGCAGGACGTGGCTGTGGTCGAGGACGAAGTTGAACGGGATGCCGTG
>Ga0184639_10000199_pt1 | contig 21621 bp, 20 predicted proteins | sample PLM31_170_b2_FD_133155 | JGI IMG/M metagenome (GOLD analysis project Ga0184639, IMG submission 133155) | Groundwater sediment microbial communities from an aquifer in East River, Colorado, USA - PLM3-1_170_b2 | ecosystem: Environmental > Terrestrial > Soil > Riparian zone | place: USA: East...
CGCCATCGGTGGAGCGGAAGACCCCGCCGCCTTGGGTCCCGGCCAACAGCGTCGCGCCGCTGGCGGTGAGGGAAAAGATGATCGGATTCGTCGGCTGCGTCGTGGCCGCCGTCCAGGTGACGCCGCCATCGGTGGATCTGAACACCCCGCCATAGGTCCCGGCCAAGAGCGTCGTGCCGCTGGCGGTGAAGGAGAAGATGGCCGGATTCGTCGGCTGCGTCGTGGCCGCCGTCCAGGTGACGCCGCCATCGGTGGAGCGGAACACCCCGTTGCCACCGGTCCCGGCCAGCAGCGTCGTGCCGCTGGCGGTGAGGGCACGAGTGTTCGAACTGCCAGGGAGCCCGGAGGAAATCCGCGACCACTTCGCCGGGACGGGCGACGGGCCTGTCACGCTGTCGCTCTTGGAGCAGCCCATCAGTCCCGCCATCACCAGCGGGGCGAGCAGCAAGGCGAGTCGCCTCATGGGAGGTCCTTTCGATTCGAGTTTGGCACGGCCCGCCAACGGCGGACGGCTGGCCAACTCTCATGCAGTTGCCAGCGTGGCCACGCTGCCCTCGGGGACGGGAAGGGCGGGACACACATACGAGCCACGCGGTCACGAGGATCGAGGAAGACTAGCATCCCTTTCGGCCAGTTGTCCATTTCAGGGACCGTCCCCCAAACCTTGGCACAGTCTAAGTGCCCACTGCTCGCGGTGTGAGCTGCGAAGGATCGGCCGCCGCGAGTTCTTCGGGAGTCCTCTTCCCGAGGGATCGATGGGGCCGGATCGTGTTGTGAATCCTCCGGAACTCCTCATTGCCCTGCTGCGCTTCCGTGTTCCGCCGCGACGGCAGCTTCGTGGCCCTGCCGCCGCCCAACCCCGCGGTGCTGGAGGAACGACCGCATCGATTTGATTCTCGAGGTGCCGGCGGTCCCGATGGATGACCTGTTCGCCGCAGAAACAGGGGAGCCGTCGGCCACGGTCCGCGAGCGGGTCGTCCGCGCGCGCGTCGTGGCGACGGCGCGGACCCCTTCCGAGGGCCGGAACGCCGCGTTGAGCGCCAAGGAACTGGGGCGGGTCGCGCCGCTCGACGCGGACACCCGGCTTCTCCTCATGCGCGCGGCGGAGAGATTTCGAATCACCGCGCGCGGCGTCATTCGCGTTCGGCGCGTGGCCCGGACGATTGCCGATCTGGCCGGCTCGGAGACCGTGCACCCCGAGCACGTCGCGGAGGGGCTGCAGTACCGGATGCCCGCGGGAGTCACGTGACCGATCTGCGTGCCATTCCTCGATTGAGACCGGCACTGTCTGGTGTACGCGATCTCATCGTTGGCACGCACGCCCACGCGCACTCAGGGCAGAGGCGCGAGCAGCGCCCGCTTCGGGTAGAAACGCCCGCGGGTCATTTTTCCACTACGTCCACGGATACCGAATCCAGCCAAGCTTTCCCGTCTCCAACGAGGGCAAGTCCGTAAGAGATCGTTTCCGCATTCTGAGGCACGTCGGCGATTATTTCGTAGGTGCGCCAAGCGGCTGATGCCACCGGATGTTTATCGAAGCTGTCAAAAACTGTGGCCTGAGGACCGAACCCTTCCGTGGTGATGCGCAACCTGACCCACGAGAGGTTATCCGCGCCTGAGAGGTCCGCGCGCGCTGCTGCGCGGAGCCTAATCCTCTTGCCTCGGTACTTGGTCGCATCAAGTCGCTGCTCGAAGCTCCCGTCGACCTCACCGTAGTGTTTGCCCGGTAACCGGCTGATCACCGCGCAGCGTCTGCCGCGGTGTGGGCGCTCGTCACTTGTCATTACCAGGAAATCGTACCTGCGAAGTTTCGGCCGCACCTCCCAGTCCGCGGGTGGTTGGCCGGCCTCACTGTTCTCGAAATCTGTGTTCAAAGGCCCGGAGAGTTTCTGCCGCGGTCCTGGACCGTCGCCCTTGCTCACCGGTCTGGCGGCCGTAGTTTTCTCTACGAACAGGAGCGCGTCATAGTTCGACGACGCTGCCTCCTGGGCGAAAGTGGCGGCAGACTGGTCGCTATAACCGGCGCCGATGCTTCTTGTTGCCCTGGGCTCGCTAAACCACTTCTCCACACGTGGGTCCCGCGGCAAGGCGCGCAAATCGACCGCGGCTGTTTGCAGCCCCGAGGACGCGAGCATCGCGTCAAGGGTTCCTTCAGGCGCCGGGCCGACCTCGAAGGTCCGTAGCCCTCTTTCGGACGGGAACGGCATCTCCACCGCCTGAAATCCGCCCTGGTTGAACGCGAAGCCGAAGACCACCATTTCTGAACCGAACATCCGGCGCAGGTACGATCCCATCCACTCGACGGCGCCTTCAGTACGCGTCGCGACGTGGCCGTTGTGTGCCCAGACGACGATCTTCGAATCCGGCCCTTCGTGATCGAGTATCCAACGAATGTTCTCGGCCATCGAGCGATCGCGAACTGACAGCTGCGCGCTGGAGAAAAAGTCGCTGCTCTGCAGTTCGACATTCTGCGAAAGCACCTGAGCGTGCTGTCGGGCGACCGACCAATCGTCGGCGCTACTCCCCTCGATGTAGTCAGGTTTGCGCGTGTCGAAGCCCGACAGCACGGCCTTCATTGATTCGGCCGCGGCGGCCTTCTGCTCCTGGGTCAACCTAATGAACTCAGGTTCCGTGTAAGGGTTGGCGAGATTCCCCAGTTCCCTTTCAGCCATCGCGGCCTGCTCTGGATCGACGCGGCGCAGGTACGTCAGGGTCACCTTCGCCGCGCGTGCGGCGAATTGCATATCAAAGCCGTAGAATTTCACCTTCCTGGCGTGCTCAGGATCGGCGTTGTAACGTCGCATCCAGTGAATCATCTCCAAAACTTCTTCCGTGTCCCACGTCCAGAAATAGAGTCCGGCGAGCCCCTTCGCCGGGTCTCCCTCACCGGTCAGGACGAATCTGTTAATGTCGAACGCCTCGGGCATCGTGGCCTCGATGGCGAAGATGTTGAACCCCAGTTCAGTCACCAGGAATTCGAGCATCCGGTGCTTGAGCTGGAAGAATTCGCGTGTGCCGTGGGTGGCCTCGCCGAGCGTCACAACCCGCGCGTTTGCGACGGTTTCTCTGAGAGGCTGCATGTCGGCGAAGCCGTGGCCGGCTTCAACCGTGTTCAATCGAATCGCGCTGGTCGCCAGCCAACTCCTCACGGCATCCGCGGCGGCTCGCTCCTCGGCTAGCCGGACGCCGTATTCGGCAGCCGTGAGTAGTTCTTCGATCTTTATCTCGTAGCGCCCTGGTTTCGTATCCTTGTCCAGGGGCCGCACCTCAAGGCGGTAGGTACCCGAAGCGTTGGCGGCAAGGATGATGGGTTCCGGGCCTTCCTGGCCGTTGGGGCTGTCCACTTCGGAGAGTCGCTGGCCTTGCGGTCCCGTCACCGTGACGACCACATCAACGCCGTGCTGGTTGACTACCGCGCGCAGGAACTGTCCTGCTTCGAGGGCAACCTCGTAGGCGTGAACCTCTCCGGCAGCGATTTCACGCTCAATCGTCCTGCCTGGTTCGAGAGTCAGGGCTTCAGAAGCAGGTCTTGGCTGCGTCTGGCCTGAGACCGTGCGAATCGGAGCCATGAGGAGGCTCAGGCAAAGCAGCGACGCGATGCGCCCTCTCTTGGAGACCACAGGGTTTTCCCCCTCCCTCAAGTTTCATTTACCGCCCGGCAGGGCTTGGTCTGGCCAGCGGACTCCTCACGCCACGCCCGCCGCGGTTGAGCGCATGTGTGTAGCACATGGTGGTGCTCACATCCGCCGATCATCGGTGGCACATCGGGCCAAGTCAATCCGTAGCAGCGACCACTCGCTTCGGTCGGGCCGGACGTCGACTCCTGCCCGCGGGGGCCTGTAGCCCTCCGTCCTCCTCCGTGATTCGCGCTCGGTCCGGTCGCCAGAATCCTTGGTAAGCGCGGCGATTCCCCAGCATAATGGCCAGACGATGCTCATCCTGCGGCGTTTCTTTCCTCGAGCGGTTGATGATTGCGAGGAACCCTACGAGGGCGGACCGACTTGAAGAACCGGATCGCCGCAGATCTGGCGAAGGCATAAACGAGAGGACTCACGATGAGCGCTCCGAATCAAGCCTCGAGGTGGTCGGCTATGGCGCCCTATCTCCAAAGCACGCTCCGCATCATGGCCGCATTCATGTTCATGCTGGCCGGCACGTCGAAGCTCTTCGCGTTCCCGGCCGGGATGCCCCCGGACGGCCGGACCGCCCAGCTCTTGTCGCAGATCGGGATCGGCGGAGTCCTTGAGGCGTTCGGCGGCGCCCTGCTCCTTCTCGGGCTCTTCACCCGTCCCGTCGCGTTCCTGCTGGCCGGCGAGATGGCGGTGGCGTACTTCCAGTTCCACTTCCCCAACGGCTTCTGGCCGACCCTGAACGGCGGCGTCCCGGCCGTGCTCTACTGCTTCGTCTGGCTCTACTTCTCGGCCGCCGGCGCTGGGCCTTGGAGCCTGGACGCGAAGCGCGGTAAGTAGATCCCGGGCGCATGCCCACTCCAGACCGACCGGGATCGAGGCTCCGAACCCGAATCCAGAGGGAGGGATGACGATGCGAGTCATGGTGTTGGTCAAGGTGGACAGGAATTCCGAGGCGGGCGCCCTTCCGGACGAGAAGCTCCTGACCGAAATGGGAAAGTTCAATGAAGAGCTGGCGAAGGCCGGCGTGATGCTCGCGGGCGAGGGGCTCCACCCGACCTCGAAGGGCGCGCGGGTCAAGTTCGAGGGCGGGAAGCGGACCGTCACCGACGGGCCCTTCGCGGAGTCCAAGGAGCTGATCGCCGGCTTCTGGCTGTGGCGGGTGAAGTCGATGGAAGAGGCGATCGAATGGCTCAAGCGCGCCCCCTTCGACCAGACCGAGGTCGAAATTCGCCAGGTGTTCGAGGCGGAGGACTTCGGTCCGGCGTTCACTCCCGAGCTCCGGGAGGCGGAGGAGCGCATCCGCGCGCAGATAGCCGCGAAGCGGTAGTCCGGGAGTCGGTGGGCCGCGGCCTTCGCGAGTGCGAAGGCCTTCGTGCGCGGAACGGCACCGGAGCCGCGGTAGCGGCTACTGCTTCGGCGCTTCCTGGTGAGGTTGCGGCGGCTTGGCTTTGGGGTAGAGCAGGCTGAATACGAAGCGCCACTGATCGTCGGCGCCCCCGGACGGGTGCTCCGCGAGATGGTAGTACTGGAGCGCCAAGCTCACCGGCCGAGCGCCGATCCGATCCACCTTCGAGATTCCCAGGCCGATCGGCACGGTCCACTCCTCGCCGCTTGGAGCGCTCCAATTGGCGGTGATGACCGGCGACGTGGAGAGCGCCCAGCCTCTCGCCAAGTTGAGGTTGATGAACGGCTGGAAGAGGAATTGGTTGATCTCGGTGGTCTGATCGTCTCCCGCGATCCTCCAAACGTTGTTGACCAGCGCGCCGACCACGAAATTTCCAGGCATTCCCAGGACGACCGCCGTGGGACCGAGAGCCACCTGCCCGGTCGCGAGCAAGGTATTCGTCGCGGTCGGCAGGGACAGCTGCGGGCCGATGCCCCAGATGATGCTCCCAGGCTTCGCGGGAGTGAAGAAGAGCTGCTCCTGAATGTCGGCGATCCCGCTCGACCGCTCCCCGCTCGACAGCGGAATGCTCACAAAGGGAATGATCGTGCGCGCGATCACGTTCCACTTCTCGTTGATGACCAGCGGCATCACGGGCTGGACATTGATCTGGGACAGGGTTTGAGCGCCGAGGTCCCCGCCGGAGAAGAAGTTGAACTGAACGGGGATGGTGGTTAGATCGGCCACCGGATTCTGCGTGGCTTTGGCGAGCGCGGTGGCTTCCTTATCCGTCGCCGCCTTGTCCTGGGCCATCCCCGCGCTGGCGCCCAGGACGACGAGCGCCGCCAACAAGAACGCGCTCGCGACGCCGAACTTGAATTTCATGGTGTCTCTCCTCCTTGAATGGGTTCGCACTCGGGGGCACCGCGTGCGCTTGACTCCTCGGCCGTAACAGGAGCGGGACGGCCGCATGGGCCGCCCCGCCGAAAACCTGCTCATGAGACAACCCCGCCGTCTACATGCCGCCGGACGGCGGCATCTCGGACATCGTCTCCATCATCTTTCGGACGATGCGGCGCCGGACGGCCTTCCGAACGGCGCGGCGGACGCGCCGCTTGACGACCTTCTTGCGAACCGCGCGCCGCCTGACGGTCTTCCGAACGGCACGGCGAACGCGGCGCTTGACGACCTTCTTGCGGACCGCGCGACGCCGTACGGTTTTACGTACAACGCGGCGGACGCGCCGCTTCGCGACCCGCTTCCGGACCGCCTTACGCCGGACGGTTTTCCGGACCGCGCGTTTGACCTTGCGTCGTGCCCTTCGGACTCGCCTCTTTGCGACTTTCGCCATGGAAGTGCTCCTTTCCAGGGTGTCGGCCGCCGCACGGACCGGTGAATGCCCGCGCAGCGGGGACCGGTACATATCGGGCGGTCCGGGACCAGTTGTACGCTACCGGCCCAGCGCCCGCTTCCCGATGAACTCGATCGCGATGTTGGCGCATTCGGTGCCGTTCCGGGCGATCGGAGGCCACCAACGACTGGAGTAGCACGATTCCCTGAAATCCGACAAGAGAAAAGCTGTGGAGTCGCCCGGCCGCCGCGTCTGAAGCGTCGACCCCCGGTTCGTTTTCGAGCGGCGCTCAATGCGGCGCCGGCTTCACATCATCATGCGCCGGCGCTCGCGGAAACGGGGAGAACCGGGTTGACTTCGGGGTAGGAAGTGGATAGCGTGACTGCCGCATTGCGACGCTCTCCCTCGACCATGTCAATCCAGCGGATCCGCCTGGCCCGCACACGGAATTCCCTGCTCCTCGGCGTGGTCGTTTTCGCGTTTCTCGGCCCGGCCGCTCCGGCTGCCGGGCAGGGTTCGACCGCCCCGTCGGTCGGGGTCCAGGCACCGCCCCCGATGTCGGTTGCCGAGGCCCAGGCCCTGGTGAAGAAGGCCCCGAACGACTCCAATTCCTACCTCGCCCTCGGGGCCGCGTACCGGCGCGAGAGGAACTATTCCCAAGCGGAGCAGGCATTCCAGAAGATGGCGTCACTCGATCCGAAGAACTCCACGGCCTACGTGAGCCTCGGGGCCGTCTACATGGACATGGGCCGGTCGGACGACGCGCTCAGGGAGTTCAAGAAGGCGCTCAAGATCAATCCCTCGGACGCCGCCGCGCACTACAATCTCGGGAGCTACTACATGCTGACGGGCAAGCGCGACGACGCGATGTCCGAATTTCGCAAGGCCACCCAGTATCCGCCGCCGCTTCCGGACGCCTGGGTCAGCCTGGGGCTGATCGAGGCCGAGATCGGAAAAATGAACGAGGCGATCGCGGACTACAAGAAGGCGCTCGCCATCGACTCGACCAACGTTCGGGCGCTTTGCAATCTCGGCAACGCGTACTATGGTATGGGGAAGATCTCGGACGCGACCGCGCTCTATCGCAAGGCCCTCAGGATCGATCCCAAGAATCAAGATGCGTACTACAATCTCGCGGTCGCCTTCGCGGACGCGCAAATCTACAGGGAAGCGATCAACTACTGGCGGAAGACGGTGGCGATCGATTCGACCACCACCATTGCCGAGAGCGCCAAGAACAGCATCCAGGTGTTGCAGGAATTCCTCGACCAGCAAAAGGCGACGGCGCCCGCGGGGCAATCGCCCGGGAGCCATTGAGCCGAACCGCCCGGGGCGGAAAGCACGCCCAGGGGCCCAAGTCCGGGAGGCCACCCCATATGCTGGAACGATCCCGAATCGCCGCCGCGCCGCTGCTCGTCATCTCCTTGGCGCTCGCGACCGGATGCGCGTCGCACTCCGGGCCTAAGCCCGCCGGCTCCGCCTCGGGGTCCGGCGCGCGGGGAGAGCAAGCGGCCCCGATGTCGGCGGCCGACTACGTCCAGGCCGGCGACGGCGATTTCGCCCGCGGACTCCTCGACGAAGCGGAGGGGCAATACCGGCTCGCCCTCCAGGCCGACTCGACCAATCAAGGGGCGCTGGTGGGGCTGGGTCAGGTGGCGATGGCCAGGGGGGATTACGCGCAGGCGCTTCCGTATCTCCAGCGGGCCACGCAGGTTTCGACACAGCTCGTGACCGCGTTCCGCTCGCTGGGAGACGCCTATGCGGCTACAGGCAATTTGAGCGGCGCCGCCGCGGCGTACCGCCAGGCGGTCGCGCTCGCGCCGGCGAATCTGGATCTGCGGTTCGCCCTCGCGAGCGCCCTGGTTCAGATCGCCGATTACGACGAGGCCGCCGACGTGTGCCAGGGAGCGATCCGGATCGCGAAGGGGAACCCCCCCGCGCTGGCCCAGGCCTATCGCCAGCTCGGGGAAGTCTACGCCGGCGACGGCAGGGCGCCCGAGTCGATGGTGGCGCTCTACAAGGCGGCCGAGCTGGCTCCCCGCGACGTCGAGACCGCGCGGAGTCTCGCGGCCAGCGCCGCGCGCGCAGGGCTCTACGCGGAAGCCGCCGCGGCCTACAGCCGTCTGCTGCAGCTCGCGCCGCTCGACGTGGACGCGAAGAAGCAGCTCGCGTGGGTCAATTTCAAGCTCGAGCGCTACAACGTCGCCGTCAAGGATTACGAAGCCGTCGGCGACTCGCTCGGCAGCGTGGACCGGTACTATCTCGCCCAGTCCTACGCCAAGACCGAAAAGGTCGACCGGGCCGTGGAGCTGTTCCGTCAGATCGCCCAGGCCGACCCGGAGAATTATCGAGGCGTCTACTGCAACATGGCCTATGCGTACTACGACGCGAATCGCTACCAGCGTGCCATCGAGGCCGCCCGGGAAGGTCTCGCCGGCGACAGCACGAGCGCTTGTCTCCGATTCTGCTGGGCGCAGGCGTTGGACAAGCTGGGCAGGCACCAGGAGGCGATTCCGATCTTCGAATCGGTCTTGAACGATCCCGCGTACGCCGAGCCGGCGCAGAGGGAGCTGGAGCGCCAGCGGCGCATCGTTCGACTGTTGCAATCCAAGGAGAAGAGCAGCAACTGACGGGCTTGAGTCAGCCAACCGACAAGGAGGATCGATGTTTCCATCGCCGTATCCCAAAGTGATGTGGGTCCTGGTCTCGGGAGTCCTGTTTGCGGGAGTCCTGGTCGCGGGAATCTTGGCCGCCGGCGCGGCACGGGCCGCCGATGAGCCGGCCCCTCCGGCAGGCCAGGCCGCCGGGCAGACCACGGACAAGACCGCGCCGGCCACCGGCACGGCGACGACCCCGTCGGGCACGACGCCAAAGGCCGCCACGACAACGACCAGCAAGGCCGCCGACACGACCACCAAGAGCGCCACGACCGCGAAGTCCACCACGGCGGCCGCGACCGAGGAGGTCGCCATCCTCGAGACCTCGAAGGGGCGGATGGTGATCGCGTTCTGGGACAAGGAGGCGCCCCAGACCGTGTCGAACTTCAAGAAGCTCGCTCGCCAGGGATTCTATGACGGCACCGGCTTCCATCGAATCATCAAGGGCTTCATGATCCAGGGAGGCGATCCGAAGTCGAAGAACCCGAAGGCGACCGATCTCGGCACCGGCGACCCGGGTTACAAGATCAACGACGAGTTCAACTTTCACAAGCACGTCCCCGGCGTCATTTCGATGGCCAACAGCGGCACGCCGAATTCCGCCGGATCGCAGTTCTTCATCATGGACACATCGGCGCCCTTCCTGGACGGCAAGTACACCGCGTTCGGCTACCTCATCGAGGGAATGAAAGCGTTCAAGGAAATCGCGAATACGCCGGTCGGGCCAAATCCGGGGATGAGCGGCGAGAAGTCGAAGCCCCTCGAGTGGACGACACTCAAGACGGTGCAGATCGTCCCGCGGTCGTCGCTCAAGGCGACGGAGAAGACGGACGACGCGGCCGCGAAGGCGGCGGCCGGAACCAAGAAGGCGGACGACAAGGCAAAGCAGTCGACGGCCGCGTCGAAGCAGGCGTCGGACTCCACCAAGCAGGGCGCCGCCACGGCGACGACCGGAGCGGCGGCCGCGGGCACAGACTCGGTTCAGGGCGGAAGCGGGAAGTAGGCGGGTTTCCAGCGATTCGCGGGGGCCGGGCGCGGTTGCGTCCGGCCCCTTTGCTTTGGTAAACTTGGCCGGCAGCTCACCCGATTCGCCCGGCCATTCCCAGAGGACGATCATGGCCCGCATCTACCTCGACCACAACGCTTCCACGCCCGTCCGCCCCGAGGTCCTCGAGGCCATGCTTCCTTATTTCGGGGAGAAGTACGCCAACGCCTCGAGCGCCCATGCGCACGGCCAGGAGTCCCGCGGAGCCATCGAGGAGGCGAGGGCCTCCGTGGCCGCGTTCCTGAACGCGTCTCCCGGCGAGATCGTGTTCACGAGCGGGGGAACCGAGTCGGACAACCTCGCGGTGATCGGCACGGCACGGGCGCTTGCGAAGAAGGGGCGCCACGTCGTGTCGAGCGCCATCGAGCACGACGCGGTTCGGCACGCGGTGGACGCGCTGGAACAGCAGGGCTACGAGATCACCCGAGTGCAGCCCGGGGCCGACGGCCGGGTGACGCCCGCGGCGATCGAGGCGGCCCTCCGCCCCGATACGATCCTCGTCACCGTCATGGCGTCGAACAACGAGAACGGCGTGATCCAGCCGATGGCCGAGATCGGCGCGATCTGCGCCGCCAAGGGGATCGCGTTCCACTCGGACGCCGTCCAGGCCGCGGGAAAGATTCCGATCGACGTCAAGGCGTGGCAGGCCACGATGGTGACGATCACCGCCCACAAGTTCTACGGACCGAAGGGTGCGGGCGCGCTCTTCGTGAAGCGCGGCTTCAAGCCGACCCCGCTCCAGGTAGGAGGCGAGCACGAGAAGGGCCGCCGCGCCGGCACGGAGAACGTGCCCGCCATCGTCGGGCTTGCGAGGGCATGCGAGCTGGCCGCCGCGGACATCGGCGCGACGACCGCGCGGATTCAGGCGCTCCGCGACCGGCTCGAGACGGAGCTCATGGCGCGCGTCCCCCAGATCGTGATCCACGGCGCGGCCGCCCAGCGCGTCTGCAACACCGCTCACATCTCGTTCGTCGGAGTGGAAGGGGAGCATCTCATCCTGAGCTTCGACATGAAGGGGATCGCGGTTTCCAGCGCGGCGGCCTGCAAGACCGGCTCCCCGCACCCATCCCATGTCCTGCTCGCCATGGGCGTTCCTCCGGCGGTGGCCCAGTCCGCCGTCCGCTTCAGTCTCGGCCGCTCCACCACCGATGCCGACATCGACCGGGTGCTCCAGATCGTCCCGGGCATCGTGGAGAAGCTCCGCGCCGGCTCGCCGACGCTCGCCTCCTAGCGCGAGGGAAGCCTCCATGGACAACTTTCTTCCAGACCCGCCCGCGACCATCCTCGTCGCGATGAGCGGCGGCGTCGACAGCGCGGTCGCGGCCGGGCTGCTGGCGGAGGGCGGTCACACCGTGATCGGCGTCACCATGAAGCTCTGGTGCTACGCGGAGGGGCCCGCCCCGAGCCGCGGCTGCTGCACGCTCGAAGCGATCGACGACTGCCGCGCGGTCGCGCACCGGCTGGGCTTCACACACTACGTGCTGGATCTGGAGGCCGAGTTCCGCGAGCACGTCATCGAGGACTTCGTGGGCGAGTATCTCGCGGGCCGGACCCCGAATCCCTGCGTCCAGTGCAACAACTGGCTCAAGTTCGGCGAGCTCGAGCGGCGCGCCGAGATTCTGGGATGCGACTACGTGGCCACGGGTCACTACGCGCGCCGCGGAGAGGACGAGGCCGGGCGGGCGACCCTGCGTCGGGCCCGCGACGCCGCCAAGGACCAGTCGTACGTCCTCTGGGGGCTGAGCCAGAGCGCCCTTCGGAAGGCGGTCTTCCCGCTCGGAGACATGACGAAGGATGAGGTCCGCGCGCTCGCGAGGGAGCGCGGGCTCGCCGTGGCCGACAAGCGGGAGAGTCAGGACATCTGCTTCGTCGAGGGAAGGAGCTATCTCGATTTCCTGCGCGAGCGCTTTCCCGAGCGGCTGGCGGCTTCGCCTCGGGGCGACGTGCGCGACGCCGCGGGGCGGACGCTCCGAAGCCACGACGGAATCCACGCCTTCACGATCGGTCAGCGCCGCGGCGTGAAGGTCGCGGCCGGGGAGCGCCTCTACGTCTCGGGTATCGACGCCGCGACCGGGACCGTGACGGTGGATCAGGAGGAGGCGCTTCTCAAGCGCGAGGCGAGGATCGCGCGCGTTTCCTACCCCGACGGGGTCCCGCCGCCGGGGCCGATCGCCGTGAAGGGAAAGATTCGCTACCTCCACGAGCCTGCGGCCGCACTCCTCACTCCCGCCGGGGCAGGCTTCGCGGACGTCCGCTTCGAGGCGCCTCAGCGCGCCATGACGCCGGGACAGTCGCTGGTGCTCTACGACGGCGACCGGGTGGTGGCGGGCGGCATCATCGAGCGGGCCGGGTGAGTTCCCGAAACCGCCTCGCCTCCGAGAAGAGCCCCTACCTCCTCCAACACGCCGCGAACCCCGTCCACTGGCATCCCTGGGGTGAGGAGGCGTTCGAGCGCGCCCTCCGCGAAGACAAGCCGATCTTCCTCTCCATCGGCTATTCCACCTGCCACTGGTGCCATGTCATGGAGCGCGAATCCTTCGAACGCGAGGACGTGGCCCAAGTCCTGAACGGGGGATTTGTCTCGATCAAGGTGGACCGGGAAGAGCGTCCCGATGTGGACCACATCTACATGACGGTCTGCCAGGCGTTGACCGGAAGCGGAGGCTGGCCGCTCACGTTGATCCTGACCCCCGACCGCCGCCCCTTCTTCGCGGGCACCTATTTCCCAGCCGAGACCCGGTTCGGGAGACCCGGGCTCAAGGAGATCCTCTATCAGGTGTTGAGCGCCTGGGAGCAGCAGCGCGAGCGCCTGCTCCGTTCCGCGGCCGAGATCACCGAGGCGCTCCGGGGGCAGTTCGCGGGGAGCCCCGGCGATACGCTCGGCGAGCCGGCGCTTCGGCTCGCCTACGACCAGCTCCGGGGGCGTTACGACGCGGAGCATGGCGGCTTCGGCAACGCGCCCAAGTTCCCGACCGCGCACGTGTTCACCCACTTGCTTCGATGGTGGCGGCGGAGCGGCGATCCGCGCGCGCTCGAGATGGTGGAGGAAACGCTCCAGGCGACCCGCCGGGGCGGCGTCTACGACCAGATCGGGTTCGGCTTCCATCGCTACTCCACCGACCGGGAGTGGCTCGTGCCGCATTTCGAAAAGATGCTCTACGACCAAGCGCTTCTGATGATCGCGTACGTCGAGACCTTCCAGGCGACCGGAAAACCCTTCTACGCGGCGGTGGCCCGCGAGATCGCCGCGTACGTGCTCCGGGATCTCACTTCGCCCGAGGGCGCGTTCTACTCGGCGGAGGACGCCGACAGCGAGGGGGAGGAGGGCAAATTCTACGTCTGGAGCGAGTCCGAAGTGATAGAGATCCTGGGACCCGAGGAAGGTCCGCTCTTCTGTGGGGCCTACCGGATCGTGCCTGAAGGGAACTGGCGCGATGAGGCCGCCGGCACCGCGCCCGGGACCAACATCCCGCACCTGTCGGGCGACCCCGCCGAGATCGCGGAAAAGCTTGGGGTCCAGTCCGCCGAACTGGCGCGCCGGCTCGACGCGGCGCGGCAGCGTCTCTTCGCGGCGCGCGAGCGGCGCTCGCATCCGCACAAGGACGACAAGGTGCTCACCGCATGGAATGCGCTCATGATCGTCGCGCTGGCCAAGGCGGCGCAGGCCTTGGGCGAGCCGGCGTATGCCGCCGCCGCCGAGCGGGCACTCGCGTTCATCGAGGAGAAACTCGTGGATCAGGACGGGCGGCTCCTCGCGCGCTACCGGGACGGCGATTCGGCGCATCCGGCCTATCTCGACGACTACGCGTTCCTCTGCTGGGGGCTCCTCGAGCTCTACGAAACGACCTTCGCGGCCAAGCACCTCGACGCCGCGCTCAAGCTCTGCGGTGAGATGAACCGCCTCTTCTGGGACGAGAAGGATGGCGGCTACTTCTTCACCGGAGAGGACGGCGAGGCGCTGCTCGCGCGCGCCAAGGAGGTTTACGACGGCGCGACGCCTTCCGGGAATTCCGTGGCGGCGCTGGCATTGGTCCGGATCGGCCGGATGATCGGTGATCCCGCGTATGAGAAGCGGGTCGATGCGCTCTTCCGGGCGTTCTCGGGGGACGTGGCACGCTATCCCTCGGCTCACACCCAACTCCTCGCCGCCGTGGACTTAGCGGTCGGACCCGCGAGGGAAATCGTGATCGCGGGGGAACCCGGCGACGAGGAGACGCGGGCCATGCTGAGGGAGATCCGCCGGCGGTTTCAGCCCCGGCAGGTCGTGCTCCTGAACGCGCCCGGCGGGGCGCGCACCCTCCATGCCCTCGCGCCGTTCACGCGCGCGATGGCGCCGGTGGCCGGCCGCCCAGCGGCGTACGTCTGCGAAAACTACGCCTGCCTGGCCCCGGTCACGAGCGCCGCCGCCCTCGCGTCGCTCCTCGACGCTCCGTCTCCAGCAGTCGCTCCTTGAGCGGGAGCCCCCACGCGTAGCCGCCCAAGCCGCCGCCCTCGCGCACCGCGCGGTGGCAGGGGATGATGATCCCCGCGGGATTGGTCGCGCAGGCGCGCCCGACGGCGCGCGCGGCCCGCGGTTTCCCGACCGCTCGGGCAATGTCGCGATAGGAGCGCGTCTCGCCGTAGGGGATGGCGCGCAGCGCCTCCCAGACCCGCCATTGAAACGCGGTCCCACGGACGTCCAGCGGGAGGTCGAGCTGGGGATCACGGCCTTCGAGATGCCGGACGAGACCGCCGACCCAGCGCTTCAGCCCCTCGCGGTCCCGCCGAATCGCTGCCGCCGGGAATTCGGCCCGAAGCTCCTCGACCAGTGCGCGCTCCGACTTTCCCAACTTGACGCTGCAGATGCCGCGGGCCGTCGCGCCGACCAGAACCGGCCCGATCGGAGTCCTCGCCATCGCGTAGCGGATCTCCGCCCCCTCGCCCCCGGCCCGGTACGCGCCCGGGGTCATGCCCATCCGTTCCGAGGATCGTTCGTACAGCCTGCTGCTCGAGCCGTAACCCGCTTCGTAGAGCGACATCGTGACCGAATCCTTTCTTCTTAGGTTGCTCTTGAGGGCGCCGAGCCGGCGCGCCTCGGCGTACTGCCGCGGAGAGACGCCGGTCACGCGCTTGAATGTTCGCTGGAGGTGAAAGGGGCTCGCGCCCACCGCCGCGCCGAGGGCCTTCAGGGTCAGCCGCTCCTCGCCATTCTCATCGATCTGCCGGCACGCGCGCCGCACCAGGTCGGCGCTCGGATCGAGGCGCGCGGCCTCGCGGGGCCGGCAGCGGAGGCAGGCCCGGAAGCCCGCGCGCTCCGCGTCGCTCGGCGTCGAGTAGAAGCGGACGTTTTGGCGATGGGGCCGGCGGGCGGGGCACGACGGCCTGCAGTAGATCCCGGTGGTCAGCACCGCCGTGACGAACGTGCCGTCGAAGCGTGCGTCCCTCGCGACGACCGCCTTCCAGCGTGCGTTGTCGGCGGCAGGCGCGGGGGCGCGTACGTCGGCTCCGGCCGGTGGGGCTGCGATTGATTGTTGTTTGGTGATCGGCATGTCATGTCCTCCTTGCCTAGAGGCTAGGTCATGGCAAGCCGGCGATCTATCCGATCCTTGCGGTCGAAATGAAAATTCTGGGGGGAGGCGGCGGCGCGTTTCCCCCCAAGGGGCACAGGCGCTCTGGGCCGGCGCGCCGAGCTAGGCCGGTTCGCGGTACCGCGCCGCGTAGACCCCAAGGCATCGGTCCATGACCACTGTGATTCCCGCCTCGTGGAGTCGCACCGCGGCTCCTTCGTTCCGGATCCCCGTCTGCATCCAGACCACTTGGGGGCGCTTCTCCGGCGGGAGGGCGAGAATCTCGTCCGCGAGCGGCCCGACCGCGTCGGAGCGGCGGAAAACGTCCACCACGTCGAAGTGCTCGGGCACCGCGGCCAGGCTGGGGTAGGCCCGTTCGCCCAGCGCCTCGGACAGCTTGGGGTTCACCGGGATGATCTTGAGCCCCCTGGTCTGAAGCCGCCGGGGGATCGTGAACGCCGGGGCGTCCGGGTCACTCCCGTCCTTCATGCCGACCACGGCAACGATTCGCGCGGCGCGCACGATCGCGCCGAGGTCTTCCTCGGATTCGATGGGGTCGATCGGTGTCATCTTAGAAATAACCCGAGAGCACGAGCACGACGGGGTTCGTCTGGATCAGCACTTGCTCGATTTCGGCCGTCTCGTAGTGGTCATAACCATAAAGGGAAGCGGGGTCATAGTATTGGTCCACACTCGTGCGGTCTCCCGTTCGGTAAATTCCGGTCAATCCGAAACGCCCTCCCAGACTGAGACGGTCCGAAAAGAACCACTCGAAGCCGGCGATCGCGTCGAGGCCGATCCCCCATGTGTCCGTGTCGTCGGAACGGTTCAAAGCCACACTGTCTGGGTGCGGAAAGTCGTAGCTACTGAAATAGGAGTCCCACTGGACAATCGGCCCGGCCGCCCAGAAGACCCCGAAGCGACGCCAGAGCGATGCGTACTTCACATAGTGAGTGAAGATGGAGTAGCTTTGATTCTCATAGTTGTCGTCCACGTCGCTATCGGTGAAGCCGTACGCATTCACGCCCACGTACTCTGTTCGGGTCACCGTTGCATTTTCCTCCCGCTCATTGAAATAGATCGAGACCCCGACCTCCAGGGCCGAGCGCGCGCTGAAATGTCGCTTGCCCGCGATCGTGCCCCCGCCGTAGGAAAACGAAGAGAGCCTGGCCTGCGTCTCGAACTCCAGCGCCCAGACGCCCGGCTCCAGGGGACTCTTCCACTCGGCCTTCGTGGAATCCTGAGCCGCGGAGGGGACGCTCAGAGCGAGGGCGATGATCGCCGCCATCGCCGTTAGCGCCCGAGCCCACAAGGGCTTCGACCATGACCTCGATCGAACTCGAAACCGGACTCTCATAGCGCACGCCCCCTCACCGCGATGGAATCGAATCCCTGCCGCGCTCGATTACTTTCCGGAGCTCGCCTTCATCGCCGCCATCTCCTCCCGGTTCGGTCCGTAGAGTCCGGGGGAGGTCCCGCCCGCGAGCCGGCACATGAAGCTCAGCGCGCCGCGGTGATGGATCAAGTGGTGAAGAAGCCCAACCCATAGAATGGTCCGGATCGTCATCTCCTGCTCGTCGAAGAACCGAAGCTTCCGGTCGAGGTCCTTCTCGGTGAGCTTCCGCACGCGGGCGACCGCGTCGGCATGGATCCGTTCGTAGCCCGGCGCTAAGGCTTCCACGGTTCGGGGCCGCTCCATTCCCGGAACCTTCACATCTTCCGCGAAATTATTGGCCTCGATGCAATAGCTGACATACCCGTCCAGCTCCGACAGATGCCACGCCAGCTCGCCGATCGAGCGGCCGCCCGCGTCCGGCCGGAAGTCGTACCGGTCGCGGGGGAGGGCCTGAAAGAGGCGGACGGTCTTCTTCGCTTCCTCGTCCCAAGTGCTGATGAATACGTCGATTTCGCTCTTGGCCATGGTGTGCCTCCTGGCGCGATGGGTCCCGGCCTGCCCCGCGGCTTTGCTCCGGGAGGAACCGGATCTCAGTGGGGAGCCTGAATCCTACGCTCCCCCTTGGGTCAGGGCAAGACCGGTGGTAGGCTTTCCGATCCGAAGGGGGGACCGTCCATGAGCCAAGCCACGAGCCGAATCACCAGAGAGATCGCCGACCTCCGGGAGCACATGGAGCGCTTCCGGGGCGTGACGCTGCAAACCCTCGATTGGGTGCCCGAGGAGAAGCTCGGCTGGCGGCCGCAGGAGGGGCTTCGGAGCTTCGCCGATCACTTCCTCCACGTCGCCCACACCGAGCAGTATCACACCCGCGGATTCTTCGGGAATGACTGGAACATGGAGCGCTACTTCGCCCGGCCGGCCACCCTCTCGAAGGAGAGCCTGCGCGCGGAGCTGAACAGTTCGCGCGCGTATACCCTGTCCGGCATCGACTCGCTCGATCCGAAGCGGCTCGACGCGCGAGTCACGGTTCCCGAGGTGCCGGTCGACTGGACGCTCAAGGCCTGGCTCTGGTATCTGGTGGAGCACGAGGTTCACCACAAAGCCCAGCTGGCTCTTTACCTGCGCGAGATCGGCGTCGTGCCGCCGTTCTTCGCGCTCGCCTTCCCGCCGGGCGTGAGACCCGACATCCGCAAGTAAATCGGTAGGGGAGACCGCCGTCCATGACTCAAGCATCAACCCAGGAGGAGGTACGATCATGAAGCGAATCGTGTGGCTGCTCGCCGCTCTGCTCGCGGTCCCGTGCTACGCCGGCGACGAGGCGATGCAAACCGAGATCAAGACCCCGGCCTCGTTCGAGCCGCTCAAGGCGCTCGTCGGCGAGTGGCGCGAGGTGGGAAAGGAGGAGAAGGGGGCCGTCGTCCACTACGAGCTGCTCGCGGCGGGCACCGCGCTCGTCGAATCAATGAATCCTGGCACGCCCCATTCCATGGCGACCGTCTACTATCCGGACGGGGAAAACGTCATGATGACCCACTTCTGCTCCGAGGGGAATCAGCCCCGCATGCTGGGGACGGGGGACGCGAAGTCGATGACCTTCAAATTGGTGGACATCACCAACCTCGCGAGCCCTGGGGCCGGGCGCATGGTCGGGCTCGTCTTCACGTTCACCGACAAGGACCACTTGACCGCGGCCTGGACGCACAAGGCCGGGGAGAAGTCGGAAATCTACACGTTCACCATGGAGCGGAAAAAGAAGGTCTAGCTTTCCCCGACCCGACTACTTCGGAATCGGCCGCTTCCCCTGGGCGATCTCCAGCCACTCGCGGGCTCGCGCGTGCGCGGGATTCGCCCGGAGCGCCGCTTCCCAGTCCGCGGCCGCCTTCTCTCGCTGGGACAGAACCCAGTAGATCGCGCCGCGGGAATAGAGGATGTCGGCCCTTTCATAGGAGTCGGCGCCTTTTTTGGCGGCGACCTCGAACGCCTTGTCGATCGCGAGACCGGCGTCCGCGTAGCGCTTCGTGTTGTAGTAGACGGTCGCGAGTCCCTGGTAGGAGATGACGTTCTCGACCAGGGCGCCGAGCTTGTAGAGGCGCTCCGCCTCGTCCCACTGTCCGCGATTCGCCAAGGCCTGGGCGAGGTTGTTTCGGACCCGGATATCCGCGCTTCGCTGGAGCGCGTACGTCCAAAGCGTCTCGGAATTCCTCCACGCTGGGTTGTACTCCATCGTTCGGAACGCGAACAGGCTGAACGGCACCGCCGCGAGGAGCGCCACCGTGGCGGCGCGAGCGGCGGCGGAGCCGAACTTTGCGCCGACCGCGAGAATTCCCGCCGAGAGCATCCAGCAGAATCCGAGCGACGGCGCGTAGAGGTACCGGTCCGCCATGTAGGTGACCAGCGGGAAGGCGAACGCCGGGAGGAGGAGCGTGAACATCCAACCCGCGCCCAGCGCCACCGTGCGCGAGCCGCGCCGGTGGGCGATCCAGAGCAGTGCCGGCAATACCACCAGCCCGGCGAGGCTTGCCGCCTGGGCGCCCGGGTTCGCCGCGATCACGGGCGTGTCGTAGATCGGCCTGCCCTGGGGGATGCCGGTCAGGAGCGCGAGATAGTTCCACGCGGCTTGGCCCTTGACCGCGAAGTAGCTGAGGAAATCGTGTGCGTAGGCGGCTTTGGCCTTCACCTGCGCCAGCGAGTTGAGATGCACCAGCCAGAATCCGACGGCGAGATACGGAATCTTGGATGCCAGCCCTCGCATCCACGGAATCCGCCGCCCGCCGTCCCGGAAGTGGTCGAGGAGCAGCAGGAACAGGGGCAGCGCCACGATCGTGATCTTCGTGAGGAGTCCCAGCGTGAAACAGATCAATGAGCCGGCGTACGGGGCGACGCGAAGCGACTTGCCGTCTCCGGCGCGGAGGTAGAAGTAGACCGCCAGGAAAAGAAAGGTGGTCGAGAGGAGGTCCTTCCGGATCGAGAGCCACGCCACGGCCTCCACGTGCGAGGGGTGGACCGCGAAGAGGAGCGCCGCGACGAACGCCAGGGCGAAGCTCCCGAACATTCGGCGGACCACCAACAGCGCCAACGCTCCGTTCAGCGCGTTCAAGATCATCGATTGCAGGTGATAGCCGAACGGCTCGAGCTTCCAGAAGCTGTAGTCGACCATGTAGGAAACGAGGTGGAGCGGGAGGAAGTTCGCGAAGTACGGCTTCGTGAAGACGAAGGTCAAATTCTCCCGAGACCACGAGCGAATCCAGGGATTGTCGACGATGTACGTCGGATCGTCCCAGCTGGTGAGGAACTCGTAGCGGAGCGTGGGGAGGTAGGCGAGGACCCCCACGGCGAGGACGGTCGCGTAGGCGAGGGCCTGGAGCGCGGGGGAGATCCTGGCCGCCTGCTTCGCCCGAACCTGGGGCTCTCGGCCTCGCCGGGCGGCCCGCCTCTCCTTACGCGAGGCCATCGGGCGGTTCAGGGCTCCGCCGGGGATCCCGCCGCCGGCGCCGGAGCTTCCACAGGCGCCCCGAGCCGGCGCGCGCTCCTGTCGAAGAGCGGGTAGCGCCTGATTCCGGTCCGGTCGAGCCAAAACTTCACGCAGACCCCCAGCACCCCGAATCCGTAGCGCACGGCGCGGGGGAAGGAAATGCTCGAGGCCTCGCCGAAGTAGCGGGTGGGGCAGCTCACTTCGCCGATGTTGTAGTCGAAGGCGATGACCTGCCCCAGCATCTCGTTGTCGAAAACGAAATCGTTCGAGTTTTCTTCAAGCGGAAGCGTCTCGAGAACCTTGCGGCTGAAGGCCCTGTAGCCGGTGTGATATTCGGAGAGCTTCCGGCCCAACATGATGTTTTGAATCAAGGTAAGGATCCGGTTCGCGACGTACTTGTACCGCGGCATCCCCCCTTTGAGGGCGCTCGTCCCCAGCATGCGCGATCCCAGGACCGTGTCGTAGATCCCGAGCGACACCATGGAGGCCATCGCCGTCACGAGCGCCGGCGTGTACTGGTAGTCGGGGTGCACCATGATCACGACGTCGGCCCCGCGCTGGAGCGCGTTCCGGTAGCAGGTTTTCTGATTGCCTCCGTAGCCCAGGTTCCGCGGGTGAACGATGGTCGTGATTCCGAGCCGCCGGGCGAGGTCGGACGTTTCGTCCCGGCTCGCGTCGTCCACGAGGATCACCTCGTCGACGATCTCGTGGGGCAGCTCGGAGTAGGTCCGCTCGAGGGTGCGCGCGGCGTTGTAGGCCGGCAGCACCACGATGACGCGCTTGCCGTGGATCACGCCGGGCCGCTCCGAAGCAGCCCTCGATCCACCTTGCCCAGGTGCGTGCGGGGGAGCGCGTCCACGAAGATGACCTCCCGCGGATGCTTGTACGGGTCGAGCCGCTCGCGCACGAACGCCTTGAGTTCTTCGGCCAGCCCGTCGCGCCGTTCCCGGGGCACCAGGTCGGCCTTCGCGACGACGTAGGCGCGGGGCTTGACCAGGCCGCTCGAATCCGCCATGCCGACGACTGCCGCCTCCGCCACCGCCGCGTGCTGGAGGAGACACCCCTCGACCTCCTGCGGCGCGAGCCACTTCCCGGAAACCTTGAGCATCTCGTCTCCGCGCCCGCAGTAGGTGACGTA
>Ga0184639_10000201_pt1 | contig 21463 bp, 20 predicted proteins | sample PLM31_170_b2_FD_133155 | JGI IMG/M metagenome (GOLD analysis project Ga0184639, IMG submission 133155) | Groundwater sediment microbial communities from an aquifer in East River, Colorado, USA - PLM3-1_170_b2 | ecosystem: Environmental > Terrestrial > Soil > Riparian zone | place: USA: East...
AGACCGCGAGCAGAACATCGGCCACGGCCGGGAGCTGCTGGAGAGGGAGCTGCGCCGCCTGGGGCTGGAGGGGGTCGCCTACGAGCAGATCGCCCGCGACCTGGGTTTCGCCCAGGTAGATGACCTGCTGGCCTCGATCGGCTACGGCGACGTCAACCTGGGAAAGGTCGTAGCCCGGCTGGGCGAGTCTCGCCTGCCCGAATTCGAACTGCCCCAGCCGCTCGATCTCGAGGGGCGCGGCGGCCGGATGGCGGCGGATGAAGTCAGCATTCTCGGCCTGTCGGGTTTGCTGACGAACATTGCCCGCTGCTGCAAGCCGGTCCCGGGCGACCCGATCGTCGGATACATCACGCGCGGCCGCGGCGCCACCATCCATCGCCGCGATTGTCCCAACGTCCTGCGCATCCGCGACAAGGAGCGGCTGGTGCAGGTCTCGTGGGGGCAGGCGCGCGAAACGTACCCGGTCTCGATCCGCATCCGGGCTTACGATCGCGACGGATTGATGCGCGACGTATCGACGCTGGTCTCCAACGAAGGCATCAGCATGTCGTCCATCCACGTGTCGACGAAGAGCAGCCTGGCGATCTTCGATCTGGTGATGGGCATCACCGATCTCAACCAGCTCAGCCGCGTTCTCAACCGACTGGAAGCGCTGCCGAATGTGCTCGAGGCCCGCCGGCTCCAACCAGGGTAGGGCGCGAACCAGAGGTCAGTGGTCGGTGGCCAGTGGACAGATGCGAGATGGAGCGCCGACGTATAAGCCCCATGTAGGCGAGACATTCGATGGACCCAGCGCTGGTTTCCCCCGCACAGTGAGACGGAACTGCCCCAACTTGCGCATAGCCACCTCGTAAAGTGCCCAATTTGCGAGCGGGAGCCGTATCTCCGTGAGGGTCGCCAAGCAGAGAATTCTGCCTGACGAACTCGGTCGACGTGGGCCGGCGTGGGGAAGAAAGTGACCTTGATTCGCCGCGTGCGCAGGGTACAATCCGTCGGCCTTCGGCCTGGTGAAGGCGCAGCGCCCATCTATTGGAGTCGTCGTGGTATCGGAGACGGTCGGTGACATCCGGCGTGGGGATCCTGCTTGGACGGCCTCGATCCTCCTGGTTGTGATCGGGCTCGTCGATTCGATCTATCTGACTTGGATCAAGCTGGCGAACTCCACAGCAAGTTGCGGCGGGATCGGGGACTGCGAAACGGTCAACAACAGCCGTTTCGCCGTCGTCGGAGGAGTCCCGATCGCTCTGATTGGAGCCGCGGGTTTTCTGCTGATCCTGGTCCTGCTCTTATTCGATCGGCCAGGAGGGGAGCCAAAAGAGGCGGTCCGTTTCGCCCTCTTCGGGGTTACACTCGCCGGAACGATCTATTCGGCCTACCTGACTTATCTTGAGTTCTTCGTCCTGCGCGCGATCTGCCCATTCTGCGTGTTGTCGGCCTTGGTGATGGTTGGACTGTTCGTGCTGTCGCTCATCCGCCTGAGGCTGTGGGCCTAGCCCCTCGAGGAGGACCGGCAGATGCCCCGGATCCGATGCCGCTACGTTGACTGCGTCTTTCTGGAAGACGGCTATTGCGGCGCGGCCGCCGTCGAGATCGACCCCGACGAGGGCTGCCTGACCTACTCCCGCATCGAGGACGTGGCGCCGGATGAGACGTGGGACGAAGAAGAGATGGACGAAATCTGGGAGGACGAGGAAGAAGATCTCTACGAGGAGGAAGAAGAGGAAGAGGAAGAGGCTGCCGACGACGAGGACACCTAAGACGCTGCAGCCAGCGCCGGGCCGAGGATGTGGATTCAAGGAGGGGCGGGTTTGAAACCCGCCCCTGTGCGTGAGGAGCCTCGCGCGCGATACGAAAGTCGCAGCCCGAAGGAAACCAGGTTCACCTACTTGCCGGCGGTTGTCTTTGCCCGCTGCTCGAGGGTGCGTGCCAGGATCTCCTCTTGGGTGAGCCGCGTCTTGGGAGGGGCCCCTGGAGACTTGGCCGGTTCACGGTTGGACTCAGGCGAGGTGGATTCCATGGCCTTGCGTAAGGCGATTTCCATCGCCGTCGCCGGGACGGGTTCGGGCGTCTCTTCCTGCGGCATCTCAACCTGCTCCGCCGCCTTCATGCTCAGGCGAATTTGCTTCTTCTTGGGATCGACCTCTAACACCACGACCTCGACCGAGGCGCCCACCTTGACGACGTCCTCCGGTCGGGCCACATAGTCCGGACCCATCTCGCTCACATGAACCAGGCCGGAGCGTTCGGCGCCGATGTCGACGAAGGCTCCGTAGCGCTCCATCGACACGACTTTACCGGTGGCCCGCACGCCCGGCCGCAAGTCGCGCCATTCGAACCGCAAGGGCTGAATCAAGGTAAGTTCGAGCCGCTGGATCGCCGGATCGACGCGCTCTACCCAGGCCTCGACCTGCTGGCCGACCTGGACTACTTCCTCCACTCGATTCACGCGTTGGCGGCGCAGCCGTGAGATGTGGACCAACCCGTCGGTGCCGACCCCGACGTCGACCAGCGCCCCGGAAAGCTCGAGGCGAGTGACACGGCCGGATAACGCCATGCCCGGCTTGAGGTCTTGCAGCGAAGTCGGGCCGGAAGGCGGAGTCTCCACGTGGGCGATACCTGTACCTGTCTTGGGATGCAGCGGCCCTACCTGATTCGATGCCGGATCACGCTTTCCGGCAGCGACCGGATATGGCCCGCGCTCAAGAGTGCTTTTCTGGTTGGCCCTTTGCCATCCGATCGGGAAAGCCGCGGAAATCGTCGAATTCTATCATGGGGCGCCAGACCGCACATTCTCTCTCAATTGGAGGAATCGGCCCGGCGGGCGACGAGGAACCAATCGGCGATCGACGACAGGCGGTCGCTGGGATCGAATAGAGGTCCAACGCTGACGCCCTGAACGGAGCTGTCGATGGCGTAGTTGTAGACCGGATGGTAGAGGAAGAGCGCCGGCATTTGATCGCGAAAGCGGTGCTGGAAGCTGCGGTAGTACTCAGCTCGCTTCCCGAAGTCAGGGGTGGTGCGAGCCCGCTCGAGCCAGATGCTGGAGTTGCGGTCATCGAACCCGCTGTAGTTCTGGCCCCCTTCGATCTGAGTGTCGTGCCAGAAGGGATAGGGATCCGGATCCGGATAGGGGTCGTAGTCGATCTCGGTCAGCAGCGCTTCATAGTCTCTCGCTTCGAGGCCTTCCGTGAGCAGCTCCGCCGGATCCATCGGGTCGAGATCGACCTGCACTCCGATCGCCGCCCAACTCTGCTTCAGAGCCTCGGCGATCTTGGCGGTTTTTGGATCGTCGCCGTATTTCAACGAGAAACGAAGTGGGATTCCTTCCTTGCTGCGAACGTACTCCGCGCTGCCGGGGGTGGCGCCCGTCGGGAGTACCCACTCCTCCGAGTCGAGCAGAAAAGCGGCTTGCGACGGGTCGAACGGCACGGGCTCCAGACCGTCCGCCGCCGCCCAGGTCCCCGGGAGGATCGGCCCGGCAGCGATAATCCCCTGACCGTCGAGCGCCTCGTCGATCAAATGCTGCCGGTTGATGGCCAGCATCAGCGCCTGACGGACTTCCTTTGTGGCGAAGAAGGGCTTCTCCGGGTGCGGCAGATTCAGGAAGACCACGCCCGCCCGCGCCAGCTGCGCCGAATGCTGGTTCAGCTCCGGATTTGGCAAGACCTCAGGGAACATCTCAGGGTGGACGGTGGCGATCCCTTGCACCTCGCCCGCATCGTAGGCCGCCAGGGCTTCCTCGGGCGCGGCATACGTGTGAAACTCGACCCGGTCGAGAAACGGCCTGCCCAAGTAGAAGTCGTCAAAGGCGACCAGCCCGACGCCATCGATCCGTCCGTCCTGAAGGAGGAACCGCTCGAACTTGAACGGCCCTGTGCCCACGGGCTCCGCGTTGAAAGGATGATCGATCAGATCCTCGATCTGGGCCCCACGCAGAAGATGGTCCGGTAGGAGGCCGGTGGCCAGATAGTCGAGGAAGGGGGCATAGGCTTCAGGTAGCTGAAACTGGACGGTGCGATCGTCTAGCCGAATGAGGTTGATTCCCTGCCACATCTGGACCAGGTCCGCCGGGCCGGGGTAGTCGGGATCCTGGAACTGGGAGAAGGTGTAGATAACATCGTCGGAGGTCACCGGTTCGCCGTCCTGCCAGCGGGCGTCGTCCCGCAACGTCACCGTGTACAGCGTGCCGTCGGCAGAGACGGACCAGCCCTCGGCCAAGTCCGGCTGGGGCAGGCCTCGGGAGTCGCGGGTGACCAGACCTCGGTAGACCAGGCGATCGATGTCGCGGTCGACTTGATTGTTGTAGTCGAGCAAGGGGTTGAGGCGCACGATCTGCCCCACCACAGCCTCGGTGTAGGCGCCGCCTTCCGCCGGCTGCGCCGGGCCGATGGCGCCCTGCGGCCCTTGGCTAACGAGCAGGACCACCAGCAGCACAAAGCCGCCGAGGGCGATCAGGATCTGCCAGCGGAACGGACGCCCTCGAGAGGTCGGCGAGGCGGAGGGTTCAGCCGACGACGATGGCGAAGGCGAGGGCAAGCCCAAAGAAGGCGACGCTCAAGGCGACGGTCAGGTTGAAGAGGATCCGTTCGAGGCCGCGCCGCACGTGGTATCCGCCGGCCCCGCCGAAATCGGCGCCGGTCAGGCCGCCCAGCCCGACGTCGCGGCTTTGAAGCACAATAACGATAACCAATGCGATGGAGACAAGGATGATCGCGATGCTGAAGTAAAGTGCCAAACCTGTCCCTCCGATTCGAGCAAGGCGCGGGATTATACCACTCGGATGGGCTCGCCACGGTTCGCGCTGGGCGCCCATTTTGGGGCGCGGTCGGCCGCAGGCTTAGGCCCGAGGCTACGAGGATTTCGCCCATGCAACGCGACCCAAGCACAATCCGGCACGAAGGTTCGCCAGCGTCGCCAGCTATTCCAACTGCGAGCCCTCGCCGCAGGGTCGAGGCGCGCTACGCCATCAGATTGGACCGACATCGCCGCACTTTTTAGGGTGCGCGCAAGCGCAGGCCGACCCCTCGCTTTCGCTCGGGGTGCTGCGCAAGCCTGCGGCTACGAGGAATTCGCTCGCACTGGATCCCCTCGACCTATGTTGGGCGCTTCGAAAGTTCGGCCAGCCGTGCCGCCATGGTTCAACCGTGCGCCGGATGCCGCTCGGTAGGGGCACGGCGTGCCGTGCCCCTACCACCCGACCCCTTCCTACGCTTGTATCCCCTCGCGCAGGAAGCTTTCCATCAGACCATCCAGGTTGCCGTCGAGGACGGCGGCTGCGTTCGACTCCTCGTGTCCGGTTCGATGGTCCTTGACCATCTGATAAGGGTGGAGCACGTAGGACCGGATCTGGCTTCCCCACTCGGCCTTGATGTGCGCACCTTTCAGACGGGCGATCTCCTCCTCCTGCTGCTGCCGCCGCAAGTCGAGCAGGCGGGCGCGCAGCACCCGCATGGCGTTCTCGCGATTCTGAGTCTGCGATCGCTCGTTCTGGCAGGACACCACGATCCCCGTCGGCAGATGGGTGATGCGGATGGCCGTCTCGTTCTTCTGGACGTTTTGCCCGCCGGCTCCGGAAGAGCGAAAGGTGTCGATCCGCAAGTCGGCCGGATTGATCGCGATGTCCGCTTCGCGTTCGACTTGCGGGTAGACCTCGACCAGCGCGAAGGAGGTGTGACGGCGATGGGCGGAGTCGAAAGGCGAAAGGCGCACCAGCCGGTGGACTCCCTTCTCGGCCCGCAGGTAGCCGTAGATGTACTCGCCGTCCATGGCGAGGGTGACACTCTTGAGGCCGGCCTCCTCACCCTCGCTGCTATCGAGAATCTCGGTCCGGTAGCCGCGGGCATCGGCCCAACGCAGGTACATGCGCTGGAGCACCTGGACCCAATCCTGGGAGTCCGTTCCGCCGGCCCCGGCGTGAATGTTCAGGATCGCGTTGTCGCGGTCGTACGGACCGGAGAGCAGCGCCGTCAGCTCCCGCCGGGCGAGGTCGCCCTCGAGGCTGGCGGCTTCAGCATCGAGGCCGGCCAGCAGAGAGGGATCGTCGAGGAGGGCTAACTCAAGCGCATCCGACGACCTCTGTCGCAACTGCCGCCAAGTGTCGACTTCTTGCCGAAGGCGGGAGAGCTGCTGCATCGTCCGCTGAGCCAGCTCCTGGTTTTGCCACAGTGTCGGATCTTCCGCCGCCCGCTCGAGCGCAGCTAACTCTTCCTCCTGGCGTGGGAAGTCAAAGGCGCACCAGGAGGTCGTCGATTCGTCGCTGCAATCCCTGCAGCCGGTCGATCAATTCGTCCATGCTGCTCACCTCGCTTGCTGGCGCAAGCCGGCGCCATCCGGTTTCCGAGCGGGCGGCATTATACCCTCGCCGTCCGTGCAGCGGTGAGGAGCCACCATGTTCGAGAGTTGAGATTCGAGATTCGAGATTGGAGACTGGAAATGGGAGAAAGCCGATTGACGATGGGCGGCTCCTGTGAGGATCTCGGTCGCGGCGCTCATGACACCCGGCGAGGACGATCATGCCGAAACGCGGGACGCGCGCGACTCGGAATCATCATACAATCCCATGGTCGGACGGTGGGCGCTCAGCCGGGTGCCCTTCCTCAAGCCTCGGCGCCCAGTCCCTACAGCATGCTCACGGGGGATCGCCTGAGCTGGGCAAGTGCGTCTTCTCGGATATTCGTGCCGCCTTCTGGAGGGTCTAATGGAAAGACGTGCTCGCACCGCGGCCATTGGCGGCGGATGCCTCATTGTGTTGGGTGCGCTGCTTCTGCTGATTCAGGTCAATCCGACTCTGAGCGGGTCGCTGGGGATCGTCTGGTCCTGGCCAATGATCGTCGTGCTCGTCGGCATCGGGTTGTTCGTGATGGGGCTGCTGACGGGCTCCCCTGGAAGGGCCGTGCCGGCCTGTGTGGTCGCCGGCATCGGCGGCATCCTCTATTGGCAGACGACGACCGGCAACTGGTTTAGTTGGGCGTACGCCTGGGCGCTGATACCGGGTTTCGTCGGCGTCGGGATGATCTTGCAGGGATTGCTCGGGGAGGGCGGGGGGCGGCAAGTGCTAAAGGGGGCCGAGGCGATCTTGAATAGCCTGATCCTGTTCTTGATTTTCGGATCGCTCTTCGGCGGGCTGACGTTGCTGGGTCCGTATTGGCCGGCTCTGCTCATCGTCGTCGGGGTCGTACAGCTGGTGCGCAGAGTTCTGAGGCCTTTTCCGTCGCCGGCTATCCAGTCTGGATCGTGAGGCTCTAACCGTGTCTCGAGGGATCTCCGCCACCTGTGGCCTGCTTCTGATCGGCGTGGGCGCCATCTTCTTCTTGGGCGCCGTCGGTTGGATCCGCGTCGATTTCTGGCAGCTCATACTTCCTGTTCTGCTGATTCTCCTTGGCATCCTGACATTGTGGACCGTGGTCAACCGCGGGGGATCGCCGGAGTTGATCGAGCTCCAGGTTCCGTTGGACAAGGCGAAAGGCGCGCGAGTCCGGTTCCGCTTTGGGGCCGGGCGCCTCAGCCTGAGGGCGGGAGCGCACGCCGGTCACGTAGTCGAGATCAGTGCCCGCGGCGGCGCACGGACTTCGACGACGAACGAGGGCGATCAGAAAGCCGTCGAGGTGTGGGTTCCGACGGAGTTCCTGGGAGACCTCCTGGCGCCCTGGAAGTGGTCGGGAGGTGAACCGCCGAGCTGGAAGGGACGCCTGCCCAGCGGGCTCCCGCTGCGGCTCGATCTTGAGATCGGTGCGTGCGAGGCGGATCTCGATCTGACCGATCTGGTTGTCCGCGATTTTCGCCTCGCCACCGGGGCCAGCTCGACCACCCTACGTTTGCCGGCCGCAGCCGGGGAGACTCGGGCCCGCATCTTCGCAGGCGCGGCCTCGGTGAAGGTCGTGATCCCGCGCGGGGTCGCCGCCCGCGTCGTCACCCAGACCGGCTTGGGGGAGGTCAAAGTGGATACGAGCCGCTTCCCTGGCGACGGCCCGATCTATCAATCGGACGACTATTCGCAGGCCAGGAACAGAGTAGACCTCGCGGTCAACGTCGGGGCGGCATCGGTCGAGATCGGATGAAGTCCTCCTGATACGGGGGGGCCAGAGGGACGGCAGAAGTTCATCTCAAGTAGGAGGCTCGGCGCAGGTCCGAGCTTTCGACGTAGCTGAGACGATGCGCGGCGGGGGACCGCCGTGCGTGAATGAGGAGACACTCGATGCGGCAGATCGATGCGAGAGCCACCGCTGGGGCCCTCTTGATCGGCCTGGGTCTGCTATTCCTACTGCAGACCCAGGGCCGGATCGAGTTCTTTGGTTATAGAGCGCTGTGGGGGGTGATCTTCGGCGTGGCCGGCCTGGGCTTTCTCTACGTATTTGTCCGGGATCGAAACCAGTGGTGGGCCGTGTTTCCGGGTCTGCCGCTCCTCGGGGTGAGCGGCCTCTTGCTTCTGGACGAGCTGGTGCCTTCGGCCACGGCCTTCTTCGGCGGCGCGTTGTTCCTGTCCCTGGTCAGCCTCGCCTTTTGGTTGGTCTATTGGGCCCGGCGGGAGTTCTGGTGGGCGATCATACCTGGAGGTTCGACAGCGACGTTGGCGGTGATCGCATTGCTGTCGAATGTCTTGCCCGGAGCCGAAACCTCGGCAGTGCTGTTCCTGGGAATCGGGCTCACCTTCATGGTGCTTTACGCCTTGCCGGCCGATCGAGGCCGGCAACCGTGGGCCGTGATCCCGGGTGGGATCTTGATCCTGATCGGCGCGATCACCGGCCTTGCCTTCGGCTCCGTCGCCCGCTTCGTGTGGCCAGTGATCCTGATCGCCGGCGGCGGGTTCCTTGTGTTCCGAGCCATGCGGGCCGCGCCGGGCTAGAAGGTCGAAGCCATGCGGAAGGTGGCGAGGAGGTCTCCGCTGCCCTCCCGGCGGATCGGCTCAGGTGGGTGGAATGATCGCGCCCCGGCGCGAAAGGAGAACTGGATGAATGTGACGACACGGCGAGGAAACCTCGCCGGACCCGTTCTGTTGATCGGCTTTGGGACCCTGCTGCTTCTGATCAACCTTGGCCGAGTCCCTATGTCGCTGTGGGGCGCGCTGGCCAGGTTGTGGCCACTGGCGTTGATCATCCTTGGCCTCGACCTGCTGATCCCCCGCCGTTCGGTGGCCGGATCGATCGCGCTCGCAGCTCTGATGCTGGCTGTGTTGTTCGTCGGTGCCGGACTCGCTCTGCCGGTTGTCAGCCCGTCGGAGACGGCAGGAGGGGAGACCTTGAACATCCCGTCCGGCGGCTCAGGTGAGGCCGACGTGTCCTTGATCCCGGCGGCCGGGTCGTTGAGAGTCGGGGCTCTGGACGCGACAGAACCACTTCTCTCCGGAACGGTCCGACTGCCCGGCCGGGCTCGGGTGGCGACGAGTGTCAAGGAAGAGGGCGACCGGACGGTCATCATCCTGAGGGCCGCCGACGTGTTCGTCGTGCCGATCAACTGGGGCGCTGAGGAACTATGGAACATCTCCATCAGTCGTGACCCGCGTCTGTGGCTGTCGGCGACGATGGGAGCGGGCGAGATTCGAATCGATGGGAAGGACCTCGATCTGGATACCCTCAAGGCGACAACCGGTGCGGGCCGCATCGAAGTCATCCTTCCCGCGGCGAATGCCTGGGCGGATCTATCTGCCGGCGTAGGCGAATTGCTTATCCGAGTCCCCGCCGGAGCATCGGTGCGCCTTGACGCCACGACCGTTCTGGGGGGCGTGATGGTCCCCTCGGGGTACCGCAAGGTCGGGAGTTCCTATCTGTCTCCAGGATTCAAGGAGCAAGGGCATCTGGAAGTGGACGCCAGCGTCGCCATCGGCGGCATCACGCTCACGGAATACTAGGCAAGAAAGCTCCCCGCGAGCTTCAAGCTCGCGGGGAGCTTCTGTTTGAAACTACGTCGCCCGGCGGGCGGCCGGGCGACGAGGGGGTTGAGGGTTTGGCTGGGGGTCGAGGATTCGAACCTCGGCATACGGATCCAGAGTCCGTTGTCCTACCACTAGACGAACCCCCAGTGCGGCGGCCATTCTACCATGCCCATTTCTCCGGCCTTCAGCCAGCGGCCAAGGTCTGCAGCGCGCTGATCGCGTTTTCGAGCCTGGCGATGCAGATCTCGCGGCCGATAATCTCCATCGACTCGAAGAGAGGCGGGCTGACGGCCTGTCCGGTGATCGCCATGCGCATACCTCCGAAGAGCTGTCCGGCCGAAAGGCCTTCGGCATCGGCCAAGGCCCGCATCGGCTGCTCGATGTCCGCTGCGCGCCACGCGCCAACGCCCGCCGTCGCGTCCCTGGCGCGTTGCAGAGCTTCGGCCGACTCGGCCGCCGTTCGACCGCCCACCACCAAAGCCTCCGGGCGGGGATCCACGTCGTCCCGGAAGAAGAACCCGGCCATTTCAACCGCCTCTTCGAGCGTCCGGATTCGCTCCTGAAGCAGCGGGACGATCCGGCTCAACCCGGATTCATCTGCCGTCAGACCGGCCTCTTGGAAGAAAGGCAGCAGCCGGCGCGCCAAGTCCGGCGGAGCCAGTTGACGCAGGTGGATGCCGTTGAAGTGGTCGAGCTTGGTGAAGTTGACCGCCGCCGGACTCGGATGCAAGCGTTCGAGGGAAAAGTGGGAGACCAACTCTTCCTGCGTGAAGATCTCGGTGTGGTCATCGTACGACCAGCCCATCAGCGCCAGCCAATTCAGGACCCCTTCCGGCAGATAGCCCAGGTCGCGCAGGTCCAGCGGGTAGATCGAAAAAGCGTCGCTCTTCGGATCGACCGCGTGCCGCTTGCTCATCTTGCCTTTGCCGGTCGGATTCAGGAAGATGGAAAGATGGACCCAGACCGGTTCGGCCCACCCAAAGGCACGCACGATCAATACGTGCAGCGGGAAGGTCGGGAGCCATTCGGACGAACGCAACACGTGAGTGATCTCCATCAAGTGATCGTCGACCATCGCCGCCAGGTGGTAGACCGGCAGCCCGTCGGATTTGAGCAGCACGTAGTCGTCGATGGTGGCGTTTTCGACGGTGATCGCTCCCCGCAGCAAATCGACCGCCGTCGTCGTTCCTTCCCTAGGTGTCCGAAACCGGATCACCGCCGTCTCCCCCTGATCGAGCCGTGAACGGGCCTCGTTGGGCGCCAGGGCTCGGCAGCGGCCGTCGTAGCGTGGCGGCTGCTTGCGCTTCTGCTGGTCCTGACGCATCTGCGAAAGTCGCTCCGGAGAGCAGAAGCAGTAGTAGGCCTGCCCTGACTCGATCAGGGCGAGGGCTCGCTCCTGATAGATCGGCTTTCTCTCCGATTGGCGGTACGGCGCGTAAGGACCGCCGAGGTCCGGCCCTTCGTCCCACTCCAGGCCGAGCCAGCGCAGGCTATCGATGATTTCCTGTTCGGCGCCGGGGACGAGGCGCTTGGCGTCGGTGTCCTCGATTCGCAGGATGAATTGGCCGCCGGTCTGGCGCGCCAGGAGGTAGTCATAGAGCGCCGTGCGGGCGCCGCCGATGTGCGTGCGGCCGGTAGGGGAGGGCGCGAAGCGGGTGCGAGCGGGGGTCGTCATGGGCAGCGACCGCCGGTCACAGGTCGATGACTTTGTGACGCAGGGTGATGCTCTCGACCAGGCCGATGGCGAAAAGGTTCGCCACCAGGGAAGAACCCCCGTAACTGAAGAAGGGAAGCGGGACACCAGAAACCGGAATCAAGTTCAAGTTCGTCCCGATGTTGAAGGCCGATTGGAAGAGCAGCAGAGTGGCGACGCCGTAGGCGATGAACGCGCCGAATGGATCGCGGGCGTTGCGGGCGGCCCGCAGGCAACGCAGCAGGACGAACCCCAACAGGGCCAAGAACCCCACGGCGCCGATGAATCCGAATTCCTCGGCCATCGCCGAGAAGATGAAGTCCGTGTGCCTCACCTTGAGGAACCGAAGCTGCACCTGGGTGCCGTGGCCGTAGCCTTGTCCGAACAAGCCGCCGGATCCGATCGAGATCAGAGCCTGGTTGACGTTGTAGGTCACTCCCAGCGATTCTTCCGGATTCGGAAAGAGGAACGCCGCTACGCGCGATTGCTGGTAACCGGCGAGCAGGGGCCAGGCCATTCCCGCCAGAAGCAGGGCGACCACGGCGAACACCGCCAGCCGCCGCAACGGGACGCCAGCCGCCCAGATCAGGGTCAGCCAGATGATGGCCAGGTCGATGACCGTGCTCAGGTCGGGCTGAAAGAAGATCAGTAGGGCGGGCAAGCTGACCGTGGCCAGACTGCGCAGAATGATCCGCCAACGGCCGATCTCGTGTCGATGGCGGGAGAAGAAATCCGCCAGGACCAGGATCATGCCGACCCGTGCCAGCTCGGTGGGCTGGATGTAGGCGATGCCGAGATTGAACCAGCGAGCGGCGCCGAAGCCGACGAACCCGCCCAGCAGGATCAGCCCGAGGGCGGCGCAGATGACGACGTAAAGCGGCCGGGCCACGGCCGCCCACATCCGGTAGTCGAAGGCGGCGGTCACGAGTACGACGGCCAGGCCGATGACGGCGTAGATCGCCTGCCTTGGCACTGTCTCGGCCAGATTCTCGTTGCCGGCAATGGCGGAGCGGATCATCGCCACTCCGGCGATCGTCAGTAAGGCCACGGCCGTCAGCAGCCAAACGTCGAAATGCCGCCACATTCGAGCCGAAGCTTGCATGGTCTTAGTTGAGCGGTCGGCGTCGAGCGCGGGCGGAAGCCAGCGGGATGTTGGCGATGAGACGCTGCTGGTTCCGCTCGTGAGTCAACGAGATCTGGACGGCGTGGGGATCGATTTCGATGTGACGCGAGAGGACCTCGATCAAGTCATTCTTGAGGGCCTCCAATTTTCCCGGCGGCAGGTCCGCCCGGTCGTGGACTAGGACAAACTGGAGACGGCTCTTGGCGTCCTGGGCGCTGGACGGCTCGCCGCGCAGGCGTTGCAGCAGGTTCATACCTGGCCTCCCTGGCGCACCATTCGCGCCAGGCGGCCGAACAAACCGTCCCCGCCCTCCACATCTTCGAAGGGGACCGTCTCGCCGTTGAGGCGGCGGGCGATGTCGCGGAAGGCGCGGCCGGCGCGGCTCTTGCCATCCAGGGCGGCGGGCGAGCCGTGATTGGAGGCGACCAGGACGGTGTCGTCTTCCGGCACGACGCCGATCAATTCGATAGCCAACACCTCGAGCACGTCGGCGGTCGCCAGCATGTCGCCGCGCCGTACCATCTCGGGTTTCACCCGATTGAGGATGAGTTTGGCCGGACCTTTTTCCTCGGCCTCGACCAGGCCGATGATCCGATCCGCATCGCGCACGGCGGAAACTTCCGGGTTGGTCACGATCAGGACGATGTCGGCCGGGGCCACCGCGTTGCGGAAACCGCGCTCGATCCCGGCCGGTGAGTCGATCAGAATCCAGTCGAACTCGGGTCGCATCTCCTCCGCCAGCCGAATCATGTCTTTCGGCGACACGGCGGTCTTGTCGCGCGTCTGCGCCGCCGGGATGAGATGCAGCTCAGGCAGTCGTTTGTCCTTGATCAGTGCCTGGCGCAACTTGCAGCGGCCCTCGACGACGTCGACCAGATCGTAGACGATGCGGTTCTCCAGACCCATGACGACGTCCAGATTGCGCAGGCCGATGTCGGCGTCGAGGCAGACGACGCGGGCGCCGGCCGACGCCAGGGCGACACCGATGTTGGCGGTGGCGGTCGTCTTGCCCACGCCGCCCTTGCCCGAGGTGATCGTCACAACCTTCGCCGGCATAGCGTCTCCGTTCTCAGCGGCGGGCGTCGCCCTCCCAGGGCTCCGCCACCAGATGGCCGTCTCGGATCAACGCAACTTCCGGACGCACCGTCCCTCGCTTCTGCGGAGAGACGGCGATGTATCCGGCGATTCGCAATTGTGTCGGCGCCAGATCGAGCGCAGCCACGGTGGCGTTGGCGTCTCCTGCCGCGCCGGCATGAACCACTCCACGCAGCCGACCCCACACCAGGACGTGCCCCCCGGCGACAATCTCCGCCCCGGGATTGACGTCGCCCAAGACCACCACGTGCCCGGGATGGCGCACGCTCTGACCCGAGCGGAGCGTCCTCTGGAGGAAGACGGCCTGGGGGAACTCTTCCTCCGAGTCCGGCGGCCCTTCGTCATCCTCAGACGACGGGAACAATGACAGAGCTGTCTGCAGGCCCAAATCGGCGGCTGCCGCCCGGGTCGATGGCAGGGTTGACAGCACCGCCCATAGGGCCGTGTCGCGTTCGGCCAGCAAATCGCGCAGGTTGCCGAGCTCCGCCGCGCCCAAGGCACGGTCATCCATTCGTAGCGCAAGTCTGGCGCCGCGAAAGAAATCCCCGCGGGCGTCGATCGTCGCCAGGAGAGTGGCGCGCACGTCGTGCCATGCTCCATCCGGCAGCGTCACCAGCAGACCGTCTCGAACTCCCTTGATAGGCAACGGCCCGGTCATGTCCCCACGATCGGCGGATTATAGCACAACGGTTCGAGCGCGCCACCTGACCCTGGATGTGGCGGGCGGCGGCCAGCGAGGAGCATATCTGGTGGAGCTCGATCAGGAATTGGGAAGAGGGTGCCGCCAGCGGTTGGCGATTCATGTGATAGCCGAATCGCCAATCTCCCCTCGCCACTCAGCTGCTTCTTCCTTACTCTGGGCGCGGGTGCCTACGGTGATCCGCGAGCGACGTCGATCGCCTTCAACTCAAAGTAGGCCTCGAACACCTGACGCACGATCGGCCCCGCCGTTATGGCGCCTTCGCTTCCGTTGTAGACGAAGGCCACCACCGCAATCTCCGGATTTTCGAAAGGAGCGTAGGCGGCATACCAGGCGTGAGTCGGCCAACGACCGGGGATGCAGCGGTTTTGCTTCAACGCCAGGGCGTCGCAGAACTCCCCGGTCCCAGTCTTGCCGGCGGAAGAGATGTTCTCCAGGTTGCCGTACCCGAAGGCCGTGCCCACTTCGTCCCCCGGCTCGTCGAGGGTCACCCGGTGCATGCCGTCCTGCACGACATCAATCACCCAAGGATCGACGTTCTGATCGGGCGTCCCAGGCGTGAGCACCCCGTCGGCGATGTCCCACAACATGCGCGGCTGGATATCTTGCACGACGTTGCCCTCGCCGTCGAGGATCTGCTGGACCACGTGGGGCCACATGACCTTTCCGTCATTGGCGATGGTCGATACCGAATTCAACACCTGCAACGGAGTCGCCAGGACGAAGCCCTGCCCGGTGACCATGTTGTAGGTATCGCCGGTCGACCAACTTTCGCCGAGGTTGATTCGTTTCCAATCTTCATTCGGGATCAGGCCGGCCTGCTCCCCGGGAAGGTCAATCCCCAGGGGCGTGCCATAGCCGAGCACCGGGGCGTACTTGTTGACTCCCTCGACTCCGAGCCCTCCTCCTTCGACTTCGCCGGGGAATCCTCCACCAATCTTGTAGAAGTAGACGTTGCAGGATTGAGCGATGGCGGATCTCAGGTCGAGCCGACCGTGCCCCTCGCGGTTCCAGCAGAAGAAGTCCTTCGCCAGCCCCGGGTCGTTCGGAAAGTATTGGTTGGTGATGGTGATGGTACCCGGGTCGAGGATGCGCTGCTCGGGGGTGATGACCCGCTCCTGCGCGGCGCCGATGGCGGTGACGAGCTTGAACGTCGAGCCCGGCGGGAAGGTCGACTGGATGGCATGGTTGATGAGCGGCTTGCCGCGTTCGTCACCGACCAACTGCTGGTAGTAATCGAGCGGGATGAAGCGCGCCATGCGATTGTTCTCGTACGCGTAGCACGTGCCGTCCTGCTCTCGGCAGGACAACGTCGCCATCGCCAGGATTTCCCCGGTTCGGGGGTTGATGGCGATGACGGCGCCCAGCGGCGTGCGCGTCTCTCCGGCGTAGCGGTTGATGAACTCCATGCGGTTGCGCAGCGCGCTGACCGCCGCCGCTTGCAGCCGGGTGTCGATCGTCAGCCGCAGGTTGTTTCCGGGGACGGGCTGAATGACCTCGCCAACTTCGCGCAGGTCCTTCCCGGCGACGTCGTGTTCCACCAGCTTCTGGCCGTTCCTTCCGGCCAGGACTTCCTGGTACTGGAGCTCGATGCCGCTGTAGCCGATCTTGTCCCGCTGGGCGACGAAGCCCAGGGCCTGATACTCTTCCTGCAGTTCCTGCGTGATCGGGCCGAGGTAGCCGATCACGGCCGAGGTCAATTCCCCGGTGGTGTAGTCTCGGGCGGGAATGGCGGCGACACTGACTCCCGGCATGTCGACCGACTGCTGCACGACGATGCGCGCCGTCTGCTCATCGACGTCGCAGGCGATCGGCCACTCGGCGTAGGGGTGATTGGTGTCGCCTTCTTCGACGAGCTGGCGAATGCCGCGGTCGGTGGTGCACGGCAGCCCGGCCGGCCCCTGCCGATCGACCGGAACGCCGGTCAGTTCGGACAAACGTTGGAAGATGGCCTCGACCTCCGCCGGGCTGTCGGGGAGATCGGCGGGGGTGACGACCACGTTGTAAATCGGGATGTTGCGGACGAGTTGAAATCCGTTTCGGTCATAGACCACGCCGCGCGGAGCCGGGATGTTGACCTCGGTGAATCGGTTCTCGTCGGCCACGAGAAGGTACGATCCGCCGGAGACGATTTGAATCTGGTACAGCCGGCCGGCGAAGACAAGCGCCAGCCCGGCGACCAGGGTATACGTCGCCAGCATACGGAGCGAAGGGATGTAAAGCGGCCGACGGTCGGAGCTCATCCCATCCTCACCGGCGGCGGGAAAGCCGCTTGACGCACGCGTCCGGCCAGCTGCGATGCCGGGAGAGCCAGCAGCAGGTTCAAGAAGGTGCTCGGGAGGATGACCTGAGTCAGGGCCAGTGTCGGATCGACCGGATGCCCGCCAAGCCACACCGCTGCCAGAGTCAATCCATAGTAGACGATCGAGGCGATCGCCACGACGCCCAACGGCGCCAGCGGATGCGCCTCCCAGAATCGACCTTCGGTCAACGAAGCCAGGTAGACGGCCACGACCAACGCCATGGACGACACGCCGAACGGCGCCCCCGACAGCAGGTCAAGGAACAGTCCGCCGAAGAAAGCCCACAGCATGGCCTCCACCACACGGCCGGTGAGCGCCCAGCTGACGCAGGCCAGCAGGATCAGATTGGGGGTCCCCTCCAGGAAAGGGAAGCGCGCCAGAACGCTGGATTGGACCACGGCGAGCAAAGCCATCAGCAGGATTCCCAGGAAGTAGGCCACCGTCGACTCGCGCCTACGGCGCCCCGGGTGGTACCGTCGGTTGGAAGTTGGCGATCACCAGGACGATTTCAAGATTGTCCAGATCGGCGCTGGCCTGGACGACGGCTTGTTGAAACAGCTCGTAGTCGCGCTTGCGGACGGTCACGATCTGGCCGACAGGGATGTCCTCCGGAAACGCTCCACCCAATCCCGAAGAGAGCACCAGCTCTCCAGGCGTGACCGAGACTCCTTGCTCGATCAAGTCGACCCACAACTCACCGTTCACGCGGGCGCGCAACACGCCGTCGGCGCGCGAAGTCTGCAGGCGAACGTTGACGACGGACTCGGGATCGGTGATCAGTTGCACACGGGAGACCGTCGAGTAAACCTCGGCCACCCGTCCCACCAACCCCCGCTCGGTGACGACGGGCATCCCCTGCTGTACCCCGGCGTCCGACCCTTGGCCGATCCAAATGGATCGGATGAACGGGCTGACGTCCTGGCCGATCACCCGTGCCGCGACGTAGCGGCTTTCCGGGCGGGTCCGCGCATAACCCAGCAGGCCAGCCAGGACCTCGGCCTCGTTGGCCTGCTCGCGCAGTGCGATCACCTCTCGTTCGAGGCGGGCGACTTCGGCCTGCAAGCGCTGGTTTTCGGCGGTCAGTTCCGCCAGGTCCGTGGGGGAGGTCAGCAGGGTTCGGAGGGCCAGCACTCTTTGGGAGATCCATCCCTGGATGCCGCCGAGCGGCCTCAGGGCCAGCCCTTGGGCTGCCTGCAAATAACCTCCGAGGTTGAGGATGAGCAGCCCGCCGGCGATCAGAACCAGCGTCAGGGCCAGCAAGGCCCGTGACGAAGTTCGGCTCATGGCGGGCCTCCCGTGGGCCCGCCGTATACAAGATCCGTCGTGGGATGGAGCTGTAGAGCGCTGAGGGAGGCGCGGGCGGCGCGGCCTTCGATCCTATATCCGCGGCCGGGCCGCGAGCCGTGTTGAGTCGAGGCATACGAACTCATGGATCACCCCGCACTCCGGTTGAGCCCGGCCAGCCAACGGGCATGGCCATCGAGATCTTCGAGCACCGTCCCGGCGCCGCGTACGACGCACGTCATCGGATCTTCGGCGATCCAGACCCGCATGTGCAAGTCGTTCGAGAGGCGCTCACTCAGATTCTGCAGCTGCGAACCGCCGCCGCACAGGCAAATTCCCATCTCCATCAGATCGGCGACGAGTTCGGGCGGCACTTCATCCAAGGCGTCCTTGATCGTTTCGATGATCACCCGCACGGAGGGGGTGAGCGCCTCCCGGATCTCGACCGAGGACACTTCGACCGCCTCGGGCAGTCCGCTGACCAGATTGCGGCCCCGCACGACGGTCGTCTTCTCCTCGCGCAGGGAGAAAGCCGAGCCGATGCCGATCTTGACACGCTCGGCCATGCGTTCGCCGATGAGCAGGTTGTACTTGTTCCGGATGTAGTTGACGATGTCCTCGTCCATTTCGTCGCCGGCGACTCGCAACGAACGGGAGACCACGATTCCGCCCATCGAGTAGACGGCCATTTCGGTCGTCCCGCCGCCGATGTCAACGATCATCGAACCGCGCACCTCGCCGATCGGGAGCAAGGCGCCGATGGCGGCGGCGGTCGGTTCTTCGATCAGGAAGGCCTGGCGCGCACCGGCGGCCATCGCCGCGTCATACACGGCGCGCTTCTCGACCTCGGTCGCGCCGCTCGGAATGCCCACCACGACCCGCGGGCGGGGCACGGGAACGACACTCTGCTCGTGCGCTTTGCCGATGAAGTACTCCAACATCGCTTCGGTGATGTCGAACTCGGAAATGACGCCGTCTCGCAGCGGCCGGATGGCGGCGACGTTGGCCGGCGTGCGGCCGACCATCTCCTTGGCCTCGGCCCCGATGGCCAGGACCCGCTTGGACTTCTTGTCGATGGCCACCCAGGAGGGTTCGTTCAGCACGATTCCTTTTCCCTTCACCAGAACCAACGTGTTGGCCGTCCCCAGGTCGATGCTGATGTCGAGCGAGAAGAGGCCCAGCAGCCAGTGGAGCGGATTGACGGCCAACGAGAAGCCCTCCCGGGGGAGCAGACCAATCGGCGATTATAGCATCGCGACCGGCGAAGCTCAGCCCGCGGGCGCCTCTGCCCGCGGGAGGATACCCGACGAACGGAATGGAATGCTACAATCTCTCACGGAATGCTCATTACCGAGCAGGTCGCCGCCTTCATCCGGCGAGAGCGCCTGCTCTCGCCCGGCCAACCGGTAGTCGTCGCGGTTTCGGGCGGTCCGGACAGTCTGTGCCTGCTCGACTGCCTGCAACGGTTGGAGTATCCGATCCTCGTCGCCCATCTCGACCATCGGCTGCGGGCCGGAAGTTGGCGCGAAGCGGAGTTCGTCTTGCGCGAGGCCCGGAGGCGCGGTTTGCCGGCCATCGTCGAGCGAGTGCGGCCTCCGGGCGTGCGGCAGCCCGGCCATTCGATCGAGGAATCCTCCCGGATCGCTCGCTATCGCTTCCTGGTCGGCGCCGCCAGCGAGTGGGGCGCGGGCGTTGTCGCCGTCGGACATACGGCCGACGACCAAGTCGAGACGATTCTGATGCACTTCCTGCGCGGAGCCGGAGTCCACGGGCTGCGCGGGATGCTGCCGAAGACATCCATAGAGGATTGGGAAGAATTACGCCAGGCGGATGGGGCCGCGGCTCGCATCGCGCTTCGTCGCGCTTCGTCGCGCTTCGTCGCGCTTCGTCGCGCTTCGCATCCCGAAGGGGGCATCCCGAAGGGGGCATCCCGAAGGGGGCATTCCGAAGGGGACCCCGAAGGCGGCACCTTGGAAGGGATCGCTCGTCGGCGCGCTTCGCATCCCGCAGGGGATCCCGCAGGGGATCCCGCACGGGAACCCGGAGATCGCACCCCGGATGGGAGAGTGCTTCGTCGCGCTACGCATCGCGTTTCGTCGCGCCACGCACCCCGAAGGGGGCATCCCGAAGGGGACCCTGGAGAGGGCCGCCCGAAGGGGGTCAATTTGATTCGCCCACTGCTGGAGGCGACCCGTGTTCAGACGGAGGCCCACTGTCGTGCCGCCGGGCTGCGCCCCCGCCGCGATCCCAGCAACCAGGACCCGACCTTCTTCCGCAACCGACTGCGTCACCGCCTCCTGCCCGTTCTCGCCAACTACAACCCCGGGATCCGGGACGTGATCACGCGCACCGGAGCGGTCATGCGCCGGGAGGCGGAGATGCTCGATGAGATGCTGGACGAGGCCGAGCCCGTCGTCTTGACTCGCAATCATGGCGACGCGATCCGGCTGAACCGAACCGCGTGGCTCGGACTCCCCGCCCCGGTGCAAGCCGGCTTGCTGTGGCGAGCCGTGATCGCGCTTGTCCCCGCGCAGCGAGACCTTGGCTTTCAGGCCATCGAGTTGGCCCGCGCGCGAATCAAGGATCGATCGATGGGCCGCAGGACGCCGCTGCCGGGCGGAGTCGAAATGGTCGAGCAGGGCGACTTCGTTCTGTTCCTCCTGGAGGGATCCGAGCCCGAGTATCCCGGTTACCCTCAACTGGCGGTTGTGGCTGAGCTCCAGCTGCCCCTGCCCGGCAAGATCCTCTTGCAGGCAGGTGGGGCACTCGTGGCCGACATTCTGAGTACGCCGCCAGCGTCATGGTCAGGCTCAGAAAGCCTGGGGCTGGACCCGGTGGCGTGGCTCGACGCGGCCAAGTTGTCAGCATTCCTTCTCGTCCGTCCGGCGAGACTCGGGGACCGCATGCGGCCACTCGGCATGCAGGGCCATCGCAAACTGGGGGACATTTTCAACAGCCTCCACATTCCGTCGGCCGCGCGCCGGCGATGGCCGGTCGTGGTTTCGGGCGAGGCGATCGTTTGGCTGACGGGCCTCAGGATCAGCGACGACGCGCGAGTGACCCCGTCCACGCGCCAAACCATTCGACTTCTGTTGGAGCTTCCTGGGGGGATCGCGCTTCGTCGCGCTTCGCCTCGCGCTTCGCATCCCGCAGAGGATCCCGCAGGGGAGCCCGATGGGGGCATCCCGGAGGGTACGCAGCCATGAAGCCGCGTTTCAATCTTTGGGTCGAAGCCGAGGGAACGGTCGTTCTGAGCGCCTGGCGGGTCCAGCTTCTGGAAGCGATCGACGCCGCCGGCTCCATTCGCGCCGCGGCCGAAGAGCTCCACGTCCCGTATCGACGAGCCTGGGAGAAAGTACATGAAGTGGAGGCGAGGAGCGGTCGGCGGCTGCTAGAC
>Ga0184639_10000203_pt1 | contig 21445 bp, 25 predicted proteins | sample PLM31_170_b2_FD_133155 | JGI IMG/M metagenome (GOLD analysis project Ga0184639, IMG submission 133155) | Groundwater sediment microbial communities from an aquifer in East River, Colorado, USA - PLM3-1_170_b2 | ecosystem: Environmental > Terrestrial > Soil > Riparian zone | place: USA: East...
CGCATCATCGACCTGACTGTGGATTACGTCGGGCGGGAGATCCCGGACCAGTTCGTCGTGGGTTACGGTCTCGACTACCGCCAGCGCTACCGCAACCTCCCCGTCCTCGGCGTCCTCAAGCCCTCCGCCCTCGACTAGCGGGCCCCCAACTAACTGGAGCTAGGACTCACAGTGTCAACGCCCGAGGGGCCCAAACACATTGACAGTTCAGCACATTTTGGCTATAGTGCCCTAATGGCTGGGCCGTCTTTCCTCGCCACTCTCCCCGGCTCGAGGGACCGATGATCCGGAGCATGACGGGGTACGGACGGGCCGAGGTGGCGGCAGAAAAGATTGCCGTATCGGTGGAGGCCCGGTCGCTGAACCACCGCCACCTCGACATTGCCCTGAAGCTGCCCCGTTGTTTCATCGCACTCGAGCTCGAGGCCCGACGCTTGATCCAGGGACACGTCCAGCGCGGACGTCTCGACGTCAGCCTAAGCGTCAGACCACTGGCCGACGGAAAAAGCGCGGTCACGCTGGATACGGCGCTCGCCCAGCACTATGTCGAGAAGGTGCGCGCGCTGGGTGACGCCCTGGGCCTTCGCAGCGCGCCGACGCTTGAGTGGCTCGTCGAGCGCCCCGGAGTCGTGACCCTCGGCGAACCCGAGCTGCTCGCCCCCGAGGCCGGATGGCCCGTGCTGGCCGACGCGCTGACCCGCGCCATGGAGGAGCTGGTGGCCCGCCGCGAGGCGGAGGGCGGGGCCCTCGGCAAAGAGCTCACGGCCATTTACGAGGCGCTGAGCACGGAAGTGGAGCGGATGGCGCAGCGCGTTCCCGCCGCGCTGGCCCAGCGCACGGAGCGGGTGAGAGAGCGCATACGGGTCCTCCTCGGCGATCTCTCGCTGGACGAAGGGCGGCTCGCCATGGAGGTGGCCGTCTGGGCCGAGAAGACCGACGTCAGCGAGGAGCTGGCGCGGCTCAAGGCCCACCTCGAGCAGTTCGCGGGCATGCTGAAGGACGGCGGGGCCGTGGGACGGACGCTAGACTTTCTGGTCCAGGAGATGAACCGCGAGGTGAACACCGTGGCGTCCAAGGCGAACGACCTGGAACTCTCCCGGCTGGCCCTGGCGGCCAAGGGCCACCTGGAAAAGATCCGGGAGCAGGTCCAGAATGTCGAGTGAGCCTCCGCGTGGATCCGGTAACTAGACGCCGGGGAACACTGGTGGTGGTCTCGGCTCCCTCAGGGGCGGGAAAAACCACGCTCTGTGCCGAGGTGCGCTCGATGATCCCGGGCCTGGCCTACTCGGTCTCGGTCACGACCCGGGCTCCGAGACCGGGGGAGGTGGACGGACAGGACTTCCACTTCGTCAGCGAGGCCGCCTTCAAAGCCATGCGGGATCGGAACGAGTTTGCCGAGTGGGCGGCGGTGCACGACAATTTCTACGGGACGCGGGCCCAGCCCCTGGAGCAGGCGCTGGCCGCCGGACTCGACGTCCTGCTGGACATCGACACCCAGGGAGCGCGCCAGCTGAGGACGCGTTACCCCGAGGCGATCTCGGTTTTCATCGTGGCGCCATCGCTGGCACTTTTGGAGCAGCGGCTCAGGGAGCGACAGTCGGACGCGCCGCAGGAGATCGCCCGGCGAATGGCGCGCGCGCGGCAGGAGATTGCCGCCTGGCGGGAGTACGATTACCTGATCAGCAACCGGGACCTGAAGGAGGCGGTGGACCAGCTCGCAACTATCATTCAGGCTGAGCGCTGCCGGACCAGCCGGGTGGCGCTGACGCTGCCCGACCTCACGCTTCCTGAGTAGGAGGACACATGGCCATGGCATTCCCATCCCTCGAAAAGTCGCTGGAGAAGGTTTCCAACCGGTATCTCCTGGTCGTGATCTCGGCCAAGCGAGCCCGGCAGCTCAATCGCGGGGCCACTCCCCAGGTGGAGTCCAAGCACAAGAAGTGCACCTGTGCGGCCCTCGAGGAGGTGGCCCAGTCCAAGGTCGCCTACCGGCTGAAAGATGAGGGCGAGTCCCTGAAACTCTAGCAGACGATGCTCAAGGGTAAAGAGATCATCCTGGGGGTCACCGGGTCGATCGCCGCCTACAAGGCGGTCTATCTGCTGCGTGAGCTCACCCGGTTGGGCGCCGGGGTGACGGTGGTCCTGACCGGGCACGCCCAAAAGTTTGTCGGCCCCCTGACCTTCCGCACGCTGTCCGGCCGCCCGGTGCTGAGTGACCTCTTCGATCCCCAGACCGACGCGGCGGTCGAGCACGTCGCGCTGGCAACGCGGTGCCACGCCCTCATCGTGGCGCCGGCCACGGCGAATCTCCTGGCCAAGGCCGCTCACGGCATCGCCGATGATTTCCTGACCACGCTCCTCCTGGCCACCCGCGCGCCGGTACTGATGGTCCCGGCCATGGACGGCGAGATGTGGGACCATGCGGCCGTGCGGGGCAACGTGACGACGCTCCGGGCCCGTGGCGTCACCGTGCTCGAGCCCGACGCTGGGGAGCTGGCCTCCGGCCTTGCGGGAAAGGGACGTCTGCCCGAGATTGACGTCATCCTCGAGGCCCTCTACCGCCTCCTCTCGCCGGTGAAGGATCTGGCTGGAGAGCGAGTGCTGGTCACCGCGGGCCCCACCCGGGAGCCCGTGGATCCCGTGCGCTACTTCTCCAACCGCTCCTCGGGCAAGATGGGCAACGCCCTCGCCCTGGCGGCCCTCCGTCGCGGTGCCGAGGTGGTGCTGGTCTCCGGACCCACAAGCCTCACGCCCCCACCCGGGGCAGTCTTCGTCCCGGTTGAGACCGCCGAGGAGATGCGGGAAGCAGTGCTCCAGCATCTGCCCGCCACCACCATCGTGATCAAGGCAGCCGCGGTGGCCGACTACCGGCCGAAGGAGGCCAACGCCGTCAAGATCAAGTCCAGGCAGGAGGTGCTGACCCTGGCACTCGCGCCCACCCCCGACATCCTGAAGGAGGTCGCGGCGCGCAAGGGTGACCAGTTCGTCGTCGGGTTTGCCGCCGAAACCCACGACGTGAAGCGGAACGCCCGGGAAAAGCTGGAGGCCAAGCGAATCGATCTCATGGTGGCCAACGACGTGAGCCGGGCGGGGATCGGGTTCGAGGCCGACGACAATCAGGTTACGCTCCTGGACCGGTGGGGCGGGGTGATCGAGCTGCCCCGAATGCCCAAGCTCCAAGTCGCCGACGGAGTCCTGGACCGTATCCTCTCCCTCCGGGCGCAGAAGCCCGCCAAGGTCCCACGCTAGGCCCATGCCGACGGAGGCGCTGGCTCAGGCCCTCCGCTCCCTCGCCGAGTCCCTCCGCTTCTACCAGGCCATGGGCGTGACCGACCTCCCGCTCACGCGCGACTACCTCTCCGGCCCGGAAGGGGCGCTCCGCCGCCAGGAGCAACACCTTCAGGGGTGTCCGCGGTGCAAGTTGAGCCAAAACCGCACGACCGTCGTCTTCGGCTCGGGCAACCCCAGCGCCGAGCTGGTCTGCATCGGCGAAGGGCCGGGGGCGGACGAGGACGCCCAGGGCAAGCCCTTCGTCGGCCGCGCGGGGCAACTCCTCACCAAGATGCTTCAGTCGGTCGGGCTCGACCGCGACCGGGACTGCTATATCGCGAATATCGTCAAGTGCCGGCCGCCGGGAAACAGAAATCCCGAGCCGGACGAGATCGCCGCGTGCGAGCCGTTCCTCCGGGCCCAGCTCGCGACCATTCAACCCAAGGTGATCCTGGCACTCGGGAGCTTCGCGGCCCAGACGCTCCTCAGAACCAAAGAACCGATCGGCAAACTCAGGGGGCGCGTCTTCCCGTATCACTCCATGATCCTGATCCCGACGTTTCATCCCGCCTTCCTCCTCCGCAATCCGGGCCAGGAGTTCAGACGGCAGGCCTGGGAGGATCTGAAGCTCGCCAAGCGCGAGCACGATCGGCTTCGCTCCCGATGATCGTTGACGTCGTCTTCGACCTTCCCGTTTCTCGCCCGTTCTCGTACAGTGTGCCCCCCGACCTGAGGGTCATCCCCGGCCAGAGAGTACAGGCCCCCCTCAAGCGTCAGGCGCGCGTCGGGCTGGTGGTGGGTGTGCGTGAGGGGGATGAGAAGGACCTCAAGCCGATCTTCGGAGTCGTGGAATCGGGGCCGATCCTCTCCCCTTCTCAGCTAGCGCTCACGCGCTGGATCGCCGCGGAGAGCTGGTCCAGCTGGGGGTCCACCTGTTCAGCCCTCCTCCCCCCGGTCCGCGGAGCCTCCGCCGCAATGGCCGCGCCGCCTGCCGACTGGGCGGGACCCCCAGCGGAACGTCCCCGCCTTCTCATTGGCGGCGACAGGGAGCGACGCCTCCTGGCGCGACTCGGGGACGAGGCGGAAACCCGCGGCATTCTCCTCGTGGCGCCCGAGATTGATGAGGCTAAAGCGTGGGCAGCTCGCCTGAGCGCCAAGCTCAAGGTTCCCGTCGTCAGGTTGGATAGCGGAATTCCCGAGCAGGGACGCTGGACGGGTTGGATGGCCCTCGCCCGGGGCGCAGCCCGCGTCGGCGTCGGCACGCGCTCGGCGCTGCTGGCGCCGGTTCCCGCGCCGGCAACGCTGGTCGTCCTCGACGAGCATGATCCCGCCCACAAGCCCCCCGGCGCGCCCCGAATCCACTCCCGCGAGGTGATGCTCGAGCGCGCCAGTCGCGAAGGGAGCCGTTTGTATCTGACCTCCGCGACACCGAGCGTCGAAAGCTGGTGGCGCAGCGACGAGGGGAAGTTCGACCGCTCGGAGGACGGCCCATCGGCCTGGCCCCGAGTGTCGGTGGTGGACGTGAGGGGAACGCTCAGAACGCACCCACTCTCGAAGGATCTCCGGGAGGCCATGAAGGAGACCCTGGCGGCCCACGGCCGGGTGCTTCTCCTCGTGACGCGCGTCGGCTCGGCGATGGCGTGCGACGAATGTGGCTTCATCCTCCGCTGCCCGGAGTGCCGGATCGCGATGGCCTTCTCCCGGGCGCGACGGAAGCTGGCGTGTCGGCTCTGCCGCCGCGTTGATCCCGCGCCGGAGACCTGCCCGCACTGCCGCGGCCGGCAGCTCGCTCCGCTCGGCTGGGGCGCCGAGCGCGTCGAGCAGGCAGTGAGAGCCCAATTCAGGCACGCGAGCGTCGCCCGGTACGACGCCGAATCGCGTCGCGGCAGGGCCATGGCCCCGGCGATGCGCGAGGGAAGAGCCCAGGTGATCGTCGGAACGCGGTTAGCTTTGAAGGCGTTCGTGCCCCGCGGCCCCTCACTCGTCGGGTTCATCAGTCCGGACTCTATCCTCAGACTTCCGGACTTCAGGGCGGGTGAGCGGGCGTTTTCCCTCCTCTGGAGCGCTGGCGAGCGCATGGCTGAGGGCGGCCGGGTCGTCATCCAGACCCAGCACCCCTCCCATTACGCCGTCCGCGCGGCGGCCAACCAGGACCTGGCGAGCTTCTACAAGCACGAGCTCGGCTTCCGTGCCGAGTTGGGCTACCCACCCTTCCGACGCCTCTGTCTCATCACGGTCCGAAACCGCACCGAGGGCTCGGCTCAACGACTGGCGGAAGATCTCTCCCGGGAGCTGACGGCGCTCGGTGGTTTGACAGTGTATGCCCCCGCGCCCGTCGGCCGTGCGCCGCGGGCGCTCCGGTGGCAGATCGTCCTCAAGGGAGGAGACGATCTCCCGGCTCGGCTCTCCCCCGCTCTCTCTCCGTTGATGGAACGCCGCAGCAACAGTCGCGGTATGATAGAGATCGAAATGGATCCTGTGGATCTGGTCTGAAGGAGGAATGGGCGGCTTCATGGTCTTGAAAGTCCGGAAATACGGGGACCCGATCCTGAGGCGAAAGGCGGCTCCTATCCAGTCCATCACCCCGGAAATCAAGGAGCTGATCGCCGACATGGTCGAGACCACGTACGATCAGGTTGGCATCGGGCTCGCCGCCCCCCAGGTCGGCATCACGCTCCGCCTGATCGTCGTGAACGACGCCACGGGGGACGGGGCGCGGCCACTCATCAACCCGGCCATCGCGGCCCGCCGCGGGAGCGTGGTGGCCGAGGAAGGATGCCTATCGATCCCCGGGATCTTCGCTCCCGTCGAGCGGGCCGAGTGGGTCGAGGTCAAGGCACTGGATGGCCGCGGGGCGCCTGTGGCGCTCGAGGCCCACGGGCTCCTGGCGCGAGTGATTCAGCACGAGATCGACCACCTCGACGGAATCCTCTTCATCGACCGGCTGGACACGGTGACCCGAGACCGGATCAAGCGGAAGATCAAGAGGGAAGGGCTGCCCGACGAGGCTCCGCATTCCGCTTTCGCTCTCTGAACTCACGCAAGCTCATGAAAGTGCTCTTCTACGGGACCCCGGAGTTTGCCCTTCCGACCTTGGACGCGCTGCTGGGGCAGCACCAGATCGTCGGGGTAGTCACGCAGCCCGATCGGCCCGCAGGCCGGGGACAGCGCGTGACGGCCTCGCCAGTGAAGCGGCGCGCCGAGGCCGCGGGACTCCCGCTACTCCAGCCTTCGCGACTCCGCGACGCTCAATGGCCGGATCGGCTCCGCGACCTGGGAGCCGAGGTCGCCGTCGTCGTCGCCTTCGGTCAGATCCTGCCAAAAGCGGTCCTCGACGTACCGCCGCGGGGCGCCATCAATGTGCACGCCTCGCTCCTGCCGCGCTACCGTGGCGCCGCTCCAATCGCCTGGGCGCTGATCCGAGGTGAAACCGAAACCGGGGTCACGACGTTTGTGATGGACGAGGGGATGGACACCGGCCCGATCCTCCTCCAGGAGCGCGTCCCTATCGGGCCCGAGGAGACCGCGGAGGAATTGGCCGCGCGATTGTCACGCCTCGGGGCCCAGCTGCTCCTGAGGACGCTCGAGCAACTCGACACGCTGACGCCGGTCCCCCAGCGCCACGAGCTGGCGACCCCGGCCCCTCGCCTCAGGAAAGAGGACGGGATCCTCGACTGGAACGACGGCGCGCAGGCTCTGGTCAACCGGATCCGGGGGTGTACCCCATGGCCCGGCGCCACAGCCGAAGGTCCCCACGGGAAGCTCCGCATCTGGCGGGCCGTCGCCCTCGACGAGCCATCGACCGCTGAGCCCGGCACACTCGTGAGATCCAAGAGTGGGGTCTTTGCTCTCGCGACAGGAGCGGGCCTGGTCCTCCCCGTGAAAGTTCAACCCGAGAACCGGCGGATCATCGGGTGGCGCGATTTCCTCCGGGGAGCGCGGCTTGCCGAGGGCGCAAGGTTCCCCCGACCCCGCGACGCGGCACCATGACGACCCGGCCGGCCGCGTCGCCCGGAACCCGAGTCTCTCCCGCCCGCGTCGAAGCGCTCAGGATCCTCTGCCGGGTCGAGGAGGACCAGGCCTTCGCCGACCTGGCTCTCGACGCGGCACTGGAACGCGCGAAACTTCCGCCGCGGGACCGAGCCCTCACGACCGAGCTGGTGTACGGCACCCTCCGCTGGCAGCGGCGCCTGGACTGGATTCTGACCCCGCATTCCCGACGGCGGCTCGAGCGCCTCGACCCCTGGGTGAGGAATCTCCTTCGCCTGACCGCGTATCAGCTTCAATTCCTCCACAAGGTGCCGCACTGGGCCGCGGTGAACGACGCCGTCGGCCTCGCGAAGCGCCGTGGGCATGGCGAGGCTGCTTCCTTCATCAACGCGGTGCTCCGCTCCCTGACCCGAAGCGGCGGGAGCCTTCCCCCCCTCCCCGATGACCCCGTCGAAGCCGCGGCCACCCGTCTGGCGTTTCCCTCCTGGCTTGCCCGTCACTGGGCCAACCGCCTCGGCGTTGACGAAGCCGAGCGGCTGATGACGGCGCTCGACGAGCGGCCTGAGATCACCATTCGGGCGAACCTCCTGAAGTGTTCCCGCGCCCAACTGCTCCGGCGGCTCAACGAAGAAGAGGAGGTGGCGTGCTCGGCAACGACTTTCGTCCCCGAGGGACTCGTTCTCGAAAGCCCCGGGCCGGCCTTCAGATTCAAGGCCTTCAAAGAGGGCTGGTTCACCTTCCAGGACGTGGCCTCTATCCTCGTCGGCCATCTTCTGGCTCCAAAACCGGGAGAAACGGTCGCGGACATCTGCGCAGCACCGGGGACCAAGACCACACACCTCGCCGCGCTCATGCAGAACTCCGGGAAGGTCATCGCCATAGATCCTCACGCCGGCCGGCTCCGGCTCGTGGGTCAAGCCGCCAAGCGGCTGGGAATCAGCATCGTGGAATGCCGCGGCGGAAGCGCTGAAGCTCTCGCGCCGAAGTTCAAGGACCGCTTCGACCGCGTGCTGGTGGACGCCCCCTGCTCGAACCTCGGCGTGCTCCGCCGGAACCCGGACGTCAAGTGGCGCCGTACCGAGGCCGACCTCCGGAGGCTTTCCGATCGACAGCGGACAATCCTCGAGGCCGCGGCCTCCATGTGCCGGCCGGGGGGCGCCCTGGTCTACGCCACGTGCTCGCTGGAGCCCGAGGAGAACGAAGCGGTCGTCCTCCCTTTCCTCGAGACGCACCCGGAGTGGCGGTTCGATCCGCCCCCGTTGTTTCCGATTCCCCTGGAGCCGCCGGGCGTGCTCCGCTGCCTCCCGCACCGACACGGCACCGACGGCTTCACCGCCTTCCGCCTGCGCAAAGGCTGACGAAGTGTCCCATCTCGGCAATCTCCGCTTGACAGGCCTATCCCGGCGGGGTGAGATTATGTGTCACCGGGTAACACCCAGAGCGTACCAATGAGAACACGCCAGACCATGACCATCTCCCTTCCGCCGCAAATGGCGAGAGAAGTCGAGAGGGCCCGGAAAGCAGAGCATCGAACTCGCTCCGAGCTCATCCGTGAAGCTCTCCGCACCTACCTTTCCGACCGCTTCCCGGTTGTCCGTGCCTCGGCGGCCGAACTCCAAGCGCTCCGGCGTGGCCGCAGGGAGCACGCGCGCGGCGAATACGTGACCCTCGACGAACTCCTCCATGCCATGGGATCTACACGTCGTTCGATCCGCCGAAAAAGAGCTTAACCGGGTCCCGTCGGCAGACCGCGAGCGAATCCTCGCAGCGCTCGAAGCGATGCGCGAGAATCCCTTCAGCGGGGACATCGCTCGATTGAAAAATCAACCCACCGCTTGGCGCCGCAGAGTTGACGACTGGCGAATTTTCTTTGACCTCGAGCCGGACCGCCAACTCATCATTGTTGCCACGATCCGGCGCCGAACTTCCAGCACGTACTGACCTCTAGGCTTCTACCCGCCTTTTTGATATTGTGACGGGACATGATCAAGATCGCGCCGTCCATCCTTTCGGCTGATTTCGGCGCGCTGGGGGAGGAGATCGCCCGCGTAGAGGCGGCGGGCGCCGATTGGCTCCACGTGGACGTGATGGACGGCCACTTCGTCCCGAATCTCACCATCGGGCCGCCTGTGGTCGAGGCGATCCGGAAGCGCACGCGACTGCCGCTGGACGTCCACCTGATGATCGAGGCCCCGGAACGCTTCCTGCCCGCGTTTGCCTCGGCGGGAGCCGATCTCCTCACGGTTCACGCCGAAGCCTGCCCCCACCTCGACCGCACCCTGCACCAGATTCGCGAGCTCGGCGCCAAGGCGGGTGTCGCGCTGAATCCTTCGACCTCGCCTGTCGTCCTCGAGTACGTTCTCGACGCCCTGGACCTGGTTCTCGTCATGTCGGTGAACCCGGGGTTCGGCGGCCAGGCCTTCATCCCGACGAGCTACGCCAAGGTCCGCCAGGTGCGCACCCTGCTCGGGCCTCGAGCCGTGGACGTCTCGGTGGACGGGGGGGTCAAGCTCGAGCACGCCGCCCCCCTGGTGGCCCACGGCGCCACGGTGCTGGTTGCCGGATCGCTCATCTTCGGTAGTCCGGACCCCGGCCAAGTGGTCAAGCGGCTGCGGGATGCTGTGGAAGTATCGAAATTGCCTTGACTTTTTTCCCTCCCTCCCGTAAACTTTGGTCTTTCCGATCGAAGTCCAAGGCATCACGACTATGTTTGACAATCTCAGCGCGCGTCTGACCGCGATCTTCGACCGGCTCCAGGGCTATGGCCGCCTCACGGAGGAGAACATCCAGGAGGCGCTGCGCGAGGTGCGGGTGGCGCTCCTGGAGGCCGACGTCAACTTCAAGGTGGTCAAGGGTTTCATCGAGCGGGTCCGCGACCGAGCCGTGGGCCAGGACGTGCTCCGCTCGCTCACCCCCGGCCAGCAGGTCATCAAGATCGTTCATGACGAGGTGGTCGAGCTTCTCGGCGGCAGCGGCCATCGGCTCCAAATGGCGCCTCATCCTCCGACCGTGATCATGCTGATAGGGCTCCAGGGATCGGGCAAGACCACCTCGGCGGCCAAGCTCGGCCGCCACTTCCAGCGGCAGGGACAGCATCCCCTTCTCGCCGCGGCCGACCCCTACCGACCGGCCGCGGTGGAGCAGCTCAGGACGCTGGGAGCCCAGCTCCAGATTCCCGTCGTCGGGACCCCAGATCAGCGCCCGCTGGAGATCTGCCGCGAGGCTCTCCGGACAGCGGCCGACCGCGGCCTCTCCCCCGCGATCCTCGACACCGCGGGGCGACTGCACATCGACGAGCCCATGCTCGAGGAACTCAGGACGCTCAAGACCGAGGTGCGCCCCCATCACGTCCTGCTGGTTGTGGACGCCATGACCGGTCAGGACGCCGTGACCATGGCGGAGCGCTTCAACACCGCGGTGGGCATCGACGCCGTCATCATGACCAAGCTGGACGGTGACGCGCGGGGCGGGGCGGCGCTCTCCATCCGGCAGGTCACCGGCCGCCCCATCGCCTTCGTGGGCGTGGGGGAGAAAGCCGACGCCCTCGAACCCTTCCACCCGGACCGGATGGCCTCGCGGATCCTAGGCATGGGCGATGTCGTCTCCCTCGTGGAAAAGGCCCAGGCCCAGGTGGATGAGGCAAAGGCCGAGGCGCTGGCGAAGAAGATCAGAGAGGAGAGCTTTACGCTCGAAGATTTCGCCGACCAGTTGCGCCAGCTCCGCTCCATGGGACCGCTGGGGGAAATCCTGGACATGATCCCCTTCTTCAAGGGAACCAAGGCGCTCCCCCTGGAGCTGCGCGGGCAAGAAACCGAGCTCCGTCGCTACGAGGCCATAATCGGCTCCATGACGCCGGAGGAGCGGGCGGATCCACAGATCATCAACGGGAGCCGGCGCAACCGCATCGCGCGGGGCAGCGGCACCACCGTCCCGGACATCAACCGGCTGCTCAAGCAGTACGCTCAGCTGAAGAAGATGATGCGGGGGATCCAGCAGCCGGGTACCCGCGGAGCGGGTGGGCCGGCGGGGAAGCTCAAGGGATTCCCATTTCAAATCCGCCATTGAGGGAGGTGACAGGGTGGCCGTTCACATCAGGTTGAGACGCGCAGGGAAAACGAAGAAGCCCGCATACCGTGTCGTGGTGGCTGACTCCCGGGCGCCGCGGGATGGCCGCTTCATCGAGGCCATCGGCTACTACAATCCGCTCAGCCAGCCGCCGACGATTCAAATCGACCGAGACAAGGCCTCGGCGTGGATCAAGAAGGGAGCTCAGCCCTCGAACACGGTCCGCGTGCTCCTCGCGCGAGCGGGAGTCTCCAAGAACTGATCCATGCTCGAGCGCCCAGGCAGTGGGGGTGGTGGGCATGAAGGAGCTGGTCAAGCTGAGGAAGCGAGCGGTCCTCGAAATCCTGGAGTGACGGCGCCGCTGATTGCGCTGGCGCAGATCGTCAGGTCCCACGGCCGACGCGGGGAGGTGAAGGCGCTCCTCCTCACGGATCAGCCCGCCCAGCTGACGAGCTTGGCCCAGTGCTATCTATGGGATCGCCGAAACGACGCCCGGCGACAGTACCGGATCGAGCAGTGCCGCCTCAGGGGGAATGCGGTGATCCTGGCTCTTGAGGGGGTGGGATCGATCGAGCAGGCGGAAACGCTCGTCGGACAACTTCTCTCAATTCCCGAAGAAGCGCTGAGCCCTCTCCCCCAGGGCAGGTTCTACGCGTCCCAGCTTCGGGGCTTGCGCGTGGTAACAGACGAGGGGTTGGACGTGGGTGAGCTCGTCGGCCTGGAAGAGGCACCCGGCCACGACCTCTGGGTGGTGAGGGACGGCGCACGCGAGCATCTGATCCCAGCGGTCGCAGAGATCGTGAGGCGGGTGGATCTGTCGGCGAGGCGGATCACGATCCGCCCGCCCGAGGGGTTACTGGACCTTTGACACCCAGCCGGAGGCGGGCACCCAGGGGAGGTGGGTCGCGTGAAGATTGACATCGTCACGCTGTTTCCGGGCATCTTCGCCGGTCCGCTGGGGGAATCCATCCTCGGTCGAGCTCAAGCCAAGGGGCTCGTGGAGATCCGGGTGGTCAACCTCCGGGACTGGGCGGAGGGCCGCCACCGCGTCACCGACGACTATCCGTTCGGCGGGGGCGGCGGAATGGTGCTCAAGCCCGAGCCTCTCTTCGCCTGCGTGGAGGCGCTTCGCGGGGCCGGGTCGCGGGTGATTCTCCTCGATCCCCAGGGTCGCCGGTTCCGGCAAGAGATCGCACGCGAACTGAGCCGCGCGGCGCACCTCATCCTCGTCTGCGGGCGGTACGAGGGCGTGGACGAGCGCGTGCGCGAACACCTGGTGGACGACGAGATCTCGATCGGCGACTATGTCCTGACCGGCGGAGAGCTGCCCGCGCTGGTCGTGACCGACGCGGTCGTGCGGCTCCTCCCGGGCGCACTCGGCGACGAGGCGGCGCCGGGCAAGGACTCCTTCGGCGCCGGCCTTCTGGAAGGGCCGCACTACACGCGGCCCGAAGAGTTCCGGGGGTGGCGGGTGCCTAAGGTCCTCCTCTCGGGTGACCACGGGCGGATTGCTGGGTGGCGCCGGGAGCAGGCGCTCTGGCTGACCTGGCAACGCAGACCCGACCTTCTGGAAACAGCCGACCTGAGCCCGGAGGAGCAGAAGCTCCTCGAAGAGTTTCGCCGGGCCAGGAAACCCAACGCATAATCCGATAGCAAGGAGCTTGGATCATGGATGCCATTCGAATCGTCGAAGCCGGTCAGCTGAAAAAGGATCGGGGGGCCTTCGCCCCCGGGGACACCGTCAAGGTCCACGTCAAGGTCGTCGAGGGCGAGAAGGAGCGCACCCAGGCCTTCGAGGGCGTGGTGATCAGAAAGCGCGGAGAAGGAGCACGCGCTTCATTCACCGTGAGAAGGATTTCCTACGGGGTGGGAGTGGAGCGAACCTTCCCCCTGCACTCCCCGATGATCGAGCGCGTACAGGTCATCCGACGGGGAGACGTTCGTCGATCTAAGCTCTACTATCTGCGCAAGCTCAGAGGGAAGGCGGCGCGGCTCAAGGAAAAGCGAGCGGTCGTTCCCACCACCGGCGGGTAACTCAGCCAGGGCCCGTCCCGTGGGCGCCCCCTACCGCTATGAACGGGCGGCCTGGCGCTCGGGCCTCGCGCACGTGGCGGGAGTGGACGAGGCAGGGCGGGGCCCGCTGGCGGGACCGGTCGTGGCGGCCGCCGTGATCCTGAACCCGGAGCGACGCCTGAAGGGTCTGGAAGACTCCAAGCTTCTCACCCCGGCCCGGCGCGAGGTTCTGTTCGAGCAGATCCTGGAACATGCCGTCGGCGTGGGAACCGGGATCGTGGACCCCCAGACCATAGACCAGGTGAACATCCTCGAAGCCACCCGTCTCGCGATGCGCCAGGCGCTCTCCCGGCTGTCCCCGCACCCCAACCTGGTTCTGATCGACGCCGTCAGGCTCCAGCCGCTGGCATGGCCCCAGCGAGCCCTTGTTCGCGGCGACCGGCGCTCAGCCTCCATCGCGGCGGCCTCCATTGTCGCCAAAGTCACCCGGGATCGCCTCATGGTCGAGGCCGACCACCTCTTCCCCCAGTACGGCTTCAGGCGCCACAAGGGCTACCCCACCCCGGAGCATCTGGCGGCTCTCCGGCACCACGGCCCGTGCCCGATCCATCGCCGAACGTTTCATGGCGTCTGGCGTCAGGGCGACCTGTTTGAACTGAGCGCGACGTGAGCCGATTCCGCCGCGTCCTTGTCCTCATCGTCTTCGCTAGCGCTCTCCTCGACGCCGTCCTCCCGGTCACGGAGGCCCAGACGCCCTGCGCCCCCACCGCCCCGGATTGGGAAGGGCCGTTCTACAAACCCGGGGCACCGACCCGTGAGAGCACGGGCCGTGGACTCGTCGTCAGCGGCGTCGTGAAGTCGGCGGGCTCCTGCACGCCCATCCCCGGCGCGCGACTCGAGTGGTGGCAGGCCGGCCCGAGCGGAAACTATGACGACGCGCATCGCGGCGCGCTCAGGACCGCCGACGACGGCGCCTATCGGTTCGAGACGAATTTTCCCCCGGCCTACTTCGGCCGGCCACCCCACATCCACCTGAAGGTGCTGGCGCCGGGCTACCGGACCCTCACGACCCAGCTCTACCCCAAAGCCGGTCAAACCCGGGTCACCTTCGATCTGGTCCTCGTCAAGCAGTAGCCGGCAGCGCGTGGACCCCCGGCGGTCGGTCGGCAATCGAGGCGAGGAGGAGGCGGCCCGGTTCCTCGGCAAGCGCGGGTTCGCCATCCTGGACCGGAACGTGCGGTCTCGCTTCGGTGAGATCGACCTGGTCGCACGGGACGGCCCCACCCTGGTCTTCGTCGAGGTGAAAGCGCGACGAGAGAGCGAAGGGGATCCGCCGGAGGCGGCCGTGACGAGCGGCAAGCAGCGCCGCCTGGGGCGGCTCGCGCAGCAATACCTCAAGTGGAAGCGCCTTGGGGAAATCCGGTGCCGGTTCGACGTGGTTGCCATCACCCTCGACGACGAGGACCGGGTCAAGACCGTCCGCCATCTCCCCGCGGCCTTCGAAGTGGCGGCGTGGTAGATGAGCAAAACGCGCGTCCTCTTCCTCTGCACCCATAACTCAGCCCGGAGCCAGATGGCCGAGGCCTTCCTGCAGGCACTCGCGGGCGACCGCTTCGAGGTCCAGAGCGCGGGCACGGAGGTGACGCGAGTCCACCCCCTGGCCATCCGAGCGATGGAGGAGGTCGGGATCGACCTCGGCGGCCACGCCTCGAAGACCCTCGAGCGCTTCCTCGGTCAGCCGTGGGACTACGTGATCACCGTGTGCGATAGCGCCAACACGCGGTGTCCCGCCTTCCCGGCCCGGACGACGCGCATCCACTGGAGCATCGTCGATCCCTCGCAGGCGACCGGCACCGAGGAGGAGCGCCTCGAGACCTTCCGCCGCGTCCGCGACGAGATCTCACGCCGCATCCGCTCCTGGGCCGCCCAGGCGGTGGCGTATTGAAGTTCTCGAGCGCCTGGAGTAGTCTACCGCTGTACGCCGCGGCCGCGGACGGCCAGAAAGGGGACACCATCGTGAAGCGAACCGTCTTCCTCATGCTCCTGATTCTCGGGCTCTGGCCAGGGTCGGCCGGGGCCCAGCAGCCGATCACCATCCGGCTCGGCCACGTGGGCTTCCCGGGCTCCCTCTTCGACATCGTGGCGACGAAGTTCGCCAAGGACGTCAACGAGGCCCTCAAGGGCCGGGTGGAGGTGAAGGTGTTCCACTCGAGCCAACTCGGCACCGACGAGCAGATGATCAAGGGGATCAAGGTCGGCGCCCCGGAGATGGTCAACCCGTCCACGATCATGAGCACGGTGGAGCAGAAGTACGGCGTCTTCGAGATGCCGTACATCATCGTGAGCCGCGCCCACATGAAGAAGGTGGCGGAGAACAAGGAGGTCCAGCGCGCCCTCTTCGAGGGGCTCCCGGCCAAGGGAATCAGGATGCTCGGGGTCTGGGAGAACGGCTTCCGCCACACCACCAACAAAGTCCGGCCGATCGTGAAGCCCGAAGATCTGAAGGGCATCAAGCTGCGCGTCCCTGGCGGGGTCTGGCGCGTCAAGATGTTCCAGGCCTACGGGGCTAACCCCTCGCCCATGCCCTTCGCCGAGGTGTATTCGGCCCTTCAGTCCGGCGTCATGGACGGTCAGGAGAATCCCTTCCCGCAGATCTGGTCGGCCAAGTTCCAGGAGGTCCAGAAGTATCTCTCGCTGACCGGCCACATCTATACCCCAGCCTACCTGCTGGTGAGCGAGGAGTTCTGGCAGAAGCTCCCCAAGGACGTCCAGGCGACGATTGCCAGGATCGCCTGGGCGACGGGGGACTTTGCCCGGTCGGAGGGCGAGCGCCTGGACAAGGAGCTGCTCGGCAAGCTGGCTCCGCCCATGAAGGTGAACGAGGTGGACAAGGACGCCTTCATCAAGGCCTCGGCCACCGTCTACGAAGATTTCGGCAAGCAGGTCCCGGGAGGGGCTGAGCTCGTCAAGCTGATCCAGTCGCTCCGCTGATGGAGCGGCTCTTCCGGAAGCTGACGGCGCTCGTCGAGTGGTGGGCCGTCTGCCTCCTCGTCCTGATGGTGGTGGTGGTGTTCCTGGGAGTGTTCTTCCGCTACGTCCTGAACGCCTCGCTCGTCTGGTACGACGAGTTCGCGTCCTACCTGCTCGTGTGGCTGACCTTTTACGGAGCCGTCGTGGCTTCCTACTGGCGGCGCCACATCGGATTCGAGATGGTCGTGGACCGGCTTCTGCCTCGAACCCGGCGGGTCGTCGATTTCATCGGCGAATCCTGCGTGCTGGGATTCCAGGTGGTGCTCTTCTATTACGGCTGGCTCCTCACCCGCAGGATGGGGGATGAAACGGCCGTCTCTCTCCCCTGGGTGAAGATGGGCTGGGTGTACAGCGTGCTGCCCATTACGGGTGGATTGATGCTGGTGATCAGTCTCATGCGGCTCGTCGAAATCGTGTCCGGCCGGCAGCACGCCAGGGAGGAGCGAGGGGCGTGGAGTGGCTCATCCTCGGAATAATCGTCCTCCTCACCGTCATCAACGTCCCCATCGGATTCGCCCTCTCGATCACCACGATCATCCTCCTGCTCTGGAAGGGGACGGCCCCCCTTTCGATCGTGCCGCTCAACCTCTTTTCGGGGGCCTCGAGCTTCCCCCTGCTGGCCATCCCGCTCTTCATCCTGGCGGGGGGGCTCATGGAAACGTCGGGGATCTCCCTCCGCCTGGTGAACATGGCCAAAAGCCTGGTCGGATTCATTCGCGGGGGGCTCGCCATGGTCACGGTCGTCGCCACCATGATCCAGAGCGAGATCTCGGGCTCGTCGGTCGCCGACGCCGCCGCCATCGGCAAAGTGGTGATCCCGGCCATGGAAAAGCGCGGCTACCCGCGGGCCTTGAGCGCGGCCATCGTCTCCAACGCGGCCTCTGCGGCCATCCTCATCCCGCCTTCGATCCCGATGATCATCTACGCCTGGATGGCCGAGACCTCTGTGGCCAAACTCTTCTTCGCCGGGTTTCTGCCCGGCTCTCTCGCGTGCGCCGCCATGATGGGGCTCAGCTATTACTACGCCCGAAAGCTCAACCTCCCCGTGGAGCAGAAGTTCTCCCTCCGCAAGGTCGGGCAATCAACCCTGGATGCTTTCTGGGCCCTGTTCATCCCGATCGTGATCTGGGGCGGCATCTTCCTCGGCATCGCCACGGCCACGGAGGTCGCCGCGCTCGCCGTCCTGGCGGCGTTCGTCATCGGCATCCTGATCTATCGAGAGCTGTCGGGGCGGGAAACCATCCGCGTCCTCAAAGAATCCTCCGGACAGACGGCGGTGGTCATGCTGATCGTGGCCTCATCGGCCGTGCTGGGCTGGTACCTCACGAGCGAACAAATTCCTCAGAAATTCGCCCGCATGATCCTGGAAACCACCTCCAACAAGTACCTGGTCCTCTTCTTCCTGAACATTTTCTTCTTCGTCGCCGGCATGTTCCTCCACTCCGCCGCCGCCATCATCCTGATCGTCCCGATCGTGATGCCCCTCATCCGCCAGATCGGGGTGGACCCGATCCACTTCGGCATCATCGTCACGATCAACCTGGGCGTCGGCCAGCAGACCCCGCCGGTGGCCACGGTGCTTTTCACGACGGCCGCCATCGCGCGGCTACCCTTCTGGGAGGTCTTCAAGGCCGGGTGGCCGTTTACCCTCGTGTTGGCCCTGGTGACGCTGCTCGTGACATACGTGCCGTGGATCAGCCTCGGCCCGGTCAACATGATCAAGTGGTAGGCGACCCGTTTCTTACAGAAAGGAGAGATGGATGAACCTCTTGCATGCGCTGACCGTGACCGACGCCGCCGCCGAGATCCGAAGCGGGCGCCTCTCTCCCACCGCGATCGTCGAAGCGCTCCTGGCCCGGATCGAGGCGCTTGATCCGGAGGTGAAAGCGTGGGTCTCCCTTGACAAGAAGGGTGCCCTTGAGACCGCGCGGCAGAGGACGGCGGAGGCTCAGGATCACCAGTGGAGAGGCCATCTCCATGGCGTCCCGGTGGGGCTCAAGGACATCTATCACGTGGCCGGGATGACCACCACGGCCGGGGCCGGAGCGTTCGCGCACGAACGACCGACCGAGGACGCCGAGAGCGTGGCCCGCCTCCGGACGGCGGGGGCCATCGTCCTGGGGAAGACGAAAACCACCGAGTTCGCCTACCTGGACCCTGCCGACACGCGAAATCCCTGGAACCCGGCGCACACTCCTGGCGGCTCATCGAGCGGGTCGGCGGCCGCCGTCGCGGCGCGCATGGTGCCGCTGACCCTCGGCTCCCAGACGGTAGGCTCTACCCTCAGGCCGGCCGGGTATTGCGGCGTGATCGGCTTCAAACCGACCCACGGCAGGATCAGTTGCCGCGGCGTCGTGCCGCTCGCCTGGAGCCTGGACCATGTGGGGATCTTCTGCCGGAGCGTGGCCGACGCGGCCCTGGTCCTTCAGGTGCTCGCCGGCCCCGACCCGGGCGACCCGCTCTCATCCAAAGAACCGGTGGCAGACTACGCCCTCTTGAAGCCTCAGCGAGCGCCCCGCCTCGGGATGCCCCGTCAGTTTTTTCTCGAACGGGCCAGCGCCGAGGTGACCGCCCACCTGGAAAGCATCGGCGAGACCCTAGCTCGAGCCGGGGCCAGTGTGGAGGAGATCAAACTGCCCCCGAGCTTCCAGGGGATCCACCAGGCCGGCACCCGGGTCATGCAGGTGGAGGCGGCCGCCTTCCACTCCGAGCGCTTCGCCACCCATGCTGCCGACTACCGGCCAAAGATTCGCGCTCTCATCGAGGCGGGTCTGAAGCTCAGCGGGGTGGAGTATGCGGTCGCACAGCAGCAGCGGTGGCGGTTCCGCGCGGAGATGGCACCGCTGTTCGACCACGTGGACGCGCTCCTCATGCCGGTCGCAGGAACGCCCGCCCCCAAGGGGCTGGAGTCCACCGGCGACCCGACGTTCTGCGCTCCCTGGAGCTTCGCCGGGTTGCCGGCGATTTCACTGCCTTCCGGCCTGGCTCGGGACGGGCTCCCGCTGGCCATTCAGCTGGTGTCGGGCGCGTTTGACGAAGCACGGCTCCTGGCCGTCGCGCGGTGGTGCGAGCCCGCTATTGGCTTTTCCGCCGCTCCGGCGCTCTAACGGCCCGCGGGTCCTGCCGCCGCGAACAGCCCCACGGTGCTCACTCCCGCGAGCTTCTTGGCTCTGCACAAGTGTCGCGCAAATTCCTGAACACGGCGGTTCCCAGGCGGTCGCTCCGCGCCGTGGGACGCCCCGTTCGCCGCGCCACCCGCGGGCCTTCAGCATTTCCCCGCGCGGCGCCGCTAGCCGGCGTTAGCCGCCAACGCCGAGGTACGTCGTGGTCACCTGCTGGCTAGCGCGGAGCAGGGCGGGCGTTCCCTCAAAGACGATCGTCCCGTGGTCGATGACATAGACCCGATCGGCCAGCTGGAGGGCCATCTCGGCGTTCTGCTCGACCAGGAGCATGCTGACGCGTTCCCGCTTCAACTCCCGGATCGTCCCGATCACGGCCTCCACCACCAGCGGGGCGAGCCCCTGGGAGGGTTCGTCGAGGAGGAGCAGGTCAGGTCCGGTGAGCAGGGCCCGGGCGATCGCCAGCATCTGCTGCTCCCCCCCGGAAAGCAACCGGCCTTTGCGGTCCAGCACTTCGCCCAGCTGAGGAAAACGCTGGAGCACGTTCTCCACCTGCCAGCGGGAGCGGGGCCGGCGCGCAATCGCCAGGTTCTCGCGGGCCGTCAGGTACGAGAAGATTCCCCGCGTTTCAGGCACCAGCGCGACCCCCATCTGCGAGATCCGGTGCGGGGCGAGATCGGCGATGGTGCGCCCCTTGTAGAGGATTTCCCCCGTGCGGGGCGGCGTCAGCCCCGTGATGGAGCGGAGCGTCGTGGTCTTTCCGGCGCCATTCCGGCCCAGGAGCGCCACCACCTCTCCCTCGGCCACGGTGAGCGAGAGGCCATGGAGGATGTGGCCCAGCCCGTAGTAGGTGTTGATCTCGCGGACGTCGAGGATCATTCCACCACCACGCCGCCCAGGTAGGCGCGCCGCACGTCGGCGTTCCGCTGAATCTCCGCCGGAGTCCCCTCGGCGATGAGGCTCCCGAAGTGCATCACGGACACGCGATCCGAGACGCCCATGATGATATCCATCTTGTGCTCGATGAGCACGATCGTGTAGCGCCCCTTGAGCCCGCGCACCAGAGCCACCATGCGCTGGGTCTCGTCGGGTGAAAGTCCGGCGGCGGGCTCGTCGAGCAGCAGCAGCCGGGGCGCGGCGGCGAGCGCGATGGCGAGCTCGAGCTGTCGTTGCTCTCCGTGAGAGATCTCGCGAGCTGGCAGGTTCACCCTGTCCTGGAGTCCGACGTCACGCAGCGCGACCAGCGCACGCTCGGTGACTTCCGGGTAGCGATCCGTCTGCCGCCACGCAAACCCCCGCCACGAACGGCCGCGGGCGAACGCGGCGACCCACACATTGTCGAGGAGGGAGAGCGCGGGGAAGACGTTCGTGCGCTGGAAGGAGCGCGCAATGCCCAGGTGGGCGACCCGGTGGGATGGCGTGCCCGTGATGTCACGCCCATCGAAGACAATCCGGCCCGACGTCGGGGTCAGCTGTCCGGTAAAGAGATTGAACAGCGTCGTCTTGCCGGCTCCGTTAGGGCCGATGATCGAATGGAGCGACCCGGCCTCAACCTCCAGGGACACCCCGTTGACCGCCGTCAGGGCGCCGAAGGCCTTGGTGAGGTTCTCGGTTCTGAGGAGCGTCATGTTAGTGCGCGATCCCCGCCAGAGTGCGGCGCCTCTCCCGCCAGGACCAGAAACGCGCCCAGGCCTCCACGCAGCCGCCACGGAAAAAGATGACGACGATCACGAAGGCCACGCCGAGGAGGAGCGGCCAGCGCGCCCACACGACGCTCACGGACTCGGAGAGCCAGATGAAGACGAAGGAACCGATGATGGGTCCGTAGAGCGAGCCGCTTCCACCGATGAGGGTGGCGAAGACCACATTGCCCGAGAAGACGAACCCGATCGCCTCCAGGGGGACGATGCCGAAGAGCATGGCGTAGAGGACGCCGGCCAAGCCGTAGAAAGCGCCGC
>Ga0184639_10000204_pt1 | contig 21386 bp, 15 predicted proteins | sample PLM31_170_b2_FD_133155 | JGI IMG/M metagenome (GOLD analysis project Ga0184639, IMG submission 133155) | Groundwater sediment microbial communities from an aquifer in East River, Colorado, USA - PLM3-1_170_b2 | ecosystem: Environmental > Terrestrial > Soil > Riparian zone | place: USA: East...
GCCAGAAAGACGAGATCCAGCATTTGCTCGGCGAACCTCCAGCAGGGATCGACGCAGCCGAAGTCTCTCTCTATCATGCCCGAGGCCTGACGGCCGTCGGCAACCGACAAGAGGCGACGGAGGTCCTGCAAGACGCCATTCTCGAAAACCCGGCGGCGTCGAAGCTGTGGATCGCGCTCGCTGATTCTCAGAGTGACCCGGAGGCGTCGGGTGAGACGCTTCGACGGGCTGCCCAGATGTCGCCGGGAGATCCCGGCATCCAATCCGCCCTGGCTCGGTGGTTCCGGCTGCAGGCCCGTGCAAGCGAAGCCTACGACGCGGCCGCGAAGGGCCTGGAGATTGATCCGAACAATGCCGAGGCAAACTTCGAGGCCGGGTTCGCTCTCCGAAACCTGGGCCGCCCCGAAGAGGCCCGCGACCACTTGCGGAGCGCCTATCGCAGGCAGCCGTCTCGTTACGACGTCCGTCTTTTGCTGGCGGAGGTCTTCGAAGCCAACGGCGACTTGGAATCCGCGCGAGGGCTGTTCAGCCACGTGCCAGAGAGCGCTCCTGCTGCGGCGTGGTTCACATCCGGGCGGCTTGCTTTGCAGGGCGCCGGCGCGGCCAATCCAGCTGAAGCCAAGGTCGCTGCCTCCCGGCTCCTTCGATCCCGCGCCCTCGGCTTCACCGACCCGACTCTGAACTTCTGGCTTGGGAAAGCTTTTGAGCGCTCGAGCGATCCGGTCAGGGCCGCCCGAGCCTACGGCGATTTTCTTGAAGTCGGCCCGGCCGATTCGGAAAAAGGCCGGGACGCCGCGATCCGCAAGGCTCATTGTCTCTTGGAGTCCGGCGATGCGATCGAGGCCGTTCGAGACTTCGAGTCCCTGCGCAAGACGCGGGAAGACGACCCCGATATCCTGCGGCCGCTCGCCCGTGCTTATCTCAACGCCTCGCTGACGGATGAAGCGCAGCACACCGCCGAATCCCTTCTTCGGTCGAATCCTGAAGACCAGGAAGCCCTCGGCATTCTGGGTTCCGTGGCGCGTACGACCGGCGAATGGAAGCCGGTTTCGAAGGCACTCCGTGCGGCTGCCGAACGCAAGGCGACCGACCCTGCACTCTGGATCGAGGCCGGGGAAGCCAGCCTGCGTGCCGGGTCGTCGGAAGAGGCGCGCCAGGCGATCGCCCAATCGCTGGCCTCCTTCCCCGACGTTGATACTCGGCGGCGCGCAGCCCTATCGCTGGTCGATCTCGGTGAGGCAGCCCAGGCGGCGAAGCTGCTCAGGGAGGTCGCCCTCGCCCTCGCGGAAGATCCTTCCGTGTGGATTGAGCTGGCAGATGTTTCGGCCAGGGCCGGCGATAAAGAGGCGGAAGTCGAGGCGCTCGGCCACGTGGCGGCGTTGACCCCTCGTGACGCGGAGGTCCATGCTCGGAGCGCGGTCGCACTCTGGTCGCTCGGGCGCCACGCCGAGTCGGTCGGCGCCTGGCGACGGGCGCATGACCAATCGCAAGAAAGCCCCAAGATCCATGCCGGCCTCGCGCGCGCACTGGCCGCTCATGGTGAAGTTCAAGCTGGTCTCAACGAGTTCGCTGAGGCCCTGCGGCGGCATCCGTCCGATGCCCAATTGCTGACAGAAGCCGGACTGGCGACGCTCCGTTACGGATCCGCGACGGAGGCCGTCGAGCTCCTTCAGTCTGCCGCCGGCCGCGACCCGCTCGGCGTGCGGGCCCTCGTCGGTCTTGGAGAAGCGTGGCTGAGGCTGCGCCAGCCGGACCGGGCCGCGTACGCCCTCCGTTCCGCCTGCGAGTCGCCCTCGGCCGGGACGAGTGCATGGGCGCTCCTGGCCGAAGCCGCACTCTCGTTAGGAGACCTTCACGCCGCCCAAGAAGCCATTTCGCAAGCCAGGCGGTCTGAGGCGGCCGAAACGATCGACAGGATCAACCTCGCCAGGGCGGAGATGCGCATTGGCAACTGGAAGGACGCCTTCACCGCACTGACTCCGGTCTTGGTGGCGGGGGACCCCGTGGGGGAAGCCGCATTGGCCGATGCCGTTCTCCGGACTTCCGAAGCGCGTTGGTTGTATGGCGATGCAAGCGGGGCGGCTCGACACTCGCCATCGATGGCCGTGCCGGGCGACAGCCTCTCCGCATGGCTTGATTCCCGTATCCAGGGCCCGGCGGCTTCTACCTCGGCCGTCCGAATTTACGACGCGCGACTCCGCCTGGCCCGGCAGCAAGGCGTCGAAGACGAGGCCCTGGCCGGCCTTCAGTCGGCCTGCCGTGACGGCGATGTCAACGACGAGGTTGTTGAAGCCTTGGCCATCGCGTTCCTGTCGCGACGGCGCCCGTTCGACGCGCTCGAAGTCTTGAAGCAAGTCCAGCCGGACATGCTGGGAGCAAGCTGGCAGGCCGTGCTGGCAGGTCTGGCGCACCTGCAAATTGGGGATGCTGCGGTCGCCGAGCGAGCCTTCGAAGACGCCGCGCTGGACGCGGGGCTGCGACCCTTGGCATTGGCCCTGCTGGGACGGGCCCACTTGGCCCGCGGCGAGAGGTCGGAGGCGATTGCCGCTCTCAATGAGGCTGTGGCCCAGTGGCCCGATGAGCCCGCCTGGCAGTCGAGCCTGGCGAGTCTCTACCTCGAAGCAGGGAGCCTCGACGCCGCCCTCCCCCACTTGCAGACCGCCTCCGAGCTTGAGCCGGAAAACAGCGAGGTCCGATTGGCGTTGGCACGGGCGTTACGGGACGGCGGCCACTTCAGCGAGGCCTTGCACGCCTTCGAACGAGTCCTGCCCCACGCGCCGGCGCAGGCTGAGGTCTGGCATGAGACGGGAGAAGTGGCGATGGCGTGCGGTGATTCCGCGCGCGCCGAGTCTTGCTTCGACCGGGCGGCTTCTCTCGCTCCCGGCGAACCGAAACATCTGATTGGAGCGGCCACCGCCGCAGTCTCGGCCGGGAAGATTCGCGAGGCCCGGGGCCGCGCCGAGGCTGCCCTCCGTCTCGCCGGAAACGATCCCGCCGCGCTGCAATGCCTGGCCGCCGTCGTCGCTCGCCAGGGAGACTCCGATCGGGCGCTGGAGCTGTTGAACCGGGCCATGTCGGCTGCCGAAGATCCGGCTCCGGTGCGAACGGCCCGCTGTCGACTCTTGATCGATATCGGCCGCGCCGCCGTGGCGGCGTCCGAATTGCGCGATCACCTCGCCGCCAACCCGGAAGACGAGGAAGGCTGGCGTACCTTGGCCGAGGCGTTGGAAGAAACGGGAGACCTGGCTGCGGCCAGTCTGGCAGTTGATCACGCCTTGCGCCTGGCCCCCCGCTCCTCCAGGCTGCACGTTCGACAGGCCAGGATTTCCCGAAAATCAGGGCACCTGGATCGCGCCCTGGCCGAACTTCGTCGGGCCGAAGAGCTCGATCCTCTCGACCCCGAGTTGGCGCTCGAGATGGGCCAGGTGTATGAGGCGCGTCGCGAGTTCGAACACGCCCTCCAGGCCTATCAGCGCGCCGCCGAAGTCCGCATCCACTCACCCGAGCCCTACCGGCGGGCAGCGGCGGTGCTCAAGTCGCTGAAGGCCTATGCCGATGCCGGACGCATGCTCGAGCGCGCCGCAGACCTCGATCCCTCCGATACGACGACGCTCCAGCAACTGGCGGCGGTGCGGGCGCTAGAGCTCGTGCACGGTGCAAACTACGCTACGGCGGTGATTCCATGATCGATCGCGACTCCTTGATCAGCCTGCTGCAGGCGGCTCGCGCCGCCGGCCGCCCCGACTATGCCCGTTCGCTGGCGGCCGACTGGCTTGCGCGCTGGCCGAACGACCTGGAAGTCCAGTACTGGATGGCCCGGGTCGAGGTCGAACAGGGAGATGCGGGATCGGCCGCGCGTCGCCTGCGTCAGGTCGTCGCCGCCGACCCGGAATACGTCGAGGCCTACGACTTGATGGCGACCGCCGCCCGCGCCGCCGGCGACCCCTTGCGCGCCAACCTGGCCAGCGCGGGAGGACGGGCCTTGCGCAAGCAGCCCTTGGGCGACGAAAGTGCGCCCTCCTGGTTGATTCACCTGAAGACGGCCCAGGATCAATTGCAGACTGGTCAGCCGGAGTCGGCTGCCAAGTCCGCACAAGAGGCGCTCCTGTCCGATCCGGACGTGCCCCTCCCGGCACTCGTCCTGGTGCGCGCGCTGCAGGCTTCGGGAGATTCGAGTGCCGCCGTGGCCACGGCCCGCGCCGCCCACGACCGGTGGCCCGAGTGCGTCGCATTCACGTTGACTCTCGCCGAGGATCTGTTGCGCCGGGGCGAAAGCAGCCGCGCCGTCGAATACCTCCACCACGCCGCCTCCAGCGACACCACGGGGCGGGTGGCGCTGCGCTTGCTCGGACCGGATCATCCCTACCGAGCGCTCTGGAGTGAGAAGTTCGCGGCCGAGGTCAGCCGGCCCGTTCCGGCAGAGGTTGCGGCGATCCTGGGCGATAACCGGTTGGGTGGTGGAGGGTCGGCTCCGTCCCGCGCCGCCCCTGGCGGCGCCGCGCCGGCGGCATCGATGAGCTCCTCTGACGTCGCGCACGTGGAACCGACCTCTGCGGCCGCTGCGGCAGCCTTCGCCGCCTTTGACGGCCCGGCGCCCCAGCCAGAACCCTGGGAGGCATTCCGCGGCCCGAACCCCGGCGACGAGGACGGCGGCGAATCCCCCGGGCTCGATCGGATTCGCTCCGACTTCGATCGCATGGCGGTTCGCCTCCGGAGTCCCGGCGCCACCGCCGATGTCGATCATCGGCAGCCGGCCTACGTCGTCTTGAGCAGCCGAACGCAACTGGCCCAAGTCTTCGGAGAAGACCGCTACCTGCGAGTCGACGAAGCCATACAGGACCTGGTCGACGCCATTCGAAACCGGCCGGGCTGGACGGCGTACAGCTTCTACCCGGATGATCCGGCGAGCCTGAAACCGTTCCGCCTGACTCCCGTCGACCCAGGCAACGCGTGGCAAGTCAAGCTTCGGCTGACCGACCTGGACCGCGCCCTGGCACGTCGCGGCGAGATGATCGGCGCCGTCTTGATCGTCGGAGGTGACCGGATCATCCCCTTCCACAAGCTGCCCAATCCCACCGACGACGACGACGAGGCCGTCGCCTCCGACAGTCCGTACGGCACGGCCGACGAGAACTACCTGGCTCCGGAGTGGCCCGTCGGCCGACTCCCTTCGGAAGATGACCCCGATCTGATTGTGAAGATCCTGCGCGAGGCGGCCGTTTCCCACGCATGGGCAAACCGGCCCGCCGGCCCGCTGCAGCAATTCCGCAGCTGGCTGCGCCGTCGCTTCAGTCGCATGTTCGGCACGCGGCCGCGCTCGCTGGGCTATTCAGCCAGCATCTGGCGCAAGGCGTCGATGGCCGTTTTCCGGGCTATCGGTGATCCGCAGTCGATGGTGACCTCGCCGCCGGCCCGAGTCGGCGCGTTGCCGGCCCAAGCGATCCGACCGACGACGCTCTCCTACTACAACCTGCACGGCATCGAGGACTCTCCCGAATGGTTCGGCCATCGCGATCCGTTGCGCGACGCCGAGGCGGAGGTGGAATTCCCGATCGCGCTGCGCCCGCAGGACATCGTCAACGGCGGACGCGCCCCCAAGGTTGTCTTCAGTGAGGCCTGCTACGGGGCCCACGTCCAGAACCGCACGGCCGAGAATGCGATCGCGCTGAAGTTCCTGGCCTCCGGCTCGCACGGCGTCGTCGGCTCGACGGGGATCTCCTACGGGTCGATTACGCCGCCGCTGATCGGCGCCGATTTGCTGGGCCGGTATTTCTGGGATTCGCTCAACCAGGGCCTTCCGATCGGCGAGGCGCTGCGGCGGGCGAAGCTCAGCCTGGTCGCCGAGATGCATCGCCGCCAGGGCTTCCTCGACGGTGAGGACCAGAAGACTCTGATCTCCTTTGTTCTTTACGGGGATCCTCTGTATGTCGCGCAGCCGCTGCCCAGAGGCGTCGTACCGAAGTCGCCCGCGCGACCAGGCCGGCGGCCGAAGGACATGAAGGTCGCCTGCGCGCTCGGTTCCGAGAACATGCCGCTGGACAGCCTGCAACCCGAGACGTACGACCGAGTCAAGACGATTGTCGCTCAGTACCTTCCCGGCCTGGCCGAGGCTTCGGCGCAGATCCATGCCCAGCATTGCGGATGCGATGGGCGCGATCATTCATGCCCTTGCTCGCAGTTGGGCCTCAGGTCGGCGCCCGTCGATGCCCGGCAGACGATGGTCGTGACCCTCTCTAAGCAGATCCTCGACGGCGAGCGGCGTCACCTCCACATCGCCAGGCTGACGCTCGACACGACGGGCAAGGTGTTGAAGCTGGCTGTATCACGCTAGCTTCTATCCAGCCCCCAGGCAGACTCTCTGTGTTCACCCCCCATGGTTCCCCTCGCGAAGCATCCCCGAAGCGAAGCGGAGGGGGCTCAAGGGGGGACTCTGGGGGGACATGTCCCTCGGCTTCGCCTCGGGATGCTTCGCAAAGCCGTCCCCCCAAACCCCCCTCGCAATGTCCGGGTTCCGAGGTCGAGGCTGGCGCGTGCCTTGCGTACACGGGCGTCTTTCGGTCGACATCCTTGAGGCGACCATGACCCTCCTCTCGAAGACACGCTTCCATCCGCGGAAAGCACCACACCCGATGCCGAATCAAGGACTCCTTCTTCGCAATGACTCGCCCCAGCCTCTGGGTCGAAGAACGCGATAGTAGGGGGGTGTGGGGGGGAAACTCATTCCCCCCCACTGCCCCCCCTCTGGAGGGGGGGCAGTGGGGGGTGGTTAGAGAGAGGGGGACCACAGGGGGTGAAAATGTGAACCCGGCACGCCTCTTGCAACATACGTGCTCACTGGCGTCCCATGGTGGCCCAACCTTCCCGCCTCGGCTTCCACTATTACCCCGACGACCGTCACTACGGGATGTCCGACCTTGCGGTGTGGACTCCGGTCCTGCATTCGTTTGGGGCCGCCTGGCTCGTCCTCCGGGCTTCCGCCGCGCGATCGGTTCCCGAAGACTTCTTGCGCGGTCTGCTGAACGAAGGCATTGAGCCGATCGTGCATCTGCCCGCCCAGATCGGACGACTGTCGATTTCGGACGTAGAGCCGCTCCTGGCCGCGTATCGCGCATGGGGTATCCGGCACGTCGTCCTCTATGACCGCCCCAACCTTCGCTCAAGCTGGGATCCTTCCGAATGGAGCCGAGTCGGGATTGTCGAGCGGTTCCTGGACCGACTGATCCCGCTCTGGACTCGGCAGGCCGATCTCGGGCTGGTCCCGGTCATCCCGCCGCTCGAGCCAGGAGGCGACTACTGGGATACCGCATTCTTGGAGGGGACGCTGCGCGGGTTGGCACGGCGTGGCCAAGAAGCCTTGCTGGACCACCTAGCCGTCGGCGCCTATGCATTTACAAACGGAAGGCCCCTCGACTGGGGGATGGGCGGTCCGGCCGCATGGCCGGAGAGCCGGCCCTATCACACGCCGGACGGCTCGCAGGACCAGCGAGGGCTTCGACTGCCCGAGTGGTATGCCGCGGTCAGTGAAGCCTCGACCGGCCGCGCCCTGCCGACGCTCGTCTTGGCAGGCGGCGCCGTCCCTCCGCGAACCGCAGAAGATCCGGGCGGGTCGTTCGAACAGAATGCGGGAGTCGCGCGTTGGATCCTGGGCGACGAGGCCCCGCCCACGCTTCGGGCCTTCGCTTTCTTCTTGCTGACAGCGAGTCCGTCATCGGGCGAGGCGCATGCGGCATGGTACGCCGCCCCGGATCGGCCGAATGGCGATCTGGACTTGGTGAGGCGGGCAGCCATGGCCGCCGTCAGCCACCGTCGTGCCAAGTCGATCCCCCATTACATCCTGCTGCCGTCGGGCGCGACCGCACCCGAACTATGGGCCTTGGCCGGCCGGCTGGCCCTTCGCAACGCAGGCACGGTCGGGTTTTCCGCGGCCGAGGCGAAGCTGGCAGCCCGCGTCACCGTCTTGGCCTCGCCCGATCGCATCGACGAACGCGTTACGGCAGACCTGGAACGGAGTGGAAGCCGGGTCGAACGCCTCGATCCGGCCGAGGTGTCTACAGCGATGGACGAGTTAGGGACGGAATGAGGAGAGCCCCATGACGGACAGTATGATCCTTCATCAAATCGCCACGTCCACTCCGCCTCCCGCCGGGAGGGCAGTGGTGAAGATCCTCGGTTTGGGCGGCGGAGGGCAGAACGCGATCAACCGTATGATCGAGCTCGGCCTGGATGGGGTCGACTTCATCGCCGCCAACACCGACGGACAGGCGCTGGCCTCCTCCCTCGCCCCCACTCAAATCCAACTCGGACCGCGCGTAACCCGCGGGCTCGGCGCCGGCGGCGACCCGAAGATCGGCGCGGCGGCAGCGATGGAAAGCAGCCGAGAGCTGGCACGCGCAATGGCCGGGGCCGATATGGTCTTCATCACCGCCGGCATGGGTGGTGGAACAGGCACGGGAGCCGCGCCCGTGGCGGCCGAGATCGCCCGCGAGACCGGAGCGGTCGTGATCGCCATTGTCACCATGCCCTTCGGCTTCGAGATGACCCGACGGATGCGAAACGCCAGCGAAGGGATTCGCCTGTTGCAGCCGCACACCCACACGCTGATTACGGTTCCCAACGACCGGCTTCTCCAGATCGTCCCGCGCGAGCTCAGCCTGGAGGTCGCTTTCCGCCTGGCCGATGACGTGTTGCGGCAAGGCGTCCAGGGGATTTCCGAGCTGATCACCCGCGCCGGCCTGATCAACGTCGACTTCGCGCACGTGCGTGAGCTGATGCAACGAGGCGGCGGGGCCTTGATGTCGATCGGGATCGGGGAGGGTCATCGGATGGCGCAAGACGCCGTCCGGCAAGCATTGCGCCATCCTCTGCTCGAGGTCGACAGCCTGGAGCAAGCCAGCGGCGTCCTCGTTCATTTCACCGGGGGCGACGATCTCACCCTGTACGAGGTGGGCGAGGCTGTGGAAGACTTGCGCCGGTCTTTCTCGCCGGACGTAGACTTGATTTTCGGCGCAACCACCGAGCCCGGGATGAATGGGAGGGCCCAGGTGATCCTGATCGTCACTGGCATCGGAGCCAGGGCGGTTGAAGCCGCTCCGGCCGCGGAGGTAGGCAACCTCGCCGTTGTTCACACCGCGCCGCAAGCCGAGCAGAACCTCGATCTCCCCGCCTTCCTGCGGCGCCGGAGCTTCCTGGGGACTCAGGGAGGTTGAGATGGAGAACGGGCCGATCTCAAAGGTCACGCGGCAGGTCCTGCGGACATTCCCTGAAATGGAGGGGGTCGAACCGACGGTCCGGCCCCAGCCCGCTGCCGATGTGCCGCAATATATCCTCACCTACAAGGGCAAGGCCTCTCTACCCGGCGGAAAGATTCTGACGCGCATCGTGCGTGTTGTCGCCGACGAGCGCGGCCAGGTCCTGCGGATCAGCACATCGAGGTAGACCGATGAAGAGCTCCTGGTTCACTCTACGGCGCTCCGTCGAAGGCGTCTTTTGGCGGGGCACCGCTGCTGCAGCCGGGTTTGCCGCCCACCACCGGCGACAGATGCGCTTGATTCCGCTGGCGGCTATTGGAGCAGGGGCTTTCCTCATTGGCCGGCTCGCCGGAGAGCTCCTTCGCAACGCATCCTAGATGAAACCCCTCCTCGACCAGCGGAGGGACCAAAAGCAGCAGCCTTGGTGCTCAAGGCGCCCTTCGATGCCATCCCGAGCGACAGCGAGGGACTTCGCGGTCCCTGCGGTCTCTGCAGACCGCCAAGGGCGGGACCGCTCCGCTCAGGGAGGGACTGGGGATGGGTCACCTCCTCGCTGAGCGGAGCGGCGAGCACAGCGAGCCCCGCAGTCGAAGCGTGAGCGGAGTCGCAGTCCTCCGCTGCGCTCAGGAAAGCATCAAAGCGCCCTTCGATATCAATCCCGAGCGATAGCGAGGGACTTCGCGGTCCCTGCAGCCTCTACGCCCTTCGCCCTCTACGCCCTTCGGCGCACCGGAAGCGGTGCAGGGCGCCAAGGGCGGCGCACACCCATGGTGCACCCGAAGGGGTGCCCGAAGGGGTGAGGGCGGGACCGCTCCGCTCGCGGAGGAATTGCAGAGGTGCGATCATCTTGACCATTTGTCGTCAATCGGCCAGTCACGACTGACGACTGACCACTGACCACTGGCCACTGACCACTCCGGAAGGTACAATCCGGCCGCCGACGCGTTCCGTCTCGTCGGCGCGCCATGCGATCGATCTCTTTCCGCGCCGTCCTCATCGTTGCCGCGATCGGATTCTTCGCCTTGGGCCTCGTCAGCACCCTGATGCGTCCCGCGGGCAGCCCGCCGCCCACCTTACCGACACCCCAGTCAGAACAGCCTCCGACGCCGGCCGTTGGCGCACCCCAGATCACGGTCCTCATCCTCGGACTCGACTCCCTCCAAACCGAGGATCCGGACCTCGTGGCGGTTTGGCTAGCTTCGTTTCGCCCACCCGGAAAGGAAGTGTTCCTTTTCGGCTTTCCTCTCGACCACCCTCTTCGACGCGGTGGAACGTTGAGCGAGAACTTCTCCTGGTCGGGCGAGCCCAGTTCTGAGTTCCTCGCCTCGCTCAACTCCGTGGCGCCGCTGTCATTGGATGCCGTCGTCGCCCTCGACTCGGAGGGGTTCGCCACGCTGATCGATTTCCTGGGAGGGGTCCCGACCGGTGAGGCGACCGTCGGCGGGGCGGCGGCGCTGAACGTCCTCGACCTGCTGCGCGGCGATCCCGCGGCGTCGCTCCTGGCTCAAGCGCGATTGCTGGAGGCACTCGCCACTCAGGTGAAGGTCGTTCAGCCGGGAACGGACCTACAACCGCTCATGGCGTTGGTGCCAGATCACGCCTATCTGAGCGTGTCCGTCGATGCCGGGCTGACTCTGATCGCGCCCTACTTACCTCTCGAGCCCGGCCGCATCCACCTCTCGCTTCCCGCCGCGCAAGCCGGTGAACCAGCAGGATGACCCTGCGGCATTCCTGTCCGGGCGCATTCCTTCCTCACGAAGCGCGCACTAACCCTTGCTTTCCGGATGGAGTCAGGCTATTAATAGTTCTCAGCGGGTGGTCGCAGCATGGGATCGCCCCGGCCCCGTCTACGGGCGACTCCCTGGAGGCCAAAGCATCCTGGGAGGAAGCCACACACAGCCTGGAGGAGAGAAATGAAGAGGAATTCGCTCTACATCGTCTTGGCGGTGAGCGTCGCCGCGCTCGCCGCTTGTACCGGCCAGACGGCGGCCACGGAAGCACCGGGCGGCGGTGGAACTGCGGGCCTTCCGGACCTTGGCGGACGAGAGGTGACGGTCGCGGTCGAGAACGCCTACCTGCCCTTCAACTATCTCGACCCCGCGACGGGAGCGCCGAGCGGCTGGGACTATGAAGTCTGGAACGAGATGTGCCGGCTGCTCAACTGCAAGCCGGTCTTCACCGAGGCAGCCTGGGAGGGCATGATCCAGGCCGTGGCCGACGGGCAGTTCGACGCCGCGGCAGACGGAATCACGATCACCGATGAGCGGGCGGAGATCGTCGACTTCTCGGACGGCTACATCAACCTCGATCAGCGGCTCCTGGTGCGTAAGGATGAAACCCGGATCAACAGTATCGAGGACATCGTCGCCGACGAGACTCTGAAGCTCGGCACGCAGACGGGCACGACCAACTACGAGACGGCGGCGAAATTCTTGCCCGAGGAACGCATCTCCGCCTTCGAGCAGTTCCCGTTCGCGGTGCAGGCGGTGATCGCGGGTGACACCGATGCGGTGATCATCGACGAGGTCGCCGGACTGGGCTATCTGGGCGAGAACGCCGACGTTCTCAAGCTAGTCGGGCCGTCGCTCTCGAGCGATCAGCTCGGCTTCGTCTTTCCCAAGGGCAGCGATCTGGTGGCGGCCGTCAACGCGGCCCTGCAGGCGATGATCGACAGCGGCTTCATGGCCGACGTTAACCTGAGGTTCTTCGGGCCGTCGTTTACGATCACCTACGACGACCTCGGCTAAGGCAGATTGTCTGGTACCTCACGGCTCGCGCTTTCGGCGAGCCCGTTGGCAGGCCGGTGCTCGGCGGGGGGACCCCTGAGGGCACCGGCCCGCCTTACGCTCGCGATTGACTAATGGCAGAACACACATCCACCTCTTTCGTTGAGGCTGCGCCGAAGCCTAGGATCGGGCAGGAGCCGGTAGGCCGGCGTCTGGTCGATCTGCCGTGGTGGTTCATCGGAATCGTCGTCGTCGTCCTGTGGGCCTGGGTGGGCATCCTCGCCACACCGAACTTCAACGAGGCTTTCCAGTGGATCAAGGTCGGCATCGCCACGACCCTGGTGACCTCGATCATCGCCTATGTGCTGGCGATCGTCCTCGGGCTGCTCACCGGCCTGGGGCGCATGTCCCACAACGTCGTGATCCGCAATGTGGCCAGGATGTACGTTGAGTTGATCCGCGGCATCCCGATGCTGGTGTTGATTTTTTTCATCGCGTTTGTCCTGTTCAGCGGTCGGGAGAACGTACCGATGCTTGCTCGCGCCATCATCGCTCTCGCGGTGACCTACGGCGCGTTTTTGGCGGAGGTGTTTCGAGCCGGCATCCAGTCCATCGGGCGGGGACAGATGGAGGCCGCCCGTTCGCTCGGCATGAGATACGGCCAGGCGATGCGCCACATCATCCTGCCACAGGCTATCCGCAACGTGCTCCCTGCCCTCGGCAACGACTTCGTCTCGATGGTCAAGGACTCGTCGCTGGTCTCCGTGCTGGCCGTCCGCGACATGACCCAGATCGCCCGCTTGTACGCCGGCAGCACGTTCCGGTTCCCGGAGGCCTACGTGACGCTAGCCGTTCTCTATCTGACGATAACCGTGGCCCTATCGATGGCGGTCGCGGCCTACGAGAGGCGTCTGCGCCGACATGAATGACGAGGCCATCATCGTTGTCAAGGATCTCTTCAAGCGCTTCGGCAAGGTCGAGGCTCTCAACGGCGTCAGTCTGGAGGTGGACCGCGGCCAGGTGGTGGTCATTATCGGACCTAGCGGCTCCGGCAAGTCGACCCTGTTGCGCTGCATCAACTACCTCGAGGCGCCCACCAGCGGCGAAGTGTGGGTCGAGGGCAAGCGGCTGACGACCGACCAGCGCCAGTTAAATGCTGTCCGCGCAGAGATTGGGCTGGTTTTCCAGCTCTTCAATCTCTTCCCGCATCTGACCGCACTCGAGAACGTGACCCTGGCCCAGCGGGTCGTGCGCCGGCGCTCACGGGAAGAGGCCGAACGCGTCGCGCGCCAGCAGCTCGAGCACGTCGGGATCCCGGAGAAGGCCGACTCCTATCCGGGGCAGCTTTCCGGAGGCCAGCAGCAGCGTGTCGCTATCGCGCGCGCGCTGGCCATGAATCCCAAGATCATGCTCTTCGATGAGCCGACCAGCGCGCTCGACCCCGAGATGATCAAGGAAGTGCTGGACGTCATGCTGGCCCTGGCGGCGGAAGGCATGACGATGCTCGTGGTGTCGCACGAGATGGGCTTCGTGCGGGCGGCTGCAGACGAAATGATCTTCCTGGACGAAGGGAGGATCGTCGAGCAAACCACCCCGCAAGAGCTTTTCACCAACCCGAAGGAAGAACGGACAAAGCTCTTTCTTTCGCAGATCTTGCAGCACTAAGTCCCGGCGCCCGATCACGGCGCGCCCGGAGAGCTTTTCGGCCGCTTCCGTCAATGCCCTGGCGCCTCCAAGAGATCGTCATCAGGATTTGGCCCCGCTTCGCGCCCTTGGCGCCCTGCACCGCTTCCGGTGCGCCGAAGGGCGTAGAGGGCGGAGCACCCCCGAGGGGCCGGCGAGCCCCTCGCTCACCGCTCCGGTCTCGACAGGCCGCCACGCCCTTCGGCGCACCCGAAGGGGTGAGGGCGGGCTCGCCTCCACGGGGTTATGGTTGCGCGCTCGAAGCTCCTCTACGCCGTGCTCGGTGCGCGGGCCTGGTGGGCTCAGAGGGTCCGGCATCCGTGGGATCTTAGCCGCCGGACTTTTCACCGCGCGCGGGCAGTAGACTCCGGACGCCGCCTATGCCGCGAGCGGACAAGATACGCGGTTCTGTAGAAACAAAGAAGGCCGTCCGTCGACTCCCCCTCGCTGCCCTCGGGGCTCCGGCTCGGGACGGCCTCCGCTGTGCGCTGGGGGGGACTTGAACCCCCACGCCTCGCGGCACATGGCCCTCAACCATGCCTGTCTGCCAATTCCAGCACCAGCGCGGACGAACGCGCAAAGAGGTATTATAGCCGGGCGCATCGCCGTGTCAATCAAAGTGCCTTGCGCAACGCCCTGGAGTCCGAAGTGACCCGCATCGTGCTCGACGCCATGGGGAGTGACCAGCACCCCGCGCCCGAGATCGATGCCGCCCGGGCAGCGGTGGACCGATGGAAGGACGCCGTCATCCTCAGCGGACCGCAGGCTCGCCTCGAACCTCTCCTCGCTCCGGACGGCGCCGGCGAGCGGATCACGATCGCCGACGCCCCTGAAGTTATTCAGATGGCCGACAAAGGCGCCACCGCCGCGCGCGGCAAGGCCGAAAGCTCCATGGCCGTCGGCATGGAACTGCTCCACCAGGGACTCGCCGACGCGTTTGTCACCGCCGGCAATACCGGCGGCGCGATGGCGACGGCGCTGCTGCGGCTCGGCCGCATGCGTGGGGTCCGGCGTCCGGCGCTGGCGCCCATGTTTCCGGTCGCCGGGGGTCGTACGGTCGTGTTGGACATCGGGGCCAATGTCGACTGCAAGCCGGAATACCTTGTCCAATTCGCAGTCATGGGCTCTGTGTATGCGCAGGTAGTCCTTGGCGTACCGTCCCCAAGGGTCGGCTTGCTGACGAATGGGGAAGAGGCCGGCAAGGGCAATGAACTGATTCACGAGACCTACCCGCTCCTCGAGTCTTCGGGCTTGAACTTCATCGGCAGCGTCGAGCCGAAGGAGATCTACGCCGGGAAGGCGGATGTGGCGGTCACGGATGGGTTCACGGGAAATGTCTTTCTCAAGACCAGCGAATCGGTTGCCCGCTTCCTGGTCGACACCTTGAGGCAGGAGATCACGGCCGGTCCCATCACCGCCGCCGGAGGAATCTTGGCCCGTCCGGCGTTTCGGCGGGTGGCTCGAATCCTCGATCCGGCCGAGTACGGGGCGGCCCCTTTACTCGGCGTGAACGGTTTGGTCTTTATCGGGCACGGGCGGTCGGACGGAAGGGCTCTGGTCAACGCGATTGCCGTCGCCAGACAGGCGGCGGAAGTCGGCCTGCTCGATGCGCTGCGCCACGCTCTCGAGCCTTTCCTGAGTCGCGAGCCATCTGAGTCCTGATCCTAATGCCCCGGCCCGCATGGAGGTCCTCCTTGTGCAGCACTACATAAACGTACGGCGCATCGCCAGACTTCGGCAGCTATCGAAGATCTTCACCTTTGGCGGGATCGGTCTGATGGTCGTCGCTCTGCTGATCTCGCTACGCGCTGCCGGCGGCACCGGGATCGCTCTCGGCCTATCCGTGATCGGCCTGGCGAGCTCCCAGCTCGGGACGGTGATGATCCGGCGCTGGCCCGAACGAGGCCGCAGCGATCAGCTGCTCGATGGCGCTCTCAAGGGTCTCGACCAGCGTCATTCGCTGTACCACTATCTTCTGGGATGCCAGCATGCGCTGTTCACGCCTCGAGGTGCGATGGCCCTGTTCGCCGTCGCCGAACCCGGCCTTTTCGAGTTGCGAGAAGGGGTCCTGTGGCGGACGAAGATCAAACGCGGCGTGCCGACGGGCAACGCATCAGCGGTGGGTAATCTGTTCGCGCAGGCGACGGAGGAGGCGAATGCATTGCAACGGTCCCTCGGCCGCCGCCTCGAGGCTCGAGAAACGTGGGACGTCCTTCCCGTGCTCGTCTTTGTCCACATGGAGGCACGGCTGCATGCCGACGGGGCCACCCCTCCGACCGTGCACTTGAAGAAGCTGAAGGACTTCGTGCGGAATGTCCCGCGCCGCGCGCCGCTGACCGAGGAAGAGGCGCGCACCCTTTCGGCGGCCTACGAGACCTTCCTCCTCCCCGGGTGACGTCACGCGGGGCAAACCGCCTCCGCTCATCCTACAGAGGGCAGGCGCGGACGGGCCGACCCATCGTCACTCCGGGTCGGCCCGCTGAGTCTCGCTCGGCTCGAAGATCAAGTGCCCAGGTATTCGTCGAGGGCGTCCTTGCTGATACGGTAGGAGTCCCCGATCTTCTTGGCTTTGATCTGCTTCCCCTTGATCGCGGTCATGACGTCTTCTTCGGAGACTTTGAGATACGTGGCGGCCTCCGACGGAGTCAAGACGTCGGGCGTGGCGGCGGCCGCCGCCGTGCCCGACGTTTGGGCGCTCTTGAGCGCGTCGCTCATTGCGCTTCCAAGCCCGACCCCAGCGCCGATGCCGGCTGTCAGGCCCGCCCCGCCGCTCGGGTTCGAGGCTGCCTCGCGCATCGCATCCGCCGCCTGGAGCTGGGTGTACGTTGCGACATCCAGCATGCCCATGGCCCTCAGCTCTTCTGCCGATTTGTCCGACGGCTTCAGGCTCTCGATGTAGAACGCCTTCAGCAGGAGTCCCAGTGCTTTGAAGTCGTCTTGCGCCTTCGCCCGCACCCCGGCGCCGATCTCTTCCACCAACCCGATCAAGGAGGGGACATCCTTGGCCTTGGTCGTCTCGCCCAGCAGATCCTGGAGCTTCGAGAGCAGCATCGACCGCAGCCGGGCCTGGATGTCGGCCGTCTTGTAGGCGCCGGTCTGCCCGACGACCTGGTTGACGAACTGCTGCGGATCGGATACGGCGAAGCTGAAGGTCCCATAGCTCTGGAGCAGCGCGACCCCCAGCGCCATCCCCGGGTTGCGGACGATGATCGGCTGGGGCGTTCCCCATTTCTGATCGACGAACTCGCGCATCGAGACGAAGGCGACTTCCGCCTTGAACGGGCTTTGATCGGAGAACGCCCTGCCGATCAGGTTGATCAGGCCCGGGATGTTGGCGGTCGTGATCGTGTGTCGGCCCGCGGCGAAGGTGTCGAGCGCCTTGCCGTCGCGGAAGAACACCGCCGTCTGCGTTTCACGCACGATGACCTGGGAGCCGATGTGGAAGTCGCCGCTACCGCTTTCCGGGATGCGGTGCACGATCTCGTCGCGCATTTCGTTCGGATACTCTATGACGTCGAAAATCCTGGCCATACTCGTTTCTCCTTGGCCGACGGCCGCTACAGGGCCAGCAGCACCTCGTCACGACGGTCGTAGGCGTCGACCACGTCCTGGCACAGCGTTGCCAGGTGGCGCATGGCGGCCGGAAGTCCGTCGCTCCCCATCGAGGCCTCGACGTTGTCGATCGCGCTGGCAATGGTGTTGACATCTTCGAGCAGTTGCAAGTCGTAGGCGTAGACCTTCTGAAGCTCGTTGGAATTGATGTGCACGGCGTCGAAGAAGCCGGCATAGCCGTAGGAGGCGACCTTGACGCGGTCGATGAAGCCGCGCAGCTTGACCGCCGCCGCTTCCAGCAGATCGACCTGCTCGAGCTGTCCAGCTTCGATCATCTGGCGCTGCATGGCCGAGATCCGACTCCACTGCTGTTCGTAACGCTGGGCGATCGACGCCCGCAGGAGCTTGTCGGCTTCCCGGCGATTCTCGCGATCGAAATAGCCCACGAAACCGGAGACGGTGTTGCGGATCTTCCCCAGCAGGTCGTCGCCGGCTGTGATCTTCCCCAGCGGATCCACCGTGCCCGCCATGCTCTTCCTCCTGGCGCCCGGCCCGCGTCGGCCGAAGTCGCAGTGTCATTATAGGCCCGCCATCCTCGTCCTGCAATCAAGGGGCTGACCTCAGGCTGACCCTTCGCTCAGGGCAGCTTCGGGTCGGCCGACCGACTTCCGCGTCTCCGCGCGGATGGGTGGGCTGAGTCAAGGCGAAATGCGAGGTTTCCGCTCGCATTCGACGCGTCCTTGTCCTGGGTGGGTCCTTCGCCTTTACCTCCTCGCTGAGCGGAGACCTGAGCCCAAGCGAAGCGGTGGCTCAGGTCGAAGTCCCTCGCTTCGCTCGGGATGATATCGAAGCGCCCTTCGACCCTTCGGTTTCTCTCAGGGCAGGCTTCTGCCCGAGCTGCGCTCGGGCCTCCGCTCAGGGGGGATCGCGAGTGCGCGGCCATCTCGCCGAGCGGAGGTTTGGTCCGAGGAAAAGCGAGGGGCGGGCCGCAGCCAAAGTGCCCTTCGGCGGGCCGTCCCTCAGGTTGGCCCTGCCAGCGTGGAGGCGTGCCGATCCGCGTTGGCCATCTCGGTCTCCTTCTAAGGCCACCACACAGCGGGCGTCGTATAATTCTTCCGAGCCCTATCAGGAGTTGCCGATGCAGTGGGAAGATCAACTACAACGCCTGGTCGAGGCCACGGCCGGCGCGCTCTTCCTCTCGAATCATCACCTCATTCTCGCAGACAAGGCGCGCCTCCCGGCTTCGATGGACGGCCTGGCCCGCAGCGCCGCGCTCGCCCCCGAGCCGGAGGCCAGCCTGGCTCGCTGGGTCATCCGAGAGGCTGCGGCCCTGGCAGGCATCTTCCCCGCCTCGATCGATGCGTTGTACCGCGCCCGAGGGCGCGGGGCGACGCGCAACAACTACACCGTGCCGGCGATGAACCTGCGGGCGTTGAGCTATCCCTCGGCGCGAGCGGTCTTCCGGGCCGCCGGCGCGCAGGACGCAGCGGCGATCGTCTTCGAGATCGCCCGCTCCGAGATGGGCTACACCAGCCAGCGGCCTGCGGAGTACGCCGCCTGCATCCTGGCGGCGGCCGCCGCCGAGAGCTGGAGCGGGCCGGTGTTCATCCAGGGCGACCACTTTCAGATCAGCGCCAAACGGTTTTCTGAGTCCCCTTTGAAAGAAGTCGATGCGGTGCGCGAGCTGATTCGGGAAGCCATCGCCGCTGGCTTCTTCAATATCGACATCGATACCTCGACCCTGGTCGACCTGGCGCGGCCGACGATCGTCGAGCAGCAGACGCTCAACCACAACCTGTGCGCCGAGCTCGCGCTGGACGTCCGCCGGGCCGAGCCGAAGGGCGTCACCGTCTCCATCGGCGGAGAAATCGGCGAGGTCGGAGGGCGCAACAGCACCGAGGCGGAGTTGCGGGCCTTCATGGACGGTTTCAACCGATCCCTGGCTGCCCTCGGCCCGGGCCAGTCCGGGCTGTCGAAGATCAGCATCCAGACCGGGACGTCTCACGGGGGCGTCGTCTTGCCAGACGGTTCGATCGCCCAGGTTAGCGTCGACTTCGAGACGCTGCGGGCGCTCTCGCGCGTGGCCAGAGAGGCCTACGGCATGGCGGGGGCCGTGCAGCACGGGGCTTCGACTCTGCCCGAAAATGCCTTCAGCCGCTTCGCCGAAGCCGGCGCCTGTGAGGTGCACCTGGCGACCAACTTCCAGAACATCCTATTTGATCATCTTCCAGGCGAATTGAAACGGTCGATGTACGCGCACCTCGACCGGAACTTCGTCGGCGAGCGCAAGCCCGACATGACCGACGAGCAGTTCTATTACAAGACCCGCAAGAATTCCATCGGCCCGTTCAAGGCCGACCTGTGGAACCTGCCGGCGGATTCCCTGCGCGTGATCACCGACGCCTGGGAACAACAGTTCACCCTGCTCTTCCAACGATTGAACGTGGGCGGTACACGCGCCGAAGTGAGGAGCCACGTGCCGGGGCCGATCGTCCGTCCATCGCTCGAGACGTACCTCCGCAGCTCGGGTGTGGTCGAGGCCGTCGGCGATCTGGCGGACTGAGCGATGTCGCTGGCCGGCCAGCGAGTCGATGCCCGGCGCTACCAACTTGTCCCGCGCACGCTCGTTTTCGGATTTCGGCAAGGTCGCCTCTTGCTCCAGCGTGTCCCCGAAGGGCGGAGCGCCTGGGCGGGGCTGTGGAACGGCGTTGGAGGGCACGTCGAGCAGGGCGAGTCTCCGGCCGACGCCGCTCGACGCGAGTTCTTCGAGGAGAGCGGCCTGGAGCCTGCCGGACTCCGGTTAGTCGGTACGATCACGGTCGATGTCGGCACCTCGCCGGGCATCGGAATTTCCGTGTTTACCGCGAATGTGGATGAGGGGTCGGCGACGTCCGGAGCGGAGGGCGAACTGCGCTGGTTCTCCCTGGAGGAGGCCGCCTCAGCCCCTACCGTTGAGGACCTCCCCGCCCTACTGCCCCGAGTTGTTCAGTGCCTCGAGGGCGCCCCACCCTTTACGGCGGCCTACAGCTACGACGATTCAGGCCGTCTGAGAATCCGGTTCGACGGCTAGGGCACGTCGCGGTCTCTTGCGCCCGCGCTAACCCCCACCCTACCCTTCCCCGTCGAGCAAAAGATCCCGGATAGTTAACCCCCACCCCGCCTCCCCCGGCGAGCAAAAAGCGCTCGACAGGGGAGGAGCGAATGCCCCCTCGCCTGTTCGCCGATCTTGCGAACGGGGGAGGGGGGTGGGGGTTTAGTTCTCACAGCAAAGAAACCGGGTTTCTTGCAGAAACCTGGTTTCGCTACTTCGGTTTCTCTATTTCGCTCGATAGAAGCGCAGCATCGTTTGCCCGTACAGCCTCTCATCGAATCGTGAAAGTTGACTGAGGCCCTCCTCCTCTGCTTCTCGTGGATCGACTTGGACGATCACCCACGCGTCCTCGCTCAAGCCGCCTGGCCAGACGTCAAGAGCCCGGACGGCCTTCAGCCACAAGCCGTGATATTGCGGAGGGGCGACGAAGACGTAATCGAAAGCGGAGTCGGGGGAAGCCCGCAGGTAGGTGAACGCGTCTTGTTGAACCACCACGGCTTTGGCGGCTGACCCGGTCGCGGAGAGATTGTCATTCACAACCCGGATCGCAGCCGCGGCAGAGTCCACAAACGCCGAGAAGGCCGCTCCGCGGCTGAGCGCCTCGATTCCTACGCTGCCGGTTCCGGCGAACAGGTCGAGGAAGCGCGAGTCCTCGATGTCGGCGCCGATGATATTGAAGAGCGACTCCTTGGGCCGGTCCCCGATCGGCCGTGTCCCCTCGCCGGGGACCCTGCGCAATCTTCGCCCCTTGGCGATGCCACCGATGACTCGGAGCCCAGCCATCGTGCTTTGTCAGCTCCCCGCGAGCTTGAAGCTCGCGGGGAGCTCTTCCGCTGCCCGGCGCACGGCCAGAAGATTGGCACGCGGTGCGTGGACCGGGACGACGCAACCGGTCCCCAAGATTAAGCCGCGGCCGCCGTCCGTCTCTCGCAACGCCTGCTCGGCTTCCGCGTGAACGCGCGCCGGGTTCCCCAGAACGAGGGTCCGTTCTCGGGACAGACCGCCACAGACTGCCTTCCCAGACCTTTGGCGACCCTCTTGGAGATCCGGGCCGGTTTCTCGATCATGCCAATTGACTACCGGCGC
>Ga0184639_10000205_pt1 | contig 21349 bp, 20 predicted proteins | sample PLM31_170_b2_FD_133155 | JGI IMG/M metagenome (GOLD analysis project Ga0184639, IMG submission 133155) | Groundwater sediment microbial communities from an aquifer in East River, Colorado, USA - PLM3-1_170_b2 | ecosystem: Environmental > Terrestrial > Soil > Riparian zone | place: USA: East...
AAATGAGATCCGATGAACCCCGCCCCGCCCGTCACCAGGAGCTTCAACGAAGAGCCTCTCCCTACTCCCGCGCCGTCTCCCAGAGGTCGGCGCCCGCGAAGTCTTCTCGGAGGGGGGCACCGCCCCCCTTCCGAACCTCCCCCCAAGCTTGCGACGGCCAAGCCGTCGCTCGAACGAGCGCCTTCTCATTCACGGGCGGTTTCCCAGAGGTCGGCGCCCGCGAAGTCCCAAGGAAGACGGCCCTCGTCGCAGGATTCCGGCGCGGGGAAGAAATGCGTGTCGGTAAAGTAGATAATCCGGCCCCGCGTCGGCGCGAGGTTTCGACATCCGTGGGCGACACCCCGCGGGATCCGCACGACGCGCGAGTGACCGTCGCCGAGCACGAAACGCATCCGGGCGCCTTCCGTGGGTGAGCCAGCGCGCACATCAATCAGCACCAGGAGCATCTTGTCCCCCGGCGGGACATACCAGATATCGGTCTGCGCGCGGTGGAGGTGAAAAGCCTTGATTGCGCCCGGCTCCATCTCGCTGTAGTTGACCTGGGCGAGGACGAAGCCGGGAAACGCCGCGCTGGCGCCGGCCTTGAACCGACCGAGTTCGGTGAAGGATCCGCCGTCATCGGTATGGCGGGCAAGCTCGAGGACCTCCACGCCCTTGATCGCCGGCTTGGGAGAGTAGTCCTGAAGCCGAAGGTTCCGCTTGGCCTCCTCGCTCAGCTCCATGGGAACGCTCCCGCCCCGCTCAGACGAGGCCGACTTGCGACCGGTCGCCGAGCATCAGGTTGTAAGATTTGGGCTTGGACCCGGATCGGTAGATCGTCACGTTGCGCCCGACCAGGCTGGACTCGATGCGCCCCACCACGTCCGAGATGCTAGACCCCTCCAGGATGATCGAATGCTCCACCTCGCTGCTGCGGATCACCACCTGATCACCCACGGCGGTAAAGGGACCGATGTAGGCATTCTCGATCGTGGCGCCCTTGCCGATGATGGCCGGGCCGCGGATGACGCTCTTGACGATCTTCGCTCCGACCGCGACGATCACCTTGCCGTGGATCTCCGAAGCCTCGACCTCCCCTTCCACGCGGGCCTCAAGCGTGTCGAGGATCAGCCGGTTCGCCTCCAGCAAGTCCTCGAGCTTGCCGGTGTCCTTCCACCACCCGTCGATCACGTGCGGGTGGACCGTCCGGCCGGCGTCGATCAGCCACTGGATCGCATCGGTGATCTCGAGCTCGCCGCGCGCCGACGGTTTGATCGCCTTCACCGCCTCGAAGACGGTCCGATCGAACATATAGACCCCCACCAGCGCCAGGTCCGACGTGGGGACCTTGGGCTTCTCGACCAGGCGGACGACCTTGCCATCGGCGAGCTCGGCGACGCCGAACTGCTGCGCGTTCGGCACGCGCGCCAGAAGGATCTGGGCATTCGGCCGTTCCTCCCCGAAGCGCCTGACGAGGGCGGCCAGTTTTTCGCGTATCAGGTTGTCCCCGAGATACATGACGAACGGGTCGGCTCCAAGGTACGGCTCCGAAACCAGGACCGCATGGGCGAGGCCGAGCGGTGCCTCCTGCTCGATGTAGGTGACGGTCACTCCAAAGCGTGCGCCATTGCCGACAGCTTCCATGATCTCGCGCTTCGTATCTCCGACCACAATTCCGATCTCCCGGATCCCCGACTCCGCCAGCGCCTCGATACCGTAGAAGAGTATCGGCTTGTTCGCCACGGGGACCAACTGCTTGGCTGAGGTATAGGTGATCGGGCGGAGGCGGGTACCCCGGCCCCCGGCGAGAATGAGTCCTTTCATCGAAATTCCAGAATCCGGTAGGTTTTCCCTGGCCAGACCTCTAAAATAGGCCGAGTATAGCAGTCGGCCCCCGGGGGTCACAAGGGTCAAGGCGAATCTACCTTGACTTGATCGGGATTGGTGGTATTCTATTTTAGCAATGCCCGGCGAGGAGCTCGGGGAATGAAGACGTTGAGGGAGATGCTGGGGGAGGCCCGGCAGGTTGTGCGGGAGCAAGGCCCCGCCGAGCTCAAGACCCGACTGGACTCGGGGGAGCCGCTCGTTCTCATTGACGTCCGTGACCCCGACGAGTACCGCGACGGGTACATCGAGCCCGCCATAAACATCAGCCGGGGGTTCCTCGAGTTCCGGATCGGGACCGCGGCGACGGATCCCAACGTCCCCATCGTCCTCTACTGACAGACCGGCCTCCGGTCGGTCCTGGCCGGCAAAGCGCTCAAGGAACTGGGGTTCACCAACGTCACCTCCCTGGCCGGCGGCTACCAGAAGTGGGTGCAGTCCGGGCTGCCGATCGTCAAGGACTCACCGCTCAACACCGACCAGATCCAGCGTTACAGCCGGCACTTCCTCCTCGGCCAGATCGGGGAACGGGGCCAGCGCAAGCTCCTTCGTTCAAAGGTGCTTCTGATCGGCGCAGGCGGGCTGGGCTCGCCCACTGCCTACTATCTCGCCGCCGCCGGGGTCGGAACCCTGGGGATCATGGACGGCGACCGGGTGGACATCACCAACCTCCAGCGCCAGATTCTCCACAAGACCAGCGACATCGGTCGGCCCAAGGTGGAGTCGGCCGCTGAAACGATAAGGGCTCTCAACCCCGATGTGACGGTCGTCCCCTACCCGGTGCGACTTACCGTGGACAACATTGAGGAGATCCTCAAGGACTACGACCTGATCGTGGACGGCTCGGACAACTTCGAGACCCGCTACCTCGTCAACGACGCCTGCTACCTTCAGGGCAAGACCAACGTCCACGGCTCCATCTTCCAGTTCGAAGGCATGGCAACGGTCTTTGCCCCCGACAAGGGCCCCTGCTACCGGTGCCTCTACCCCACGCCGCCGCCGCCGGGGCTCGTCCCCTCCTGAAGCGAGGCTGGCGTCCTGGGCGTGCTCCCAGGAGTGATCGGGCTGGTGCAGGCGACCGAGGCCGTCAAGTTCCTCGTGGGATTCGGCGAGCCGTTGATCGGGCGCCTCCTGACCTATGACGCCCTCGGGATGACCTTCCGGGAAGTGAAACTCAGGAGAGATCCCAACTGCCCGCTCTGCGGCAAGAACCCCACGATCAAGGACCTCTCGATCCACATGGAAGGCGCGGCCCAGGTCTGCGCCGTTGGCGAAAACGGCCAGAGCGCCTCCGTGGCCGGCACTGTTCCCGCGGCCAAATCGGGCGGCTAGAATCTTTCAGCGACGATGTCCAGGAGCCTCGGCGGGAGCCTCCCCCCTGACCTCCTGACCCGCCTCTCGCAGTTGGATCTGCCGTCCCACCTCGGTAAGACGCTCCCGCTGATCACCCTCGACGCCGAGGGGCGACCCCACCCCATGCTGGTGTCTTATCTTGAAGTCCGGGCCGCAGATCCAAGGACGATCGGAATCGTGATCAACGCCAAGAGCCGAAGCTCGGAAAACCTCCGAGAGCGGCACTTCGCCACGCTCCTCCTGGTCGAGCTAGAACAGACGATCTACGTGAAGGCGCGCGCCCAGGGCGGCCCCCATCCCGTCGAGGATCTCCCGGACTTCGCGCTGTTCGTGCTTACGGTGGAAGACGTTCTCGAGGATGCTCCGGGAGAGTGGGAGCGTGGTATCAGGATCGCCGGGGGCCTCCGCTACACGCCGCTGCCGTCGCTGGACGAACCGTGGATCCAGGCCACACTGAAGGCCCTGGCCCTCGCTCCGCGACAGCCCTAGGCGGGGGCGAGATGCGTCACGGAATCGGACGAGGCCGGGCTGGCGACTCCGACTCCGGACGAGCGATCGGCTCCCCATAGAGCCCCACGATCACCGACACACTCGTCTCCTGCCCCTCGCGGACGATCGTCAGCTTCACGACCTTTCCCACGGGGGCGGCGGCGATGATCCGCTGGAGATCCCGCGACCCATCGACCCGGGCGCCGTCCACCGCCAGCACGACGTCGTTTGGCTTCACACCTGCCTGGTCGGCGGGCTCGCCCGGCATGACCCTGCGGATCAACACGCCGCGAGGCTCCTTCAGCCCTAGCCTGGCGAGATCGTCCTCGGAGACCTCATCGATCCCGACGCCGAGCCATCCCCACTCGACCTTCCCCTTTTCGATGAGTTGGGGGAGGAGGGACTTCACAAGATTCACGGGGATTGCGAAGCCGATGGAGCCGTTTCGCGCCGCCATGCTGTTCACCCCGACCACCTCGCCGGCCATGTTGATGAGAGGGCCACCCGAGTTTCCGGGATTCACCGAGGCGTCGGTCTGGATCCAGTCGAAGCCCGGGGCGGCGACCTGAAGGGGCGCGCCCTTCCGGCTGACGATCCCGAGGGAGACGGTCTGTTCCAGGCCGAACGGGTGGCCGAGCGCCAGGACAAACTCTCCCACCCTGAGGCGATTGGAGTCGCCGAGAGGGAGGACCGGAAGCCCCTGCACACCCTCGATCTTCACAAGGGCTAGGTCCACGCGGCTGTCCTTGCCGATCAGCCTCCCCTCCACTCGCCGCCCGTCCTGAAGGCGGAGCTGGATCCGCGCGGCATCGGCGACGACGTGAGCGTTGGTCACCAGCAACCCGTCCTCCCGGATCAGAAACCCCGAACCCGACGCGGCCCGGGGCTCATCGGGAGGGGTCGGTTCAGCGCCCTCGCCAGCAGGCGGCTGCGCGCGTCGCACCCGCACCTGGACAAGCCCGGGCTTCACGCGCTCGGCCAACTGGCCCAGGTGCTCGTTGAGCCGCGCGATCTCGGCGGGAACAGCCCCCGGCGTTCCTTCCTGCCAGAGCCCACCGCCAGCCGGTGCCCTGCTGGCGCATCCGGCCAGCCACACGATCGAAATGGTCAAGAGCAAGATTCCCTGCCGGCGATCCACGCGCATCTGGCACTCCTCCTCGGCCATGGCCCGTTTCACTTTATCTCGATACTTCCCGGACAAGGTGCCCCAGTTCGGGAATGATGAGCTTCTCGAGCGCGAGGCGGCAGGCGTTGGGAGATCCGGGGAGGGAGAAAATGACCCGACCCCTACGGACGCCGGCCTGGGCGCGGGAAAGCATGGCCGCCGGTCCGATCTCCTCGTAGGAGAGCACGCGGAAGAGTTCGCCAAATCCGGCGAGGCGCTTTTCCAGCATGCCCTCCACCGCCTCGAAAGTCGAATCGCGTGAGGTGATCCCGGTTCCGCCGGTCAGGACGAGCGCCTGGACATGGGAATCCTCACACCCCTGACGGATCACGTCCTGAACCTGCGCGGGTTCATCCTTCACGACCGCCGACCTGACGATCTCATGGCCGGCTTTCACCAGGAGGTCGCGGATAAGTTGGCCGCTTGTGTCGGTCTCCGGGGTCTTCGAGTCCGAGATGGTCAGGACGAGGCAGCGGACGCTCTTCGGCGCCTGGGCCTTGTGCGCCCGGGCGACAGCGTCGGCGTCGGTCACAGGCGAGCCTCTCGGCGATTATAGCATTCGCCCCGAGACGGCTCAATTCAGGGCCGAGAAGCTGCGTCTCTCCGAAGGAGCGGATGCCCTCGTGCGAGGGACGTTCTTGCGCCGATACGTCGTCTGACGTATTCTCGGTGGGCGCCCGGAAGGGCCGAAAGGGTGCCGTGAGAGGGAGCCTCATGCCAGACTCGACGGCTGTGGTCACGCCAGAGCGCCCGTCGGCCCAGGCGCTCTGGCTGACACCCACCGGGCGGTTCCGGTTCCGCGGGGGAGGGATCTACCTTTACCTCCTTCCGTCGCTCGCTTTTCTCGCCATCTTCACGTATTACCCCATAGCCTTTTCGACCTACCTGAGCTTGTTCCGCTGGAACGTGCTGAACCCCGACAAGGTGTTCGTTGGTCTCGCAAATTATCTAACCCTCTGGCACGAGCCCTTGTTCTGGCTGGTCCTGCGCAACAATCTCTTCTATGCGCTGGGCACCATCCCCACAACCATGGCCCTCGCGCTATTCCTGGCTGTCCTGGTCAACCAGAAACTGGGCGCGGCCCGGAGCATTTACCGCGTGGCGCTCTTCTATCCCACCATGATCCCGATGGTGGCCGCGGCCATGCTGTGGGTTTGGATCTTCAATCCGGGGATCGGCCTCTTCAACTACTATGCGGGCTTCCTGGGGATGCCCCGCATCGAATGGCTCTACGACCGGCACTGGGCCCTGCCCGCCATCATCATCATGAGCATCTGGAAAAACTTCGGCTACTTCATGCTGATCTACCTGGCGGCGCTTCAGGGCATCCCGGCGGAACTCTACGAAGCCGCCAGCCTCGAGGGGGCCGGGGCCTGGTCGCGGTTTCGAGAAATCACGTTCCCCCTTCTTGCGCCCACGAGCTTGTTCGTGTTCGTCGTGGCGATCATCTCCTCGTTCCAGGTCTTCGATCAGGTTTTCGTCATGACCCAGGGGGGGCCGGCGGATCAGACCAACGTCCTTGTCTTCTACATCTACCAGAACGCGTTTCGCTTCTGGGACATCGGAATGGGAGCCACGCTGACCACCATTTTCATCTGCCTCCTGCTCGTCCTCATCGCGGTCGTCTTCCGATACGTGGGGCGCCGTGTGTACTACGAAGCCGAGTGAGCCTATGAGGCGGCGCCTCCATCTCCTTGCCACCCACCTGGCCGTCGGCTTCTTCTCCCTCATCACGGTCACCCCGTATCTGTGGCTTCTCTCCACGTCTCTGAAATTCAAAACGGAGGTCTTCACCCCCACGCCCCAGTGGCTCCCGTGGCCGATCAACTTCGGGAACTATGCGGAGGTCTTCGACCGCGCCCCCTTCGGCACGTTCCTCGTCAACACCGTCATCGTGGTGACCGGAATCCTGGCCGTGCAGTTGGTGACCGTCACCCTGGCGGCTTACGTCTTCGCCCGCCGGCAGTTCCGGGGCGCGAATATCCTCTTCCTGCTGTTCCTGGCCCAGATGATGATTCCCATCCACGCGACCTTCCTCCCCAACTTCCTCACGCTCCGCAACGTGGATTTGCTCAACACGCGCGTCGCCATGATGCTGCCGTTTTTCGCCAGCGGCTACGGCACCTTCCTCCTCCGGCAGGCCTTCAAGCAGGTCCCACGAGAGTTGGAAGACGCAGCGATCATTGACGGCTGCGGCGGTCTGCGATTCCTCTGGCACGTGTTGATTCCCCTCGCCCGACCCACGTTGGTGGCGTTCGGCCTGATCAGCCTGGTCAGCCACTGGAACGACTACCTGTGGCCGCTGATCGTGACCGACACCCCGGACGTCCGAACGCTGACCATCGGCCTCGGGATGTTTGTCCAGCAGGAGAGCGGCGCCGATTGGACCCTCCTCATGGCGGCCACGGTCTTCGTCACCGCCCCACTGCTGGCCATCTTCCTCGTGTTTCAGCGGAAGTTCATCGAGAGCTTCATGTTCTCCGGTCTCAAGGGCTAATCACACAAAAGGAGGCACGTCATGCGACAGCGATGGGGAGTGCTGCTGATGGCACTTGCGGTTTTTCTGGCCGGGGCGCCGCCCGACGCGCAGGCCCAGGCCCCGAGCAAGCTGATCCGGCTCACCTTCTACTACCCGGTCGGCGTGGCCGGGCCGCTCGCCAAGGTCATCGGGGAGATGACCGACAAGTTCAATAAGGAGAATCCCGGGGTCGAGGTCGTCCCCGTGTACTCCGGCGACTATGATCCCACGCTGCAAAAAGTCCAGACGGCGGTCATGGCCGGCAACCCGCCCGACATTTTCATCGTGGAGATTTCGGAGCTGCCGACGCTCCTGGCCATGAACGCGATCATCCCGCTGGACGACTACGTCAAGAAGGCCGAGAGGGGCAAGTACTGGGAAGACTTTTTCCCGGCCTTCCGCGAAAACAGCCTGCTCCGGGGCCGGATCTGGTGGATCCCCTTCCAGCGGAGCACGCCCGTTTTCTACTGGAACAAGGAGTTGTTCAAGAAGGCCGGCCTGGATCCCGAGAAGCCCCCGCAGACCTGGGCCGAGTTGAAGGAGATGGCGAAGCGGCTGACCATCCGGGAAGGCAACGAGGTCAAGCAGTGGGGCGTAACCATCTCGGGTGGCTGGAACGACTGGCTCTTCGAGGCCTTCGTCCGGCAGAACGGCAGCTGGCTGATCAACCCGGACGGCACCAAGGTCAATTTCGACTCCAAGGAGGCGGTGGAGGCCCTGGAGTTCTGGGTGGACCTCATGCACAAGGAAAAGGTGGGGCCCCCTCATTCCACCTGGGGCTCCACGCCGCCTGACTTCGTCGCGCAGCGGACGGCGATGCTCTATCACTCCACCGGGATCCTGACCTTCCTCCGGAACTCGGCCAAGTTCGATTTCGGCGTGGCGTTCATGCCCAAGAACAAGACCTTCGGCGCCGAAGTGGGCGGAGGCAACCTGGCCATTTCACGCAAGATCCCGAAGGACCGGCAGGATGCGGCCTGGAAGTTCATCGAATGGATGACCTCCAGCGAAAACGCTGCCCAGTGGAGCATGGCCTCCGGCTACGTGGCGACCCGAGTGTCTGCCTACAACGTCCCGACCTTGAAGGAGTTCCTCGCCAAGGATGCCAGGTACCTGGTGGCCCGGGATCAGCTGCAATACGCCTCCGGGAAGATGATGGCACCCAACTTCCAGAAGATCCGGGAGATCTTGAAGAGGCAGCTGGACGACGCCGTGGACGGGAAGGTGACCCCGAAGGAGGCCATGGCCACGGTTCAGAAACAGGTGGAAGCTGTGATCAAACGCTAGCGACCACCGCTATCCTCACGCGAGAACGGCCGGCGGGATCCTCTCCGCCGGCCGTTTGGGTTTCTGGCTCCCCGGGCAGGACTCGAACCTGCAACCTTGTGGTTACGAGTGCCCCAGCATTTCTACTGGGCTCGGACTATCTCTTCACCCACCTTGATCTTCGCATCAAGGGAGGGTGTCGGGCGCTTATGAGGCCTTATCGGGATGGGCTCCTCAGCCTCTAGTCTCTGCACGTTCCTGCCTACGCCTTCGCCCTTCGGCAGGCTTCGCTCAGGGTTACCGTTCCGAATCGCGATGGGTTCGGGGCAGGCTTCCCTGAATTCACCCGATGTTACAACCACAGTTTCCTGTGGAAGCTGCCGTCCAGCGTGAACTTCTCGATGGCAGTTGGAACAAAGGAGCACACATCAGATGATGGAACTCCAAGGCGTCCGCACACCGATCGTAACCGCACATCTGACAACAGCCGCCCTTGTAGGAAAGTGCCTTTCGGCGTACCTCCCGGCGCCGCTTTTGGACAGCTTGAATGAGATACTCGCGACGATCGGCGTATATCCGCCCCCCAGCCATCTGTTCACCCTTCTTACAGCCACCTGCTCTACCGGTTGAGCTACCGGGGAACAAGGGCATTTTACCCCATCTCCCTCCGCCCCTCCAACGACTTGCCGAGGGTGACCTCGTCGGCGTACTCGAGATCGCCCCCCACCGGGAGTCCGCGCGCGATCCGGGTGACCCGGGCGCCGAGGGATTTCAACAGCTTGGCCAGGTAGATGGCGGTGGCCTCTCCCTCGACGTTGGGGTTCGTGGCGAGGATCACCTCCTCCACCGGCTGGCTTTCGAGGCGGGCGAGAAGCTCCCGCACCCGGAGATCCTCCGGGCCGATCCCGTCCAACGGCGAGAGCGCCCCCAGGAGCACGTGGTAACGACCCCGGTACTGCCCGGTGCGCTCTATCGCGAGCAGGTCGTTGGGCTCCTCCACCACACAGAGGAGGCGGGTGTCCCGCGCCGGGTCCGTGCAGATCCGACACGGATCTTCCTCGGTCACGTTGAAGCAGATCGAGCAGTTTACGATCTGGGCCTTGACCCGGGCGATGGCCTCAGACAGAGCCACGGCTTCCCCGGCTGGGCGTTTGAGGAGAAAGAAAGTCAGGCGCTGAGCGGTCTTGGGGCCGATGCCCGGAAGCTTCTGGAGGGCGTCGATCAGGCGAGCAACCGGTTCCGGATAATACGCCAACCCATCCCTCTACGGAGTGAGACCTGGGATCCGGAGGCCGCCGGCGATCTTCCCCATTTCGGCCTGCACCATCTCCCGGGACTTCCGGAGCCCCTCGTTACACGCCGCCAGGATGAGATCCTCCAGCATTTGCGGATCCTCGGGGTTGATCACCTCGCGGTCGATCTTGATGGACACAAGCTCCTGGTTGCCGTTGGCCTCCACCGTGACCATGCCGCCGCCGGCAGTCGCCTCAACCTTCTTCTTGGCTGCCTCCTCACGGATGACCTCCAGCTGCGCCTGGAGCTTCTGAGCCTCTTTCAGGATGTTCCCGAGGCCTTTCACTGATATTCCCCTCCCTCATCCGACCTGGGCCTGACCGCGACCACTTCGCCCTGGAACACCGACAGCGCCGCCTGGACAGCGGGATGCCCCTGGGGGCCTGCGTCCTGCCCCGCACCCATGCTGATCTCGAATTGGCTCGCCCCGGATATGTGGCGCCGGACGCACTGGGTGATCAGGTCGTGGTTGGCCCGATCCGTCAGGAGCTCCTTGTGAAAGTGATTTCCCACGAGAGCCGCCGTGAGTTTGCCCTCGGCGAGGGCGACGGCTACGGATTGCTCGAGCACCGCCCCCAACGCGGGTTTGCGCCGAACGACCTCATCCACCACCTGTCGCCATCCGGCGTCCAGACCCTCAGAAGAGGTCGCGGCTGGTCCGGACGGGGTCGCGGGCGGATCGGACGGGCCCGGCGAAGCCGGCGGGCCCCCGGCCACGGGCCGGGGAGCGAGATCGGCGCCGCGGCGCCCCGCGGGGGCCGGAGCACGCATCGGCGGCTCGACGGAAATCAGATTCTGCTGAACCGGCGCGGATGCTGGCCCGGGCGATCCGCCGCCGACAAACGCCATCTGGCGAAGCCGCTCCTCGGCTTCCTCCACCCGGGCGAGCACGCTCTCGATCGCCGACGGCACAGGACGCCGGGTCGCCTTGACCGCAGCGATCTCTAGCTCCACCCGAGGATGCGGCGAGCGCCGGAGCTCGCTCTCGGTCTCAACGAAGACCCGGAGGAGATAGAGCAGTTCCTCCACGCTGACCTCACTGCCCTGCGCCCGCAACTCTTCGACCTCCGCCGCCGCGAGGTCCGGCGAACAGAGATGGGGCGCGACCTTCAGGAGAAGAAGTCGGCGCATGGTCTCGACGGCCTCACGGCAGAGGAGAGGCAGGTCTTCTCCCTCCCGCGCGGCCTGGTCGATGGCTTCCAGCGCAACGGCCCCATTCCGAGCCAGGAGGGCAAGGACGAAGGCCCGCACCCGGGCCGGCGCGCTCGCGCCCAGCAGGTCGGCCAGCGACTCGGCATCCAGGCGTCCGCCCCCATACGCCAGCGCGGTGTCGAGGAGGGAGAGCGCGTCCCTCAGGCTCCCTTCAGCGCTTCTCACCAGCAGGGGAAGGGCGCCGGGATCGAACTCCACCTTCTCCGCCCGGAGAATCCGCTCCAGGCTCGCGGCGAGTGTCTCGGGCACGATTGGCCTGAAGTCGAAGCGCTGGCAGCGCGAGAGAACTGTGAGCGGTACCTCCTGGGGCTGGGTGGTCGCCAGGACGAAAACCACGTGGCCGGGTGGCTCTTCCAGCGTCTTGAGAAGCGCGTTAAAGGCGGCGTCGGTGAGCTGGTGAACCTCATCGATGATGTAGACCTTGTACCGCCCCCGGGCGGGCGCGTACTTGACGCTTTCCCTGAGCGTGCGAATCTCGTCGATCCCGCGATTGGAGGCCCCGTCGATCTCAAGGACATCCACGAGGGTCCCGGCCGCCAACTCCTGGCAGGCCGGGCAGGCGCCGCAGGGCTCTGGCCCGGTGCGGGTGCTGCAGAGCAGGGCTTTGGCCAGAAGCCGCGCCGTGGTCGTCTTCCCGACGCCCCGCGGCCCGGCAAAGAGATAGGCGTGGGCAATCCGGTTTGCCGCCAGCGCGTTCCTGAGCGTCCGCATGATCGGCTCCTGCCCGACCACCGCGTCGAAGGTCTGCGGTCGCCACTTCCTCGCCAGCACCTGATAACTCATCGTGCGCTTCCGCCTTTGTTCCGCCGGGGGGAGTACTGAGGGGCGGGTACCCACGCCCCCCGGGGCGTGGGTGGACCCCCCTCAGAATTATGGCCGTGCACCCTCCGTTGACCTCGCTCGCCCTGCGATCTCCTCACGGAACCTGCTCCGGTCAGGTACTCCCACGGCACACGGGAGGGTCGCCTTACCGTTGCTCCCTTCCGGGCCTGGCGGGGTTCGACGATTCCTGTTGCGTGGGGCCCAACCCTCAACGCCGCCCCGTGAGGCTCAATTCAACGCGAGAAGGCCTCGAGAGGGGATTCAACCCCGCTCTAGCGGATTGCGGGCTACAGGGCACCGCTACCTCCCCGTCTAGCACGGCCACGCTGGATTCCCTAATGGCGGAGAGGGGGGGATTTGAACCCCCGGTACGCCTTTTGGGCGCACACACGATTTCCAATCGTGCCGGTTAAGCCGCTCCCGCACCTCTCCACAGCCCCAACTGTCCGAGCACCGGCTTTGCTGGCGCAACCTCGGGGGGAGGTTCGGAAGGGGGGCAAGCCCCCCTCCGAGGGAAATGGCGGAGGGGAGAGGATTTGAACCCCCGAGGGACCTTCTGGGCCCCTATCCGATTTCGAGTCGGACGCCTTCAACCGGGCTCGGCCACCCCTCCAGATCAACGTTACAATCGTTTCGTTTCAAAGAACGCGGTGAGAAGTTCCCGGCATTCCTTGTCGAGCGCGCCGCCCTCCACCCGCGTCCGGTGATTCAGGCGGGAATCGTCGAGCAGCCGGTAGCGCGATTCGGCGGCGCCCGACTTCGGCTCCCGTGCGCCGTACACGACGCGCGAAAGCCGAGCCAGCAGCGCAGCCCCGCAGCACATCGGGCACGGCTCCACCGTGACGTACAGCGTCGCTCCCGGCAGCCGGTAGTTGCCCGCCTTCAGCGCGGCCTCTCTGAGCGCGAGGATCTCGGCGTGAGCCGTAGGGTCGCTAAGGGTGATCGGCTGGTTATGCCCGCGTCCGACGACCTCGCCCGCGCTCACGACGACAGCGCCCACGGGGACCTCGCCCGCGGCCAGCGCCTTGCGCGCTTCGGCCAGCGCCTCGCGCATGAACCCCTCATCGCTCGCTCCATCCTTACCTCGGCACATTAAGTCGGCCACGGCCTACTAATGCTAGCACACCTAGTCCGCACGATCGCGCGCGGGCAAGCTCGGCGATGAACTCACAGTCGGAGACAGGGAACCCCCCCGAGAGGTGCTGCCTCCCGGGGGGTCGAAATGGTGCGCCCAAGAGGATTCGAACCTCTGACCTTCGGATTCGTAGTCCGACGCTCTATCCAGCTGAGCTATGGGCGCCGTGGCGGAGAGGCCGGGATTCGAACCCGGGACAGAGGTTTTGCCCCTGTAACCGCTTAGCAGGCGGCTGCCTTCGGCCAACTCGGCCACCTCTCCCAAGCGTCAAGCCTACCCACTATAAAGCATTGCGCTCTCCCGCGAAAGCCCGCGCGGCCCTTTGGGGGGAGGTTCGGAAGGGGGGCGTAAGCCCCCCTTGGAGGTCTTGGCGGAGGGGGAGGGATTCGAACCCCCGATCCCTTGCGGGATTCCGGTTTTCAAGACCGGCGCCTTCAACCGCTCGGCCACCCCTCCGTCTTTAGGCGCCCGGCACGACCCGTTCCAGCCCGTCCATGTACGAACGGAGCGCCTGCGGGATCGTCACGCTGCCATCGGCCTGCTGAAAATTCTCCAAAATGGCGATGAGAGTCCGCCCCACCGCGAGGCCGGACCCGTTGAGCGTGTGAACAAACTCGGCCTTGCCTCCGGAGGCCGGGCGGTAGCGAATCCCGGCGCGGCGAGCCTGAAACGCCTCGCAGTTGGAGCACGAAGAGATCTCGCGATACTTCCCCTGTCCGGGCAGCCACACCTCGAGGTCGTAGGTCTTGGCCGAAGCGAACCCCGTGTCGCCCGTGGCCAGGAGCACCACCCGATACGGGAGGTCCAGCCGCTTCAGGACCTCCTCGGCGTTTCTCACCATGGATTCGAGCTCGTCGTGCGAGGTGGCCGGCGTCACGATCTTGACCAGTTCCACCTTGTCGAACTGGTGCTGCCGGATCATCCCCCGCGTGTCCTGGCCGGCCGCTCCCGCCTCCCGGCGGTAGCATGGCGTGAACGCAACGTAGCGCTTCGGCAGCTCCTGTTCCTTCAGAATCTCGTCTCCATGAAGGCAGGTGAGGGGCACCTCGGCTGTCGGAATGAGATAGAGCGGACGCTGTCCCTCGGGCTCGAGCGTCTTGAAGAGCTGCTCTTCGAACTTCGGCAACTGGCCTGCGCCGACCATCGTCTCGGCGTTGACCAGGTGCGGCACCCAGACCTCCCGGTAACCGTGCTCCCGGGTGTGAAGATCGAGCATGAATTGGATCAGGGCACGCTCCAGACGCGCCCCCGCTCCCGAGAGCACCGCGAACCGCGACTTGGCAAGCTTCGCGGCGCGCTCGAAATCCAGAATCCCCAACCGCTCTCCGACTTCCCAGTGGGGCTTCGGGTCGAAGCTGAACTCCCGCGGCGTTCCCCACCGCCGCATCTCCTGGTTTGCCCCCGCTCCACCGACAGGCACGCTCGAGTGCGAAAGGTTGGGGAGCTGGAGCAGCATCGTCTCGATCTCCCGCTCCACCACCCCAACCGCCGCGTCCAGCTCCTTGATCCGATCCGATCTCGAACGCATCTGCTCGCGCAGGCCCCCGGGGATTGCGCCTCCCGGATACTCACGCGCCGTCGCTTTTGTGGCCCGATTGTGCTCAGCCTTCAGGTCTTCGGCCTCCTTAAGCATGCGCCGGCGATCGGAATCGACGGCTAGCAGCTTTTTGACGAGCTCCGCCCCCCCGCGGGTCTCGAGGGCCCGCGTCACATGCTCGGGATGCTCCCGAATGAATTTGAGGTCCAGCATGGGGATAAAAAATAGGCCGCGGCGGCGGCCGGTGTCAAACCCCGCGGCAGCGGGGCCCGCTATGACTGAGGCTCGGCCTGCTCGGCCTCGACGCGCGCCACGCTCCCCACCTGATCGTCAGGGTCCAGGTCAATCACGCGAACGCCCCAAGTATTCCGGCCCTGAGACGACACATCGGGGGCGTGAACCCGGATAATCTTTCCCTTCGTTGTGACGACCAGGATGTCGTCGGTCGGCCGCACCTGGACCACCGCCACCACGTCGCGGTTTCGCCCGCCGGTCTTAATGTCGATGATCCCCTTCCCGGCCCGCCCCTGAAGGCGATACTCCTCCAAGGGAGTCTGCTTGCCGTAGCCCCGCTCGGTCACCGTGAGGAGGGCGGCCCCCTCCCGGACCACCTCAGCGGCGATCACTTCATCGCCCTCCTCGACGTCAATCCCCCGGACCCCCGCGGCCACCCGACCCATGGGCCGGACCTCCTCCTCGGCGAACCGGATGATCATTCCCTTCTTGGTGGATAGCACAACCTCCCGCCGGCCATCGGTCCGGCTGGCGGCGATCACCTCGTCGCTCTCTTCCAATGCGATAGCCTGGATCCCGCCCGCCCGGGGGTGGGAGTAGGCCTCCAGCTCGGTCTTTTTCACCTTGCCCTGCCTGGTGACGAACAGGATGAACCCCCCGGCTTCAAACTCCCGGATCGGCAGGACCGTCGCCACCCGCTCCCCGTCGGCCAACGACAGGAGGTTCACCATGGCCTTTCCTTTCGCCTGCCGGCCGCCCTCGGCAATCTCGTGCACCTTGAGCCAGTGGACTTTGCCCTGGGATGTGAAGAAGAGCAGGTACGAGTGCGTGGTCGCGATAAATAGGTCCTCGACAATGTCCTCCTCTTTGGTCTCCATCCCGGTCACGCCCTTCCCGCCGCGCCGTTGGCTCCGGTACAGGTCCACGTGCGTCCGCTTGATATACCCGGAGCGGGTGATCGTGACCACCATCTCCTCATCGGCGAGGAGATCCTCGATCGTCAACTCGGTGGTCTCGGTCACGATCTCGGTGCGCCGTTCGTCCCCGTACTCAGACTTGAGGACCAGCAGCTCTTCCTTGATGATCCCCATCAGCCGGCCCTCGGAGGCCAGAATGTCCCTCAAATCGGCGATCGTCGACAGGGTCTGCTCGTGCTCCTCCACGATCTTGTGCCGCTCGAGCTGCGTGAGGCGCTGGAGCCGCATGTCGAGGATGGCCTTGGCTTGGATTTCCGTGAGGTCCAGCCGCCGTATCAGAGCGTCCTTGGCGGTCTCGGGGTTATCCGCCCCCCGGATCAGCCGGATGACCAGGTCCAGCTGCTCCACCGCCTTGCGCAGCCCCTCGAGGATGTGGGCGCGCTCCTCCGCCCGGGCGAGGTCGAAGCGGGTCCGCCGGGTGACCACCTCGCGCCGGAAGCGCACGAACGCCTCCAGCATCTCCTTCAGGTTCACCACCTGGGGCCGCCGATTCACCAGGGCGAGCATGATGACCCCGAAGGTGGACTGCATCTGCGTGTGCTTGTAGAGCTGGTTCGAGATGATCTGCGGGATCTCGCCGCGTCCGAGCTCGAGCACGATCCGGATCCCCTCGCGGTTCGACTCGTCCCGGATCTCCGAGATCCCCTCGATCCTCTTCTCACGGCTCAGCTCGGCGATCTTCTCGATGAGGGAGGCCTTGTTTACCTGGTACGGCAGCTCGGTCACGACGATCGCCTCGCGTCCGCCCCGCATCTTCTCCTCCGCGTGCGCCTTGGCCCGCATAGTGATCGTGCCGCGGCCCGTCGTGTACGCATCGCGGATCCCGCCCGTGCCGTAGATGTATCCGCGGGTGGGAAAGTCGGGGCCCTTGATGACCGCCATGAGGTCGTCGATCGAGGTTGCGGGGTTATCGATCAGCATCACGAGCCCGTCCGCCACCTCCGAAAGGTTATGTGGCGGGATGTTGGTGGCCATCCCCACCGCGATGCCGGACGAGCCGTTGACCAGAAGGTTCGGAAGCCGCGTGGGAAGCACCGTGGGCTCCTGCAACGACTCGTCGAAATTCGAACTAAAGCCCACCGTATCTTTGTCGATGTCCGCCAGCATCTCGTGGGCGATCTTCGCCAGGCGGACCTCCGTATAGCGCATGGCCGCCGGTGGGTCGCCATCCACGGAGCCGAAGTTCCCTTGCCCGTCCACGAGCGGGTATCGCAGCGAAAACTCCTGGGCCATCCGGACCAGCGCCTCGTAGACCGGCGCGTCACCATGAGGGTGGTATTTGCCCAGAACTTCCCCAACCGCGCGGGCGGACTTCTTGTAGGCCCGGTTCCAGACCAGGCCGAGGTCCTGCATGGCGTAGAGCACGCGGCGATGGACCGGTTTGAGGCCGTCCCGGATGTCCGGCAGCGCCCGGCCGACGATGACGGACATGGCATAGGCCAGATAGGACCGGCGCATCTCTTCTTCAATTGGAATGGGAACTTGCCGGTCGCTAGGGGGCATATCGGCGGGAGCGAAACTAGACGTCAATATTCACGGCGTCCAGCGCGTACTTCTCGATAAACTCCCGGCGGGGCTCGACGGCGTCGCCCATCAGCACCGTGAACATCTCGTCGGCGCCCACCGCGTCCTCCATGGTGACCTTGAGGAGCGTCCGAGTCTCGGGATTCATGGTGGTTTCCCAGAGCTGCTCGGGGTTCATCTCCCCGAGCCCCTTGTAGCGCTGGATCGCGGCGCCCTCCTTGGCGAAGTCGGAGACCGCGGCCACCAGTTCGTCCAGCGTCCGGGCAACAACCTCCTTGCCGCTGCCGTCCACCACGAGGCAGGGGCCCTTGTGCACAGGCGGGATCTTCTCGTGCAGCTCGTAGAGAAGCTGATAGTCGGGAGAACGCAGGGTCTCCAGACTAATACGGGCAGTCAGGTCTCCCGACAGTTCTATGGCGGCATCATCGCCGTTGTCGCTCTCGCGGGCCTGAACGCTGAAGTCCCTGAACTGAAGCTCCGCCCCCACCGACTGGATCGCCGCCGCGATGTCTTCGGGGCGGACCCCGCGCTTCGTGGCTCTGAACTTGGCCTTCAGCAGGCCCTCCACGATTTGCGGCGGAACTCCCCGCCTGACGAACTTCCGGAAGAAGTGCTTGAATTCGAGCGCTCGCTTCAGCGCCTCCAGGAGTGCCTCCTCCCTGAGGGGGGCGGACTTCCCCGGCACCTTGAGGCTCGCCTTCTCCACCCAGGAAGCCAGCAGGAACTCCTCCATCTCTCGCTCGTTCATCAGGTACTTTTCCGCCCGCCCTTTCTTGACCTTGAAGAGCGGCGGTTGGGCAATGTAGAGGTACCCCTGCTCGATCACCAGCACCATGTGGCGGAAGAAAAACGTCAGGAGGAGTGTCCGGATGTGCGCGCCGTCCACGTCGGCGTCGGTCATCAGGATAACCTTGTGGTAGCGGAGTTTGGTGACGTCGAACTCCTCGGGGCCGATGCCGGTTCCCAGCGCCGAGATCAAGAGGCGGATCTCCTGGTGGGAGAGCACCTTGTCATAGCGCGCCTTCTCCGCGTTGATGATCTTCCCCCGCAACGGCAGCACGGCCTGCGTCCTGCGATCCCTCCCCTGCTTGGCCGAGCCCCCGGCCGAGTCGCCCTCCACGAGGAACAGCTCTCGAAACGCCGGCTCGCGTTCCGAACAGTCGGCCAGCTTACCGGCGAGGGTTTCGTCGTCGAACCCCCTCTTCCGGGTGAACTCTCGGGCCTTGCGGGCTGCTTCCCTCGCCTGGGCGGCCCGCACACATTTGTCCGCGATCTTGCGGGCAGTAGCCGGATCTTCCTCGAACGCCTCCGCCAGCTTGTCGTTGACGATCTGCTGGACGAGGCCCTTCACCTCACTGTTGCCGAGCCTCGCCTTCGTCTGGCCTTCGAACTGCGGCTCGGGCAGGCGCACCGATACCACGGCGGTCAGCCCCTCGCGCACGTCGTCGCCGCTCACCCCCCCCTTGAAGCTCTTCAGGAACCCATTGGCCTGCGCGTACGTCCCGATCGTTCCCGTGAGGGCGGCCCGAAATCCCGTCAGGTGCGTGCCCCCTTCCCGGGTGTTGATGTTGTTGGCGAAGCTGAAGACGTTCTCCTGGTAGCCGTCGTTATACTGCAGGGCCACCTCCACTTGGATGTCCCCGCGGCTCCCCTCAAAGAACAGCGCCCTCGGGTGGATCGGCGTTTTGTTCTGATTGATGTGCTTCACGAACTCGATGATTCCGCCGTTGTAATGAAAGGAGTTCTTCCGATCGTCTCGCTCGTCCTCGAGGGCGATCTTCAATCCCCGGTTCAGGAACGCAAGTTCGCGCAGGCGGTTCGAGAGGGTCTCGAAGGAGAACGCCATCTCCTCAAAGATCGTCGGATCGGGCTTGAAGCGAATGATGGTCCCGTGCTTGGTGGTTTTCTCCCCCGGCGCCAGGTCCCCCTTCGGCTCACCTCGCTCATAGCGCTGGGTGTGCACCTTGCCGCCCCGGCGGATCTCGAGCTCCAGCCACTCGGAGAGGGCATTCACCACCGAGACGCCGACCCCGTGCAGGCCCCCCGAAACCTTGTACGCGGAGTGTTCGAACTTCCCCCCCGCGTGGAGCGTTGTCATCACCACTTCTGTGGCGGATTTGCCCGTGGCCTCGTGGATGTCGACCGGGATCCCCCGCCCGTTGTCTCCAACGGAACACGAGCCGTCCGAGTGAAGGACGACCCGGATGTTGTCGCAGGACCCGGCCAGGACCTCATCCACGGAGTTGTCCACCACCTCGTACACGAGGTGGTGGAGACCGTACGCCGCGGTGTCGCCGATGTACATCGCCGGTCGCTTCCGAACAGCTTCCAGGCCTTCCAGAACCTTGATGTCGCTCGCGGTATAGGTCTCGATGCTCATGCGACTCCCAAGGTACCGTTCCTGCGGCGGGCAATTAGACGGATCGGGCCTGGTGGCGGGGGCGTGGCGACGAGGGCGGAGGCGTCAGGGAAGCGGGATCGTTGAACCCATTGGACACACACCCTATCCTGCTCCCATTGCGTCACTAAATCCTCATGGGCATTATAACACAGAAATATTCTTCCCCTTCCGGGCTTCTCAGGACGCCGGGGCTCAATCCGTCCTTGAGTTCCACCACAACTTGCTCGGCGTCGAGCGCGCCAAGCGCGTCCAACAGGTATCGACAGTTGAACCCAATCGACATTTCCTCTCCCGCGTAGTCGGCCAGGGGAAGCGTTTCCTCGGCCTCTCCGAGTTCGGGGTTGTAGGCCGATAATTTCAATGCTCCGGGGGAGAGGAGGAGTTTAACCGGCTTGGTCCGCTCCTCTGAGAGGACCGACACCCGACGAAGCGCGGCCGCCAGCACCGACCGGGAAAGAATCAAGCGACACGGATGCCCCTTTGGAATTACCTGCTCATAGTTCGGGAACTGCCCCTCGATGAGGCGAGCAATCAGAAGAAAGTTCGGCATCTTCAAGATAAATTGATTCTCGACCAGCGCTACCTGCACCTCTTCCCCGACCCCCAGGACCCTCACCACCTCCTGCACCGCCTTGCGCGGAACCATCCCGCTCCCGCTGCCGCCTCCATCCGCCAGGGATCGGGAGGCAAGGGCCAACCGATGCCCGTCGGTCGACACCAACCGGATCCTCCCCGCCTGAATCAAAAAAAGCACCCCGTTCAGCGCGTACCGGCTCTCATCGTGAGAGATCGCAAACGCGGTCTGGGCGAGCATCTCCTTAAGCACCTTTCCGTCCAGCGACACCCAAACCGGCGCAGCGGTCGGGACCACGGCGGGAAAATCCTCGGCCGCCAGGCCCACCAATTTGTACGACACCCCCCCACAGCGAAGCTGCACCCAGGCATTTTCCAGTACCTTGAGTACCAATGCCGCCGCGGGCAACTCTTTCACGATCTCCGTAAGCTTCCGCGCCGAGAGCGTAATCGAGCCCCTCGCCGCGACCTTGGCCGGAACGGATACTCGCGCACCGACGGCGAGATCAGTCGCGGTAAGCTGCACGGCATCCCCATCCGCCTCCAGAAGCACATTGGCCAGGATTGGCAGGGTCTGCCGAGGCTCCACGATGTTTTGCACCATTTGGAGCCCCTTCAGAAACGCGTCACGCTCGAGTTCGACCTCCATACAATCCTCCGAGTCTAGCGACTACGAATCTTTAGTCTAAAGTAATTTAAAACAAATAGTAGTCATAGGAGTAATCGGAAAGGGGATATCGGGGAGAACGCGGAAGGTAGCGGAAAAAAAGCGGAGCGGGGGGCGGGATGCTGTGGACGCTCCGGTGGGTAGTCGTTGGATCGCGGACGGTCATGAGTTGAGTTCCTGGCTGAGCGTCTCGACAGTCTTGCGTAATTTGGGGTCTTCTTGTTGGAGACGGCGGATCTTTTCCACCGCGTGCAGGACGGTGGTGTGATCCTTGCCGCCGAAGGCCCGACCGATCTCCAGAAGAGAGGAATTGGTGAGCT
>Ga0184639_10000207_pt1 | contig 21281 bp, 23 predicted proteins | sample PLM31_170_b2_FD_133155 | JGI IMG/M metagenome (GOLD analysis project Ga0184639, IMG submission 133155) | Groundwater sediment microbial communities from an aquifer in East River, Colorado, USA - PLM3-1_170_b2 | ecosystem: Environmental > Terrestrial > Soil > Riparian zone | place: USA: East...
GCATCCACAACCCCTGAGACTTCACGGACTTCGCGGGCCACCGCCGCGGGCGTACTGCGATTTAGAGAGATAAGAAGATAGGCGACTTCGGTCACCCCCAACAATTCTCAAAACGCCGTCACGAGTCCTGTGGAGCATATCGTGGCCAGCTTTCGTGGGCCCCGAGGCCTCTCCCCGAAAAGAAACTACCACGGGGACCCCTCTTGCCTCGGAGTCCGCGGCGCTGGCCTGTGCAGATTGAGCAGACTGATGTATCATTCGGGTAGCCTTCTGGGGCAGGGTAAGGACCCGAAAACTTCGGTCATAGGTCATTGGTCGTAGGTCGTAGATAATTGCAGTCCCCACGACCAACGACCGACGACCCACGACCGTGGTCGTCGAGTCCGATTCCCGATCGGCGGTGATAGCCCGTGAGGCCCAGACTGCGGGTCGTAGGTGATAGGTCGTAGGTCGTAGACGGGACAAAAGCTGTAACTACCTACGACCCACGACCGACGACCGGTAGTTAGGGTCGTGGCCCGGTGGAATTCCGGGGTCGACGGTACAGTCCGTATGAGGTGAGGGCTGCATACATGGCGCCTGAGCGCCCCTAGGACGCCCGATCAGGGCGTCTTTTCATTTATCTCGAATTTCAAGGGGGGTAAGTATGAGAACTCGAGATATGGTCGCGGCAGCAATCTTCGTCGCGCTCACTGCTGTTGTTACCCGGTATACTGCCGTTCCTATTCCTGCGACACGAGGCTTCTTCAATCTCGGCGAAGTGGTGATATACGTTGCGGCGATCGTCTACGGCCCGCTGGTGGGGATGCTTGCCGGGGGGGTCGGTTCCGCACTCGCCGATGTCTGGGCCCAGGCGCCGTACTACGCTCCTTTTACGCTGGTGATCAAAGGCATCGAGGGATATGTCGTCGGCCGACTCGCCGGATCCACCGGGGCTTCACGCCTGCGTGCGACACTGATGGGCGGGGCGCTGATGGTCGTCGGGTATTTCCTGGCGCAGACGTTCTTTGCGAGGTCCCTGGGTATCGCGCCGACATCGGGGACCGCCGCGACCGCAGCCCTCGCTGAGCTGCCATTCAACGTCGTCCAGGTCGTAGTTGGAATTGTTGTGGCGCTGCTGGTCACCGCCCGAGTTCCGCGCGCGGTGATGGAGAGACCCGGCCGGTGAAATCCGGCAAGATTCCACCGCAGCTTCTCGAGGCGATGGTCTACTCCCACCTCGGAGTGCAGAGGCCTGAGGTGCTGGTGCGTCCTCACATTGGTGAAGACTGCGCGGTGATCGATTTTGGCGAGTGGGTAGCGGTGATCACCTCCGATCCAGTCACCGGTGTCGTCGAGCGGTTGGGTTGGTATGCGGTCCACGTGGCATGCAACGACATGGCGACGACGGGCGCAGAACCGGTTGCGATACTGCTCACGCTTCTCCTCGCCGAGGAGACGAGAGAAGACGATCTAAAGGAAATCATGGAAGACGCCGGCGAAGCCGCATCTTCCCTTGGCGTCGAAATCGCGGGCGGCCATACCGAAGTCACCACGGGGATCACGCGGACGATCGCAGTTGTCACCGCGCTCGGAAAGGCCCAGAAGGGCAGGGTATTGCGCGCCCGCGGAGCCCGCCCCGGTGATGCGCTGCTGTTGACCAAAGGGGCGGGCATTGAAGGGACGGCCATTCTGGCGACGGACCTTGCGGCACAACTGCTGGGGCGGGTTGATCGTGCGATCTTGACCAGAGCCCGGGGCTTCATCGATAAGATCAGCGTTGTGCCCGAAGGCGCAATCGCGGCGCGGTCAGGCGCGAGCGCAATGCACGATGTCACCGAAGGCGGGGTGCTCATGGGCTCCTGGGAGCTGGCGGAAGCCGCCGGTATTGGCGTAGAGCTCTGGGCCGACCAGATTACGGTGCATCCAGAAACAGCGGCTATTTGCCAGGCCCTGGAGATTGATCCGCTGGCGCTCATCGGCAGCGGGGCGATGCTGATCACAACACCGGAGAAAAATATTGCGGTGACAGCCCTCGAAGTAGCTGGTATACCGGTCAAGCAGATCGGGATCATGACCCCTCGCCAGCGTGTCATCTTACGCGGTGGGACGCGATCAATACTTGAGCCGCCGGATCGCGATGAATTGTGGCGACTTCTGGAATCCAGCGGTCGTGGCCAGCTCCGAGGGAGGGCGGAGCCTCTCCCCGACTGAAACTGATACGGGGACCCGGCCAAAGGCTCCACCCTCCCTCGCGCTGGCCGTGCACAACTTCAGACAGTGACGTTCTTGCCCCGGCTGCTAGTCAGGAGTCTTATGTTAAAATGGTGGTTAACACTTGAATAGTGTAGGCAAGTGGGGAGCTCGGGAGAGCCGGGCTGAGAGGGCGTCCGTGGTCGACGCCGACCCATAGGACCCGAACCAGGTAATACTGGCGTGGGGAGTAGGGAAGATGGCCGCCAGCCTGGCTCGGTTGGCGGCTCTTGATTTCCGGGAGGAATGTCATGAACAGACAGGCCCTTCAACGTTTGGTGGAACTGGGCATCGCCGCTGCCCTTGTGGTGGTGCTGAGCAACGTGAGGATCTACAAGCTGCCGCAGGGTGGATCGATCACCGCCGGCAGCATGGTCCCGATCTTCTATATCGCGCTGCGGTGGGGGGCCAAGTGGGGGATCACGGCTGGGATACTTGCCGGAATGGTGAACTATATCTTCGATCCCTTCTTCACACATCCCATCCAAGTATTACTCGACTACCCCGTGGCATTTGGAGCGCTCGGATTGGCGGGGCTCTTCCCGGGGCGGCCGGTGCTCGGGATTGTCATCGGCGGCGCAGGACGGTGGCTGGCGCATCTTGTCTCCGGCATTGTCTTCTTTGCGCAATACGCTCCTAAGGGTGTCTCCCCGGTCCTCTACTCGGCGCTCTACAACGGCAGCTACATGTTGCCTGAGGTCGTCATCAGCGTTGTCTTGACTCTCCTGGTCCTCCGGGCCATGCAACGCATCCGTCCGGTGCAGCCTGCCTAAGACGTTGAGAGGAGGGCGGACCAGGCGAGTGGCCATCGTCATCGCGAATGGCCCCCTGCGGCCTCGCCAGGATCTCCGCAGCCGGCTGCGCCGCGCTGACCTCGTGATCTCCGCGGACGGTGGCGTGCGTGCCGCACGGCGGTTGGGCTTCCCGCCGCACATTGTGGTGGGCGACCTCGACTCCGCGCCCCCGGCGTTGGTACGATGGGCCACGTCTCGCGGCGCGAAGCTTCTCCGCCATCCCGTTCACAAGGACAAGATCGATACTGAGCTGGCGCTCGATACGGCCCTTGATGCGGGCGTCACGGACGTCGAGTTCGTGGGCGTGCTCGGGGGCCGCCTCGACCAGACACTGGCCAGTGTTACGCTGCTCATCAAGGCAGAGTCCGCGGGTGTGCGGGCAACAATCATCGGCGACAAACAAGAAGCCTTTCTCGCAAGAAAGATCACGGAGATCTCGGGACGCCGCGGTGATACCGTCTCATTGATCCCGCTCACTGCGAGGGTGACCGGCGTCACCTTGAAGCATTTCAGGTATTCTATGAAAGATGCCACAATAAGACAGGGAACAACTCTGACCATCAGCAACGTCATAGAGGCAACTCCGGCAACCGTTCGAATCGGCCGGGGTCGCCTCCTTATCGTGATCAACCACAAATAGCGCCTTCTCGGGCAAATACAAAAGGGAGAACACTGCGCCTCTGTATGGCAGACTACTGGGTTCGCGCGATTACCGAAGATGGGACGGTCCGGGCGCTTGCTGCGGTGACCACTGCTGCAGTGGAGAAGGCCCGCCGCCGGCACGGTACCGCGCCCACCGCAACAGCGGCGCTGGGGCGCACGCTGACGGCGGCCGGTCTTATCGGTGGAATGCTGAGATCCGGGCAATCAGTCACGGTCCGGGTCCTCGGCGATGGGCCACTCGGCGGTGTGCTCGCAACCGGTGACGCGGGCGGATCGGTCCGGGGATACGTGGTCAACCCCACCGTGCATCTTCCGCTGACGCCGAGTAAGAAACTCGACGTGGGCGGCGCGGTCGGACGAGGGACACTCCACGTCACGATGGATCTCGGCTTGCGCACGCCCTACCACGGCAGCGTGCCGCTTGTCTCGGGCGAGATTGGGGAGGACCTGGCGGCGTATTTTGCGCAGTCGCAGCAGACCCCTTCGCTCGTGGCTCTTGGCGTACTTGTGTCGCCTGAAGAACGGGTCATTGCGTCTGGTGGACTGATCGTTCAGCTCATGCCGGGGGCTGACGCGAATACCGTGACGTATCTGGAGGAGCGAGCTAAAGTCCTTCCAACGATCACGTCGATGGTCTCGGCGGGGCGGAGCCCTGAGGAAATCCTGGATACGGCGTTGGGGGAGGTTCGGACCAGCATCGTCGCGAGACAAGTCGTCCGCTTCGCCTGCCGGTGCTCGCTGAAGAAGGTCAAAGGCGTGCTCGCCAGCCTGGGCAAGCACGAGCTCAGAGACATCGTAGCTGAGCAAGGCCACGTAGAGGTGCACTGCAATTTTTGCGGACGGCGCTACGTGCTAGATGAGGATGACGTGGAGAGCTTGATTCTTGAACTGAAGGAGAAAGTGCGAAACGGGGAGAGCGCGGGGGCCTAGACGGCCCTCTTGACTCGTCCCGACTTCAAGCAGTTCGTGCACACCACCATACGCCGGCGAGATTTGCCGACCAGTACGCGGACCTTCTGGAGGTTCGGTAAGAATCGCCGCTTGGTTTTCACCGCCGAGTGACTGATCGAGTGCCCAGTCACCGGAGTCTTTCCACAGATTGCGCACTCCCTTGCCATCCTCAAGCCTCCTAACTACGGGAACACGGTACGGCATTCTATCACACCCTCATAGGTGAGGAAAGGGTTCACTCAGGGTGCGGCGAACAGACCCGCGAATGACGCCGACACGTGCTCACACTGCGCCTCCGGCGGCCCGCTCCAGACCCGGCTCCCCCCTCGAAGCGTCAGCCCAGTTCATCAAGGGTGTCGGTCCCGCCAGGGCGCAGCAACTTGTGCGCCTGGGTCTTCATACAGTCGGTGATCTCCTCTATCACCGTCCGCATCGCTACGAAGACCGGAGCCGGATTGCCAGCATCGGCTCACTCACACCGGGGAACCGGGCCACGACGCAGGGAACGGTCGTTGCCGTCAGCGAGCGCCGGCATGGCGTGTATCAATTCCACGCGGCGCTCAGCGATGAAACAGGCATCCTCCAGGCGACCTGGTTCGGTCAGCGATATCTCCGCAAGTTGATCCGGCGAGGGCTGCGTCTCATCGTGCACGGAAAGGTCGAGCGGTACGGCGCGCTGCGCATGGCGGTCGACGAATTCGAGATTCTCACCGGTGATGAGGACGACCGGCTGCACACGGGTCGCATCGTCCCCATCCATCCCGCAACTGAAGGACTCACCCCGCGCGTGCTGCGCACCGTGATCGCCGCGGCCCTCGCATCGGCGCTGCCCGATGTCCCTGAAATACTGCCCGCCGAGATCCGCCGGCAGCACGGATTCGCCGGCCGCGCCGACGCCCTGCAGGCGCTGCACTTCCCGGAGGCTCGGGGCGACGAGGAGCGCGGGCGCCAGCGCCTCGCCTTCGACGAGTTGCTGACCATGCAACTCGGGCTGCTGTTGCGCAAACGGGTGCTGGAAGATATCGACAAGGGCTTTCGGTACAGACCGGGGGCCACGCTGCTCGACCGATTCTTGAAGGGTCTGCCGTATGCGCTGACGGCCGCCCAGTATCGCGTCATCCAGGAAATTGCCGATGATCTGTTGCGTTCGCGCCCGATGCACCGGCTGCTGCAGGGAGACGTCGGATCAGGAAAAACGGTCGTCGCGGCCGCGGCGATTGCTCTGTGCGTCGGTGGAGGGTATCAGGGTGCGCTGATGGCGCCGACCGAAATCCTGGCTGAGCAGCACTACGTAACCCTCAAGCGCCTCATGGAGCCGCTTGGCATCAGGCTGGCGCTCGTCACCGGGGGCGGCAGAGCACGCGATCGCAAACTGGTCCGAGAAACCGTGCGCGTGGGAACGGCCGATGTTGCCATCGGGACGCACGCACTGATTGAGGAAGGCGTCGACTTCAAACGCCTGGGTCTCGTCATCATCGATGAGCAGCACAAGTTCGGCGTGGGGCAACGAGCAACGCTTGGGCGAAAGGGATTCCACCCTGATGTGCTCGTTATGACCGCGACGCCGATTCCGCGCACGCTCTCCATGACACTGTATGGCGATCTCGACGTATCGATCCTGGATGAATCGCCCCCTGGCCGGGGCGCGATCAGAACATACGTCCGCGGCGGAGAGAAGCGGCCTGAGGTGTACGCTTGGGTCAATGAGCGGGTACGCCAGAATCAACAGGCATACATCGTTTGCCCGTTGATTGAGGACTCAGAGAAGCTGCAGGCGGAGGCGGCGGTCACGCTGGCCGCCAGGCTGCAGCGTGATGTGTTCGGAGAATTGGTGGTCGGGTTGATTCACGGCCGGATGCGACCGGATGAAAAGGACGCCGCCATGGAGCGTTTCAGGTCCGGCGAGGTCAAGGTGCTGGTCGCCACGCCGGTGATCGAGGTCGGCATCGACGTACCTCATGCAACGATTATGGTCATCGAGGACGCCGACAGGTTTGGACTCGCGCAACTGCATCAACTGCGGGGTCGCATCGGCCGAGGGTCTGAGACCTCTTATTGCGTCCTCCTGGCGAATGCGCGAACCGAGGCGGCCGAGACACGGCTGGCGTCGATGGCTGAGACCAGTGATGGATTCCTGATCGCCCAGCGCGACCTTGAACTGCGGGGACCGGGCGAATTCTTTGGAACCCGCCAGCACGGGCTGCCGGACCTGAAGATCGCCGACGTGCTGGCCGACGTGCATCTACTCGAGCGTGCGCGTGAGGAAGCCATTCGCTTGCTTCAAGCTGATCCCGAGTTGAAGCGGCCCGAGCACTCAGGTCTACGTGAAGCGGTGGCGCGCGCATTCGGAAGGCAGGCCCAGGTATCCGCGGGATGATGCGGAGACCGGAGCGCGACGAGAGGGTTCAGAGAGATCGAGGGTCGGGGCGGAGTCGGCGCGTCCGGCCCACGCAGCAGGCCGTCAGGGACGCGATCTTCAACAGTCTCGCCGCGCGCGTACCGGGAGCGCGAGTGCTGGACCTCTTCGCGGGGACAGGCAGTCTTGGTCTGGAAGCGCTCCGGCGGGGCGCACAGTTCGCGGTGTTCGTAGAGCAGAACAGCGCCCTCGCCACTGAGATCCGTGACCAGCTGGCTGCGGAAGGGACGGCGGAACGCGCGGAGGTATGGCGAAGGGACGCGATGAGTGCGATCCGTGAACTTGGCAGCACCGGTCGCCAGTTTGACATCGTGATTGCAGACCCACCGTATGGAGAGGCCTGGCTTCCGCGCGTGTTGCGCGGTGTGGTGACCGCGGATGTGCTTGCGCCTTTGGGCGTCATCGTGGCGGAAGGACACTGGCGCGACCGTCCTGAGCCGGAGCCGGGACTGGAGCGCTACAAAGAGGCGCGATACGGTGAGACGGTGCTCTGGTACTACAAACAGATGGAAGAAGAAGGAGTCGTCTAGATGGCCGTAGCCGTCTATCCGGGGAGCTTCGACCCTCTCCACCTGGGGCATCTCGACGTCATCACGCGTGCGGCGCGTGTCTTTGAGCGTGTGATCGTCGCGGTCTCCACCAATTCGGAGAAGACTCCACTCTTTTCCGTGAAGGAACGCCTCGAGATGCTTCGGAAGGCGACCGCAGGCGTGAAGAATGTTGATGTGGCCGAGTACACCGGACTCACCGTGACGTTTGCGCAAGAACGACGCGCATCGGTGCTGGTCAAAGGACTACGCGCCGTGGTCGATTTTGAATACGAACTCAAACAGGCCTCGATGAATCAGCGGCTGGCGCCCGAGCTTGACACGGTGTTTTTCATGACGGCACCGGCGTACTATTTCCTGAGTTCGACCCTGATTCGAGAGGTCGCGCGGCTAGGCGGCTCAGTCTCCGGACTCGTTCCTGAGGATATCGAACGCCGTCTGCGAGAGAAGTTTGAGTTATAATGAAAAGTCTGTTCTGGGGTGATTTCCCGTGCGGATCGAGGTTGCGGCGCTGGAAGCTGGACAGGTCGTCGGCGCCTCATTTTCTGAAACGATCAACAGCCTGACCGAAGACGTGGTGTTTGACGTCCCCGTAACGGGCGAAGTTGAAATTTCCCGCGATCGAACGACCGTCCGGCTGCGTGGAACGCTTGAGGCCTCCACGCCGCTCTCGTGCGGCCGGTGCCTGACGCCATTGCGGCTGCCTCTGCGGGCATATTTGAATGAGGAATTCCTCGTGGATGCCGGGGCCGGAGCGGGCGGAGAAGAGCAACGGGAGTTGAAGGACGAGGATTTCATCCACCCACTTGGACGAGATTTGATCCTTGATGTCACCGAGGTGGTCCGCCAGCAGCTGCTGCTGGCTCTGCCGATGATTCCGCTGTGTCGACCGTACTGCCGCGGTCTGTGCCCGCAGTGCGGCGTAAACTGGAACGAGACGACGTGCAGCCATCAGGTCGCGGATGTCGATCCGCGGCTGGCGCCTCTCCTCAAACTGCGAGACAAGTTACCCGAGAAGTAGTAGTAACTAGGCCCAGGGCCTAGGCCCTAGTTGGAACAACGAAGGAGCATCACACATGGGAATCCAAAAGCATCGGCGCTCCCCCAAGAGCGGAGCTGATCGAAGGGCGCACTGGAAGGTCAAGCCCGTCACGCTCGTCGAGTGTCCGAAGTGTCACGCTCAGATGCGGCCGCACCGGGTCTGTGCGAATTGCGGGTTCTACGCGGGTCGAGAGGTTATCAAGGTCGAGGAAGAGGAACCCAGAAAGCGCTGAAGGACGCCGACATCCGATGAAGATCGCAGTGGACGCTATGGGTGGCGACCACGCGCCTGAAGCCGTGGTCGCCGGCGCCGTGGCCGCCGCCCGAGAACTACATACACAGGTTGTGCTGGTGGGACCACAGGCCGAGGTCCACTCTCAACTCGCGCGCCACCGCATCGATGGGCTCACCCTTGAGGTCTCCGACGCGCCCGAAGTCATCCAGATGCACGAGTCCCCGGGAATGGCGTTGCGGAAGAAACGGCGGGCGTCGATCGTGGTGGCGATGGAACTGGTCCGCGACGGCCGTGCCGATGCCGTTGTGAGTGCCGGCCATACGGGCGCCGCGATGGGCGCGGCGCTGCTGGGGGTAGGGCGGATCTCGGGTGTCGACCGTCCCGCGATTGCCGCAGTCCTTCCGACGACGGGCAAGACGCCCGTGATTCTCCTGGACGTCGGCGCGAACGTTGACTGCAAGCCGCATCACCTCCAGCAGTTTGCGCTCATGGGTACCGTCTATTCCAATCGTGTCCTCGGCGTTGCCGCACCGCGCGTTGGCGTGCTGAGTAATGGGACAGAGGAAGGCAAGGGCAATGATCTGACCGCCGCCACGACCGAGTTGCTGCGCGCTTCGCCCGGCCTCACGCTGGTCGGCAACGTCGAGGCGCGCGATATCTTCAGCGGCGTTGCCGACGTGATCGTCTGCGACGGCTTCGTCGGCAACATCGCCCTCAAGGTCGGTGAGGGACTGTCCCTCGCGATCCGTAGCATCGTGAAGGGCGAGCTGGTCGGATGGCGGGGCCGGCTGCTCAAACTGTACGTTGCACCGCTCGTGGGCAAGGTCCGGCGCGCCTACCGGCGCATCGACTACCGGGAGTACGGCGGCGCGCCTCTCCTCGGTATCAACGGCGTGTGCATCATCGCACACGGCAGCAGCAACGCGCGGGCCATCCGCAATGCGATCCGCGCGGCCGCCGAGGCTGTCTCGCACAACTTTGTGCAGGAGATCCGGTCGCAACTGCCTGCGCTGAATGCAGCGGCGGCGGCCCGGAGTACGTAGGTCTCCATGAGGAGCTCTACGATCGTTGGAATAGGGCGCTACATTCCCAGGCGCGTCGTGACCAATGCGGAGTTGGAGCAACTCGTCGATACCACTGACGAATGGATCGTCAGCCGCACAGGGATCCGTGAGCGCCGGATTGCCGAGCCTGATGAGGCCAGTTCTGATCTCGCCTACGAGGCCTCGAAAGAAGCACTGGCAGATGCCGGCGTAACGGCCGAAGAGATCGACCTGGTCATCGTTGGCACGGCGACGCCGGACATGCTGTTTCCCGCTACCGCCTGTATCCTCCAGGACCGGCTCGGCGCCAAGCATGCCGGCGCCTTCGACGTCTCCGCGGCCTGCACCAGCTGGGCCTATGCCGCGGCGGTCGCGCACGGGTACGTGAGCAGCGGCCAGGCTAACACCGTTCTGGTCGTTGGCGCAGAAACGCTCTCCAAGATCATCAACTGGAAAGATCGCAACACCAGCGTGCTGTTTGGGGACTCCGCAGGCGCCGTTGTCATGAAGCCATGCGAGCCGGGCAAGGGGTTCCTGTCGTTTCACCTCGGCTCCGATGGCTCCGGCGGTCCATTCATCGCGCTGCCGGCCGGCGGATCGCGTCTGCCGGCGAGCTACGAGACGGTTGAGCGCGAGCAGCATTACCTCACGATGAACGGACGAGAGGTATTCAAATTCGCCGTGCGGTGTATCCCGCGAGCGATTGAAGAGGCCGTCAAGCGCGCCGGAATTGCCATTGAAGATGTCGACTGGTTCATCCCTCATCAGGCCAACATTCGGATCATCGATGCTGCGGCCGAACGACTGCGCCAGCCGAGGGAAAAATTCTTCGTCAACGTCGAGCGGTACGGCAACACGTCGGCGGCATCGGTGCCGGTAGCACTGTACGAAGCCGTCCGCTCCGGACAGATTAAGGAAGGTGACGTCGTCGTCATGGTCGCGTTTGGGGGCGGGCTCACCTGGGCGTCGTGTGCAATTCGCTGGACGATTCCGACGCAGGACAGTCGCCAGTAGGCAGTCTGCAGTAGGCAGTCACAAAGCCAATGAGGACAAGCATTGACTGCCGACTGCCTACTGGCGACTGCCGACTGGTCTGGCACAATACTTCCGTCAGGTGCACGAAATGACGATCGCATTCGTGTTCCCAGGCCAGGGCGCCCAATATGTGGGCATGGGCAGGCAGCTTGCCGAAGCGTACCCGGAGGCGCGCGAAGCCTTTGACACGGCGTCAACGGTCCTCGGCGTCGACCTGCGCCGGTTATGCTGGGAGGGTCCCGACGAAGTTCTGAGACAGACCGAGCACACACAGCCGGCCATCCTTACTGCCAGCATTGCTGCCCTGAACACCGTGCGCTCGAGAATTCCAGCACCGACGCTGACCGCGGGTCTGAGCCTCGGGGAATATACCGCCCTCGTCTTCGCAGGAGCGGTCGCGTTCCCTGACACCGTGCGGGTGGTACAGCAGCGCGGTCAGTTCATGGCAGAGGCCGCCAAGGGTGTGCAGACGGCGATGGCGGCCCTGATGGGACTCGATGGGCCGGCGGTTGAGCGGGTGTGCGAGGAGGCGCGAGGCCGCGGAGTGGTTGAGCCGGCAAACTTCAACAGCCCGGGCCAGGTCGTGATTGGGGGCGAGGCGGCGGCCGTGGATCACGCCATTGAGCTGGCCAAGGCGGCCGGAGCCAAGCGCGCGGTGAAGCTGGCTGTCAGCGCCCCGTTCCATACAAGCCTGATGCGACCCGTCGCGGACCGATTTGCGGGCGTACTGGGGAAGGTCACGATCCAGGACTCGCGCATCCCTGTGGTCAGCAATGTGACGGCGAGACCGGTGAGCCAGGCCGAGGAAATCCGCCGCCTGCTGATTGCTCAGGTCGCCAGTCCGGTCCGCTGGGAACAGTCGGTGCGGGCCATGGGAGAACGAGGCATTACGACGTTCGTGGAGATCGGTCCCGGGACGACGCTCTCAGGCCTCATCAAGAAGACGATCCCCGGCGCGCATACACTTCATGTGGAAGATCAGGCATCGCTCGAAGAAACCATGAGATCTCTCGAACAGGTCGGGACGCGCTGATGGCCTCGCTCGAGGGAAGAGTCGCGATTGTGACGGGTGCGTCCGGTGCGCTCGGACGCTCGATCACGGAGGCCCTGGCCGGCGAGGGAGCTGCCGTGGCCGTGCACTACGGAAGGAACCGCCACGCCGCGGACGACGTCGTCCGCGCGATCGAGGAGAAAGGCGGACGCGCGCGTGCCGTGCAGGCAGACGTCACAGTGGCAGCGGAGGCTCAACGACTCGTCCAGGAAACCCTGGAAGCCCTGGGGGGCGTGCACATCCTCGTCAACAACGCTGGCATCACGCGCGATACCTTGGTACTGCGTATGAAAGAGGAAGACTGGGATTCGGTCATCGACACCAACCTCACGGGTACGTTCAACTGCACGAAGGCGGTCCTCCGCGAGTTTCTCAGGCAGCGCGGCGGCCGGATCATCAATATTACGTCGGTCGCAGGGCAGATCGGCACCGCCGGTCAGGCCAACTACTCCGCCGCGAAGGCCGGTATCATCGGAATGACGAAGGCGATCGCCCGTGAAGTCGCCTCACGGGGGATCACGGTCAATGCGGTGGCGCCGGGGTTCATCGACGCCGGGATCACACAGCAATTACCGCCCGAGGTGGCCAAAAGCTACATTGAGCAGGTACCGTTGGGAAGGGCAGGGAAACCTGACGAGGTGGCGGCTGCTGTCGTATTCCTCGCGTCCGACGCCGCCGCGTATATCACCGGGCAAGTCCTGAATGTTGACGGCGGCCTCGTGATGCAATAGTAGGCAGTAACCAGTAAGCAGTAGGCAGTCGAAAGCCAACGTAGCCGTCTGAGTGGCTACTGGCTACTGCCTGCCGGCTACTTCGCGATACAGGCGGTATAATCGGACGGGGGTGGGAAACCCAATGGCACCGGTATTTGATCGTGTGAAGGGCATCGTGGTAGAGCAGTTAGGGGTCTCCGCAGAAGAAGTCAAAGATGAGGCGTCATTCGTCGAAGACCTGGGCGCCGACTCCCTCGACGTCGTCGAGCTCGTCATGGCGCTCGAGGAAGAGTTCGGCATCGAGATCCCCGATGAGCAGGCGGAGAAGATCGCCACGGTCGGCGAGGCAGTCAAGTATATCGAAGCGCACATGAGCGAGGCTCCCGCGAAGTAAATACCGGACCCATCGGTCCGGCACGTATGCCACCCAAGCGCGTCGCTATCACAGGCCTCGGCGTCATCAGTCCCGTCGGGATCGGGAAGAACCGATTCTGGAACGCGCTGATGGAAGGACGCAGTGGCGTGGATCGGATCTCTCGGTTCGATACCTCCGGGTTCGATTCGAAGATCGCGGCCGAAGTGCGCGACTTCGATCCCGCCGATTACATGGACAAGAAGGAAATCCGGCGCAACGATCGCTTTGTGCAGTTTGCGTATGCCGCCAGCCGCATGGCCCTCGACGACTCGGGGTTCTCCATCACACCGCAGAACGGCACACAGGTCGGGGTGCTGATCGGCTCGGGGATCGGCGGGGCCACGACCTGGGAAGAGCAGCACCGCACGTTGATCGAGCGCGGCCCGGATCGCGTCAGTCCCTTCTTCATCCCGATGATCATCATCAACATGGCGTCGGGGATTGTTTCAATTCTGCTCGGCGCCAAGGGACCCAACAGCGCGGTCGTCACAGCGTGCGCGACGGGGGGGAACGCCATCGGCGACGCGGCCCGCAACATCCAGCGCGGCGAGGCGATTGCCATGCTGGCGGGCGGCTCCGAGGCGGCAATTACCCCGCTTAGCATCGCTGGGTTTTGCTCGATGAAGGCGGTGTCCACGCGCAATGACGAGCCGCAGAAGGCCTCCCGGCCCTTCGATGCGAAGCGCGATGGTTTCATCATGGGCGAAGGCTCAGGCGTTGTGCTGCTGGAGGAGATGGAGCACGCCAAGCACCGCGAGGCCCACATCTACGCCGAGCTGGTCGGGTATGGGGTGTCCGGCGACGCGTACCACATCACGCAACCGGATCCGGAGGCCGACGGCGCCGCCCGCAGCATGCGCAATGCGCTCCGGGACGCGGATATGGAGCCGAAGCAGATCGATTACATCAACGCGCACGGCACCAGCACACCCTACAATGATCGCACCGAGACGCTGGCGGTGAAGCGGGTATTCGGAGAGCACGCAAAAAAGGTGGCGGTGAGCTCCACGAAGTCGATGACCGGTCACCTCCTGGGGGCGGCCGGTGGCGTGGAGCTGATCGCCTGCGTGCAGGCCATCGAGCACGGCGCGATCCCGCCGACGATCAACTACGAGTTTCCAGATCCCGATTGTGATCTGGACTACGTGCCGAACGCCGCGCGAAAGATGCGCGTCGACGCCGCGATGTCCAACGCATTTGGGTTCGGCGGGCACAACGCCATCCTCATCGTGCGCAGGTACGATGGCCACTGAGCAGGACGCTCCGCTGCCGCAGGACGCTCCGCTGCCGCAGGACGCTCCGCTGCCGCAGGACGCACCGCTGCCGCAGGACGCACCCCCACAGATCGACACTGAGCGAGACACACTGCTCGCTGAGCTCGAGCGCAAACTCGATCTTCGTTTTCGAGACCGGCATTTGCTGAATCTTGCCCTGCAGCATGGGTCCTTCGGCCACGAGGGCCGCGGCGGTAGACGAGAGTCGTACGAACGGCTGGAACTCCTCGGGGACGCGGTGCTGAATCTCGTCGTATGCGACCATCTCTACCACCGATACCCCGACGCGCCTGAAGGCGAACTGGCGAAGTTGCGGGCCCGCATTGTCAGCGAGCCCTGGCTTGCCCGGATCGGCCAGGCGCTGGATCTGGGCCGCTACATCCGGCTCGGCAAGGGCGAGGAAAAGGCCGGCGGCCGGGCCCGACCCGCGCTGCTCGCTGATGTGCTCGAGGCCGTGCTCGGCGCCATCTACGTCGATGCCGGCTTTGGCGTGTCGCATGCCGTGTCCACGAAGTGGTTCCAGGAGACATTCGAAGACCTCGAACTGCCAAGTGACGACTACAAGAGCTCATTGCAAGAGCTGCTGCAGGAGCGCGAGCGCCGGCTTCCACGGTATCGGATCAGAGACGAGGTAGGCCCAGATCACGCCAAGGTGTTTGTTGCCACCGTCGACGCCGGGGGACGGACGCTCGGAGAGGGAAGGGGCCAGAGCAAGAAACAAGCGGAGCAAGCGGCTGCCCAGGCCGCTCTCGAGTTTCTGCAGCGCCGCCCCGCCCGGCCGCCTCAAAGGGCGCGCCCGCCTGCGCCACATCAGGGGGGTACGCATCGCCGAAAAAGACCGCCCTTTCGGCCCCGCCAGGGGCCGGGGAGTCCCCCGGGACCCGGACATCCAGAGCACAGCCCTCGATGAAGCAGTTGTGGGCGCCATGGCGCCTGCAATATGTGGGGGCGCCAAAGGCAGAAGGCTGCATCTTTTGCGCTGCCGCGTCCGGGAAGGATGATCGCAAATCCCTGATCGTCCACCGCAGCCCCCTTGCGTTTGTCATCTTGAACCTCTTCCCGTACAATTCCGGGCACGCCATGGTGGTGCCGTACCGGCACCGCCCACGTGTGGGCGACTTGAGCGATTCTGAGAAGCTTGAATTGATGAAGCTGCTGGAACTTACCATGCGCGCGCAGGAAATGGCATTCCATCCCGAAGGAACTAACGTCGGTATGAACCTCGGGCGGGTAGCCGGAGCCGGCATCGAGGACCATCTCCACATCCACGTTGTGCCTCGCTGGGTGGGCGACACAAACTTCATGCCGGTGCTCGGGGATACGAAAGTGATCCCTGAACACCTTGAGGCCACCTACCAGCGACTGCACGACGCCTTCGTAGCGCTCACCGCAGCAGAGCCCGCCCGCCAGACGGAACTCGGCGGCGCGTAAATGCGGACCGTTTCTCAAGTCATGGCGAAGCCGGTCGTGACGGCTCGCCCCAACGAAACTGTGTCTGCCGTCGTGGAGCGATTTCGTGTCCACGACATCAGCGGGATGCCCGTCATCGACGGCACGCAGGTCGTGGGCATGGTCACACTGCGCGACCTGCTGGGGCAACCTTCCTACCGGCCAATCCGTGAAGTCATGGGCCGGCAGATCATCACCGTACCTCCTGGAGAGGCGGTGACCTCTGCGTTCGCATTGATGGACGAAAACCGGCTCGAGCAGGTTCCCGTCGTCGACCAGGGCGTGCTGGTGGGTGTGGTGACGCGCTCGGGTCTCATGCACGAGCTCGGCAAGCTCACCGATCCGCTGACGGAACTGCCATGGACCAGCGCGCTTCGGCAGCAGGCGGCAAACCTGTTGCGCACGGGCCGCGAAGTGAGCATCGTCTTCGTCGACCTTGACGGGTTCGGCAACGTCAACAAGCAGTATGGCCACGTGATCGGCGACCGCGTCATCAGGGCGATCGCGGATACGTTGCTCACGTTGACCGACCCGCAGACGGATTTACTGTGCCGCTATGGTGGCGATGAATTCGCGATCGTCACGACGCGGTCGGCCGCCAACTGCGAGGATCTGGCGTCGCGGTTGCGGGCGGCGATCGGCTCGATCGCCGTCCCGGGGTTGCCCTCCGGCATTGTCAGCGCATCGGTCGGCATCGCCGGCGGGATGCGGACGACGGCACGCGAGGAGACCCACATCGAGGCCACGGTGGACGACCTGATCACGATGGCGAGCCGCGCCTCCACGGCGGCGAAAACCACAGACCGGCGGGTCGTTCATGGGCACACGCTCGAGGCGGAGCGGGTGGGGCAAGGCGAAGGTCGCCGGCTGGCGATTCGCCGCATCCATCTCGAGATCGCCGACGGCAAAGGCATGGCAACGGTAGAGCTCGGCAGAGATGATCAGCGATGGGTGGGTGAGGCCAAAGGCCCCGTGCTCGGGAGCGGCGGGTTACGGCTGCTCGTAGAGGCGGCAGTGAGCGCGCTCCGGCAGATCTTACCCAATGGGTGGGAGCTGGCCGTCGAGCAAGTCAGCCGAACTCCACTGGCCGGTGGTGACGTATTACACGTATTGCTCGTGTTAGGCGCACCAACAGGCAACGAGCAGTTGCTGCTGGGATCGACGGTTAGTAGTGAAGATGTGCAGGAAGCCATCGTCAAGGCGACGCTAAAGGCGGTAAACCGAACACTGTCGCGGATGCTGCCGGCGGCACCGTAAACTCAAATCGCCCCTATGAGCGTCATAGTTGACGTCAGATGATCTCAATCGGGGAGAGGAATCACTCGATGCGTCCACATCTAATTGCCGGCTTGCGCGCTGCCCTGATCGTCCTCTGTGTGATCGTGGCAGCGTCCGTCGTGCCGCCGCTTGCGGCCGCGCCCACGGAGACACTGCCGCAGGCCTCAGCGGCTGCGGCGCTTCAGCACGTCACAGTCTTGAGCCAGCAGATCGGACCCCGCCCGACAGGCAGTCCGGCCGATGGCCGCACCGCGAGCTACCTGGCTGAGCAATTCCAACGGCTGGGGTATGCCGTGGAGCGACAATCATTTCCCATCCTGTTCTTTGACGAGGCTGCGCCTCCGACCGTCAACGTGATCGGTACCCAAGCCGCCGCACTCCACGCGATAGCGCTGATCTACTCGGCGGCGACACCCCCGACGGGGCTCGAAGCCGAGCTGGTCGATGCGGGTCTGGGGAGGGAAGAGGATCTCCGTGGCCGGCGGCTCGATGGCAAGATCGCGCTGGTCCAGCGTGGACAGGTCTTCTTCCGTGTAAAGGTGGCCGCCGCCGCCGCCGCCGGAGCGTCAGCCGTCATCGTCTACAATGACAGGCCGGGACCGCCCCAGGCGGGGACGTTAACCGAGCCGTCGCAGATTCCCGCCGTGATGATCTCGCAGGACGACGGCCAGCGGCTCGTGGAGGTGTTACGGGCCGGTGCCGGCCGTGTGCGGCTCAACGTCAGCACTATCGTCGAGCGCCGGATGTCTCAAAATGTTATTGGGATCAAACGCGGGACGCGCACGCCGAACGAGATCGTGGTGGTCGGCGGGCACGCGGATTCCGTGAAGCAGAGTCCCGGCGCAAACGACAATGCCTCTGGTACGGCGGCCGTGCTCGAAGCAGCGCGCCTGCTCGCCCAGACTCCAACGGCGCGAACCATTCACTTCATCGGTTTTGGGGCGGAGGAAATCGGCCTGGTCGGGTCACGGTTCTACGTGCAGAACCGCACGGGCACGATCGTCGGGATGGTGAACATGGACATGGTGGGGCGTGGACCCATGCAGGTCGGGAACTCCGGCGGGGACACGTCCATCCTCGATCTGGCTGAGCGGGTCGCGACGCGCCTGGACATCAGGGTGAGCACATTTCGTCTGCGCGAAGCCGCGAGCGACCACTCTTCATTCGAGCAGGCGGGGATTCCGGCGGTGTTTATCCATACCGGTGATGATGAGGCCATCCACACGCCGGCCGACGCGCTGAACCGTGTGAATCCGCAACTGATCGCTCAGGCCGCTTCACTGGCTGCCGGGATCGCGCGCGAGCTGGCCACGCGCTAGAAGGGCTTCACTTAACCCGGCACCAAGCAAAATTCCCCCGGCCTCGCTGCAGCTCGGCCTCTGTGCGCCGTAGGCCCGCTTTGCGGGCAATCTGGGTGGCCGCCATTACTGTCTTCAGCGCAGCCGGCGGATCTGCACCCGGCCGATGCGCCGCCCGATGACTGTCTCCACCGTGAACTCCAAATCGCGGAAGGTGTGCTTGGTGCCCGGCTCGGGGATGCGTCCAAGCCGGTAGAACAGGAACCCGCCGAGCGTATTGGCTTCATCGTCGGGCAGGTCGATGCCAAACGTCTCGTTGATCGTCGGAAGGTCGATCGAGGCGTCAACAACGATCCGGTCCGGCTGATTCACGTGCACCAGCGGGAAGGCAGGCCGAGATTCGCCGGGGATCTCGCCCACAATCTCCTCGAGGAGATCTTCGATCGTCACAATTCCTGCCAGACTGCCGTATTCTTCCACGACCACGGCGAGCTGCGAACCCCCACGGCGCATCTCCTCCAGCAGGTCGACGACGAGTTTCGTTTCGGGCACGTAGATGACCGGCCGCACAAACGCCGTGATCCGCTCGTCATCCCGCCCATCCGCCAGAGCCAGCAGCAGGTCTTTCGCGTGCACCACGCCGATCAGCTTCTCGCGGTTATCGCCTTCGTAGACGGGCAGTCGGGTGTAGCGGTGGTGGCGGATGGCCTCTACGGCCTCGCGGACCGTGGCCTCGCCCGCGACCATGGCGACATTCATTCGGTGCACCATAACCTCGCCCACCGTGCGGTCGGTGAGGCGAAAGACGCGCCGCACGATTGATTCCTCCTCGTGCTCAACCGCGCCGGCCAGCCGGCTCTCGCCCACCAGCATGACGAGCTCCTCCCGGGCGAAGGCGACGTGGCGTCCGGCGGGGGCGCGGAGTCCAAACAGGTTGAGGAGCCCGCTCGCCACGCTGTTCAAGACCCAGATGAAGGGCCGGAAGATCCGGTAGAAGATCTCGGTTGGAGGGACCGCGACGAGCGCGGTTGCTTCGGCATTCCAAAGGGCGAGGCTTTTCGGCGCGAGCTCTCCGATCACGATGTGCAGCGCGGTGATGAACGTGAAGGCGAGGACGGCCGAGATGGTGTGCAGCGCGACCGTCTGCCAGCTGCCGGGTAGCCACAGCAAGACCGGCTCGATCAGGGTGGCGACTACGGGCTCGCCGATCCACCCCAGACCCAGGCTGGCCATGGTGATCCCGAGCTGCGTCGCCGCGACGTAGGGATCGGGATTCTGCACCGCCCGCTGAACCACTTTCGCAAGCGGGCGACCCTCGCGCACCCACTGCGCGATGCGCGCAGGCCGGGACTTCACGATCGCAAATTCCGCCGCCACAAACAATCCGTTGGCCAGGACGAGCGCCAGCACGGCCAGCAGGCGAACGCCGGCCGCAACCGCCGATAGCTCCATTGAATCGCCTCCTCAGACCACTATCCGGTTCCGCGCGCAGGGAAGCGGTCCTCCGGTCTCGCTTGACGATTTTCTTCGCACGAGGCTACAATTTGAAGAGTCATGAGCGATCCCACCACGATGCAGGATGATCCACAGCGCCTGACCTCCTTTGAAGCTAAGATCGCGGCCGGCGACCGCATCGAAGCAGGGGAGTGGATGCCCCAGCAGTATCGCTTCGAGTGTCTTCGCCTGATCCAGATGCACGGGAATTCCGAATTGATGGGCGCGATGCCCGAACGAGAGTGGATCCCGCGCGCGCCGACGCTGTCGCGGAAGATGGCGCTGGTGGCCAAGGTCCAGGACGAGGTCGGTCATGCCCAGCTGCTGTATCGCGTCGCCGAAGACCTGGGCAAGCCGCGCCAGCAGATGATCGAAGACCTACTCTCAGGGAAGAGCAAGTTTCACAACGTGTTCCACTATCCGGCGGAGACCTGGGCCGACGTCGCGGTCATCCAGGTGTTCGTGGACGGCGCCGCGATGCAGACACAGGGGTCGCTCCGGTCCTGCAGTTACGCGCCGTATGCCCGCGTCCTCAAGCGCATCTGCTACGAAGAGGACTTCCACATTCGTCTCGGCATCGACGTCTACAAAGCGCTTGCCGAAGGCACGCCCCGACAGCGGCAAATGCTCCAGGACGCCGTCGATCGCTGGTGGCAGCCGATCATGCACTTCTTCGGCCCGCGCGACCAGGCCTCACCGCACCTCGAAACGATGATCCGCTGGCGCATCAAGGTGAAGACCAACGACGAGCTCCGGCAGCAGTTCTTGCGGCAATTCGTGCCCCTCATCCCTGACTACGGCCTGCGTCTTCCAGACCCCGGCCTGCGGTGGGATGAGGCCGGAGGGCGCTACGAATATAGTGAACCGGACTGGGAAGAGTTCAAGCGCGTGATCCGCGGTGAGGGCCCGAAATCGAAAGCCAGGCTCGAGCTGCGGAACGACTACTGGCGGCGGCATCAGTGGGTACGGGAGGCCGTGACCGCCTGGGGGATGGCTGCGTAATGGATGAAACGAAGGGATTTTCACCAGCCGAGATCTACGAGTATCTGGCCAAAGCCCGGCGGAAGTTGCTGGACTGGGTCCGGCCCCTTTCGCAGGAGCAATACATGAAGGAGTTCCCGTTCGGCAAGAAGACCATCCGCGATACCCTTGTCGAGATTCCTCTCGCGGAGTGGAACTACGGCACCCGCCTCATCGGCGAATCTATCCCGCCGCAGGAGCAGCATCCAATCAGAAAGTACTATCAGACGGAGTTCGCTCCGCTCGAGGGTGCCTGGCGGGAGCTGGCGGATCGCACGCGTGGAATCCTCCGCGAGGAACAGAATTGGGGGCGCGTGGTCGAGTACGTCGC
>Ga0184639_10000208_pt1 | contig 21276 bp, 21 predicted proteins | sample PLM31_170_b2_FD_133155 | JGI IMG/M metagenome (GOLD analysis project Ga0184639, IMG submission 133155) | Groundwater sediment microbial communities from an aquifer in East River, Colorado, USA - PLM3-1_170_b2 | ecosystem: Environmental > Terrestrial > Soil > Riparian zone | place: USA: East...
CCAGGTCGTCCCGCGATCTACGTGGAGTGAGATCATGCGGATCGCTCGGCCCCGGAAGCCGAATGTGCCCTTCAAACGGAAGCGCCGTCCGCCTCCGCAGGCGACGAAGCTCCTCACGTACTCCATGGTCGCGGGCATCGTATTCATGGTGCTCCTCGGGATCGTGTTCCTCCCGCGGATGTTCGTGGACCAGCCGCGTGTCGCGGTTGTCCCTCCGGGCGGGTTCCGGTTCGACTCGAGCGGGAACGGGACCATCCGTCTCTACATCGAAACGATCACGGACTCCCTCGAACTTGCGAAATTCCGCGCGAATCTCACGCGGAACGGAACGCTCATCGCTAGCCTTCCGGCGGGCCTAGGCGATGGCACCTCGACTCTCCGGTTCAATGACACAAACGGCGGCGGCCTGCTCGATGTCGGAGACTATTTCCAGACCGTGGTGCCGCCTTCCGGCCAGTTCCGCTTCGAGATTTTTCAGGTGGACGTGGGTCGACGCATTGGTTTGGTAGAGTGGACCGGATGAGCCCAGCGCAACGTTTAACTAAACGCGGCCAATAGACGCGGCCGCGGGCCTGTAGCTTAGCTAGGTTGAGCGATCGGCTCTTATCGGCAGCGCCGTCGGACGCGCCCGAGGGACACCGATAGGTCAAGGGTTCGAATCCCTTCAGGCCCGTACTCATCCCTTAGAATCGGGTTCAATCAAGCCGGATTGAATTTCGGCACCGTGGCACCTTTCCCCTCATGCCGGGCCGCGAGGCCCCGCCCATGCCCTCCGGCGCGGAAAAGGCTAAGGTGTCACAGGTCGGTAGATTGCCTCGCTAAATGACGGGCATAATGGGAGAGGGATTGACCAGCTTCACCTCTGACTGGGGTAACTTCCTGAACTGGCTCAACTCAAGCCAGGGACGCGCCTTCTGCGCCCTTCTCTCCATAGTAGTTGTAGCGATTGTCCTTGGTCTCCTGAGTTACATCATCTCACGCCTTCGGAGCAAGCGAAATGGTGCTCTGCGTTCCGAAGCCCCTCAAGAGGAGTCCGATGTGAAGTCTCGCCCCACTTCGCCCGGTGACATCGAGGACGAACGAGAGTAGTTCTCGACGGAGAGGATGCTTGAGTTCGGGGCATTCACTTTGCGGGACCCTTCAGGCCCGTTTACCTCTGAGAACTGAGACGAAACGTTTGCGCTGGACGGAGGCCTACCTGCTCGCCGCCGCCTGATCCGGCAGCCGCTCGACGAGTTTCGTCATCTCCGCGTAGTGATGGCGGATGATGTCCGAGCCCTCGTCACCCATCATGGCCTCCGCATTCGCCTTGCACTGATTGATTGCGGTGCGGATGCCCTGTTTCGTGGGCGTCTCAAACTGAACGCCGCACTGCCGGAAGACGCCGGTCACGAACTCCCGGACCTGTGCCCGGAGCTGCTCGTCCGTCACGGGCTGTCCGAGGATCTCGAAGAACTGTTGGTTCGCGCTCTCGAAACATCGGAGGAGCTCGTCTCGAACGAATGCGGGCGTAAGATCGGCGTCGGAGACGTTGGGGGCTGTGTATCTTTCGGTCATGGTGCGATTCTGCGAGGTCACAGCCTAAAACGTCGATATACTTGAGGTTGAGGCCTGCGCTCGACGTTCAAAGGAATATGCGTTGCCCTCCGGGGTCGTACACGCTTTTGTTCGCACGAAACCCGGTCACGCTAAGGATTTCTACGCCTTGGTGAATCTGGCAGGCCGATGAAGCGGCCAAACTGGAGAGCGTTGGGTCTTCTCGGGTTCATCCCCCTTAGGCGCCTTGTCCGCGGCCCTCGGATGCCCGTTCTTCGGGAACCCTGAGAACTACATGTCCGCAGGCGGCGTGGTGGGATACGTCCAACACCACGTCGACGTGCACCGCAAGAAGTGAGCCGCAGGCGCCCGGCGCGCGTCCGGCACGGACCTTCGATGGGAGGCGGGAGGTTCCTAAAGATTCGTCGCACTGCTCTTACCTCTCTCATGTCCTCCGGTTCGGGTCCCTGCAGACCGCTTTCCGCACGCGGCCCTTTCCTTCCTGTGGTATGAACTGTTGTGGCTACCACCAACGGCCATCGCCGAGCTCGCGGATGACCCATTCCTGGTCTCCGGTCTCGGCGATCTCCGCAAGGGACCTTCCAATTGCGTGATGCAAGGGCTCATGGGAAAACACATGGACGAGGATCTTGCGCCACGAAATCGTGGGCGGAAGCCTGCCGATCTGCCAGAGATGTACCGCCGTCGTACTTCGGTACTCTCGGGAACCTGGATCTTGAGAACCGAAAGTCACCGCGAGGCGCTGGAAGCTTTCACGTTGGGCCCATGCAATTGTCTCGAGTTCCCGTCGGGGGACCTCAGACTCTCGGAAATAGAATATCCACGTGATTCCGCCGTCTTGTAGCGGGTGAACCGTGCTCGGATCGCCCATGAGGTGTCCTGAGAGGATAGTGGTCCCGGGGGTCGGGAATGCTAAGCGTGCTCCAGGCATTCGACATTGATACGATTCTCCAACGGCTCGCGGATCGTCCCGAACACCTCCGTCCGGGGTGCGGGCAACGTCTCATCCTCGCGCGGGGTTCCAGTTTCCTCCGCGTGAGGGCTCGTGAGTTCGCGCATGATTAGGAAGAGAGTCAAGGAAGGCCACCGCCGCCGCACCGAAGCTCCCGCCGAGGAACGTCGACGTAACGGTAACGACGGTCGTGATCATCGCGAATCCCCGATTCTGTCCATTAAGTCGCATTCAAGTGTCCATGGATGAATCCATTCCCCCGGCGGTGCCATTTTGACAACGAGAGTTCGATTGGGGTCCACACCCATCCTCCTGGCCGAATGAAGTCTCCATTAGCTCGGGCTTTCCGGGAGGCTCCCTTTTATGAGAATGGCATGCTGAGATTGGAACCCAGCCATCCTCGGTAACGATCGGTGAATTTGCCGGGCATCGACGAGAAAGGTGGCAATGCTACTTCGTAATCAAAGCCACGTGGAGCTCGTCAAGGATCTCGTCGGCGATCTGAGCCGCGTTCTCGTAGTTGCCGCTATCCAATTCGCTTTTCGCCATCTTCAGAGCGTTCCGGATGTCGCCGAGGTTTCGGCCCGCATCACGGGCACGTTTCGAGGCTTCAATGGCACGCGTCAATCGCTCGAGGGCTTCGGCCTTCGTGACGGCGGGTTTGGCGTCGGGCTCATGGACCACGTCGCGCTCGGGCCGGTTCGGGATTTCGATCGCCGTAGGGGTTTGCGAGGCCTCCGGCGGAGCCGGAGGTTCTCTCTCGTGCGACCGGGTCGGCGGGTTCGCCTCGTTGGGCTCAGGCTCCGTCGCCTCAAGAACGGTGGAGAGGTATTTCTGCGCCACGATGAGGCTCCTTTCCTTGGCGGCAAGTTCCTCGCGGTGCGCCGCGAGCCGGGCCGTTTCGTCTTTGAATACCTCGTGCAGGTCGGCGAGGGACTGGTGCATCTGGGCGGATTGTTTCTGCCGAGCCTGCATCTGTCCCGCAATCGCCTGCAGTTCCTTCTCCAGGGTCTCGAACACGATCAGCCAGTGCTGCTGAACCTTGAGGAGCTCTTCGTCGCGATCGATGATCGCATGAAACCTTGCCTCGGACTCCTTCATCCGGCCGCTGATATCTTGATCGAAACGTTCCAGGCGGCTCTCGCCTTCTCGAAGGGCCCGTTCTCGCGTGGCCAAAGCCTTCGCGGATTCTTGGAGTCGTATGCTTTCGGCGGAGAGCTTCTCCCGGTCGTCCTTGACCGCCGCAAGATCCATGTCCACGGAACTACGAACGCCTTGGAGCTCCTCTCGCTCGCGCGCGACCGCTTGGCGATCAGCGTCCAACCGTGCCGCGAGCTTCTCGAGCTCTTGGCGTTCATGGTCGAGCTGGGCCCGTAGGGCATCAAGCTCCCTGGCCCTCGCGTCAAGAGCCGATTTCATCTCTTGGATCTTCGAGGTGGATGCCCGAAGGGCTTCGACGAGAAGTGGTGGGCCTTGGTCTCTTGACATGTTGGATCCCCGTCGCCGGGAGGGATGGCATCCCGTCGGCTCATGGACGTATAAATCGTTGGACGATGAAATCGGGTGCGAGAACGACGGAATCGTTCCTGCGGCAGCAGGACGGGTCGAGTTCCCTTCCTCGTGGCATCGGCTCGTGCTTGGGTGGCCGCGTCATGGCGATTGTGAGAATGCTCAGTATCAGCCTTGCGAATGAGGCCGAGCCAGCGCGAACTTACTTCCGGCGTCGGTCGTCCTTTCCGCTGACGAGCGCGTAGATCGTCGCTGCGATGTACAAACCGACGCCGAGCCAGCTGTAGGTCATGCCGAGGATCAACGCCGTGCCGGGAGTACTCATTTGGGGGTGACTGGGCTGGAAGCAGTCCTCCCGTCCGGCCTGAAAGGGCTGTCTTCGGCGCGGAAAGGCCCCAGCCGCTCCATAGGACGCGGCAGCGCGGCCTTGGCGGCCCCCCCAGATTCACCGCCCATTCTTGGTTGGGAGCCCTTCAGGCCCGCTTCTCCGGGGAGTGGGTTGACAGCTGGCTACCACCAGCGTCCATCGCCCAGCTTGCTGATGACCCATTCGTGTTCGCTTGTTTCCCCGATCTCGGCCAGAGCCCTACCGATCGCGTGATGCAGCGGCTCGTGGGTGAACACGTGGACGAGTACCTTCCGCCACGAGATCGAGGGCGGAAGCCTGTCCACTTGCCAAAGGTGAACGGCCGTCGTACTCCCGTAGACCCGTGAATGACGATCGACGGAACCGAAAGTGACCGCGATCCGAAGATACCGTTCGCGTTCGGCTCGCGCGCTCGTGTCGAGTTCCCGCCGGGAGACGTCGGACTTCCGGAAATAGAAGATCCAGTTGATTCCCCCGTCACGGAGCGGCTGGACCGCTCGCGGTGCCGGCACCCTCATCCTCGCGCGGGGTTCCAGCGCCCGACCAGGGCCAAGATGTCCTCGTGGTAGCGCGCGATTTGATCCCGCGGCGTCTCGTTCACGTTGACGAACGCGAGCTCCGACCAAGCCGGATGCTGGCCGAACTGGTCCCTCTCTCCGATGAACACGAAATGGAGATCCCAGTGGTTTTTCGCGCCATAGACTTCGGAAAACACGTGGGGCCCCTCCAGCGGGAGCATCGGAAGGCCTAGCTGCTCTTTCAGGATCCGTTCCGCCGCGGCCTTCGGCGATTCGCCGAGCAGGAGATGGGAGGAGGGCAGCATCCAGCCCTTGCTGTTCATCTCCGCCCGTTCTGCGTCTAGGGCCCCGATGTGATCCCACGGCGAAGCGGGATCCAGGTGGCCCATGAGCACGTGGTCCCCATGACCCGCCTCGCCGATGACGAGGAATGCGGAGAGGCAGATCCCTCCCTCGGGAATCTCTCGGGTCGTCACCGGCCGGTCCGCGGGGTTGAAGCGGGAAAACTTCCGTTCCGTGGCCATGGCCCCATCAAGCTCCCTGCCGTGTTTCAACTTTGCTCCCAAGGCGTCGGGACGAGGAATCGCGCAGGCGTGAGTCCCTCCTTCCGTCAGAACGGTCGAGTCACGAACCTTCATCTCGCTCGAGCACGTACGCGGCGCATCCATGGCTCGGAACCTGTACTTCCTCGGCACCGCAGGCTCGGGGAAGTCCACGATGGTCCATGCGTTCCAGGAGTGGATGAATTCCCAGGGCCTGGACTGCGTCACCGCGAACATGGATCCCGGCGCGGAGGCCCTGCAATACTCGCCGGATCTCGACGTGCGCGACTACGTGCGCTTGGATGAGATCATGAAGGAGCAGGACCTCGGTCCGAACGGCGCACAGGTCGCGGCCGCCGACATGATTGCGATGAACGCCCAGGAGCTCGCGGAGGTCCTCGAGACGTTTGCCACGAGCTACATCCTGATCGACACGCCCGGGCAGATCGAGCTGTTCACCTTCCGTGCTTCCGGAGGCGTGCTGATCGACGCATTCGGTCGGGAGGAGTCCGCTCTCGTGTACCTGAACGACCCAGCCCTCGTGAAATCCGCCTCCGGCTTCGTTTCATCCGTCCTCCTGAGTGCGACGGTGCAGTTCCGTCATGGGCTTCCGTTCATCAACGTCCTGAGCAAGGCGGACCTCCTGTCCGAGGAGGACCTCGAGCGGACCGTGAAATGGTCCATCGACCCGTTCGCCCTCTACGAAGCCCTTTTCTCGGAGGGCACGACCCCGAAGACCCTCCTGGACGTCGAGTTCCTGAAGAGCATGGAGACGATCGGGGTCTACCGCCGGGTCTTCCCCGTGTCCTCCGCGATCACGTTCGGGTTCGATGAGATCTACAGCCAGGTCCAACAAGTGTTCGAAGGCGGCGAGGATCTCCGAAGGGATTGACTGGGCCGATGCCGCGGGAGTGGAGGCGGAACCCGGAGGCCGTGTGGTCAGAGGAGCCCTTCGAAGACTGCCAGGATCTCCGGATGGTGCGTTCGGATCGCATCGAGGACGGTGTCCGCGGTGATCCGCTCGGCTTTCGATTCTACGATGGATTGGATGGCCTTGTTGATGGTCACATCGTCCAGGCGAATTAATCGCTCCTTGATCAGGTAGTGGCGGGCGAGCTCCTCTTCGAGTCGGGCTTTCCACCGCCGCTCGTACGTGGCTGAAGCCTCCTCGAACTGCTTCGCTTCCACGAAGTCCGCGGCGACTTCCCCCGCGTACTTCCCGGACAGGCAACCGTTCAGGATCCCGCCACCCGTCAGCGGATCGATGAGTCGGGCCGCGTCGCCCGCCAGCATGACTCCCGGTGCGGCGGTCCTCTCCAACGGCATCGAGACGCTCACGGCCCCGGCGACCTCCTCGATGATCTCCCCTTTCGCCAGGCTCGGAGTACGGCGGATGAGGTCGTCGAGATAGCGCTTCGCATCCGCCCGATCCCGAATCTTGGAGAGATTCACGCCGATTCCCACGTTCGCGACGTCGGACCCCTTCCAAAATACCCAGGCGTATCCGCCCGGTGCGGCGCTGCCGAGGTAGATGTCGTTGTACCGCGAATCCCCGGCGACTCCCACCATCGTGTATTGCAAACAGGCGTCGATGTCCCGGGCGCGAAGATGTGTCTCGAGCCCCGCCCACCGACCGACCTGGCTTTCGAAGCCGTCCGCACCGATGACGAACTTCGCGTGGACGTCGAACGTTTCTCCCATATGCTCGCACCGCGCACCGACGACGCGGCCGTCCTCGTGCAAGAGGCCGACCGCGCTCGTTTTGATTAGGATCTCCGCGCCCCCTTTCGCGGCCTCCTTCGCGAGGAAGCGGTCGAACAGGTCCCGTTCGAGGACGTACCCGCATTCGTTCCCCGCGCGGGTCTCATCGACGACGAGTGCCGTCCCGTCCGGCGCGATGATGCGGGCCCCGTCGACTTCGTGGCAGATGAACTCCCCGCTCGGCGAGAGGCCGATCTCCTCCAGCCACCGTTTCGCGACGCCTTCTCCGCACCGGACCGGCGTGCCGATCTCGGATCGCTTCTCGATCAGGAGGACCTCGGCGCCTCCCCGGGCGGCATACTTCGCGGCCGTGCTCCCGGTCGGTCCCGCGCCGACGACGAGGACGTCGACCTCGCGATCCATCGAGGCGTTCTCATTCCGCCCGACCACATGAGCCTTTTGGGCGTTTGGGAAGGCCACGGCGATGGACATTTCGGCCCGATTCACCCAAGGTCCCCGTGGAGGCCTCTTCGATCGCCCGATAGGTTCTTCCGAAGTTCGTGTTCGAACGCCGTACCTATTTACTCGGCTCGACACATGTTACGTCCATGGAGCTGGAGAGTCGGAAGGTACAGAAGCTCGGCTATTCGAGTCTCGGCGTGTCCCTCCCGAAACCGTGGGCACAGTCGAACGGCATCCGGCCCGGATCCGTCGTCACCATGTCGATCGAGGACGACGGGAGCCTCCGGGTGCGGGTCGGTCCCTTCGAGGAATACCCGATCGCCGCGGAAGCGACGATCGATGCGGACGCCTGGAGCGGACCCGAGTCCCTCACGCGACTGATTACCGGGAACTACATCGTCGGCTGCAACACGATCCGGGTCCGGAGCCGAGAGGAGATCTCCCCCGGCCAGCTCCAGGAGATCCATGAAGCGGTCCGCGGCCTCACGGGACTGACGATCGTGAACCAAGGCCCGCGGTTCGTCGCGATCGAGAACTTCGTGGAGCCCACCCGGTTCCCGATTGACGGGCTCCTCCGTCGCCTGCACTACCTGACGTCCCGGATGGAGAAGCTCGCCCTCGGGGTTCTCGCGGGCGAGGCCGTGGGGCACATCGACGAGGTCGCGCGCATGGAGGTCGAAGTCGATCGGCTCTACTGGCTCGTGGTCCGCCAACTCCTCCTTGCGGCGCAGAATCGATCGATCGCGGCAAAGGTCGGCGTGACCGAGCCCCGTCACCTCCTCGGAAATCGCGTCGTCGCGGTGAGCCTCGAGAACGTCGGAGACATCTGGGAGGAGGTGGCGGCGGAGATCGGACCCGTCCTGCGGTCCCGTCGCCCTCCGACGAAAGAGTTTTCGCGGACCGTCGCCTCGCTGAAATCGAAGCTCGAGAGGATCATTGAACTCACGATGACCTCGTTCTTCGCGTCGGATTTGAAGAAGGCGAACGAATCGCTCGACCTCCAGGCGGCTCTTGTGGGAGAACTTCATCGTCTCCGGCCACCCGTCACGGGACCGCGTCCAGACCGCCGCAAGACGCCCTCCGCCGCCGGTCTGCTGTCCCTGGTCCTCCGACCGATCGAGCACGTCGCGAAGTACTACGGGACGATCGCGCAGCTGACCATCAACCGGGGCCTCGAATCTCCGCTCCGCCCGCGGCTCCCCATTCCGAAGGCGGAGACCCTCCCAGATTCCGGTCCTCCGTAGATCCGATTTCGGGCGACCGCGGGCGGTCAGTCCCGTCCGTGCCGCGCTTCGTACTCGCGTCGGAGTTCCTTCATCGTCTTGGTCTTTCCCGGCCCCGCTTGTGGGAGCTCCTCGACGAGGATGACTTCCTCGACGTGGGAGAGGAGCGGATTCAGGCGCTCCTTGATGTCCCGCTGAAATTCCCTCCGGAGACGCTCGGACAGGTCTTTTGAGTTCGCCAAGCGAGGGTCCCGGGGGACGGCGAACACGACCAGGCGATGTTGGCCCGATCCGTCCACGTCGACGGAGATCGGCTTCGAGTCCGCCACGAGGTCGTTCGCGATCGCGCTCCGGATTTCCTCCGCACTCGTCTTCACCCCGTTGAGATTGATCGTGTCGTCGATCCGACCCCGGTGTCGGTAGTAGCCTCCACCGAGGCGCTCGATCTGGTCTCCGTGGCGACGCAGGATCTCCCCCTTCGGTCCGCGCGGCAGGCCGGCGAAGAACTCTTCGGAATGGTCATAGTTCAAGAGATCGTTCGAGAGGCCGATCGACGGTGGGATCAAGAACACCTCGCCGCGCGGCGCGGGCCGCCCCTCGTCCAAGATGACGAAATCGAGGCCCATGGCCGGCGTCGTGAACGTGGAAGGCGCACACGGCTGAACGAGGGTCCCCGAGATGTAGGCCCCGCCGATTTCCGTGCCCCCGCAGTACTCGATCACGGGCTTGTATCCGGCGAGGGACATCAGGTACAGCATCTCGTCGGGAGTCGACGGTTCGGCGGTCGAGCTGAATCGCGCGATCCGACTCCAGTCGAGTCCCTCCATCGTCCCTTCCCTCTTCCAGGCGCGCACGAGCTTCGGCACGACGCCGAGCATCGTCACCCCCGCTTCTGAGACGAACTCCCCGAATTCCCGTCGGGTCGTCCCCCCGACATACAGGGCCATGGTTGCGCCATTCACCAGGCTCGCGTAGGTGAGCCAAGGTCCCATCATCCAACCAAAGCTCGTTGGCCAGGCGAGGACGTCCGTTGGACCGACGTCGTGATGCAAGTACGCGTCCGCGGCGGCTTTGATCGGCGTCGTGTGCGTCCATGGGATCGCCTTCGGGTCTTTCGTGGTCCCGGAAGAGAACAGGATGTTCGTCGGATCCGACGGTCGGCACGGGATCGGGTCGAATTCCTCTCGGTCGCTCAGGAAGTCCTCCCATCCAAGGTCTCCGGGCCTGGAAAGCCGGACCGGCTCCGTCGGCTCCGATCCAAGGACGACCGCACGCGGTCCGCGAGCCGAGATCACCTTCTCATAGATCGGCTGTCGCTTCCCATCCCGGAGGTATTCGTCCACGGTGAAGACGGCTTTCGCATTCGCGATCCGCGATCGTTTCTGGAAGTCCGCGGGGGCCGAGGCGTCTGCGATTCCGACGACACAACGCCCCGCGAGGATCACGCCCAGGTAGATCCCGACGGACTCCGGCGTCATGGGAAGGTACAGGGCGATTCGATCGCCGGGCCGTGTCCCGAGCTTTTCAAGACCATTCGCTACCCGAGCCGAGAGGCGGTGGAGGTCTCGATAGGAGACGCGACGAACACGGGAAGAGCCTTCGGAAGCGTACAGGATCGCCATCGTTGCGGGGTCCGCCTGGAAGCATGCCTCGGCAATGTTGAGCCGAGCTCCCGGGAGCCAGTCCGGATGCGTCGGATCGTCGCCCGGATCTCGTATCCGCGCGGGCGAATCCCGGAATGGGATGCCCAATCGACTGATCATCGTGGACCAGAATTCGTCGCGGTGCTCGACGGACCATCGGTGCAGGTCCTCATACGACTTCAGGCCCCGTTCCCGCCCGAGCTTGCCCAGGTTCGAATCCCGAGCTCGCTTCGGAGATGGAACCCATGCAGGTCCCGGCCCGTCCCTCGGTCGGCGACCGCCGTACGCAAGTCGATACAAGTGCGCGTGCACCGCGAAGTTCCCCTTCCATCGAGGGTCGCTTTCGAGGATGGACCGAAAGGCAAGCCAAAGGTGGACCTGCGCGTTCGGATCCGCCCTGGGCTTCAATCCGCGGAGGGTCTCGCGGACCTGTCGTGCGAGCTCACGTGCAGCGTCGGGAGCAACGTCAAGCGCTTCGAACTCTGCGGGCGTCACGGAGGACCGCATTAAGTCGAGCATACGGCGAGCGACTCTTAAGCCTGCGGAAGCGTCTTGCCGGGAGAAACCCGCTGGCGACAATTCACTTCATGAAGCCGGGTCCTGGCTTCTCTGCGTCCATCGCCTTCCGCGCATACCCGAGGGCGCGATCCACCGCTTCCCGAGGCGTGTGCACGGGGACGAAGAGGGACGAATCGACGCCGACCTTTTCCATGGGCCACGTGCGAAGTGCGAAGACGGTCTTCCCCAGATCGAACGCATGGGCCATCTCAGAGAGTGTGCCGTAGGATCCGTTCACGGCGATTAGCGCATCCGCGGTCCGGACAATGATCAGGTTCCTCGCCGTGCTCAGGGCGGTCGCGATGGGAAGATCGATGTGAGGGTTCGCGTCCGCCTTGTTTCCCGTGGGCAACACCCCGACCGTGAAACCTCCGCCGCGCTTCGCCCCCTTCGCGGACGCCTCCATGACCCCGTTCAAGCCGCCACAGATCAGGATCGCATCCGCTCGGGCGATCAGGAAGCCGACTTCCTCCGCGAGGGCGAGGCCATCCCGGGACGCCGTGCTCCCGCCTCCAATGACTCCAAGGATGGGTTTTCTGGACATAGGGAATCCCGGTTCACGCGGGCGCTCGCATTAAGACTTTGCCGCTGCCGTTTCAGCGCGGAGAATGACTCCGGCCGAGAAGTCCCGGGAGCCTCTCCAGCGAACGAATCAAGGGGCAGGGGATCGGTGGCTGCCCTTCCCGTAGCAGGAGGATGGCATGGAGTCCCGCCCGTCGGGCACCGAGATAATCGGCCTCGAAGCTGTCTCCCACATGCACGGACCGTTCCTCCGTCGCGTTCGCGGCCGCGAGCGCGCACCGGAAGATCCTGACATTCGGTTTCTCCGCGCCGACGTCGAACGAGTACGTGACCGTGTCGAAGAACGGGGCAAGGCCCACCTTCCGGAGGGTTTCCGGGAGGGTGTGGGAGGCATTCGAGATGACCCCGAGCCGATAGCCTGCATGTCGCAGGTCCTCCAGGATGTCGATCACCTCCGGGAAGGGCCTCCAGGTGACCCCCGACTGGAACTCCGAATGGATCTCGTCGAGCACCATGTCGTCCGATTCGATGCCGAGATGTTCGACGAGCCGCGCGTTCAGGGACCGGAAGAACTCCTGTTCACGGCCCGCCGGGAAGGGGCGGATCAGCGTCACGATTGATTCCGGCGCCCGGAGAAGGCGCACGATCGACTCCCGGTCGATCCGGTGTCCGTGGGCGGACAGGACGCGATGGAAGATGTCCGGCGCCGTGGGATCCGAGTAGACGAGCGTGCCTCCCACGTCGAGGAAGACATGCGTCACGTCCTCGAGGATCGGATTTCGAGGGGCGATGGGTTCCATCACGGTGCCACGTATCGCGTCTCCCGACCAAACGGAGCATGCGAGGGAAGGGCGACGCGCGGCCCTCGAAGGACGGTCGGTCGAAAAAAGCCTTGCCATCGCGCTTATCCCGCGAGCCGCCATCCCGGCGGCCGGGGGAGAGCATGGCCCGAGATCCTACACGCACCTACTTCGCCGGCACGGACCGCGAACGAGCCGCGTTCGAGGCGGGGATCAAGCTCGGCTCGATTCTCCATCAGTTCGTCGGCGCCCCGCTGACCCGCGGGAATGCGGGGACCTTGGAACGAGCGATCGAGGCCGCGGTCCGCGTGCAGCCCCTCGTCGAAGACGTCCGAGTCCGGATCGACCGCAAGCGGTTGCGGATCCGCGGACCGTACCGGTACGGCATCCTCACCGAGGACTTGCTGCACGTCGAGGTCACGGTGCGCGTCCGAGACTCGACCGCCCTCGGAGTGCTCCGATACGTGCCGGAACTCGACTATCCTCTCATGTATTTGAAGGCCATCGGCACGCCGACCAAGGACTAATAAGGAACCCGCCGTCTGCCGCGAACCCGATGGCGCACGCCCGGGACGTCGAGGTGAAGTTCCGCCGAGACCTCGGCCTCCTCGAGATCACGATGATCGGACTCGGTCCGACGATCGGGACCACGATCTTCCTCCTGGTCGGACCCGGGTACGGGATCACCGGCCCGTCCCTCGTCCTCGCGTTCTTCCTGAACTTCATCGTGACCTTGTTCACGGCGATGGCCTACGTCGAGCTGGGGTCCGCGTTCCCGGAAACCGGCGGCGGGTACCTGTGGGTCCGCCACGCGATGAAGGACCCGTGGGGATTCCTCGGCGGCTGGCTCTCTTGGTTCGGCCACTGCATCGTCGCGTCCTTCTACATCTTTGGATTCGGCCTCGGGGCCGTCGTTTTCTTGGAGACCGTCTTGGGGAGGCCCGACCTCGTCCTGTTCGGGATGGGTGAGGACGCGTTGACGCGCCTCTTCGCCGTCCTCGCCGCGGGGATTTTCATCGGCCTGAACTACCGCGGGACGAAGATCACAGGACGGTCGGAGACGATCGTCACGTTGACTCTCATCGCGATCGTCCTCACCTTCATCGTGTTCGGGTTGGCGGCCGTCCTGGGTTCGGGGCCCTTCCCCGTCCAGAACTTCCAGCCCTTCTTCCGTGGCAATGCGGGCTGGGCACAGTTCGTCAGCTTGCTCGGCGCGATGGGCTTCACGTTCATCGTGTTCGAGGGGTACGAGATCATCGCCCAGACCGGGGAGGAGACCCGGAATCCCGAGAAGAATATTCCGCGGGCCTCGTTCCTCGTGATCGGCGTCTCGACGATCATCTTCATCCTCGTCGCGATTACCGCGATCGGGGCGGGAGGTAATTGTCCGCCGGTGGGCGTCACGCCCGATTGTCTTCTCCTGAGACAGACCCCGCAGGGCACCGTTGCGGGGAACACGGACGCGATTGCCGAGATCGCCGCGCGCGTCATGCCCTACGGTTCGTACGTCATCGTCTTTGGCATCGTCCTCGGCGCGCTCGCGGCGATAAATTCCCTCGTCTTCTCCTCAAGTCGAGTCGCCTTCGCGATGGGCCGCGATGGAACCCTGCCTCGAGCCCTTGGTCGCCTCCATCCGAAGACCCGCACCCCCCACGTCTCGATCGGCGTCAGTGGCGTCATCATCGTCGGCATGACGCTCACCCTCGACATCCGGACGGTCGCGGCGAGCGCGGACATCATGTTCCTGCTCCTGTTCCTCTTCGTCAACTGGTCCGTGATCGTCCTCCGACGAACGATGCCCGACGTGAAGCGGTACTATCGGATGCCCTTCTTTCCGTACATCCCCATCGCGGGCATCGTGTCGAAGTTCATCATCGCGGTCGCCCTGTGGGCGATCGAGCCGACCGCGTGGCTGATTGCGTTCGGCTGGATTGGCCTGGGTCTGTCGATTCACTACTTGTACGAACGGAAGGAAGTCGTAGCGGGCGTGCAGAGGGTCGTCGAGTCGATCCTGCCGACCCGCCGTCCCCGGTATCGGATCCTCCTGCCGATCGAGGACTTCGAGCGCACGGAGCTCGTGGAGTTCGCGGCCCTCGTGGCGAAGGTCGAGGATGCGGAACTGAAGATCCTCCACGTGATCGAGGTCCCACCCGCCCTGCCGATTGACGCCATCGACCGTCTGTACGTGGGCGAGGTTCGATCGAGCCTCGGGAAACTCCGGCGGCGCGCGGAAGAGCTCGGAGCCTTTGCGACGGCGCGGGTCGAGGTGAGCCACAAGGTGTTCGAGGCGATCCTCGAGAACATCCGGGAGGACGAGACGGACCTCCTGGTCCTGGGATGGAAGGGCGGCTGGCGGAAGGGCCGGATCCTCGGGGCCAACGTGGACCGTTTCGTCCAGGAAGCCCCGTGCGACGTCGTCGTGTTCAAGTCCGCGGGCCTAAAGCCGAAGCTTGACCGGATCCTCGCGATGAACGCGCCGGAATGGCACGTATCCTATGCGACCGGATACGCGATCCTGCTCGCGAAGCAGCACCGCGCAAAGATCACAATCCTGAGCGCGGTGCAGACGGACCGCGAACTCGAGAAGGAGCAGGTCTACAGCGCGCGCCTCGCGGAGCTGTGCCGTACGCACGGCGTCGCCTTTGAAGAGAAGTTCGCGAAGGTCCGGAACATCGTGGAAACGGTCGTGGACGAGGCGAGATCGCACGACCTCGTGGTCCTCGGAGCGTCCTCCGAATGGCGGCTCACCCAGTTCGCCTTCGGCCCGATGCAGGACCAAATCGCCCGTCGGACGGAGACGCCCACCCTCATGGTCCGCAAGGTCCGCCGCAAGGAGGAGCGGGTGCCGACGGGAAGCCCGGTGCCGATCGGGACGGTGCCTCCTCCGCCCTCGACCTGATTCGCGGGTCCTCCTGGTCCCTTCGCTCGGTACAGTAGCCGGCTTCGACGAATACGAAAAGTGTTTTTATAGCGCATTGCATATTTATGGAGCGACGGGGGAGTGGCATGGGAGAGGCTCTGAAAATCGGGATTACGGGCCTCCCTGGAGCCGGCAAGACGTATTGCCTTCTCAAGGTGATGGAGATGCTCGAGGCCGACGGCCTGAAGGTCGGCGGCATGATCACGGAGCCGATCGTCAAGCGGAATCGGCGCGAAGGCTTCTACGTGATGGACTGGGCGACGAAGGAGAAGCGGGTGTTCGCGTCCCGTGAAATCCAATCGAAGACGATGGTCGGCCGCTACGGCGTGGACATCAGCGCCCTCGAGGAGGTCGGGGTGAATGCGCTGCGCTCCGCGACCGCCAACGCGGACGTGATCGTGATCGACGAGGTCGGGAAAATGGAGGTCGAGTCGCCGAACTTCGTCCAATCCGTGAAGGACGCCCTCGACGCCGACAAGCCGCTGCTCCTCACGCTCCACAAGAAGTCGCGCAACCCGCTGCTTCAGGACATCCGCCGACGGGACGACGTGCGCATCCTAGAGGTGACCATGGTGAACCGGAATCTCCTTCCCTATAAGATCGTGAAGCTGATGAAGGGCGAAGTCCTCTGAGGACGAAGCCTTTTTGAACGCGCGTGCATCGCCCGTCTGTGGCATTCCCTTTTCCGGTCCGCGAGGCGACGGAGGGTGCGGCCCGCCTCCTCGTGACTGACGTCCCGCGACGGAAAGGCCCCGGTACCAAGGGCCCGTGGCCGTTCTACAACCCGACGATGGCCGTGAATCGGGACATGAGTGGGATCGTCCTGGAACGATGGCCAGTGCGGATCCGATCCACGCTCGACGGCCTCGCCGCATCGGGGGCATGGGGCATCCGGATGGCGCTCGAGGCCGACCTCCATGGAGTCACGCTAAACGATCGATCAAGCGCGGCGACCGACCTCGCGCGGGAGAACGTTCGGCGAAACGGGATCGACGCGGTGGTCACGACTCGGGACCTCGCAACCCAGCTGCGTTCGGAGAGCTACGATTTCGTCGACATCGATCCGTTCGGCCCGCCCGCGCCGTTCCTCGACGCCGCCTTCGAGTCCGCCCGTCCGGGGTCCGGGCTAGGGATAACCGCTACCGACACGGCTGCGCTTTGCGGGACGTACCCAGAAACCTGCCGACGGCGGTATGGGGCTCGGTCCCTTCGTTGCGATCAGGGAGCGGAGATTGGAGTGCGTGTCCTGCTCGGCTACTGCGCGAAGGTCGCGGAAGACCACGGGAAGGCCATCGATCCGATGGTCTGCTTCGCCGCGGCCCATTTCCTCCGTCTCCTCGTCCGCGTCCGGTCGTTCCACCGTCCGGCGCCTGTCGGCTGGTTGGACCGCGTCAGTGCTGGGGAGTTTCGGGTCCTGGCCGGACCGGGTCAGGACGCGATTGGTCCGCTCTGGACCGGCGCGCTCTGTGGCTCCGACCTTGTGCTGCGGCTGACCCCGTCTCCGTGGACCCAGGGAACGACCGGCCGACTCCTCTCGACGATTCAAGGGGAAGTGGGCCTCCCTCCCTTCTTCGTCACGACGGACGAACTCGCGGCGCAGGAGCGCGGTTCGCCGCCGAAACTGGATCGATTCTTCGAAGGCCTCCGGGAAATCGGATACCGCGCGGCACGCACGCACTTCCATCCTCGCGGCGTGAGGACGAACGCCCCGTACGCGGATCTCATCCGGGTCTTTCGCGAGCGGATGCCTAACGGATCCACGGATGGTTCAAGGCCTGCCAGTTGAAGCCGAAGGCCGCCTCGCTGTCCGTGGCGTAATGATAGAGCGTGACGACGAGGATTCCGTGCACCACGGACCAGAGAGCGCTCAGGACGAGCCAGTACAGGATTGCGCCGACGGCCCAGACGAGACTCCCGGAGCCTTCCGCGAACCCATACGCGAACGGCACGAGGCCGAACGAGAACAGGACGAGGAACACGAGGCCGGTCCCGAGCACGCCCTGTTGGTGCTTACCCCACCGGTCTTTCAGCAAGGACCGGCTTCGTCGGAACGCCTTCAGAGGGCCGATCCCTTCGACGACCATCGTCGGAAGCACGAACAGCGTGGTGATCGCCCACCCCGACCCGAGGACCCGGGAGACGAAGCGACCGCCCTCCTCCGACCGGATCGCCGTGAGCCGGAACAGCACGCCGACCGTCGCGGCGAAGAGCGACCACAAGAGGATCTGGAAGAGACTCGCGTTCGCGGCGTCCACGCCGTCCATCACGGAGGGTCGGCCGCCCTGGAGGCGGACAAACGCGGCGCCGATGATCGCCGACATGAAGTAGCAGGACAGGAAGTACGTCACGAGATAGGCGATGAACATCTCCTGGTACAGGAAGCCACTGGACGGAGACGAGGGAGGAAGCCCGAGGGCGAGGAAACTGAGGACGACGATCAGCCAGGCGAAGCCCGTGAAGACGAGGGCGAAGAACGGCAGGATCATGAGCCGCGGGTTCAGGGCGAGGACGCGCAGGCTCGTCCAGGTGAGGTGAGCGCCCCGCGACAGCTGCGCTCGAATGCCCGTCTTCCTGCCAGAATCGTGGTGAGCCTTTCGGCCCCACTCCGTCGAGTGCATCCCGTGCGTCGAACGAACGCGACCATCATAAGATTATTGTCAAGCCATGTCCTCGTCGGACGCGTCGTCCTCGAGATGGGTCTGCGTCCCCTCGTAAGGGGCGGTGACGAGGCGCGCGATCTCCGCGGCCTTCACGTCCCCGATCTTCGGCACCCTTTTGAGTTCCTCCTCGGTCGCATTGAAGATCGCACGGACCGTACCGAACCGTTCGAGGAGGTTTCGCGCGAGGGTCTCGCCTATGGTCGGGAGGCCCTCGACGAGGAACCGTTGTCGCTGTCCGAGGCTGAGCGCCTTCGGCTTGTGCCGGAGACCGTACTCGGGGGCCGCTTTGTCCTGACCCTTCCAAAGGACGCTCAGGACCAGGGCCGTCTGTTCCTTGTCCGCCGTTGTCAGGACGGGGACCCGTTCCTTCACCTCAAGGGCGAGGAGGGCTCCCAGGACGGACTGGGGATGCTTGAACGTCGAAATTTCGGACAGATCCCCCTCGAGGAGGAGTAGGGGCTGGGGATACGCGTCCCGAAGCCGTTGGACTTGCTCGAAGAGCCGCTTGCGGACCAACGAGTTGAAGAAGTCGGGGAGGGTCTTGCGTTCAATCCCGATCGGTCCGAGGACGTAGTCCCCCGGGGCGATCCGCCGAACCTCGATCTCTGTGCCGAGTTCGCGCAACCGGTCGGGAATGTCCTCCGGCTCGTTCACGTCGATGATGAGCGGGAGCCGCACGACCCGACGAAACGACCGCGCGACGTAAACGTTCCGGTGGCCAGGAGGAATCAGCCCCGTTGGCCGAACCCCGCTGACGCATCCTTTTTACGGACCCGCGCGTGCGGGGGCCCTGACCACCCGCGGATCCGATCCCCAACAGCACGGGCTGGTCACGGGCCTCTTGTACGCCCTGCTAGTAGCAGGGGTCGCGATCGGCGACCCAAACATGGCCGCCGTCGCCTCCGCTTCGAGCTATGGCTTCGGAATCTGGGCGAGCGCATCGATTGTTCTGCTCGGGATCGCCTTCCTCGCCCGTGCGGTTTTCGCACCGTCGGACCCGACCGCAGATTCACCGGCCGAATGAGAGAGCGTCCGCTCACACGAACGTTGCGCGGGAAAATCACGGGACCGATCATACGCGTCCTGTTTGACGGCTAAGCCGCCAACGCACCACCGACGGGTGCTGATGTGGCTATGGCGGTTAGTGGCGGCGGGCTGAACACGTCGCCCTTGCGAGCTTCGTGCGTACACCCCCGCTCTATCAACGTCGTCGACTACGACGGCCATAAGATGCCTCGTCTTGAGGGCGGTTTCCGGCTTAGATGCTTTCAGCCGTTATCCGCATAGCGCGTGGCTGCTGGGCAATGCCTTGCCAGACAACCCATACACTAGAGGCGCCGATCCCCCGTTCCTCTCGTACTTAAGGGACCTTCCCCTCAGGCATCAAAGCGCTTCCACCAAAAAGCAACAAACCTGTCTCACGACGGTCTGAACCCAGCTCACGATCCCTTTTAATGGGCGAACAACCCCACCCTTGGCAGCTCATGCACCACCAGGATAGGAAGAGCCGACGTCGAAGTAGCAAGCCTCCGGGTCGATAGGAACTCTAGCCGGAGACGACTCAGTTATCCCCGGGGTAACTTTTCTGACATCCATGGCCCGCACAAATCAGGCTCATGGGTTCGCTAGGCCCGAGTTTCCTCTCGTGGACTCTCGTTGGGCAAGTCCACGTCAAGCTAGCTTTTCCCCTTACAGTTCACGGTGGATTTCTGACCCACCTAAGCTAACCTTTGGGCGCCCTTGTTATCTTTTTGAGGGCGTGGCGCCCCACCCAAACTGCCCACCTACCGTTGTTCACCTTGCGGTGTTAGCCGTACGAACCCGGAAGGGCGGTGTTTCATCGGTCCCTCGGAAGCGACCTAGCGGCCGCCCCTGGTAACGGGTCCCGCCTACGCTACACATCTAGATTCATACGGCAGCGGCAGACTGCAGTAAAGCTCCACGGGGTCTTCGCTTTCAGGTGGAAGGTACTGGACTGTGCGCCAGTAAGTCAGTTTCACCGGCCTCCACGCGGGGACAGTAGAGCTCTCGTTGGGCCTTCATGCAAGTCGCCAATTAAGCGACAAGGTATTACGCTCACATCTGTTACTTCGCGTGACCTGATTCACGAGGGATTCAGGCGGGCCACGATTTCTCGTGGCCTCCTCACGTCGCCGTGAGGGTCGGACTTTATCTTCATCGCATTGGCGATGATCGGCGTAAAGTCTCTGAGGGTTCCGACCTCTTTCGAGATCGGCCTTCCCTGCGGATTGTCCGCACCTCGAGATTGTTACCGCGTTGGGTACTCGAGGATGCTCGGAGTTTCCCGCATATGGCCGATTTTTATTAAGGCTCGCGTATGGGAACCTTAAGAGGGTCATAGTTACCCCCGCCGTTTACTGGTCCTTCGTCCGGTTGAAACCGGCTTTCAGATACCAGCACTGGGCAGGCTTCAGCGGCCGTACACAACCTTTCGATCTGGCGGCCACCTATGTTTTGGTTAAACAGTCGGGGCTCCCTTGTCACTGCGACCAGCCGCTCGCGCGGCTGGCACCCCTTGTACCGAAGGTACGGGGCTAATTTGCCGAATTCCCTCGCGTGGATTTTCGCCGACACGCCTTGGGCTTCTCACCCAGGGGCACCTGTGTCAGTTCTTGGTACGGTCGCACGGATTGACACCAACGTCCTTTTCACGGGCACCGCGGATGAGCGGAAGGGCTTGCGCCCCTACTCCCGCATTCGTCCCCTTCTCGCCATTACGGCACTCCGGGGACTTCAACGGTTGAATCGCCAGGCAAGACGACTCCGCCTACCGCGATGCGTCCGACGTTGGGCAGGGATCCGCACGGTGCAGGAATATTAACCGGCTTCCCTTTCGCGTTCTTCGGTTAGGAGAACACTTAGGACCGACTAACCCTCGGCTGACGAGCATTGCCGAGGAACCCTGGCCCCTTCGGCGGTGCGGATTCTCACCGCACTTTGCTGCTACTCCTCCCAGGATCCTCATTCGAACGCGGTCCACCGGACCTCACGGCCCGACTTCGACCCGCGCACGACGCCCCCCTACAAGATCACCTTTCGGTGCTCTGCAGTATCGGTGACGGACTTAAGCCCCGTCCCTTTTCGGGGCCCATGATCTCGGCTGGTGAGCTGTTACGCTATCTTTGAATGATGGCTGCTTCTAAGCCCACATCCCAGCTGTCTAAGACCACGGACTCCCTTTGGTATTCGCACTGAGTCCGCACTTAGGGACCTTAACTGCAGGTTGGGCGGTTTCCCTTACGGATGCCAAGATTACCCCAGGCACCCGACTCCCGGCATCTACGGTGACCACGGATTTGGAGTTCGACAGGGCACCGACGG
>Ga0184639_10000209_pt1 | contig 21205 bp, 22 predicted proteins | sample PLM31_170_b2_FD_133155 | JGI IMG/M metagenome (GOLD analysis project Ga0184639, IMG submission 133155) | Groundwater sediment microbial communities from an aquifer in East River, Colorado, USA - PLM3-1_170_b2 | ecosystem: Environmental > Terrestrial > Soil > Riparian zone | place: USA: East...
CTTCACGAGATCGTCGAGGACCCCCGCCGTCTTCACGCCGGCCTTGTCGAACTTCGCGGCGGCGTCCTTGTTCGCCGCGTACAACGGGTACCCCTTGCGGATCGCGAGCTTCGCCTCGAAATCCGGCTTCGTCTTCGCGACCCCTGCCACGCGCATGTCGTCCTGCGCCGCGATCGCGTCGGCGACCCGCTTTCCAATCGTCCCGTATCCGTTGATCGCAATCCTCGCTGGCATGGGAGCCGATCCCCGCGATTCGGAACCGCGACGCGACTAAAAAGGTTGCGCGCGATTCGTCGTCAATGCGCCTCAGCAAAGCCTCTTCGCAGCGACTCCCCTGGGGTCTGCATGAACTGCGACTATTGCGACCGGGTCGCCCGTGCGATCTGCCGCTTCTGCGGCGCCGGGGTGTGCCCGGACCACACGAAGGCGAATCGGTTCGTGAGCGGCTGGGCGGCGGAGGGTCGCGCGCGGACAACGACGTCGTGTTCAACTCGATCTGGTGCGGACGCTGCGCGGTCCAGCCGATGACCGTCGCCTAGCGGCTCCCCGATCCTTTCGCATACAGGTCCCGACGAATCCGCGGGACCATCGCCATGAGGACGGCGGACTCCGTGAGCTTTTCCCGATTCAGCTTCCCCGACGTGAGATAGCCGATCGCCCCCAGTTTCGAGCCGATGCCGCGAATGCCCGTGAGACGGGCCATCGCCTCGCCGACGGTCGCTCCCGCCTTCACCTTATCCACGACCCTCGGCGGGTAAACGAAGCCGGGACCGTGGCCGACCGTGATCCGGCCCGATCGGTCGATGACCGCGCAATACTGGACGTCGAAGTAGTCCGAGAGGACGGACGACCAGACGAGGCCTGCCTCGATCCCAATCCCGAAGTCGGCCTTTCGCAGGGCCGCCCGCGCACGGTTCATCGCTCCCTCCAGGGCCTCGTGGTCGAACGGCTGGTCGGAGACCTCCGTCGGCACTCGGAGGCCGCGGACTTGGGCCGGACAGGAGAGCGTCCGGAAGACCGCGCGAACTGCCCGAACCTTGATGGGATTGGCCGAGCCGACGGACACCTGGAGCGGCTTCAGCCGCCTCCCCGTCCTGTCGATCACGCCCGTCCGGATTCGCCGAGATGCGATCGGCAGACCGTCCTGCGCGAGGACCATCGGGACCGTCCGGATGTGGAGGGGACGAAGGCCTTTCGCGGTCCTCGCTTCGTTCAACGCGATCGCGACGGGCAGGCGATCCGCGGACACGACGAGCACGTCCAGGTCCGGCAGATCATCCGCGGGACCGTACGGATCGTCGATCGGTTCGATCCGAGCGCGCCGCCACTTCCGCGCCGCGAGGAGACGTTTCAGGTTCCGCTCCCGGACCGCATATTGGTTCACTTGAGGGCGGGACTCCCGCGCGAAACGGTCCGTCGTCAGACCGATGACCACCCCCTCCGGATTCCCTTCGAAGGCCGCGCGCAACAGAGCCTCGTGGCCCGAGTGCAAGATGTCGAACGTACCGCCGAGGACGACCCGCATTTGGCGGCCCATCCGGTCTGCGCGATATAAGGGTTCAGGGGCAGAGGCGGCCCTCGTGGATCGCGATCATATCCGAATAGAGGGCGTACGCGGTCTGTCGGAGCGCCGGGTCCCGTTCGAGGATCTGAAGTCCCTTCAGCATGTCCGTCCGGACAAGGAGTGAGCTCGAGGTGCCATCGACCGCGAAGAGGGGATGATCGGGGCGTACCGCCTCGAGGGTGACGGACGCCTTCACGGTCCGCCCCTCCCGCCAACCGCGGGCGATCGATTTCATGCGGGCGCCGGCCGCGCGGGCGGTCTTGATCCGCTCGGGAGTGAGGGACGCGATGCCCTCTCGGGGCACGCGCTCGGGTCGGAGGCGGCCTCCCATCAGAACGTTGGCCAGGAGGCACGCCTTCACGGTCGCATCCCATCCTTCCAAGTCCATCGTCGGATCCGTCTCCAAGAAACCCATCCTCCGGGCGGCGGAGACGCCTTCCTCGTAGGTGCCTCCCGCTTCGATCATCGAGAGGATGAGGTTGCTCGTGCTGTTCAGGATGCCTTCGAACGATTCGATCCGAATGCCCCGCAGCGTCTCCTGAAACAAGTTGAACACCGGCGCACCGTCCATGACCGTCCCCTCGTATCGAAAGCCGACGTGGCGGCGGCGGGCCAACTCCTTCAGTCGACGGTAATGGTACACGACGGGACCCTTGTTCGCGGTGATCACATGCTTCCTGCTCGAGAGGGCCGCGACGATGTGGTCGAGCGCTGCCTGCCGGGGAGCGATCCGTAGGGGCGTGACCTCGATGAGCATGTCGGCCCTCGCACGACGGATGTATTCGGCGGCGGATCCTCCGAACCCGCGTCCGCAGGATTCGAGGGAGACGCCCGCGTCCGCGAGGCGCAACGCCCTCCGAAGGTCGAGACCCTCCGCGCGCTCGACGCACCCGTGTCGGGCCGTCAGGATGCCGACGATGGACACCTCGATCCGATGCACTTTCAAGAGCTCCGACCGCCTCTCCAGCAAGAGGCGCGCGAACTCCCGTCCCACGTGGCCGAAGCCCGCGAGGAGGATCCGGTAACGCATGTGGGATCCGCGCCCTCACGCACGACCTTTCTCGACAGTCAATTCCCGAAGGAGCGATTCAATACGAGCCAGCCCTGCCGAGAGATACGCTCCTGCGTGGCCCAAGCCGATCCGGATATAGCGATCCATCCCGAATTGGTCTCCTGGAACGAGGAGCGTGGATTTCTCCTTGAGCAGCCGCCATGCGAGATCGGAGGAGTTGATCCGGAGTCCGTACCGCAGGAAGCAGAAGGCGCCAGCGACGGGTGGGATGTGGGTGAATAGGGGGCCGTGTCCCTCGGTCCACCGACGTAGGATGTCGTAATTTCGCCGAACGATTGCGCGTGTGCGGGCCAGGATCTCCGCCCGACGATCGCGGGAAAGCGCGATTTGCGCGAGGCGGTCGGACAAGTAGCTCGGGGTCAGGGTCGTGTAGTCGTGGTAGGCCCAGAGGGTCGCGATCGTCTCCGGCGGACCGACGACCCATCCGATCCGCAGGCCTGGGAGGGCGTACGCCTTGCTCAGCCCGTTCATGATCAACGTGCGGTCGTAATCACCCCAGAGGCTTTCGGTCATCGGACCTTCCCGCTCCGCTCCGATGTAGACTTCGTCGGAGAGCAGCCATGCGCCCGCGTCGCGCGCCGCGTCGAGGACGGCCTTCCGCGGGGCGTCCCCCATCACCGCGCCGGTCGGGTTGTTCGGGTTGCAGATGGCGATCGCCTTTGTCCGTTTCGTCACGAGGGACTTGAGCTCTTCGGGATCGAACTGCCACTCGAGGTCCTCTCGGAGGAATAAGGGCCGGACCGTTCCGCCGAACATCTGCACGAGGCCCCAGGTCTCCATGTAGTTCGGGAGCACGATGACGACCTCGTCGCCCGGTTCGACGAGGTGCCAAGCCGCCAGGAGACCGGCCTCGGAGGACCCGTTCGTCACGAGGACCTGCTCCGGCGTCACGTCCCGATAAAGACCCGCGATCGCCGACCGTAGTTCCGGCGTCCCGTTTCCCTGGGAATACGCGAGGGGATGGTCGAGGAACCGTTCGACCGAGGCCTCGTCGCCGAGGAGCTCCCGGAGGAGGATGGGCTCGACGCCACTCTCCGAAAGGTTGTATTCGACGGCGTGTTCCCAGGTGGACTGCCACCGCTCCATCTCGAAGGGGACGAGCTTCATCGGGTCGGACCGCGGCATCCGATAGGCCGTGCATTAAGGTTCTCCGCGGCGCAACCGATTCCGGCCGGCCTGCCATGAACCGGTTTCGTGGAGCCGTCGAGGGACCGAGCCCGCGGGCCTTCCCCGAGTTCGTTCGGGACGCGTCGGCGGGTGCTGATTCACGTCTGCCGCTACAAAAATATTCCGCTCTCTTTAAATACTACGTACGCATTGCGCGGGCCCGGACGAGAGGGGGCATGAGACGCCTCGGCGTGGTCGAGAACATCGCCCACGACGGGACGATCCTCGTCCGCTCGGAGTTCGCCCCCTCGCGAGGCGCCGACGTGCGGGACAAGCGGAATCGGCCCATGGGACGTGTGGTCAAGGTGTTCGGACCCGTCCGGGAGCCCTTTGCCGCGGTCCGCGCGGTCGGGCCCGCCTCCCTGTCCCTGATCGGAACCGACGTGTTTGTTGCTGAGGGAAACCATGCCGACCAAGAAGATCGAAGAGGCCGAAGAAGTCACTAGATGTCCGGAGTGCAACTCGGGGCACCTCTCGTTCGACTACGAACGCGGCGAACTGATCTGCGAAGAGTGCGGCCTCGTGCTGACCGACCAGATGATCGACCAGGGCCCGGAGTGGCGGGCGTTCGACGTGGAGCAGGGCGAGAAGCGGGCCCGCACGGGCGCCCCGATGACGTACACGATCCATGACAAAGGGCTGTCGACGACGATCGGGTGGAAAAACAAAGACTCGTACGGGAAGTCGATCCCGACCCGAAATCGGGCGCAACTGTACCGGCTGCGGAAGTGGCAACGCCGGATTCGTGTGAGCAATGCGACGGAGCGGAACCTCGCGTTCGCCTTGAGCGAGCTGGACCGGATGGCGAGCGGTATGGGCCTCCCGCGGAACGTGCGGGAGACGGCCGCGATGATCTATCGGAAGGCCGTGAACAAGAACCTGATCCGCGGACGATCGATCGAGGGCGTCGTGGCCGCCTCCCTGTATGCCGCGTGCCGCCAGTGCAACGTGCCGCGGACCCTCGACGAGATCGCGAACTCGTCCCGGGTCGGGCGCAAAGAGATCGGCCGCACGTATCGGTTCATGACCCGGGAGTTGAAGCTGAAGCTTATGCCAACGAAGCCGCAGGACTACGTTTCGCGGTTCTGCTCCGAGCTGAAGCTGAGCGGCGAGGTCCAGTCCCGGGCGGTCGAAATCCTGAAGGAAGCGCAGGACAAGGAACTCACTTCGGGACGGGGGCCCACCGGAGTTGCGGCCGCCGCAATCTACATCTCGTCGATCTTGTGCAATGAGCGGCGCACGCAACGCGAGGTGGCCGACGTCGCAGGCGTGACGGAAGTCACGATCCGAAACCGGTACAAGGAGCTCACGGAGAAGCTCGGAATCAAGATCGAGCTATAACCGCGAGCCCGAATGGTCCCACCTCCCGTGATCCGCCGAGCGCGGACCGGCTCATTCGACGAATCGAAGGACGATGAATCCGGCGATCCATCCGACAATGCCGGATATCCAGTAGGCGATCGCGAAGCCCGAAAAGGCGTAGGGCGCGATCACGATGAACGCCACGGCGAAGGCGGTACCGGATACCCAGAATGGCCACAGTTCCATCGCGAACCGAGGTCGGAATCGATAGGTGGTGCGCAGGATCAGAAAAGCCGCCCCCACGGCCATCGCAAGCTGCTCGCTGAGCGTGACCTGCCAGGGAGGCACGTTGCCGGCGAGGAGGTTGTAGAGCCCGTAAAGGAGAAGGGCCGTGAAACCGAGGAAGGCGACGGCGAGGAGGACGCGGACCATGGACCACGTGTCGCGATCCTCAAGTCGCTCACGGATTCCGCGGTAGAAAAGCGTCGGCGATGTGATCCTTAGGACGACGGTGACCGCGGCGATGGGCAAGAATAACGCCGAATCCGAGGACGTGAAGAAGATCGCAAAGATCGCGGCGAAGCTCATCCCGAGCAATCCGATGACGGCAACCCCGACGAGCGAACGACCCGCCGCCGAGTCGCGGAGATACCGAAACAGCGGGGCGAAAAGGAGCACGATGGAACCAATCGCGAGGGACGCGGCAAATGCGTACACGAAGGGCGCTTCTTCCGCGACCACGCCTTGGACACAGGAGACGGGGCACGATAGCCTTTCCGCGATGGTTTCCGAGAATGAGAGCGACCCACACGCACCGCCGTCCCCTCGTACCTCTAAGTAGAGGTACACTCCGCGACCGGCCTCCCCCTCGTGAATTGGCCTATGGGAGTCGGAGGGTCCCACGGATCAGGGGGACGATCTGGCCTCCGACCCGGATCGCCTTCGGCTTGCCGTCCTCCATCTCGACGCTGACCTCGATCCGGCTTGCATGATGGACCTCCATCCCCTGCTCGACGATGAAGGTCGGCGCAGGCAACTTGCCTCTCGCCGCGAGATACGCTCCGCACGCCCCCGCCGCGCTGCCGGTCGCGGGATCCTCGATTCCGAGGTCTGGGACGAAACCCCGGGCGTGGACCGCGGCGTCCGGGGCGACGGCCTCGAGGGCGAAGGTGTAGGCCACGACCTTCTCTCCGTATTTCGACATGACCTTCTTGAGAGCGCGCAGGTCCGGGTCTAATTCCTTCACAATGTCGAGGGATCGCAACGGCACCTGGAGGGACTGAATTCCTGTGGCGGCGACCTGCGGAACGAGTCCTTTCGAACCGACGTCCTTCGCTCGAACCCCGAGGGCGTCCGCGAGCGGTTCGACGTTCTTCACTTCCGCACCGAGGGCTGGCTCGCCCTGGGTCATGATCACCTTCTTCACCTGCCCGGCTTCGCAGATCAGCTCGAGCGGCAGGACGCCGATCTCGAGCTCCTGGTAGATCACGGACGACCCGTCCGGATGGGGGACGAGGCCTTCCTGGGCCGCGACGAAGGCGGTACCGATCGACGGGTGGCCCGCGAAAGGGATCTCGCCTCCCGGAGTGAAGATGCGGTTCCGATAGTTCGCGGAGGGATTCGTCGCGGGGAAGAGGAACGTGGTCTCGGAGAGGTTCATCTCCCGGGCGATCGCTTGCATCTCGGCAGGCGACAAGCCGGTCGCTCGGTGGTAGACCGCGAGGGGGTTCCCCGTGAGCGGCGTGTCGGTGAACACATCGACCCGCCAGAAATCGAAGAAACGTTCCGCCATGGACCGGACCTTTTCGCCGCAAGGATGGGGGTGCGCGCTCTTAATGCTCGCCCGACAGGTTTTTGCGGGCCTCCCGCTTCCGCGCGACCGGGGAGACGCATCGCCGCATCCGGGAGCGGAGGCCGTGACGACCTGGCAATCCAGGATCGCCGGGTCTCCGACCGCGTGCAGAAATTCCCGGAGTCCGTGATCCGGGAGATGACACGGATCGCGGCCCTCCACGACGCGGTGAACCTCGCGCAAGGGTACCCGGACTTCGAGCCGCCGAAAGAACTGACGGAGGCCGCGAAGCGGGCCCTCGACGGAGGGTACAATCAGTACTCGATCACCTGGGGCGCGCGAGAACTCCGCGAAGCGATCGCGCGGCGCGCGAAGGCCTTCAACAAGATCGACGCGGACCCGGAGGCGAACCTCGTCGTCACATGCGGCGCGACGGAAGCGATGATGGCCGCGATGCTCTCCCTGATCAACGCGGGCGATGAAGCGGTGATCTTCGAGCCCTTCTACGAGAACTACGGTCCGGATGCGATCGTGAGCGGCGCCCGCCCTCGGTATGTCCGGATGGCGTGGCCGGACTGGTCAGTCGACGAGGAGGAGCTCAAGGCCGCTTTCACGGACCGGACGAAAGTCCTCATCCTGAACACGCCGAACAATCCGACCGGGAAGGTCTTCGGCCGCGACGAGCTCAAAGTGATTGCCGACCTGTGCGCGGACCGCGATGTCGTCGCGGTAACGGACGAGATCTACGAGCACATCGTCTTCGATGGCGCGAGGCATGTGTCCCTCGCCACGATCGGCGACATGGCGGACCGGACGATTACGATCAACGGACTCTCGAAGACGTACAGCGCGACGGGCTGGCGAATCGGCTGGGCGATTGCGCCGAAGACTCTGGCGAACGCGATGCGGCGGACGCACGACTTCCTCACGGTCGGCGCGCCGCACCCCTTGCAGATCGCCGCGACCGCGGCCCTGGAGCTTCCGGAATCGTATTATCGAGACCTCGCGAAGATGTATCAGGCGAAGCGGGACGTGTTCGTCCGCGGCCTGCAGGAGGCGGGCCTGGACTACCGGCCGCCGCGAGGCGCCTACTACGTGATGGCGAACTTCCGGAGGTTCCCGTTCGCGGACGACTGGGGGTTCGCGATGCATCTCGTCGAGCGCCTCCGGGTCGCGGTCGTCCCCGGCGCGTCCTTCTACGGCGACCCGGCGGAGGGGCGGTCGTTCGTGCGCTTCATGTTCTCGAAGCGGGACGAGACGCTGAAGGAAGCGATCCACCGCCTGCAAGGCCTGCGGGACGTGGGCTGAGATGCCCCGGAGTGCGGACCTCGTCTTCGTCGGCGGGAAGATCTTCACCGGTGCGAACGCCCGGCCGTGGGCGAAAGCGTTCGCGATCCGCGACCGACGCATCGCTGCGGTCGGCACCGATCCGCAAGCGGAGCGGTGGGCGGACCGAGGCACTCGACGAATCGACCTCGACGGCCGAGTCGTCGTCCCAGGGTTCATCGACGCACACGCCCACATGGCAGACAGCGCGGGAGAACTCGGATGGACGCGCCTCGGCGGGACGCGGTCGATGGAGGACGCGCTCGCAAAACTCAAGGAGACGGCGCGGCGCACGTCTCCCGGCGAATGGGTGATCGGGATCGATTGGGACGAGGCGAAGTGGCCGGAACGGCGGTACCCGAACCGTGAGGACTTGGATCGCGTGTCGGTCGAGCATCCGGTCGTCGCGCGTCGGATCGACTGCCACATCGGCTCCGCGAACACGCGAGCCCTCGAGCGCGCGCAGGACCTCGTCGGCCTCCGGGGCTTCGAGGTCGACGGGAGGGGTCGCCCGACGGGAATTCTGAAGGAAGACGCCCTGTCGGAGCTGCATGATCGATTCGAATCGGGTCCCGCCGTAATTGAGCGGAACCTCCCGCGGATCGCGCGAATGGCCCATCGACTCGGGATCACGTCGATCCACGACATCGTGAGCATCGGCGCGTGGCAGGCCTACCAGCGGGCCCGGGCCAAGGGCCGCCTTGGCCTCCGCGTCTCGGCGATGCTTCCGGGATCGACGACTCCGTACCTGGCTCAGGCAGGCATCGTCTCGGGCCTTGGAGACGACTGGCTCCGGGTCGGGGCCGTGAAGGTCTTCTCGGATGGATCCCTGGGGGCGTTCACGGCCGCCCTGGCGTCCCCGTACGAGGGAGGGACGGAGGAACGCGGGATGCTAATCCATCCCCCGTCCGAACTTCGCTCGATCCTGGAAGCCGCGCATCGGGCCGGACTCCAGACCGCGACCCACGCAATCGGAGATGCCGCCGTCCGCCTCGTCGTCGACACGCTAGCGGAGATCCAGGACGCGCATCCCCGGGATTCGCTGCGTCACCGGATCGAGCACTACGAACTTCCGGACGAGGACGCCCTCCGACAAACGAAGTCGGCGAGTCTCATCGCGTCCTGCCAGCCGAACTTCGTCGGGCAATGGAGCGGACCCGGCGATGTGTACGAGACGCGACTCGGGGATCTTCGCATGGCGGGAAACAACCCTTACCGCCAGATCCTTCGGCGGGGGATCCCTCTGTGTTTCGGCTCCGACGGAATGCCGTACGGCCCTCTGTACGGAATCCATTGGGCCGTGAACGGATTCTTCGAAGAACAGCGAATTCCGCCGGAGGACGCGGTGCGCGCGTACACAACAGGCGGGGCATTCGCCGCTTTCGAGGAAGGCAAGAAGGGCACGTTGGAAGCCGGGAAACTCGCGGACTTCGTCGTCCTCGATGGCGATCCGTTCCTCGAACCGGAGTCGATTCAACGATGCCGCGTGCGGGAGACATGGATTGATGGGAGCCGCGTGTTCGCCCGCAGATCGAATCCGGATCGCCGCCGAGTTCGTTGAGGGCCACGATCCGCCCCGCGAGTCGATCCTGATGCACTCATCCGCGCGCTCGGTCGACCTCTGCACGAAATGCGCGCAACACGCTGCCCCAGAGCTTCCCATCCCGGCGGATCTTGTTCTCGAAGTTGTTCAGGGAGGCCCACGTTCTGAAGGCCGCTTTCGTCTTCGAGTCGAACTCTCCGGAGGCCGGGCCGCGGTACAAGCCGAGGGCCGCGAGTCCCGCCTGAAGCTCTCGGACCACGTCCGCGCTCAGGGAGAGGACGTCCTTCGGGTCCTCGCGGTTCAGGAGGGCCACGTCGTAGACGTTGAAGACGCGGATCAGCTCCTCGATCGGCTGAGGATGGTCGTCGACACGGATGTCAATCCAACGGTCATTGAAGCTGCCATACCCGCCGCGGCTGCGGACGACGAGGAGCGCGGCGGATTGCTGCCCACGTTTGTCGCCCCCGGCGCGTTGCCCTGCGCTCAGGGCGGCGAGGAGTCGGACCGGCAGGTCGCCTTGCGTCGTCTCGAACGAACGGCCCATCGCCTTCACGACCTCCTCGCCGGTGAGGAGATTCCCTTGGCAGGAGTAGTTCCGGCCGATTAGATGGCCGGCCCACGGGAAACATTCCTTCCCCGTGTAGGAGGCCGCACGGCCCCGCCCGTCGACGATGCCCGCCTGGCGTTGCGCGGCTCCTTTGTCCGATCGGACGACCCGCTCTAGGGCATCCTTCGGCGCGACCCCCCGTTTCAGCATCGCAAGGACCTTCGGCCCGTACGACGTGTTCGCATAGGATTGCGTCGCGATCGCACCGACTCCTGCCTGGGCGGCGGGCACGACTGCGCCGACGGCGACGAACTTCGATTCGACGGCGACGCCGAGGTCCTTCGTCTTCGAATCGAACGCGACGATGCTGAAGGTGCTGGGTCGCGAGGGGCGGGACAACGTATTCACCGGACGAACCGCGCAATGCGGCGCAATGACTGCAGAAATCTTAAAGGAGCCGTGCAGTACGCCATGCCTCATGGACGTCCTGCTGGATCTATGGGGCGTCCTCGCGGATTCGCAGAAGATGGAGCCCGCCTACCGAAGGCGCATCGCGGCCATCCTGTCCGAGCGCCACGGGGGGTCTGCGGACGCCTGGATGCGGGCTCACGACATCGCGGCCGCATGGTATTCGGACCACATGGACCGGCCGGAGACTTGGAGTCGAGGGACGTGGCGCGAGGTCGTGGAACGAGCGGACGCGAAGAACCTGATCCGAATGTTCGAGGAGATGAGGGTCGCGCCACCAGACGATCCGCTATCCGCCGCCCGAACCCTCGAGTTCGAGGTCATGTCCGGCATCGACGCCGCGTTCCCGGACGCCCGGCCCGCCGTCGCCCGGCTGAATCACGCGGGCCATCGCCTGTGCGTCTCGACGAACGCAACAGAGTCGAACGCACGAGGCTCCCTTCGAGGCGCTCGGCTGGTGGAGGAGTTTCACGACATCTTTACAGGAGAGCGGTTGAACGCGGGCAAGAAGACCCCCGAATACTGGACGCGCGTCTGGGATGAACTCGCCTTTGATCTTGCGCAAACGGTCGTGGTGGACGACCGAATCGATTACTTGGAGGCGGCGGCATCCATCGACATCCCGGCGCTCCTCCTCGACCGCAAGGGAGCGCACCGCCCGGAGTCCATGCCTGCCTACGTGAAGGCGACCCTTCGGAATCTCGCGGGCCTTCCGCACTGGGTCGAAACCTGGACGTCCGGGCGCCGATCATGACCCGGCTTCGCCAAACTCGAGGAGTCGCTTCTGACCCTGTTCGGGCGTGTGAACTGCGGCGAAGTCGACGCCCGGGAGGCCAAGCATCCGCCGGAACTGATCCGCGCACGCGGGGCCGAATCCCGCGAAGTGATTGTTGAAGAGGACGTACGCGTGGGCGACCCGATCTTGGACCCCTCGAAGGCGACCCGCCCACTTCTCCATCTCCGCCGTCCGGTCGATCTGGATCCGGCCGAGCTCCTGAAGGGAGCGGTCCCCGATGAACCGGAGGTACACGAAGTCCGCGGTCACCTCCGGCGTGGTGTTGAGGTACTGCACCTCGTTCCAGACGAGTGCGACGTCCCGCTTCCGAAGGGCCTCGAACACCTCGGGTCGCATCCAGGAATCGTGGCGGAACTCGACTGCGTACCGGTATTCCCGTGGCAGACCATCCAGGAAGAAGAGGAGGCGCTCCATCCCGTCGTCTTGTCGGAGGAACGGGGGGAGCTGGACGACGAGCGTCCCGACCTTCGAGCGGAGCTCGCCGATCGACCGGAAGAAGCGCTCCAAGGCCTCGCGGGTCGGCCGAAGGGCATGTTCGTGGGTGATCACCCGCGGAAACTTTGCGTTGAATAGGAATCGCTCCGGGACGGAATCCCGCCAGGAGCGTATCGTGTCGGGCGACGGGATCGTGTAGAACGTGGAGTCGATCTCGACGAGGTCGAACACCTTGCTGTAGAGGCGGAGGAACTCGGACTGTGAGGTGTGGCGGGGATAGAACGGACCCACCCAGAAATCGTAGGAATATCCCACGCATCCGATGCGCAGTTCCACGTTCCGGTCCATGGCGGCCGAAGATGATGGTCTTTTCCCGCCTCCGCGAGGCCACGCCGCGCGGCGTCGCCGTCGTCTCCGACCTACCTCTGTTTAGAGGTAGATTCCTCGCCAACCGATGGCCATCGGTCCGCGGCCTCACGGCCTCACGCGCTCGAGCTTCACATATCGGACGACGTCGCCGACTTCGCCGAAGAGGATCTGCTTCCTCACGCCGTGGGCGAGTCGGACGGCGCGGCTGATCTCAGGCCAAGCGCCGCGATGTCCCTTTGGGACCACGTGGACGAGGTACTTCGCATGGTGCGTCTCCGGGTCTCCCTCGTACGCGCGGAAGTGGGAGCCGTACTTGAATCCGGTCTTCGAGATCACGCCGCGTTCCGTGAGGTCCTCGTATGCCCGGAGGCGGAGCGGGAAGTCCGGCTGGATCGCCTTCGCTTCCTTCACGAGGCGAGGAAGTCGGATCGGCCGGTCCGTGTTCGCGTTCCTGACTTCCGCGAACCCCGACTTCAGGAGGAACGCGGTCTCGAGGAGGCTCAATTGCAACCGCCGTCCGACCATCTTACCGAAGAACCGCGAGTCGTGCAATGCCCGGGCCTGGGTCTCATCGATCACGACCGCGCGGTCCCCGAGGAAGTGCACCACGACACGGCCTTTCGGATTGCCGATCGCCCGATGGCCTCGAGGGTGCGCCTCCCGCACGCCGTAGTACGTGAGGTCGCTCTCCTCGTCGACGAGGCCGAGCAGGAGGGTCTTGCGGACTGCCGCAGCCTCCTCCGCGCGACGGAGCAATTCCGCGAGATCGAACACGGCCCGCTCGCTCAGCGCCCGGACCCAATACTTGCTCGGTGTCTTCTTCGGCGCTCCGCCCCGGGGGTACACCTGGAAATCGACGGAGCCGCCCCGGGCTTCGACGACATAACCCCTTTGCCGGAGGTCCCGATAGACGAGGTAACGGATCTCGAACGACGGAATCGCCGCGCCCGCGGCGCGGTAGAGATCCCGGGCGGACACTGGTCGGCCTCCGCGGCGCACCTCGAGGCGCTCCGCCTCGACCAGGTAGACCGCTTCGAGGAGATCGAGTTCCACGGAGCCGCCGGGCCGAGGGGTCCCGAAGTAGCCGCGGTTATGGAGGCCGCTCGCCTCCGCGGGATCCCCCACGACCACATGGCCATCCGACAACTCGCCGGGCATCGCGAAGACCCGCGAAGCGCAGGCTTGCGATAAAGGGTTCGGCGGCGGCCACCGCGGCCTAGACTGCGGGAAAACCCGTTTCCACCGTGTTTATATAGAAGCTTACACGATGAATGAACCGTGAAACGGGAACGGATCTTGGAGGCGACTCGGGAGGCCCTCGCGAAGACGGGCTTCTTCCTCTCCCGACCGCACGGGGAGCGCGGGCTCTGCTTCGACCTCGTCGCGCGCCGGGACGACACGCTCCTAATCGTGAAGGTCTTCCAGAACGTGGACGCTCTGAGCAAGGAGACCGCGCACGAGTTGAAGGTCATCGCGCAGACTCTCGAAGGCTCGCCCCTCGTCATCGGAGAACACAGCGGAACGGGTCCCCTGGAGGACGGCGTGATCTACAGCCGATTCGGCGTGCCGATCCTTTGTCGCAGCACGCTCCTCGAGTTCCTCGAGGAAGGGGTCCCTCCGTTCCTGTTTTCCGCCCCGGGGGGCCTCTACGTCCGACTCGACAGCACCGCCCTCCGTCGTCTGCGAAACGACCGGGGCTTGTCCCTCGGAGCCCTCGCGGAGATTGCGGGCGTGTCCCGCCGGACGATCCAGATGTACCTCGAGGGGATGGCGGCGACCCTCGATGTCGCGATGCGCCTCGAGGATGTGTTGAGCGAGTCTCTCGCCCTCCCCGTCGATCCGTTCGCGTTCGTCGCGGACGAGGAATCGGGTCGGAGCGTGGTCCCGCAGGTCGAGGGCTTCGAACGGGAGCTGTACGAACGGCTCCAAGGACTCGGCTACGCCGTCCTCCCAACCGCGCGCAGCCCCTTTGACGCGCTTTCGAAACGGGAGACGACGACGTTCCTGACCGGGGTCGGCGGCGAGGAGAGCGCCCTCGACCGGAAGGCGGAGGTCGTGTCGAACATCAGCCGCGTCGTCGAGAAGGACTCCGTCATGTTCGTCGTGCGCCGTTCCGTCCGGAGGAACATCCGCGGCGTGCCGGTAATCGCCCGGGAGGAATTGCGCCGGGCGAAGGATTCCAACGACGTCGAGGACATGATCTCCGAGAGGAAGGGTTGATGGACGAGGTCCGCATCGGCGGCTCGTCGGTCCACCTCCTGCCCGTCGTCCGCGGCCTGCCCTCCGAGGGGGAGACGGTCCGCCGGGCAATCGAGGCGGCTCGTCCCGTCGTCGTCGCACTCAGCATCGGTCCGGAGGAGCTCCAGACCCTCCGCTCCTTTGACGGCAAGCCGCTCGGGCCCGAGAACTTCGAGGAGGAAGTCTACGTCGCGGGCCTGTCCGCGTGGGAGACGCCGGTGAAGCCGCCCCCCTGCTTCTCGGAGGCGATCCGGTCCGCGGACGCGTGCGGGGCGCGGGTCGAAGGCATTGACATGGACGAGGTCCTCTACGCGGACACCTACGTGGAGTGCGTGTCCGCCCTCGAATTCGTCTTCCAAGGACGCATGGAGCGGCGGCTCCGGAAAAAGCGGTTCCGGGCGACGACGCCGCGGGAGTTCGTGCTCGAATGGGATGCAGAGGTGAATCGGTCGCCCGGTTTCCGGCGTCTCCAGGCCCGACGGGAAGCATTCTTTGCATCCCGGCTCCGAAACCTCGCTTCCTTCGGTAGGACTTTGGCGGTCGTCGAGGTCGAACGGACTAAGGGCGTGCTCGCCGCGCTTCGCGCGTAGCGTGTGTGGGTCAACGCCGTCCGGCTGCCTCCCGCGGGACTCGCGGAATTTCCGAATCGAGGGGGATGACGCGCCGCTCAGGCCGCGAGTTGCAACTGGCCCACGGTACCAAGCCGGACGGTGATGGTCGTCCCGCTGGTCTCCGAGCCGAAGGCGAGCTGGATGTTGCCCGCCGCGCTCACACGGATCGTGCCTTCGACGATGGCGACGTAATCCGTGTTCGAAGCTTGGACCGATGTGCCGACGACCTGATCGCCCGACGACGTCAGCCAGCCGTGGAATTCGGCGGAGGTCCCATCCGCCGCAATCGGGATGGACACGGAGGCGGCGAACCGTACAACCGCAGGGAACGTCAGTCCTATACGGATTCCGTTCGAACTGGAGGACGAGCGGAAGACGACCCAGAACTTGAACGTGTACGTGGTGTTCGGCAAGAGCGCGAACGCCACGTCCGTCACGCTGGTGAGGGTCGATGCGGTCGTGGATTGATCGGCTACGAGGAGGGCGAAGGACCCTCCGCCTCCCCCGGTGCCGTTGATCCGGGGTATGACGGTCAGGCGCAGACGGGTATTCGTCTGGTGGCCTTGCAGGTCCGTCGCGTTCAGGAGGACGAGGGACCCGTCCCAGGTGAGAGCGGGGTTCGGAGAATCCATGCAACCGTTGGCCCCCAGGGAGAACATGTCGTCCCCGGCCGCGACGTCCGGGAAGGCGCCGTCATCGTGCATCTTCAAGGGCGCCACACAAGGTCCAAGAGTCCCGAAGAAAATCGTCAGGATCGCATAGACCGAGTTCCGATTCAGGTCATTGTCCGAATCGATGACCCGAGCGTACAGCATGAAGCCCAGGGTCGACTGGACCGGGTCAATCGTCGCCGTGCCCGACGTGTCGTCGGTCCACTTCGCGATGAAGACCGGAGGCCGGGTGCCCGCGGGCGCGGTGACCTGCGCCGTCCACACGATATTGTTCTTGAAAATGTCGACGATTGACACGCCAATCTGGTCCGTCGATCGGAGGGTGAAGTTCTCGTAGGCCCATCGTTCCCCGATGTCCCAGACGATGTCCGGGCCGTCCAGGATTCCGCTCGGAGTCCCGAGGGAAGGGTCGTACTTGTGCAGGGTCTCGGTGTCCGTCGAAGGCGGGTTCGTGCCCCGCTGCGACGTCACGTAGATGATCGTGGGGGCGGGCCTGAGGGTTTCGACACCCCGGTGCAGGAGGGTGATATTCATGCCGATCTCGTTGCCCGTGCCGTCGTAGAGCGGGGTCAACGTCGGCCGGATGTCCACGCGAGTCTGCGTCGTAGGGGTCGGGATGCTGCCCACCCAGAGGATGATCGAGGAGAACAGGACGACGGTCATCGCCAAGATCAGGATCGTTCCGATGACTTCGGACACACCCGACTCTTCATCGCGCAGGACAATTCTCATGGAATGGCCTCCCGGTGGGCGGAGGAATATGCGCAAAGCCGTCCCCACGATATATAAAGTGTTCGCGGTAGTTACCAGGCACTGATAGCGTGAGAATCACGGGACGCACGCTTAAGTAAACGGCGCCGCATCGGAACGACGTGGAGCTCACCGCGGCCGAGCGCGTCCTCGTGCACCTCCACGGATTCTGGAACGTCTCCGAGCCGGGTCGGGAAGTGACCCAGGCCGGGATCGCGGACGGCGCGAAGCTTCTCCGGAGTCATGTCCCGCGAACGTTGCGCGGCCTCCAGGAAAGCGGCCTCGCGGACGCCCGGGAGACCCGCCTCCGCGGGCAACGGCGGAAGATCCGGGTGTATGGGCTCACGGAGGCCGGCGTACGCCGGGCGCGGCAGGTGCTCGGGGAAATCGATCGGATCTCCGTGGATGTCGACGGCCGACCGACGACCCTGGGCGATGCGCGCAAGGCGCTCGGACTCTCCCCGCTCGCGGCCCTCGCGGCGACGGATGCGGACGGACGCTTCCGGCCGCGAGTCACGGAAATCGAACGGCCGAATCTCATCCAGCGGGACGAAGATCTCTCGTTCCTCCGGAGGTGGCTTCTCGGAGGCGCTCCCGTCGCGGTCCTCTACGGATCCCGCGGCATGGGAAAGACCGCGGTCGGTTGGGCGTTCGCGGAAACGGTCCCCAAATCAATCTGGGTCGACCTGGCGGGCGGATCGGATCTCGCGGGATTCGCGGCTTCCCTCGCGTCCGCGACCGGCATCCGGGCCCAGGCACCCGGGGAGCCAGAGTCCGTCGCGGATGCGCTCGGCCAAGTGTACGGCCGCGGGAAGAAACTTGCCGTCGTCGACGGCTACGGCGATGTGGACGAGCCAATCGTCGACGCGATGAGCGCGTTCCTCCAGAAGGCAAAAACGGTGGGCGGCAAGCTTCTCGTCCTCGCGCAGGAATCGACGCCCGCGTATTGCCGCTTCTACGCGAAGAAGGACGTCGACGGTGGAAACGTCGCGGAACGGCACCTGCGGGGCCTCGACCTGGAGGGCTGCCGGGCGATGCTCGGCCGGCCCGACATCGGTGACGAGGCGCTGCGCCGGATCTATCTGCTCACAAAGGGGCGCCCGCTCTATCTCCGTGCGATCCGAGAAGGGGACGAGGCGGCCCTCCGGGCGAACAGCCGATTCACGATTGCGGAAATCCGGCTGCTTCTCTACTCGGGCGGCTCCGCCGCGTGAACCTGGGCGAGGTCGCCCATCGAGTCGATCACGCGGTCCGAGTACCCTTTCGTGCCCCGGCTTTTCCGGAGGGCGTACAGGACCTGAACGATGTCTCCTTCCGGCCCTCGGACGGCCATCCCCTGGGCCCAGCACACGACGCGATGGCCGTCGCGGGCTCGGAGCTGCAGCTCCTTCGGAGCGGGGGCGGGCCCCGACTTCTCCATTGTCCAGGCGACGCTCGCCTCTGCCTCGGAGATCTCGAAGACCTCGTACATTCGCCGCCCGCGGACCTCGGACGTCTGCCATCCGATCAGAGCCTCCGCACCCGGGTCGATCGTGACGATTCGCATCTCCCGGTCGACGACGATAAGGCCGTCCACGAGAACTGACACGAGGGACTCGATCCGACGACGCTCCAGATCGAGCTGCTCCGAGAGGTTCCCGAGGTCCATCGCGATCGCGACTTGCGCGGCGACTCCCTGGACGATGTTGATCTCTTCCGACGTGAAGTAATGTGGGTTCCGGGTGTCGTCGAGCCAGAGGAGGCCGAGGAACCGCCCCCGCGCCGCGAGCGGCACGACGAGAGCCGATTTCATGGCGAGCCGTTGCTGAAGTGCGGGGGACAGGCCCGCCTCTCCCGAACCGGCCTTCAAGAGCGCGGGGAGCTGCAAGGCGATCAATCGCTGGGCAAGCCAGGGGATCTCCGACTCTTCGATTCGGAGGCCGTCGAAGGGCGTCCGTCGGGCACCCGGCGCGAACGAGGCCAGCGTGCGGAACTCTCGGCTCGGCTCGTCGTAGGCCATGATCGCGCAGCGATCGACTCGGGCGAGACCCGGCGTCACGCGAGCGATCAAGGCGATCAGCTCGTCCGTGTCCGTCAGGCCGCAGATCATCTCCGCGACCCCGAGGAGCGCGGCGAGGATCTGCGTCTCTCCGATTTCCTCTCGATCGGCCACGTTGCAGATGCGGACGGTCGCGATAAGAACGTTTGCGGGCGGTTATCACCGGGGCCGCCCGCCTCGAAAGGCCCATAGCCATACGCCGGGGTCGAGGGGGGCGTGGCGTCCGCGCGCACCCTCCTCAGCCTCCCGGGCCTCGGGTTCGCCCTGGCGGGCGTCGGGGTCGCATGGGCGGTGGACCGCCTCATCGGGATGTTGATGCTCGTTGTCGGTGCCTTCCTCCTGATTCTCCCCTTCACCCGGCCCCACGGGGGCGAATGAAATTCTTAATACAGGAGGCCGCCGTCGGCCAGACCGTGTACCGTGTCTTCCGATTCCCGATCGCGCAAATCGAGAAGGCGAACCTCCTCCTGAAGGACGACATCGTGAGCCGGCAGAGCGTGACCACGCGAGACGCGAAAAGCCTCGGTCTGCCGGGGGACGACCGCTACGTGCTCGTCGAGGGGAGCGGGTTGGGAATTGCGCGAGCGGTCGAGCTCCTCAAGGGAATTGCGAAACCCCTGAAAGGGGCCGAGGCGGAGGACGTCTACCGTCGGTTCCGGACCCAGGATGAGCAGGCCGTCTCCGGCATGGGGCTGATCTTCGGGCCGTAGGCCTCACACGACGAGGCGGTCCTCGATATCCGCGGGTTCCACGACCCGTGGGAACGGATCGAGTTCCCGTTCGAGCCACGCGATCATCCGGCGGTTCATCTCCCGGGGATGCGCGAAGACGATAAGAAGTGCGCTCCGCATCGCGGTCTCCTCGTGGAGATCGTGGACGAACCGGAGGGCGCGCTCGATGCCCGAATGGAGGACGAGAGGCTCGAGGCAATCCACGACGAGGGCCCCGGGACCGTGTTCATCGAAGAACGTCGTCGCCGCGGCCCGCAGGTCCTGAAGGCGCCGCGGGTCGGCCGTCCCGATCCCGCGATGCACGGTCGTCACGTGGAGGAGATCCCCGCCGGCCGGAGCGGCCGCCTGGCGCGACGACGTCATCCAGAGGAACCGCATTCGGGCTTGCGCCAACGCACGGAGGAAAGAGGGCACGGTCTCTTCGGGGTCGAGCGCAAGATAGCCCAAGCCCCGCTTCAGCGGTGGGGCGATGCATCTCCCCCCTTGTGCACGTGCAGAAGGGCTGCCGCCCATGCATACGCCACGCCTTAAACCCCGCGGTCCCAGTCCACTTCGCTTCGTCGGTCGGCCGCGAGGAACGACGTTTACAAGGTGCGAATCTTCTCCGCGACGAACGCGCGGATCTCCGGGTCGTCGGGGATGGTCAGCGACCGCTTGAACCGTTCCGTCTTGTCCGGAAGATAGTAGCCCCGGGAGACGGAGATGAATTCGTTCGTGCCGTCGGACGTCTTCGCGCGTTTCCGGGCGATCTCGAGGAAGTTGTTCCGACCGAAGTTGACCTTCTCCGCCTTGATCGTCTCGAACTGCACGTCCACGTTCCGCCGGCCTCTTTCTTCGTATTCCATCGTGTCAGTCCTCCGAACTCGTGGGAAGTCCCCGCCGCGTCGGGCGGAGGCCCGCCGCAACCGATGTGTCCGATATTAATCTTCTTCATGTGGAAGGACGGCCGGAGATCCTCGTGGGATCGCGCGCAGGCGCTTCGGACCGCAGCATTAAATAGCGCGCGACCCTCGTATCCAATCAAATGCAGTGCGTCCGGTGCGGCGCGATCTTCGAGGGACGGTTCTGTCCGCGCTGTGGCGCACCGGCGACGATTCCGGCGCCGAGCGCCTCCGCCCCGACACCCCTGGCGGGTTGGACTTGCCCTCGATGTGGCACCCTCTTCCTCGGGAATTTCTGTCCGCGATGCGGGCTCCCGACCGCCGCGTGGGGGTATCCACCGCGTCCCGCTCCCTCCTCGGTGCGACCCGTGCTCACGATCCTCTGGACCCTCGCAATCGTTGCGTTCCTCATCTTTGCCGTCACGGACTTCGCGGGGCTCGCGGTGAGCCCGACCCTGATCATCCCCGGCATCCAGGGAATCCAGTCCGGACAGACGGTGAACGGCGACCTCAACTTCGACCTGAACTGGACACCGAACTCGTGGGGCGGCGGTTCCGCCCTTTCGTACGAGAACACGGGCGGGAACCCGGGCGGCTACCTTCGAACGACACTGTTCGGCTCCGGAGCCCGCGGATTTTGGATGCAGGCGTTCCGGGTCGACGGGTCCACGCCCTTCACCGGAGCGGTCCGCCTGGACGTAGAGATCTCCGGAGGCCTAACGCTCGGCTATCTGTTCGTTTCCGTGGACAGCTCGCCGTCCGACCCGGATCCGAATACCGCGATCGCCGAGGTCCGGTTCACGGGGCCGATGTCCTGGACGATCACGGACCGATTCTTCCTGGACGCCCGGCTCACGGACCCGGGACTGTATTATCTGAAGATCGCATTCGTCGCGAACGTCAC
>Ga0184639_10000210_pt1 | contig 21137 bp, 21 predicted proteins | sample PLM31_170_b2_FD_133155 | JGI IMG/M metagenome (GOLD analysis project Ga0184639, IMG submission 133155) | Groundwater sediment microbial communities from an aquifer in East River, Colorado, USA - PLM3-1_170_b2 | ecosystem: Environmental > Terrestrial > Soil > Riparian zone | place: USA: East...
GCGGGCACATGTTCTGCCGCAGGGCGCCGCGCTGGGCAGCGCCAGCATCGAGGAGCTGTTCACGGCGGCTGGCGCCTTGCGCCACGGGCACTTCCTGCTGAAGAGCGGCCGCCACTCGGACCGCTACCTGGAGAAGTTCGCCGTCCTCCAGTACCCGGCCCTGGGGGTCGAGATCGGGCGCCGGCTGGCTGCCACGCTGATCGATCGCGACCCGACCCTGGTGGTCGGCCCCACCACCGGCGGGGCGCTGCTCGCCTTCGAAACGGCGCGCCAGCTGGAGGCATCGCTGGGCCGCACGGTGCGCGGCGTCTTCGCCGAGCCGATGGAGCGCGGCACCCGCGCCCTGCGCCGCGGCTGGCCGATCTCCCCCGCCGAGCGGGTGGTGCTGGTCGACGACATCCTGACCACCGGCGCGTCGCTGGCCGAGACAGTCAACGCGGTGCGCACCGCCGGCGCGTCGCCGCTCGCCGCCGCCGTGATCGTGGATCGCTCGACCGGGCCCGTGGAGCTCGGCTGCCCGATCACCGCGTTGGGGCGGATCGAGATCGGCTCCTGGGACGCTGCCGAGTGCCCGGGCTGCCGCCGCGGCGAGCCGCTCGTCAAGCCGGGCAGCAGCGTCAGCTGATCGTCGGCTGCCCCGGCGTCCTCATTTCTCCTGCCAGTTCACCTGCGTGATGCGCGCCGGTGGGAACTCCCCGTCGGGCGGGACGATCCCCGCCTCCGCCTCAAGCGGGATGCCGATGGGCGCCACGAAATAGCGCCCCGCCAGGCGGCGGGCGTCGGGGTCGAGGGCAAACCCCGCCTTGGCACGATGGAAGGTCACCGTCAGGTCGGCCGCCACCACCGGGTCGGAGTACGACCCGTCGGTCAGGTCCACGAGGGTCGGCGTGTCCACCGCCAGCACGCGGCACGGGCGGCCGGCGGCGCGAGCGTGGGTCGCGATCGCGTTCAGCAGGTCGACGGCGCTGGAGATCGGCTCGCGCAGCGGTGCCGAGGCGCCGCTGCCGAGCAACGCGTCAACCAGCAGGCTCGCCGCCGAGAGGCGCGAGCGGAGCTGCAGCAGCAGCTCGGGGGTGGGTGCCACGAAGAGCGCCAAGGACCCCGCCGAGGCGATCGCCTGCAGCGCCGTCCAGTTGTGCGCCGCCGCCGTCCCATCGATGCGCGCGGGGTCGCCGACAAGGACGGCGGTCACCTGCCGCCCGGCCGACGCCAGCCGGCGCGCCACCACGAAGCCATCTCCACCGTTGTTGCCAGGCCCGCACAGGACCACCGTCAGCGGGGGCGGCGTCAGCGGCCCACCGGGTCCGGAGGCCGGCTCGGCGATCGCGGTCAGCTCCGCCAGCGCCAGCTCGGTGACCGCTGCGCCGGCGCTCTCCATCAGCGCGTCAGGCGACAGGCCCATCCGGACCGCGGCCTCGTCGATTCGCGCCATCTCGTCCCCGCCAATGAGGACCGGGACCGTCCGCTCCGGCCTGGCGGCCGGATCGGTCATGGCAGCGACTTCAGGTGCTCGACAACCGCGGCGATCTCTTCGGCGGTCAGGTTGTTGGGCGGCCCTGCGAAGAACGGCATCCCGCCCCGGTCCAGGTCTGCGACCGCGGGGTCGGTGCCCGCGATCCACAGGTTGGCCCACTCATCGGGAAAGTCAACGCCGAGCTGCTGCAGATTCTCGCTGACCGGCCCATCCTTCACCCCGTGCAAGCTGGGGAATTGCCCCTGGCCGGCCAGGTCCGGGCCGTGGCACGCCTCGCAGCCCGCACGCTGCATGATGGCCAGCGCGTTGTGGCCGCCGTTCGGCGGCGGCGATCCGATGATCGGCGGGTTCTGACCGCCCAGGTTGGTCGCCAGGAAGATGGCGCTGGCCAGGAAGGCGACCCCCGTCAGTCCCAGCGCCCAGCGCGGGATGCCGCGCGTCCGTGACTCGATCGGGGTGTGGACCGTCATCGGCTCACTGGCCCGCCGCCGGAGCTGCCTCGCCCACGACCGCGTAGTCGGCACGCCGCGCGCTGGTGTACATCAGGAAGACGCTGAGCGCAGTGATGGCGGCGGCCAGTGCGACCAGGCCCATCCCGGCACCCACCACCAGCCGGAACCAGAAGATGGTGCCGGCGATCTCCTCCGGGGGCGCTCCCTCCATCCGCATCGAGCCGTGCACGATCCCGCCGGCCATCAGCGCCAAGCCGGCGATGGCGGTGCCGCCGAAGGCGCTCCACAGGTTCGCCTCGGCCAGCAGGGCGCCGCGCCAGTCGCGACGTAGCAGCCGGGGGAAGGCATGATCGGCGAGCGCCAGGAAGGCGAGCGAGGCGGTGCCCAGGAGGGCGAAGAGCCGCACCCCAACGCCCCACTCCGTGCCGCCAATGAGCGCGCGGACCGAGCCGAGCCCCCCGACCGCCTCGAGCAAGGCGGTGGCCGCCAGGAAGGTGACCGCCACCAGCGCGAAGGGGATCGTGCCCGGAGACAGGATGAGCGACCAGCGCCCGGTGATCGTCTGCAGCAGGTTGGCCACCACCAGGAAGGCGGGGACCAGCAGCAGGAAGGTGCTCACGTTGCCGAGCTGGGTGACGGCGAACGGGATCGAGACATCGACCAGCGCCGCGAGGGGCGAGAGGGTGGCGAGCCCCAGCCACAGGGACCAGGCCAGCATGGCCATGCCCGACGAGTAGAGGGGGTTGCCGGTCGCGCGCGGGACTAGGTAGTAGAGCGTCCCGAGCGCCACGCCCGTCACCCACAGCGTCTCGATGGCGCGCCCGTAGAACGCGTTGGACAGCGCGGCCCCGGCGGCAGGCAGCCCGAGCAGCGGAACCAGCGTGGCAAGTCCGTACAGCCCGGTGAAGGCGGCCAGCGCGACACCGAAGTACCAGATGCTCACGTACGGGAGCCGGTCGCGTGACCCCATCAACGTGCGCCAGAAAGAGTCGTTCGCGAGCAGCAGGGCCAGCACCAGCACGCCGTCGACCGGCAGCGGGAACTCGGTCAGGGCTCCGCTGGCGGTGAGCTGCGGCACGTAGATCGCGGTCAGGCCGACCAGCAGCCCAATGTTCCAGAGCACTGCCGACAGGCCGGCCATCCCCTCGCGCACCAGGCTTCGGCCGAGCAGGCGCGGCGTGATGAAGAAGATCGCCCCCAGGCCGGCGTTGCCGAGCCAGCCATAGACCAGCGAGTTCCAGAAGCCCGATCCGACGGTGCCGGGGCTCAGCTCGAAGGTGAGCACACCGCTGAGGGTGGGCATCTCCAGGCTCAGGGTGAGCTGGTCGGGGATGAGCTGCATGGCGACCCACAGGAGGCCGATGCCGGTGGCGAGCAGGAACCAGACCAGCGCGGCAACGAGGAATGCAGTGGCGGCGTTGTCGGGTCCGGCCGGGATGATCGGGCGCCGGACCCTGGGTGGCTGGTCGTAGGGTCGCGGCTTCTTCGGGTTCACGGCCATCGGCGTGCGCTGCCTCGCATCGGTCGCATCGGACGGGGCGGGTCGCGACGGGGCGAACCCGGCGGCATTGTAGCCGACGCTATGCGGTGGGCACCTCGCTCATCAACGCCAGGATGTTGCCGTCCGGGTCACGGAAGAAGGCCATCCACAGGTCGTAGGCGGTGTCCCGATGGACCACGTGCGGCTGGTCATCGAACGTAACGCCGCGCGCCTCCAGGGTCCTCACCGCCTCACCGATGTCGTCGACGCGGTAGTAGATCGCCGACTCGCCACCGAAGGCCCGCCCTTCGGGCTCGACCAGCATCAGTCGCACCCCGTCGGCATCGAAGAAGCCCATCCCCGGGAAGGCGAACAGGAACGACATGCCCAGCGTGTCGCGGTAGAAGGCGACGGCCCGATCGACATCGGTGACCCGGATCCGAATCTGCCCGATCTTGCTCAGCCCGAACAGGTCATCAGTCATGGCTGGGCATTGTGCCCGATGTTTGACCGATGGCGGTGCGGTGCGTAGGATGGCGACGCGGGGTGGAGCAGTGGTAGCTCGTCGGGCTCATAACCCGAAGGTCGTCGGTTCGAATCCGTCCCCCGCAACCACAGACCCCCACATGCGAACGCCGCCTCCCGCCAGGCGGCGTTCGTGCTGTCCCGGCGGACCCTCTCCCTACGGGGGGGTCGGGGTGGGGGTCGGTTCGACCTGCACATCCAGGATGTCGTCGCCGTCCTCGCTAAATGGCACGTACAGCGCCGTGACGCCGCCGCCGGCCGAGACCACACCGGTGCCACCCTCGGTCCATGCCCTCAGCTGGTAGGTCACCTCCACTTGTGTCGGCACCTCGTCAACGAACGTGATGCTGGCGCTGTCGGCGCCCTCAATCGACGTCACCTGCGAGTAGCCGAAGACGTTTGGACCGAACGGGCGACCCAGGACGTACCGGACCGCACACGGGCAGCCAGTCAGGCTGGTGATGGACGCGGCGGCATTCGCCTGCAGTAGCACAAACCCGGTGCCTCCCGCGACGTTGCCGGGCCTGATGGTGAGCGTGGCCAGGATGACGGCTTGGTTGGCTCCGGTGCCGAGTTCGAAGAACGCGCCGCTGCGACCCCACCCGGCCCGACTGCCGGCACGTGCCAGAAAGGCCGCCATCTGCTCGCGGGTAACTGGCTGCGACGGGCAATAGTTCCCCCCGCCGCAGCCGGCGGTAATGCGCGCGTCGTACACGCGCTCGATGTCAGTGTGGAACTGGTTGCTGTTAGCGACGTCGAGGAAGTTGTGCCCCGCCATGGCTGCAAGTGGCAGGCCCGCAAGAACCAGCATGGCGGCGAGCACCACCACCGCTCTCGTCAAGCCCGACGCACGGCGCTCCTGGGCCCTCAGGCGCTCCTCGAGCTGATCGATTGGCATCACCATCTGTCCTCCAACGGCGTGTGTCGGAGAAGTATGACCCGCGCAGTCGGGATGCCTCGTCGGTTCGAATCCCGTCCCCCGCAACCACGGACCCCCAGAAACGAACGCCGCCTCCCGCCTAGCGGCGTTCGCCTATGTCAGCCCCCGGCGGCGGCCTTCTCGCGAGCCCGGGCATTCGCCTTGGCGATCGAGCGGACCGTCCACAGGAAGACGATCGCCACCAGCATGCCGAGCGTGGCGATGCGCGTGGCGTCAATCGCCGGCTCCCATTCCACCCTGCCGTCGCGGATGATCCACGCGCCGGCCGGCGTGGCGGAGACCCCGAAGCCGCCTCCCCCGTTGTTCTCGTTGTCTCCCCCGCCTCCGCCGCCACCCACGACGTTCGCCGCGGGGATGACGAAGATTCCGTCGCGCTCGATTGGGTCGCCGTATACCCGCTTGACGGTCATCACGTCGCGCGCGCCGCTCAGCATCTCGTCAACGTTCATCGGTCTGCCTCCTGCTTGGTGAAGAGTCCAGTCTAGGCGGAGCGCCTCAGGTCGGCTGATTGGCCCCCGGCTCCATCTCGACCATGGCGTGATGGATCCCGTATCGGTCCATGAGCGCCAGGTAGGGATCCGGATCGAAGGCTTCGGGGGCATGGACGCCGGTGCCGGACCAGGCCCCCGTGCTGAGCAGCTCCATGGCGATCACCGGATTGAAGCCGGTCTGCCAGCCGACCACCTGCGAGCCGGTGGCGCGCAGCGTCTCGGCGGCATCGGCCATCTGGTACAGGAAGACCTCCCGTGGCCTGCCATCCTTGATGCCGATGACCCAGGTGCCGACGATGGCGCGCCCGAGCATCTTGTCGCCCATGGTGATCGGGTCCGGGACCACCGCCGCCACGACGTCGCGCGGGGAGACCTCCACGCCGCGCACACGGACCGGCTCGACCCTGTCGAGGCCGATGTCGTGGAGGAACTGCAGCTTCTCGATGAAGTCGCTGCCCAGCGCGTACTTGAAGGTGACGCGCCGCACCCCCTTCAGGTAGCGGGGCACCAGCAGCACCTCCTCGTGCTCGACGTTGACGCACTCGACCGGCCCGATCCCCTCGGGGAAGGGGAACCCCTCAGGCGCGCTGAATGGCTGGGTCGTGATCCAGTCGCCCCGCTCGCCGTCCCACTCCACCGGCGGGTTGAGGCACTCCTCGATGGTGGTCCAGATGCTGAAGACCGGGGCGAAGGCGTAGCCGGGGATATGCAGGTCGCCGCCATCGCGGATGTGGACCTCGTGCACCTCGTCGAACAGGTGCTTGGCGGCGTGCGCGGCGAAGACATCGGTCAGGCCAGGGTCCATGCCCATCCCCAGCAGCGCGAGTCGGCCGGCCCGCTCCCACTCGCTGGAGCGGGCGAACTGCTCGTCGCCGAGCTTGACGCCGGGCCGCGAGAACGGGTGGTCGGGGTGCGGGTGCGACAGGCTGACTGCCATGTCCATGTAGTTCGCGCCCGCGGCCAGCGCCCCGTCGAAGAGCGGCATCACGAAGCGCGGGTCGACGGCGTTCATGACCAGATCGGCCCGATAGCGCCGCGCGAGCTCCGCCACCGCCGCCGCATCCCGGGCGTCGATGCGCTCGACCGGGAAGCGGTCTCCGCCGTCCAAGAGGCCGGCAAGGGCCGTGGCTCGGTCCAGGTCGTAATCGGCCAGCACCATTGCTTCGCACCATTCGCGCTGTGCGCTCATCCGGGCGATCGCCTCGCCCACCGTGCCGACGCCGACCAACAGGACGCGCATGCAGGCCTCCTTCAGCCGAAGATCTGGCGCAGTGCGAAGGCCACGTTGGCGGGGCGCTCGGCCAGGCGCCGCATGTACCACGGGTACCAGGCCTCGCCGTAGGCGATGAGGGTCATCACCCGGTACCCCTCGCTCGCCAGGCGCAGCTGCTGGTCGGAGCGGATGCCGTACAGCATCTCAATCTCGATCGCGCCCTTGTCGATCCCTGCGCCGGTCGCGTACTCCGCCACTCGCTCGATCAGCGACGTGTCGTGCGTGCCAAGCCCCAGCCGCAGCTCGCCGCGGGCGGCGTACGGGAGCATCAGCACGCAGAGCGACTGGTAGGCGGCGTTCACCTCGTGCTTGCGGCGAAAGGCGAGGTCGGCGTGCTCGTCGTAGGCGCCCTTCACCAGGCGGATCGCCGGTTTGAGCGGGAGCAGGGCGTGGACGTCGGTCGGCGTGCGGCGCAGGTAGGCCTGCAGGCAGATCCCGACGTTCGGCTGCGTCTCCTTCACCGACCGGTACAGGTCGAGGGTGGGATCCGTGTAGGCGCTGCCCTCCATGTCGAGCCACAGCAGCCGACCTCCATCGGCGGCGTGGCGCGCCAGGTCGGCGAGGTGCGTCAGGGTGGCGGTGCGATCGAGGTCGAGGCCGAGCTGCGTCGGCTTGACGCTGAGCTCGGCATCCATGCCGCGGGCCGAGATCTTGTCGAGCAGGTCGTGGTAGTGGTCGGCGACCACCCTGGCCTCGGAGAGGTCTGTCAGGTTCTCACCCAGGTGCGTGAACAAGACCCCGATCCCCGGCGAGCGGAAGGCCTCGGCCGCGTCAAGCGCCTCTTCCATCGTCTCGCCGGGCATGAAGCGGCGCACCGCGCGACGCACGAACCAGATGCGAGGCAGCCATCGCTTCAGGAGCCGATTGCGGGCCATCCAGAGGAGCAGCTGGCGCATGGGCCGATGATCGCACGCGATCGGGGCAACCGATGGCTACACATGGAGAAAGCAAGTAGTGGCCGCGCGGGTGACCCATCACGCCGGGGAATAGGAACTCGTGATCGCCTTCGAACGCTCCACGGCCGCCGCGCGGTCGCGGTCATGCTGACGGTTACCCGCCCTCGGTGGTGGCGCATCCCAGCGCGGCAATGAGCTCGGAGAGAAACGCGTCGAAGCTGGCATAGCCGGGCGGGGTCGCGCCCTCTGCCTCGTACCTCACGTCGGCACACTCGAACCGCTCGCGAACCGGGCCCGATGCGTATTCCACGTGTTGGACGGTGCGTCCCACGATGACGCGCTCACTGAGCACCGAGAATTCACCGCGGTCGGTGCCGGTCGGATAGGCGTGCACGAACACCGCGGACCCATCATCGAGTGGCGACCAGATGAACGCGCTGGTCGGTGAGTATTCGGCACGCAGACCATCCACGCCCAACGCGCTCAGGGCGTCGATGACCATCGCCTCGAGGTCATTCAACATCGGTGGCGAGCCATCGGCGGTGGGTGGAGCGGGCGATGGGCAGACGACGGCCGCGGTGACCGCCGGCGGTCGATCCTCGGCGACATAGAAGTCGGCGCCACAGCGCGCGTTGCCCGCATTGGCGGTGAGGACGAGGCGAATGACGCCGTCGGGCGGAACAGTCGGATCCGCCAGCAACTCTTCGCCCCACGCCCGACAGGCATCGGCGGTGAGGCGCACCTCGCTCTCGCACGCGATCTCGACGCCCGGATACTCCAGGGAATCGACCACGACATCCGGATCCGCGGCGGGACCCGGAGACGCGACCTCGCCCACGTACCAGCGAATCTCCATTGGGCATGAAGCATTCGGCCGGGCGACCCAGTCGACCGCGGCCGCCCACTCCTCGCCCGAGACTCCGCTCTCCGCGGTACTGTCGCCGCCCCCGACGAAGCTCGCCGGGTCGCCGTCGCGCAGCGCCACCTCGGTGCCGTCCGAGCTCGTGAAGCCGATGGTGCCCGCGGTCGCGTTCCACCGTGTGCGGTCCGCGGGCCAGACCAGCAGCTCGGACTCGCCGCCCCCGGTCTCGAGGAGCACGCATGCCTCGGTGATGTGCAGCACTCCAGTGTTCAGCGCCTGGTCGCCTCCGGTTGACGGCACGACCGCCAGCGGGCCCCAGTCCACGGTGCCTCCAGGCCTCGGGCCTGCGAGCAGTGCCTGCCCGATGAGCACCGCGAGCACCACGGCGGCGGCCGCCGGCATGATGGCGAGGAGGCGCCACCGTCCGCGGCGCCGCCCGGCCAGCCGCCCGCGCACGGCTTCGCCGTCCAGAACGAACGGCAGCTCATCGGCCTCGGCGGCCAGGTGGCGCCGGACGAGAGTCTCGAGCTCGCGGTCCCCGGTCATGCTTCGGCCCTCGGCCGGGGCGCCACCCTCGGCTCAACCTCGAGCGCCATCCGGAGCCGCTCGAGCCCCACCTTGAGGTGGAACTTGGCGGTGTTCGGGCTGATCCCGAGGGCGGTGGCGGTCTCGGCGACGCTCAGGCCCGCGTAGTAGTGGAGCGAAAGGCAGGTGCGCATGCGCGGCGGAAGGCCATCGAGTGCCTGGGCCAGCGCGATCCGATCGGGATCGGCGCCGGAGGTCGTCGGCTGCACCCCATCCAGCAGCGCGTGGTCGGGCGCAGATCGGCGGCGCCGCGCGAGAGCGTGGCGAGCGGCGATGCGCAGCAGCCACGGCCGCAGCGCGCCAGGGTCGCGCAGTGACCCGATTCGCTCCCAGGCGCTGACCATGGTGTCGATCACGACCTCCTCGGCATCGGCGTGGCTGCGCAGGATGTGGAAGGCGACGGCCTGAAGCAGGCGTCCGTACTCGTCGAGCAGGCGCTCGATCGCCTCCGGTTGCCGGGCTCGCAGGTCGTCGACCAGCCGCTCGTTCAGCTCACACCTGATGCCTGTCTACCAATTGAGATGCCGCGACGGTGCAGAACGGGTAGGTGGGTACGTTCACGCCGCGTCGCAGGCGACGCTGATCGAACCACGCGTCGGACGATCAGACCGACATTGTGCTCGCGGGGATGGCCACGACCCCCGGCGGCATACTGTGCGATGCGATGGGCCGTTAGCTCAGTGGTAGAGCAGGGGACTTTTAATCCTCGTGTCGTGGGTTCGAACCCCACACGGCCCTCTCGCCAGCTAGCTACTCCGCCTGGCGTACCGGGCGGACGCGTACGTGGATCAGCGCCGCCGAGCCGAGCAGCCAGGCGAGCCCGTTGAACCAGATGACGGGCAGGGCGAGCAGGCATGCCAACGGGACCACCGCCGGGCGCCCGGTGCGCGCGCCCCACAGAAGGAGAACCACGGCCACCGGCAGACGCACTGCGAGGGGGATAGGGATGGATTCGGCGTATCCCTGGGTTGGCCTTTCGGTCGCGAGCAGCGCCAGCCAGTCGCCCCACAGTTCCAGCCCGAACGCCACCGAGACGATTGCGAGCCCGGCGGACAGGCCCACCGCCAGCCCGACCGCGCGCCACTCGCGACGGAAGAGATGCCAGAGCAGTCCCAGGCCGGGAGTGACCTTCGTGAGGAGGACGAGCGACCAGACGGCAGGCCGTTCGAGGCCGATCACCACCGCATACGCGAGCAGGACGTTGATGTTGCCTGCCCATACATCGGCGCCGGCGAGGTAGATCAGGAGAGGCATGAGCCACGCGTAGCGCTGCGGGACGCGCCTGAGCAGCGCGAACGCGGCGGCGGCAAGGATGGCCGTCCAGAGGAAGGCGAAGGCCGGCCACGGCAGCCGCCCCGCCGGCGCCAGGAGCTGCAGGAACGGCGGCGGGTAGAGGAACGAACCGATGTGGCCCACGCGAGCCCCGGCATACGGGTCCGCGCTGTTCAGCGCAGTCCAATACGCATGGCTGTCCCAGGCCAGGTACGGGATCGTCAGCGACGACACGACGGCGGAGAACGAGAAGAGGGCCGCGACCGCGACCACCGCGCCCAGCCAGGGGAGGCCCTCCATCGCCCACGGCGGAAGGACGCCTCCGCGTGGCATCCAGGCCGCTCGGGGCAGGGCGGCACCCCTCCTCATCGGCAGATCGTACTGGTGGGACGCAAGTAGGGGAAGGGGCAGTCGGCCCGACCCGCTTGGTGCGCTCTGCCAGACTGGGCGCCATGGCAGTTTTTGCCCCGATGCGCGAGCGGCTCAACTGGATCGATTGGCTGAAGGTGATGGTCGTCTTCGGCGCGTTCCTGTTCCACGCTGCACAGCCATTCGTGTTCACGACCTGGCTCGTGAACGACGCCGACAAGAGCGTCGCGCTCAGCCTCTTGTCAGGCTTTGGGTATCTCTTCGGGATGCCCCTCATGTTCTTCCTGGCGGGAGCGACCACCTGGTTGGCGGTCGACCGGACCGGGGTCGCCGGCCATGCAGCGCTGCGGGTCCGTCGGCTGATCGTGCCGTTGGCGATCGGCCTGATCGTGCTGAGCCCGTTACAGACCTGGCTCGCAACCCTCGCGACCGGGCGGCTGGAAGATCCCGGCGGCTTCCTGGCCCGATACCTGGCATCGATCCACTTCTACCCGAGCCCGACCTGGTTCGGGGACTACGGCTACCACCTCTGGTTCCTCGCCTTCCTCTTCTTCGACGTCCTGCTCGTGCTGCCGCTGATGCCAAGGCTCCGCGCGGCTCGCGACTCTGGGACCCTTTCGGTGGGGCGCTTCGCAGCCGGACCCCTTGGGCTGGCGGCCATGTTCGCCGCCGTCGTCCTCCCACAGCTGCTCCTTCGACCGCTCTTCCCCGCCTACCGCGATTGGGCCGATTTCGGCCTCTGGTTGGCCTACTTCGGGATCGGCGTGATGGCGATGGCGGACCGCGAGCTGCTATCGGTGATCGTCAGCCGGCGGCGGCAGTTGCTGTGGCTGCTGCCGGCCGCTGCGGTCGTGCTGGCGCCGCTCCTGCTCCTCCGTTCGCCGCTCGCATTCGAGCACGATCCGGGGTTCGGCATGACGGGCTTGGCCTACATCGCGTGGCGGACGGCGCTCGGCTGGCTGATGGTCCTCGCGTTGATCGGCTTCGCTAGCACCTTCCTGCGGGCCCGGCCAAGGATCCTCGGCTGGGCCGCTCGCAGGGCGCTCCCCTTCTATGTCCTCCATCACCCGGTGGTCGTGCTTGTGTCGGCACTCGTGGTCGGGGCCGGGATCGGAATGTGGGCCAAGTACGGGCTGATCGTCGCTCTCTCGCTGGCCGGCACGCTGCTGCTTTGCGCGGCCGTCAGCCGCGGACCGGCGGTCGCGTCCCGTCGCGTTCCGGCACCCGTCGGCAGCCCGCAGCCGTGAGCGCCGCGCTGATCGCGGCCGGGGCGCCGCTGCAGGTCCCCCTGCAGGAACGACCGCGAAACCTGGTTGACCTGCTGCATCGAAGCGTGCTGCGCTGGCCGGATCACGAGGCGCTGCGATGGAAGGTGGCGCCCGGGGGCGCCTCGCCCGGATCGGGAGCGCGCTGGTCGAGCTGGACCTATGCCGAGCTGTGGGACGAGGTCCGAACCGTCTCGCTCGGGCTGCAGCGGCTGGGCGTGTCGGCGGGCGACCGCGTCGCGATCCTGAGCCGATCGCGCCCCGAGTGGATCGTTGCCGACCTCGCCAGCCTCGCCTTGGGCGCGGTCACCTGTCCGATCCAGCCCGGCGAGCCGCCCTCGCGCCTGGGCGGCCTGATGCGGCACCTGGCGCCGCGCGTGGTGGTCGTCGAGAACGACCACCTGCTGCAGCGGCTAATCCGCGCCACCGGCGACGAGTCCCCGGCAACCATCATCAGCATCGAGCCGATCGCGTCCGGGTCGGAGGCGCGGACCTCCCTGGCCGATGTCGCCGAATCCGCCGACAGGTCAACCGAGGCCGCGACAGCGTGGGAGGCGGTTCTCGCCTCGGTCGAGCCGTCGAGCGTGGCGACGGTGGTGCACACGATGGCCGAGGATGGCGAGCCGCGCGGGGCGGTGCTGACGCATGGCAACGTGGTCCACAGCGCGCTCGCGGCCACCCAGGCGATTCCACTCTCCACGGCCGATGTGATCCTGTCGGTGCTGCCGCTCAGCCACATGTTCGAGCGCGGGGCGGACGTGATGGCATCACTCGGCGCCGGGGCCACGGTCGTCTTCGCCGACCGATCGATGGAGCGCTGGGCCGCCGACCTGACCGAGGTGCGCCCGACGGTGATGTGTTGCGTCCCTCTCTTCTTCGAGCAGCTGGAACGGCGCATTCGGGGAGGGGCCGCCGGCAGCCCCCCGTACGCCCGGACGCTCTTCGGCTGGGCCAGGCGCCTCGGCGAGCGCAGCGACGGCCTGCGCGAGGCCGGTCGGAGGGTGCCGCTCTGGCTGCGACTCGCGACGAGGATGGCGCGACGGACGGTGCTCGCCCCCGTCCATCGGGCCCTTGGTGGCCGACTTCGCTTCTTCGTCTCCGGCGGCGCGCCGCTGCCGGAAGCGACGGCCCGCTTCTTCGCGAGCCTGGGGGTCACCATCCTGGAGGGCTTCGGCCTGACCGAAACCGCGCCGCTGTTGACGGTGAACCGATACGGGTCGCAGCGCTACGGCACCGTCGGTCCGCCGGTGGTCGAAACGCAGATTCGGATCGAGCCGGGGACGGACGAGGTGCTGGCCCGCGGCCCGCAGGTGATGCTCGGGTATCTCGACCTGCCGGACGTGAACGAGCGGCTGATCGACGCCGAGGGGTGGTTCCACACAGGTGACCGAGGTTCGCTCGACGGCGACGGCTACTTGCGCATCACGGGACGGATCAAGGACCTGCTGGTCCTGTCGAACGGCAAGAAGGTGGCGCCCGGACCGATCGAGCAGGCGGTGATGGAGTCGCCGCTCATCGCGCAGGCGATCCTGCTCGGCGATCGGCAGGACGCGGTGGGGCTCCTGATCGTGCCGGAGGAGGGTGGTGATCGCGGACCTGGCTCAGCCGATTCCCCCCGCCTTCATCGAGAGGTCGAGCGCCTCACCTCGGAGTTCGCCGCTCATGAGCGGCCGCGCCGATTGGCGATCCTGCCCCGCCCGCTCCGCGCCGGTTCAGGTGAGGTCGACGGAGACGGTCGACCCATTCGGGCTGCGGTGCTGGCTCAGTTTCCGAACGAGGTTGCCGCGCTCTTCCGGAGCACATCGCAGGCACAGCCGGTGCCGGATCAGCGAGGGGCCTCTGGCGGGACGAAGGCCATCTCCTCGTCGCAGCCGGAGCAGCGGTAGACCCGCTCACCCCGGAGGAGCCGACGCTCGGGGTCGCGCGCGTCGGGCGAGTGGTCGGCGACAGGGCGCATCTCCATCCAGTCGTCGCCATGCCGGTGCATGAGCCGGTCCATGTCAATGTTGAGCACGTGCCGAATTCCTCCCGCTGCCTGGGTGTTGGTCCACAGTGTCCTCCATCGGGCCAGCGGAGCGCCAGACCCCCGGGGAAGGTTCGAGGGCCGCCCTGGCGGGCGACCCTCGACAACGGTCAGGTAGACAGCGGGAGATCAGCTGCCGGGGACGTACATCAGCAGTAGCTGCCCATCCTCGCGCCGGGTGAAGAACTCGGAGTTGAACGCCGGACCCAGCGGATACACGGGTCCGGGCCAGTAGAACGGTCCACTGATACTGCCAGCGAGGTTGACGTGCGACTGCACGTCGAGCACCCACCAGCCCGAACCGAGCCATGCCGAGGCGTCCACGATCCCGCTGGTCTCGGCCGTGGCGACCTGGGTCGTCGAGGCGACCTTAGTCCAGGACGGCGACGCGAAGCTGTACCGCCACACGTCGTTGGCGCTGGCGGCGTCCTCCTGGACCATGATGCTGTTGTGGCCCACCCCGATGTTGTCGGGGTTGACAAACCCGACGCCGGGATCGATCACGGTGATGATCGGCCCGGCCTCCTGGAGCCGAAGCCGGCCCTGGGCGATGAACGAGAAGGAGTCAACCACCGTCGGGTCGTCCTCGTTCAGGACCATCTTGAAGATGCGGCCATCGGAGTCGTAGTACGGGAAGATCGTTGCGTTCGCCCGGCGGCCCAGGCGACCGGTAACGTCCTCGAACAGACGCGTTGTTCCCGTGTCTGCGAAGTAGACCACGTTGGGGTTGTCCGGGTCGTAGCCGAGGTCCTCGATCCGGACGAACTGGAAGACGTTGTTCGCGTTCGACCATGCTTCCAGAGAATCCTGGGGCGGGTTGTTGCTGCCATCCGGGTAATCATCGGTGCCGTTCGCGATGCCAGCAGGCACCGGAATGAACTCGCCGCTCCAGTCATCGCCTGGGTTGATCTCGAGGTAGTCGTTCGAGTTGTTGAACGGATCACTGGGGTCGGCCAGCGGGCCGGCGTTAGTCCCTGTGACCCGGAAAGCCCACAGATCGCCGTTGTCCTGCTTCACTGCCCCTGGGTTGGCGGCGGTGTACATGTACAGCTGCGAGGCGGGGGCGGCGAACGTGTCGTCGCCGGAGAGGGAGACCAGGTCATCCCAGCCACCAGGGACGAACACCGTGTTCTCGTGGTTCAGGCGGCCCATGCCGGGCACGGTCTTCCAGCCGGCGGTCTGGGTGTCGATCCAGACCGCTAGCCCCGCCTGGCGGTACGGCGTGATGGCGGCGTCCGCAGTCGGCGCCCCTGAGCTGAGCGGGAGCCAGTCCACCGACTCCTCGTTGACGAAGAACGTGTAGTCGCCGAAGCCTTCGGCCGGGCCCACCATCGTCGCCGAGCAGAAGCGGACGAAACCGGCCGATGCCGGGAGCACCTCGTCGAGGCTGACGATCTGGCGGGTCTTCAGGTCGAGACGCGCGACCTGGACCGATGAGTCCTCCTTGTCCGCAAACTGCGTGGCGGGCGGCGGGCCGAACGGCACGTGCGACTGCTCGAACGCAACGTAGATGTCGATGTAGCGCTTCCCGTTGCCGACCGGCACGATGCCGAGGCCGTCGGGGATCCCCTCGAACGTCTCACCGTCAAAGGTCTGACCGCTGTCGATCAGCCCGATGACCGTCCCGCCGGCGGCGATCACCGCGGCAGAGAGGCTAACCTTGGCGGCCGGGTTCGGGTGTCCCTGAGCGCCAATGGTTGCCGCGGGCACGGAAATTACGAGCGCCAGGGCCGCCAACAGGGCGCGGGCACGGTGCCTCTTCGTGGAAAAGGGAGTCATGAGCCAATCTCTCCTTGTGTCGCCAATCGAGCGCCGCAATCTCGGTGTGGGCATGCGGCGCGGGAAGAGGCCGTAACTGTGCGCCTTCCGGTGAAACATGTCACGCGGGTTGGCACGCCTGCGGTGCATCCTCGCACCACGATCACCAGCCGAATGTGTCCACGATGAGCGGGTGAACTCGCTACCCTGAGCCTAGAGCGCACCACGCTCCCCTCCCAACTCGCCGCCTGACGGAGACCGATGCGCATCCCCCTCATCCCCCGCGAGACGAAGTTCTTCGACATGTTCGTGGAGGACGCCCGCAACGTCCTGTCGGCCGCCTGCCTGCTGGAGCAGTTCTTCCGCAACTACGACGAGCGAGAGCGGATCGCCAGCCAGCTGCGCGACGCCGAGCATGCCGGCGACCAGATGAGCCACGACATCGGGTACAAGCTCGAATCGACCTTCGTCACCCCCTTCGACCGCGAGGACATCCACGCCCTGATCAGCCGCCTCGACGACATCCTGGATTTCATCGAGGAGGTCGCCGACACCTGCATCCTGTACAACATCGAGGCGCCCACTGAGACGGCCCAGGCCCAGGCCGAGATCATCACCCAGCAGTGCGAGCAGTTGGCCGAGGGGCTGACCAAGCTGCAGTCCTTCAAGGGCCTGGAGCAGCACTGGATCGAGATCCATCGGCTGGAGAACGAGGGCGATCGGATCGCGCGGCAGGCGGTCGCCGAGCTCTTCAAGCACGGCCAGGAACCGATGGACGTCATCAAGTGGAAGGACGTCTACGCGCTCCTCGAGAAGGCGATCGACGCCTGTGAGGACGCGGCCAACGTCATCGAGCGCATCGTCGTCAAGCATGCCTGAGGGATTCACCGCGATCCTGATCGCGGTCCTTGGGCTCGCCGTCGCCTTCGACTATATCAACGGCTTCCACGATACCGCCAACGCGATCGCCACCTCGGTCAGCACCCGCGCCCTCAAGCCCCAGTGGGCGATCGCCATGAGCGCCACCGCCAACTTCGTCGGTGCCCTCACCGGAACGGCGGTGGCCAAGACGATCGGCGCCGGCCTGATCGATCAGAAGGTCGAGGGTCAGCTGGTAGTGGCAGCCGCACTGCTGGGAGCTATCACCTGGAACCTGCTGACCTGGCGCTTCGGGATTCCCTCGTCAAGCAGCCACGCGCTGATCGGCGGCCTGCTCGGCGCCACGGCGGTCGCCGCAGGCTTCGGCGCGTGGAAGATGGACGGGATCCTTGGCAAGGTCATCTTCCCGCTGGTCACCTCGCCGATCGCTGGGTTCCTCGTCGGCTTCGCAGTGATGGTCGTCATCTTCAACGTGTTCCGGCGGGCGCATCCCAAGACCATGAACGACCGATTCCGCCGGCTCCAGGTCCTGTCGGCCGGCTTCATGGCCTTCAGCCACGGCAGCAACGACGCTCAGAAGACGATGGGGGTGATGACCCTGGCGCTGGTGACGGCAGGCGTGATCACGGAGTTCAAGGTTCCGTTCCCGGTCATCATCGTCGCCGCCACGGCGATGTCGCTGGGGACGGCGGCCGGTGGCTGGCGGATCATCAGGACGATGGGCACCAAAGTCGTCAAGCTCGACCCGGTGCACGGCTTTGCCGCCGAGACGACCGCGGCCACAATCATCTTCGGGGCGTCCACGCTGGGGATGCCGGTCAGCACCACCCACGTCATCTCCAGCGCGATCCTGGGGGCTGGCTCCTCAGACCGATTCAACGCTGTCCACTGGGTGGTGGCGCGCAGAATCGGGATCGCCTGGGTCGTGACCCTCCCTGCCTCCGGGACGGTGGCGGCGCTCTCGTACCTGGTGCTGAAGCCGATCCTCGGCAGCTAGGCGGTCAGGCGAAGAGCGCTAGCCGCAGGCCCACGACGACGAGCAGGACGCCGAAGGCGCGCTGCACCACCTCGCTCGGTAGAGATAGTCCCAGCCGGGCGCCGATGAACGCGCCCAGCAACAGCCCCAGTGCCAGCAAGCCGGCGTTCAGGAGGTTCACCTGGCCTGCCTGCCAGTACTGGATCGCGCCGAACAGCCCAACCGGCAGCAGCAGCGCAGCGAGCGACGTGCCTGCTGCCTGCTGGGCGGTGAAGCCGAGCAGCAGCATCAAGAGCGGAACGATGATCACCCCTCCCCCGATGCCGAACAGTCCGGACAGGACGCCGGCGGCCAGGCCGATGAGCGCCACGAGGGCGGCGGGCATGCGTGGATCCTCCAGGTGGGCTAGGTCGCCTAATCCTGAGGCATGAGCGGGGTCAGGACAGCCCGCGCCGGCCATTTCACACAGCCTTAATGCACCGATAAGGATCGGTTAAGACGGCCTGCGGATCCTCCGGTCCAGACGACGCTTCATGCCCGGAGGATGACTTGACCCACACACCACGGATCCGGCCGGCCCTGGCCGGTCTCGTCGCCGGAGCCCTGCTCCTGGCGGCGTGCTCAACCGGCTCGCCCAGCGCATCGGTCTCTTCACTGACCGGGTCGCTCACCATCTCCGGCTCGTCGACCGTCGAGCCGATCAGCAGCATCGTGGCCGAGGACTTCAAGGCCTCCAACCCAGGAATTTCGTACACCGTCGATGGGCCCGGGACCGGTGACGGCTTCGCCCTCTTCTGCGACGGCGACACCGACGTGAGCGACGCGTCGCGCCCGATCAAGGACGAGGAGGCGGCCGCCTGCGCCGACAAGGGGATCAACTTCATCGGCCTGAAGATCGGGATCGATGGGCTGAGCGTCATGACTTCGCCGCTGAACGACGCCGCCAGCTGCCTGAGCTTCCTTGACCTCTACGCGCTGCTCGGGCCTGAGTCCAAGGACTTCGAGAGCTGGTCCGATGCCAACGACCTCGCCGCGGAGCTGGGGACCCTCACCGATTACGGCACGAGCCACGCGCCCTACGCGGATGCTCCGCTCGAGGTGACGGCACCGGGCGAGGAGTCGGGGACCTACGACAGCTTCGTTGAGCTGGCCATCAGCAAGATTGCCGGCGAGCGCGAGCAGGACGCGGTCACGCGCCCTGACTACACCGCGTCCGGCGACGACAACGTGATCATTGCGGGCATCGCGGGTTCGGACAGCTCGCTCGGCTGGGTCGGCTTCGCCTTCGCAGACCAGAACAGCGATACCGTCAAGTCGCTCGAGGTGGACGGCGGCAACGGCTGCGTGGCGCCCACGCCCGACACGATCGCCTCCGGCGACTACCCGCTCTCGCGCGCGCTCTACATCTACGTCAACAGCGGTAAGGCCGCTGACAACGCCGCGCTGGCCGCGTTCGTGGACTTCTACCTCTCCGACGCTGGCATCGCCGCCGTGACCGAGGCCGACTACGTCGCCCTCGACAGCGACGAGCTGGCTGCGACCCGGAGCACCTGGGAATCGCGCTGAGCCGCGCTCTCCCCGCTGGCTAGGATGAGCGTCCGATGACAACCGGCACGTCGGCTGCCCCGACACGAGCCCCGCTGAACGCCCTGGACCTGCGTGTCGCCTCGGGACGGCGGCGTCGTGAGAGAGTGGTGCGCCTCGCCTTCGGCGCGGCTGCCGGGGTGTCGGTGGTGATCAGCCTGGCCATCATCGGCTCGCTCCTCGGCAACGCACTCTCGTTCGTCGTCAAGGTCGATCCGGCATCGCTTTGGACCGACGGTTGGTTCCCGCGCCGAGGCATGTACGACGTCAAGACAATCGTGGCCGGCACGGTCCTTATCTCGGCGATCGCCATGCTTGTCGCGGCCCCGCTCGGCATCGCCACCGCGCTCTACCTGTCCGAGTATGCAGGGCGCCGCACGCGGGCCGTCCTCAAGCCTGCGCTCGAGATCCTGGCTGCCATTCCGAGCGTGGTACTCGGCTTCTTCGCCCTTACCTGGATCAGCCCGAACCTGATCCAGGCGTTCACGGACGCGCCCCTCTTCAGCATGGCGGCCGCCGGCGTCGCGGTCGGGATCCTGGTCACGCCACTCGTCAGCTCGGTGGCAGAGGACGCGATGCACGCCGTGCCCGACTACTTGCGCGAGGCCTCGTACGGGCTCGGCGCGCGCCGCCGCACCACGAGCGTCCGCGTAGTGGCTCCGGCGGCGGTAAGCGGCATCGTGGCTGCCCTGCTGCTGGGGATCTCTCGCGCGATCGGCGAGACGATGATCGTCGCCATCGCGGCGGGAGCCACCGGCGGCTCCCTCTTCGGGCTCAACCCGCTCGAGCCCGGACAGACGATGACCGCGGCGATGACCGCCCTGGCGATCGGCTCCGACCAGGTCCGCGGCGCCGCGCTCACCTTCGAGAGCCTCTTCTTCGTCGGCCTGCTCCTCTTCCTGATCACGCTTGGTCTCAACCTGGTCAGCGAGGCGTTCGTGCGACGCGTCCGGCAGCGCTACTGATGAGCGTCGCGCAGGCTCCCTCAGCCGGCGAGCTGGTCGCCGCGCGCCTGCGCGGAGGCGGCCTCGACTGGCGTAGCTACCTCCTTCAGGGGACCATGCTGCTCGCCCTGATCCTTGCGCTCGGCATCCTGCTGGTGCTGCTGGTCGACATCGTCACCCGCGCTGTGCCGGTCCTGACCGAACGCCCGATCGACTTCCTCACCGCCGACCTCTCGTCGCGTCCGGCGCGCGCCGGGATCGCGCAGGGGCTGCTCGGCTCGCTCCTGCTCTCAGTGTTCGTGGCGCTGCTGGCGCTGCCGATCGGCATCGGCGCGGCGGTTTACCTCGAGGAGTACGCGCGCGACACCCGACTCACGCGACTGGTCCGGACCAACATCCGCAACCTCGCCGGTGTTCCGGCGATCGTCTACGGCCTGCTTGGGCTGGCCGTCTTCGTCACCCTGCTGGGGATGGGCAAGACCCTGATCGTCGGCGGCCTGACGCTGGCGGTCCTGGTGCTGCCGATCGTGGTGATCACCACCTCTGAAGCGCTGCGCGCCGTGCCGAACAGCATTCGTGAGGCGGCCTTCGCGGTCGGTGCCACGCGCTGGGAGACGGTCCGCAGCCATGTCCTGCCCTACGCCGCGCCCGGGGTCCTGACCGGCACCATCCTGTCGCTGGCGCGCGCATTTGGCGAGACGGCGCCGCTGCTGATGGTCGGCGCCGTGGCCGGCACCTTCAGCACCCGTGGCGGCCTGCTCGAGCAGATCAACGGCCCATACACCGCCCTGCCCACCATCGTCTTCAACTGGGCCGGTCAGCCGCAGGACGAGTTCCGCGCCCTGACCGCCGCCACCATCGTCGCGCTGCTGGGCGTGATCCTGCTGGTCAACGGGTCCGCCATCCTGCTGCGCAATCGGTACGATAGGAAGTGGTAACCGCATGACGCTCGATCTGGCGCCCCTCGCTCCAACGACCGGCACGCGACAGGCCGTGGAGGTGATCCCGCGAATGACGATCGGGACCCGTGACGCGCCCCCTGACACGCTGGGCGAGGCGGCCCTCGTCTTCGACGTGCAGCGTTTCAGC
>Ga0184639_10000211_pt1 | contig 21122 bp, 26 predicted proteins | sample PLM31_170_b2_FD_133155 | JGI IMG/M metagenome (GOLD analysis project Ga0184639, IMG submission 133155) | Groundwater sediment microbial communities from an aquifer in East River, Colorado, USA - PLM3-1_170_b2 | ecosystem: Environmental > Terrestrial > Soil > Riparian zone | place: USA: East...
AATGCCACGCTGTCTACATCCCGTGCCCGCGTGCTCATTCGAGCTCCCTTCCTCCGGATGCCGCTACCAACCGACGAACCCGACAGGCTATTCCGGGGAGGTTCGCCTCGAATCCTCCCTGCCGGCGCGCCATCCACGACTGCAAGGAACATCTTCTGCTCAATCGAGAAGTGACCGATGTTGTCGACGCCGCCAGAGATGTGCGTTTGGAAGATCCGCTCCGCGTGCGCGCGGTGATCCCCTCCGTAGTAGGGCCCTAGTGCTTCGTCGATCAGGTCGACCACAAAGTTGAGGTCGGAGGCTTCTGCTTCGCGGATGCTGATCGCCGACCCGACTGCTTCCCCGATGGGCACGTCGTCCATCTGGTGCCTTCCGTCTGTCCTCGGCTGGGCGACTGCTACGATGCGCCTCCGTTCCGATGCGTGTCAAGACGAGCAGCTGCACTCGCCCGTGGGCTGCCTGCTCGGCACTCCTCCGACAAACGTCATGCCTCTGTTCACGCGGCGCACGAGGACCTCGTCGGCGGCGCCATGTCGAGACGCCACGCGCGATCGTACTTGTCGAGCGTCGTAGGGGAGAGCCGATCGGCCCTGGCCCGCCAAGCCGCGTAGAAGTCTTTGAGCGGGATGTGACCGAGGGCGGGGTCGATCCAGTCGCCGCGCGCCTTCGATGCCTCCTGGTCGGCAAGGTACCGCTCGGCGTCGACCTTCCGCCGGAACGCCTGGGGCCGCTCGATGCTCGACGGATCGCGGTATCGAGCCACGTAGGACCACTCACGACGCCCGCAACCGGAACAGACCCGCTGGCCCTCGGGGACGTTCCGCCGGCCGCCGGGTGGAGGAGGCCGAGGCCGCCCTGGCGGCGAACGTGGGCGGCGATGGTCCGAGCGCTCGGCATCTCGGCCGTGGCCCGGGAGCTCGGGGTGAGCCGTCAGGCCGTACGGGACCGGGTGCTACGGATCGAGCGGGGAGCCTAGGGGAGCGGCGCGGAGAGGGCCGGGTTGGGGTCGTGCTCGTCGCAGACGACGACCGTGTAGATGGTTCCGGCGTAACCCTGTTGGCCCGGTTTCGGCGGGTCCTCCCACCGAACGATGACGCGGCGGGTCGCCTCGTTCTCGCACTGGGCGTTGGTCGCCGGGTCGAGGCGCTGGCACTGCATGGCCGCAGTGTACGGCCGCGTGGGCTATCGAGGGCCGGAACCAGTCAGTTCGGCGTACCTGAAACAGCTTGTTACGTGGTCTTGCACCATGCCGACGGCCTGCATGAACGATTTCCCTCGCTCGTTCACTCGATCTCTCGCCCCGGCATGCCCGCGAACTGGCAGGTGGGGCTCTGACCAGTGAGCTTGCGATAGGCTGAGATCAGATCGCATTCGCGACCGCGTCTCTCGCGCTTGTCAACCTCAGGCATCTCGATCCATGAGACGTCCACCACCGCCCCCCGCCGCTCGTGCACCAGAACGCACCCGCCTGCCACATGCGGCGCAGAGCCAGGCTTCCTGATGCCAGCCGCGACATACTGCGCTGCCTTCCTGATGTGCCTGAACCGCTCCCGGATCGACCTCCCTGTCTCGCCGATGTAGATGAGCCCTGGCTCGTCCCGGACTCGAAGCCGATACACGCCCGAGACATTTGGCGCGATCGCCCTGTGGGGGACGATGGCCGCGTCAAGCTGGAGCCAGTCGGACCACTCGAGCCCTTCCCCGTCTGCCGACTGTGGGTCTGAGCCGCTCATCGCTGCAGGGCCTCGATGACTTGATGGGTCGCCTCTTCGGGTGGCTCGTGCTCCCACACGCGCACGACGGTCCAACCCGCCTCCCGCAGGGCCTGGTCGACGCGCCGGTCTCGCTCGACGTTCCGCGACAGCTTGGGGGCCCAGTAGTCGGGGTTGGACCGAGGGCTCGTTCCGTGCTCGGGGCACGCGTGCCAGAAGCAGCCGTCGGAGAAGACGGCGATGCGGGCCCTGGGGAACACGATGTCTGTGCGCACGCGGAGATTGCCCGCGCTGATCAGAAGGTCCTTGCGGACCTATGGGCGACTACGCGGCAGACCTGCGCCTCACGCAGGGATCAAACTGGCGTGCAGAGGATATTGAAGTCGGACTGCCCCACCCAGTGGGCCAGGAACCACACGGCCATCCAGCGATCGCACATCAGGCCTTCTCGGATGCCGCGAAGGAATACATGTTGGACCACGTGCTCGCCAACCTCAAGCCACGAGCGGAAATCGAAGCCTTCCGCACGGAGTGGACCACCTCGTTCGAAGCAGATACCGAATCCGGCGCTGGCTGGTAGCCGTCACGCGAGCGGGCTCAGGCGAGGTGAGAGTCGCGCTCGCGGCTACGCTACGGCCAGTGGTCACCTTGGCGCGCAGGTGGTCGGAAGTTCCTTCTCAAGCCGCGGATGCTATCCGCGAGTACCTGCTCGCGAGCGGCGGACAGGACGTCGAACGCGTGGGTTTCCACGAGGCGTGGCGTATCCGTCTCCCCGGAGCAACCGTGACGATGTTCCACTCTGGGACGCTGTACTTGGCGGCGTCCGCCCCTCCAACGCCCGCCGCGGTGGCGGCCCGGGGGTTATTGTTGAGCATGCCGCATGAGGTTGATCTCTCGGGATGCAAGGCCAAAGTCGAGCATGGTCGCAGGCACATGACCGAACTCGACAACGCCGTGCGGGCATTCTTCGATGACCCCGGCAACTGTCCGGCCATGGTCTCCACATTCGATGAGGAATCGGGTTTTCACATTTTCCGGGTGGGCTCCATCCCCACACAGCTCCACGAACTCCAGATTGAGGCCGCTCTTCGAGTAGGCGATGTGGTTCACGATCTTCGTTCAGCATTGGATCATCTCGTGTGGCAGCTCTCGCTCAAAGGGGCGGGGGGGAGCGAGCCGCAGGACGCTCTGAGCATTCAGTTTCCCATTGCTAGCTCAGCAAAGGACTTTGAGTCTGCTCGTCGCCGAACGTTGCGCAACGTTTCCACCGACCACCAAGATTTGATCGAGTCGTACCAGCCGTATCACGAGGGGGCAGGACGTCCGGACAGTTATTCCGGACCATACATTCATCAGCTGACGCTTCTTAGGCAGTTGTCGAACGTTGACAAACACCGATTGCTCACAACCATATTGAGCCTTTCCTCGGGAGCGATGTTCTCAATCCCGCCCGACCTCTTGGAGCCGGCCGAGGTGACCTACATGGGATTCACCCTCACGACGGACCTCGTGCCCGTTGAAACGGACAACGACTTTCGTCTCGAGGAGGGTGCGGCCTTTGCCAAAGCGAGACTGCGTGGAGAGCGTCTTCCCGATGGGACCCACGTTGGTCGCTCTATGCCATCACTTGGTCTTGAAGAGAATCGACCAATCGCACCGACCTTGGGCCGAATCGCCGATTACGTGGAGTTGATCCTTAGGGGCTTTACAACGGAAGGAACGTGAGGGGGCGCTCGGTGCTCGAAATGCTGAAGTCTGCGAACCAGCGTTCGTTCAGAGACAAGTGAGCTTGCCCCGGTTTCCCGGACAGGTCGGCTTCGGTGATCATGCCGCATCGGCGTCGATGGTGTGGCGGGATTCGAACTCCGCCGGGCTGAGGTTGCCGATCGAGGAGTGCCGGCGGCGAGGATTGTAGAAGGCCTCCACGTAGTCGAAGATCGCCGACGCCAGCTGGTCCCTCGTCTGCCAGTGGTGCCGGTCGAGCAGCTCGAGCTGCAGGCTCCCGAAGAACGACTCGGCCAGGCTGTTATCGAAGCAGTCGCCGATCGATCCCATGGACCCCAGCAGGCCGGCGGCCCGGAGGCGCCTGCCGAAGGCCCACGACGTGTACTGGCTGCCGTGGTCGGTGTGGCAGATGGTCTTGCCTTCGGGCGGCCGCCGTCTCCAGATCGCCATCTGCAGGGCGTCGACGACGAGCTCGGAGCGGATATGGTCGGCGATCGACCATCCGATCACCATCCGACTCCAGGCATCGAGGACGACCGCCAGGTAGACCTTGCCGCCTGCCGTCGGATGCTCGGTGACGTCGCTGACCCAGAGCTGGTTCGGGGCCTCGGCGTTGAACTGCCGCATCACCAGGTCCTCGGCGAGCTCGGCTCCCGGGTCTCGCCGGGTGCAGCCACCGCGTCGGCGCCGGTAGACGCCTTGGATGCGGGCGGCCCGCATGAGCCGGGCCACCCGCTTTCGGCCCACCTGGATGCCCTCTCCGAGGCGGAGCTCCGCGTGGACCCGAGGGGCGCCGTAGGTGCCTCGGGACTGGGTGTGGATCGCTCTGATCCGCTCGGTGAGGGCCGCGTCACGCCGGGCCCGCGGCGACGGGTTCACCGTGCGGTACCGCCACTCGTAGAAGGAGCTGGTCGAGATCCCGAGGCTCCGACACAGCACCGTCGTCGGGTAGTTGGCCTTCTCCGTCTCCACCAGGTCGTAGGTCACCTCGAGCGGTAGTTGGTCTCGCCTGCGAAGAAGGCCGCGGCTTTTCCCAGGATCTCCTTTTCATCCGGAGCACCCGGTTCTCCCGACGGAGCCGGACCAGCTCGACCCGTTCCTCGGTGGTCAGGCCCTCACGGCCACCCTCGTCGACGTCGGCCTGGCGCAGCCAGGTGCGTAGGCAAGACTCGGAGATCCCGATGTCCGCGGCGATCTGCGCGATCGGCTTCGCCCGCTCCCGGGCCAGCTCGATGGCCCTGCGGCGAAACTCCGGTGGATGGGCCGGTGGCATTCGGACTCCTTTCCGAGGAAGGCGTCGGCCCCCCTCAGGGTAGGTGTCCGGACTACCGGGGCAAGCTCACCTTCCCACTTGAGGAGGGTGATGCTACGAGATGCCTCGGCACGGTGCCGATCGCGGGTTTTTTCGTGCCCTTCAGGGAGATCTAGACGAGTAGCAGGTCGGCCCGACATCTTCACGATTTGGCGACTTCGGACCGCCGAGTTAGGGGTGGAGTGAATTGGTTCCGCAGACAGAGCAGAGAATGAGCCACTGCGAGTTCCTTCTCGAGCGCAGGCAACTCAGACTCAGAGACGGTGACGTGGCGTCCGAATATATCAGCATCGACCTCGCCCCTAGCCTTCTCTATCAAAGGCACAACAGCCTTACCCGTGAAGTCTCCGCCCATGATGAGAATCTGGGCGTCGTAGAAGGCTGCCGCATTGACGAACTTCATCCAGGAACGGTCAGAAGCATGGATATCGGTGGCGAAAAAAAAGATCCTCATCTTGGCGGGACTCACAGTCAACCCTTCCAGCGCGGCAAGGCTGGCACCCTCGCTGCAGCCAGAATCGTAAGGCTTAGTTCTTCGACGTGACTTGCCATCGCCGCCGCAGCCCCTTCGTCCTCGCCTTGATCGCTCTCAGGATCTTGCGGTGCTCACGGACTTGCCCCGCCTAGGCCTTCTCCCCCTGCCTCGCCTGTCTGTTGAAAGCAATGCCGCACGGACCGTCATGACACGACGCTAGGATAAGCGAATCCTCAGCTAGACGTGTTGTCGGACTGCCGGCCCCAGTCGTACTGATAGCGGATCATCTTGAGAACGTGCCCGGTCTCAATCTTCTGGATTCCTGGTATTGCCGCCAGGCGCTGCCGGATAAAGGCCTGCAAGTCTTGGACCGACTGAAACCATGCTTCTGCCACAAAGTCATAGGTTCCGATTGTCATGCCGATGAACCTGAATTCATCTAGGTCCCTGAGCTGTGCCTGGACTTCCTCAACGCTTGATGGCAGGCACTGGAGCCCGATGATCGCGACGATTGGGTAACCGATCTTGAGAGGATCGGCGACTGCAACGATCTTGATGTAGTCGTCCTGAATCAACCTTGCGATTCGTCGACGTACCGAGCTCTCGCTGAGACCCAGTTTCGAGGCGAGCTCTGCGTTACTCCGACGGGCGGACTCCTGGAGTAGGCCGATGAGCTGCCGGTCGGTGTCGTCGAGCCCGGACATCACTTTGACCCCTTTCATCCTTCTCATCCTTCAAGCCGCCTTGCCGATTTTCGGCGATTCTGTCTACCTTTGCAAGCGGATTAGTCGGGTGGCGCGCAGAACTTGACCGAATAGCGTATACTAACCCCGTTTGTGTACGGGGGGGAGGCCGCGGGATGTGGTTAGGCAAACACGCCGAGGCTTGGTGTATGGCGGGCTCTCAAGACAGGAGAAGTGCATACCCACCCTCCCATGTCTGGCCGTTGCGACTCCCCGTGGACACCTGGATCTTCAACCTCCACGTTCCGCCCTTCGACTCCAAGATCGACGAGGTTCCTGAACTTGACAGGGAGTTCCGATTTCTGACGAGGCCGGTCAAGTGATGGTTACCGGTCGGGAGTACATCCGTTCGGAACGCAATCGAGAACTACCGACCTCTGGCTCTCAATTGGAACGTCCTGAGTCTAAGAGCTTTGCCCGCAGCGGCCGGACGATCTGCATCAACCCCGTCAGCGAGTACGGTGAAGGCATCCTCGCCGGGGTCATCTTGACCTGGATGAGCGAGAGTCCACTACAGACTTGTTCCCCGATAAAGGGGGACAGCAGGAGGACCGTGTTGCTGAGCTGAGTCGGGAGTTTCAGGGGCGGAGGAAGGAGGTCAGTAGAGCGATGGGTACGCCAGTAGGCGGATCCAAGCCGAACACATCACCCAGCTGGAACGCTACTAGGCGTAGGTAGCATGCAGGGTAATGAGGGAGCATGACGATGATTTCACTCGGACTGAATCTGGGGTCTGGGAATCTGGGGCGTGAATGGTCCACTGAAGCGATCGCTATGGCGCAGTGGGCGGAGGACCAGGGCTTCCGGACGGTTTGGGTAGGCGAGGGAGGTCTGGGCAACAACGCAGTCATCCTCATGACCCTCATTGCTGCCAACACGAATCGTATCTCAATCGGGAGCGGGGTTCTCCCCTACCGGACCCGCAACGTGGCGCTTCTGTCTGCCACGTTCAAGATGCTCGATGACCTTGCGCCTGGCCGTATGAAAATGGGTCTCGGGCCCTGGTGGGAGCCGCTCGCCACTCAGGCCGGTCTTCCCAACGAGAAGCCGCTAAAAGCCATGCGAGAGGTCGTCACCGTCGCCAAGCAACTCCTTGCGGACGAAACGGTCAGCTACGACGGCGAGTTCGTGAACGTGGACAACATTAGATTCGACCGTGCTGCCGACGATAGCGGCCGTGCCTACGCGGTGCCAATCTATATCGGCGCGGTTCGGATGAAGATGGTACAGCTCGCCGGAGAGATTGCCGATGGCGTGCTCCTCGACTTCCTGCTTCCCCCGTCCTACAACCTCCAAGCCATGGAAAGCCTGAAGGCTGGAGCGGCCATATCCGGGCGGTCGATCAAGACCATCGACGTACCCCAGCTCGTCGCCTGCTCAGTGGACGACGGCGATCCGGCTTCGGCGGTCGACGACTGTCGCGCCTTCCTCACCAAGTACATAGCGCAGCAGGCACACATCACCGAATTCTGCGGAGCCGACCCCGAGTTGATCGCCACAGTGAAGGCGGAAATCGGATGGCCAACAACGACGGCCCAGATCAAGAACGCGATGCACCTAGTGCCTGACGAGCTCGTGAAGAGCGTGTCCGCCTGTGGCACGGCGACTGACGCGCTTGACATGGTGGAGCGGTACATAGACGCAGGCTGCACGGAGGCAGTGTTGATGCCGTTAGGCGGAGATCCCCACCGGACACTCGAGCAGATAGGAGGTAGCCTGTCTTTGACTGCGTCATTAGCACGGTCCGAGACAGCAACAGGAACGTGGCCCGTTTAAGAGTTGCGCTCAGCCGAGACAGTTCCTCTGTCGACCACCGCAATCGATGGATTCTGAGAGCGATTGGTGCTGGCGCTCGTAGGGTAGTCACGGTCATCGGCTTGCTCCTCTTGATTCCTGCGGGCTGGGAACTCATAAAGTTCGCAACCGGAGCGTCCAATACGACGATGCCCCATGTCAGTGACATCGTGGCCCACCTAAGGACGACAACATCGCACGGCAATACGTTCGCCGGCTTCCTGTTCGAGAACGCGTACGTCACCTTCAAGGCATCGGCCGTTGGTCTCGCGATCGGTGCAGTAACTGGCCTGACGACGGGTGTGCTCATCGTTCGCAGCCGACTGGTTGGCAAGGGCCTTCTCCCCTTGGTCGTCGCTTCCCAAACCGTGCCCATCGTGGCGATTGCTCCCGCTCTCGTGCTCTGGCTAGGTACTAGTTGGACGACCAAAGTAGTGATCGCCGGCTATCTCACCTACTTTCCGCTCACGATCGCCACGGCTCGGGGCATCCAGGCGGTCTCGAACGATAGCCTGGCCCTGATGCGCACCTACAGTGCGACCAGGCGCGAGGTGCTTTTGAAGATCCAGCTCCCGGCGGCCATGCCCATGATTTTCGTCGGCCTGGAGACAGCCGCAGCATTCTCGGTGATCGGGACCATCGTGGGCGAAATGCCGGTCGGTTCCCCCAAAGGCCTCGGCCTGGTGATCCTCACGACTTGGCAGTACTACAACTTCCAACCCGAAGCGCTGTACGGGGCGGCGCTTGCCGCTTGTGCCCTGGGAGGGCTGATGGTTGGGTTCGTGAGGGTGCTCGGACGTGTCACCCTTAAAGATCGTCGGATGGGGGCTGTGCTGTAGATATCTTCGAGAACGGACGAAATCGTGCCCTTGGGCGAGACCGATGAGTCGTTGGGCCTTGCTGCTAGATCAGTTGCCAAGCGCTTCTACTCGAAAGGGGGAGATGTCCTGGCGCTCGAGAATGTGATGCTCAGCGCACGCAAAGGTAACTTTGTCTCTCTCATCGGGCCCACGGGCTGTGGGAAATCCACAATGCTCCGGATCTTCGCCGACTTGATCCCTCCTACCAGCGGAGAGGTGAGGATCAACGGCAAAGAGGTAGGACTGGCGCGAAAAGATCGGGACTTCAGCGTCGTTTTTCAGTCTCCGAACCTTCTCCCGTGGCGAAACGTCCTGAAGAACGTCTGCCTCCCGCTCGAGGTCATGGGTGAGGGGCGCAAGGAGAGGAAAGCGCGAGCGAAGAGGATTCTCGAGGTTGTCGGGCTATCGAGTTTCGAACGGCATCAACCCTGGCAACTGTCAGGGGGTATGCAGCAGAAGGTCGCCCTCGCCCGTGCGCTGGTCATGAATCCCAGTGTCTTGCTCATGGATGAGCCATTCGGTGCCCTCGACGAGATTACCCGGGACCGAATGAACTTGGAGCTCATGTCGATTTGGCAAAAGTTCGAGACGACGGTGCTCTTCATCACACACAGCATCCCCGAGGCGGTCTTCCTGTCTTCCCATGTCGTCGTGATGTCCGCCCGGCCCGGACGGACCGTGGCTGCACTATCTATTGATCTTCCCTATCCGAGAACGCAGGAGACCCGCAGCGACCCCCGCTTCTTCGAGTTCGTCAACACCCTGCGGAAACACCTCGCCGTCGCGTCGCAGCAGGAGGGTTCGTGAGCACTGGGACCACGAAGGCTCCGGCGACCGAGGCGGTTGTGAGTGAGGCCGGTCCACCGCCACACAGGGCGTCGATGGCGGTTTCGAAGATCGCCGGTTCCGTGCTCCCGCCTGCGTTCATGCTCGCGCTCTTCATTGGTGCCTGGGAGCTGGTGGTCTTGGTTCAAGATATTTCGAAGATCCTCCTCCCTCCGCCGCACCAGATCGCATACCTCTTTCTCGACAACTTCAGCCTTCTGGCCAGGTTCGGGCGCAACACGGCCTCCGAGGCCCTTCAAGGGGTTGCATTTAGTTGCGCATTTGCTATACCCATCGCTGGCGCCTCGGTGAGCGTGCAATGGCTGGCCCGGGGATTGTCAACCTACTCGGCGGTCGTAAAGGCTATTCCCGTTGTCGTGTTGTTTCCCGTTGCGACCGTGTTCTTCGGAGTCAGCTCGCCTGCAGTGATTGCCATCGTGACTGTCACGGTGTTCCCGATCATGTTCACGTACGCCCTACGAGGGTTTTCATCAAACTCCGAGCTTGATGAGCTCATGCGCTCCATTTCGGCACCGCGCTTCCGAAGGTTCATCTCGTTGACCCTGCCGCAGTCCTCGCCCTACCTAATGGCCGGCCTCAAGACAGCGGTTCCCATCTCGCTGATCGTGGCCATAGTCTCTGAGTACTTTGGAGGATCGGTCACGACCCTGGGATCCTACATTCGAAGGGAGGCAGCCCAGCTGCACACCCCTAACGTGTGGTCCGCAATTCTGATGTCTACTCTTCTTAGCATCGCTCTCTACTCCCTTGTGTCGTTCCTGGATCGCATTGTTCTGTACTGGCATCCCTCACGCCACGGTTGACTAGATGGAGGTGTAAAACGGGCATCGTCTTTCGGACCGCTAAGGGAGGTGATGGTCAAAAGCATTTTCAATGGACATTTGTCCTTACTCGTCGCTACAGGAGGGGAGGGTCAAAGATGAGAAAGCGACTAGCTCTTCTTGTCATTCTGTCGATGGTGGCCGCTGCGTGTGGCGGCGACGCCGAGGAGGGCGCCAAAGAAGCGAAGGTTACCAAGCTCACTCTCCAGCTGGCATGGGTGACCCAGGCGCAGTTCGCCGGATATTACGCGGCGGACGAGCTCGGTTTCTACGAGGACGAGGGCCTCGACGTCACCATTCGCCCCGGTAGCCCGGATATTCGGCCGACTCAGGTTCTCTTGGCCGGTAGTGCCGACCTCGCTATCGAGTCATTCGGGGCGGTCCTGTCAACTCGAGACCAAGGCGTCGACGTTGTGAGCATCGCTCAGATATTCCCGCGTGCCGGTTACCGACTGATTTCCTGGGCCGACGAGAACATCATCACCCCTGAGGATTTCAGGGGCAAGAAGGTCGGCTTGTGGAACGGGTTCAACCCCTCCTTTTTTGCAACGGCTGCGAAGCACGGCCTGGATATCGACAAAGACGTGACGATCGTGAATCAGAGCTTCGACATGACCGCGCTTCTCAACCGGGACGTCGACCTCGCCAGTGCCCAGACCTACAATGAGTTCGCGCAGGCGATTGTGGGATGTAAATGCCCACCCTCTTCCTTCAGAGTGTTCGACTTCAACCAAGATGCCACGAGCACCCTTGAGGATACTGTTCTCGCCACACGTGAGTGGCTTAACGACGAGGGCAATCAGGATGCCGCTGTGCGCTTCCTCGGGGCCACCTTCAAGGGTTGGATTTATTGCCGAGACAACCCCGAAAAGTGCGTCGACATCGTCGTGGCCAGGGGGACCGCCCTGCCGACGGGTTTCCAGCTGTGGCAAATGAACGAGGTCAACAAGCTCATTTGGCCGTCGATCAGCGGGTTGGGGAATCTGACGCGCGACATGTTCCTCCAAGATGCCACCATTGAGTACACGTACGAGGTCATCAAGAAGCCGGCGACTGAGGCTTCCTTCGATATGACGTTTCGAGACAAGGCCGTCGAAGGCTTCAGTAACGAGGACTTGTTCGGTGAGTCGTTCCAGCCCCTGGATATTAGTCTCGAAGAACTCGCTGGAGCGTGACAGGCCACCAGGCTTGCGAAGTGAAGCGAATCACTAAAAGAGGGAGCCGAAGAGGAGGGGGTAACCGAAGATGAGGAGGTAACCGAAGATGAGCGAACCCGTCCGTAGTGCATTGATCCAGACCACCGGGGTCTGGCCACGAGAGGAGATGGTGTCCCGCCAGGCCGACCTGGTGGAGCAAGCCGTTGCGGGCGGGGCGCAAATTGTCTGCCTACAGGAGCTGGCCACCGGCCCTTACTTCTGCCAGGTGGAAGACAAGAGCTGGTTCACCCTTGCCGAGCCGGTCCCCGATGGGCCGACCGTGAATATGTTTCGGGAGGTCGCGGCCAGGTTGGCGACCGTTCTTGTGGTGCCTCTCTTCGAGGATGCCAGCGGCTCCTACTACAATACGGCGGTCGTCATCGACGCCGACGGTTCGATCGTCGGCAAATACCGCAAGACCCACATTCCGCAGGTCAAGGGTTTCTTCGAGAAGTACTACTTCAAGCCTGGAAACACCGGTTTCCCTGTTTTTGAGACGCGCTACGCCAAGGTGGGCGTCTACATCTGCTACGACCGCCATTTCCCCGAGGGAGCCCGCTGCCTCGGACTGGCCGGAGCCGAGATCGTCTTCATTCCGTCGGCCACGGCCGGCAAGTCTCGGCGGCTTTGGTGGGTCGAGCAGCGTTCGCACGCCGTCGCGAACGCCTATTTCGTGGGCACCATCAACCGGGTCGGCAAGGAGACCCTGGGCGAGCAGGTCTTCTTCGGTCACAGCTACTTCTGTGACCCGTACGGAGTTGTAATAGCCGAGGGCGGCGAGGAAGAGGAGATCATCTACGCCGACCTCGACCTGTCGATGGTGGAGGAGGCCAAACGCGAACTTCCCTTTTACCAGGACCGGCGGCCGGAGACCTATTCTGCGATCACCGTGCATGTATGCTGAACTCGAAAGAATCGTGCGAAACACGCGAGAATGCTTTTCAGAGCCCTCGCCGACCAATTGGTGGCTGAGGTGGTCAGCCTACACACGGAGCCCCGGTTGCGTAGTGCTCGAATCGGACGAAAACGATAAGGAGGGTGACGTCGTGAGAGTGGTGTCGTCCGTAGGGTCCGACATCGTCGAGCGTTGCAAGAAGTTCAGTCTCTTTGAGTGGAGCACGCAGTCGTCGGCCCACCCCTTACCGATCGTTCGGGCTTCCGGTGTGTACCTCTGGGACGCCGACGGCAAGCGATACCTAGACTTCAGCTCTATATCGCAGAACGTCAATATTGGCCATAGCGATCCGCGAGTGGCGGAAGCCGTGGCGGAACAGATGAAGAATCTTTCGTTCGTCTCGCCATCCGATGCCACAGAGGTAAGGGGCGCAGTCGCCGAAAAGTTGGCGAGCTTGGTGCCGCCCGGGCTGACCAAGTCGTTCTTCACCCTCGGAGGGTCCGACGCCAACGAGGCTGCTCTACGGATCGCCCGACTGGTCACGGGCCGCCGGAAGATCGTGACCCGCTACCGCTCCTACCATGGCGCCACTCTTGCCGCGCTCACAGCCTCTGGCGACCCCCGGCGGTGGGCCGTCGAAGCCGGGATGGGCGACATCGTTAGAGTTCCCGACCCGTACCGATACCGTTGTTCCTGGTGTGCGAACCGGGATGCGTGCACAAACTCCTGCCTTGACCAAGTGGAGGAAGTCATCCAGCTTGAGGGTCCTCACACTATTGCTGCAGTCATGGTCGAGCCCATCACGGGCTCAAACGGCATCATCGTACCGCCCGAGGGCTGGCTCCGGGGTCTACGTAATCTGTGCGATCGATACGGGATTCTCCTGATCGCCGACGAGGTCATGAGCGGGTTCGGCCGGACAGGAAAGTGGTTTGCCGTCGACCACGAGCATATCTCGCCCGACATCATGACCGTCGCAAAGGGCATCACTAGCGGCTACATACCCCTCGGCGCATGCATTGTCAGTGACGCCATCGCCGAGCATTTCGACGACAACGTCCTCTGGGCCGGTCTCACCTGCCAGAGCCACCCAGTGGGTTTGGCAGCCGCTCGCGCAAACTTGCAGATCTACGAAACCGATGGCCTGATTGAGAACAGCGCCAGGATGGGCGAGGTGCTCCTCGCTGGGCTCGAGGAACTGAAGGAGCGACATCCCTCGGTTGGCGACGTGCGAGGACGGGGCTTATTCAGCGTGATCGAGCTCGTCCGCAATCGCGAGACGCGCAAGCCCCTCTTCGAGTTCCCCGGACCCGCGAACCCGGCGGCGGCCCGGATGAAGCAATTGATGTCGAAACGGGGATTGGTCACATCCATGAGGGGCAGCTTCCTTTTCGCCAGCCCCCCGCTGATAATCAACGAAGAACAACTCCGGTGGGCTCTTAGCGTCTTCGACGAGGCTCTCGCCATAGCCGACGCGGAGATTATAAGCCCGGAAGCTACGTGACGCAGCAAGGGAGGAGCATGCAAATGACTGCCGAGGCCGATTACTCGGACCGATTCAAAATCGGGGTTAAGGTGGTCAAGTCGCTGGGTGGTGACCCGGAACAGCTGAAGCGGTGGAGTTCGCTTGACCCGGTCGTCGGCCCCAAGCTCGATCGGATGCTGGGAGAGTTCTGTTTCGGAGACGTCTGGGCCGGAGATGGCCTCGACCTTCGTACCCGCCGAGTCATCACATTAACAACGATTGCTGTGCTGGGTCGCCCCAGCCTGCTCAAAGCGCATGTCAGAGGAGCGTTAGATCAAGGGTTCGAGCGCGCGGAAATCCTGGAAATTTTCGTCCATTTGATCGCCTACGCCGGCTTCCCGGTCGCGCTCTCATCGATCGAGTGGGCACTGGAAGTCTTCGCCGAGATCGACGCTGGCGAGGGCTGAGGCCGCAGAAGGTGCCGAAGCGGCCCGGCCTTCCGTTTCGATCGACATTAACAAGCACGCTCGCTGGGGAGCACCGGCTCCGGCATCGTCGGAATAAGCAAAGGAGAATGGAGCTTTGAAAACTGTGATCAAGAACGGCACCATCATCACCTCCAGCGAAGTTGTCGGAGTAAGCGTCCTCATCGACGGTGAGTCCATCCTCGCCCTCGTGAGCCCCACGACGGAATTGGCTACACAGTTCGAGGCGGGCGCGGACCGGGTGATTGACGCCGCTGGCCGCTATGTGATTCCCGGCGGCATCGATGCGCACACGCATCTGGAGTCACCAGGTCAGAACATTACCGTATCCGACACCTTCGAGACGGGAACCCAGGCAGCAGTGTGGGGGGGTACGACCGCAATTATCGACTTCGCCCGCCAGACGAAGGGGACCTCGATTCGCGGCGGATTCGAGGAGTGGCTCGCCAAGACCGAGAGTCGGTGCGCCGTCGACTACGGCTTCCATATGATCATCAGTGATGTCAACGACGAGACGCCCAAAGACATGGACATCCTCGTTGGGGAAGGCGTGACCAGTTTCAAGATGTTCATGGCCTATCCCGGCCGCGTTTACTTGAACGACGGGGAAATCTTCCGCATGATGCAGCGGGCCGGGCACAACGGTGGGCTCATCATGATGCATGCGGAGAACGGCGTTGCCATTGACATCCTTGCTCGGGAGGCCATCGCGCAAGGGAACACCGCCCCCGTCTACCACGCATTCACCCGGCCCGCAATCTGGGAAGGCGAGGCGGTAAACCGCGCCGTGAAGCTCGCTGCGATCGCCAGGGTCCCTGTCTACATCGTCCATGTCTCCTGCGGCGAGGCCCTCCAGGAAGTGGTCGACGCTCGTGATACGGGCCAGAGCGTCTTCGCCGAGACCTGCCCGCAGTACCTCTTCCTGTCGGTCGAGGATCTCAAACGTCCGAACTTCGAGGGTTCCAGGTACGTCTGTTCGCCGCCGTTACGGCCGAAGGGACACCAAGCCGATCTGTGGCGAGGCCTGGCGATGAACGACCTGCAGGTCGTCGCCACCGACCACAGCCCGTTCACATGGTCCCAGAAAAAGCTTGGGCTGGATGACTTCCGTAACATTCCCAATGGGATTCCAGGCATTGAGCACCGGATGGACCTGATCTTTCAGGGATCGGTAGCCGAGCGGAGACTCTCGCTCAATCGCTGGGTCGAAATCACCTCTACCGCCCCGGCGCGGATGTTCGGGCTCTATCCCAAGAAGGGCACGATCGCCCCCGGATCTGACGCCGACATCGTGATTTACAACCCCGAAGCCCCCCACGCTATCTCGGTCGAAAGCCACCATATGAACGTCGACTACTCGTGTTACGAAGGCTTCGAGGTGCGGGGTAAGGTGGAGACAGTGCTGATTAGAGGCAAGGTGGTTCTCGAGAAAGATCGGTACGTTGGACAGGGAAGTGAGGGGAGGTTCATGCGCCGTGGCCTCTGCCAGTTCCACGTAGACACCTAGCGGACCCCTTGGGTCAGACGGAGTGGATGTGTTGGAGCACTTAATGAACTGCTCTGCAGACCCCTTGCATTGGAGGCTGAGGAATGAAGCGAATTGACGGAGTCGTGCTTAGGATCCGACACTCGCCCACAATGATCCCCAAGGGGAGGCCGAGCACAGCCCAGCAGTCGGCTCGGGCTTCGATCGATCCGAACTGAGATGAGAGTCGAAAGATGAGCGAGACTTTCGTTGGCATCCAGGTTGGGGCCATCAGCTTCATCGACGAGGGCGTCGAAGAGACATTAGACCGATTCATCGAGTTGGCCGGGGTCAACGCCATTTGTATCTCGGCGCTTTCCTGGAACCGGGAACTCGCCGGTCGCGCCGCCGGTGACTTCCCAGATCACGGACTGAGAGAGCCCGACAATCTCCAAGGCGGAGCGTTTTTTTCACCCAACCCGAGGTATTACGAGGCCACTTCCCTTAGGCACTTCACGGCTCCCGACCCCCTCTTCAGCGGGTTCGATGCCCTGGGCGACGTCATTCCCGAGGCGCGCCGGCGAGGCATGGCGGTCTTCCCCTATTACTCCGAGACGTACGAACCGCAGCCGCGTCCGCTGTGGCAGCCCGGCTTCTCACGGGTCCTCGAGGTTGACGCCTTCGGGCGGAAAGCCACTCGTCCTTGTCTGCGAAACCCTGACTATCGGGCGTGGTGGTTCAGTGTGATCGAGAACTGGCTGTGCGAATATGACATCGACGGCGTGATGTGGGGCATCGAGCGGCAGGGACCGCTCGCGGCCATGATCGAGGGGGACGTTCCGACCTGCTTTTGCGTACACTGTCGTGAGGAGGCCGCCCGCCGGAGGATCGATGCGGAACGCGCGGCCGAGGGCTATCGGGCCATCGCACAGTACCTGGATGCGGCCTGTGCGGGGGAGCGACCGCTAGATGGTTACTTCATCACTTTCCTGCGTCTGCTGTTTGAGTACCCCGAGGTGGGACAGTGGGAGAAGCTCTGGCTCGATGCCCACAAAGCCCTATACCGCGAGATTTACGGCCAGGTAAAGTTCTACGGGGACCACTACCAGTTGGGACTCGGCATCTGGCAGATGATCGACACGTTCAATCCCTGGCTCCGTGCCCAGCACGACCCGACCGAGTATCGCCTGTGTGCGGACTGGGTCAAACCGGTGCTTTACAACGTGCCGGCCGGCCACCGCTTCGCTGCCTATGTGGAGCGGCTGTGCAAGACGGTGCTCCGTGACGCAACGCCCGACGAGTTGACGCCGCTACTCTACAGAATCCTTGGATTGCACGAGGTCGCATTTGCTGACCTCCCGCAGACCGGCTTCAAGCCCTCTTACGTCCGCGACCAGACCGCCCGGTTCGTTGAGGCGGTCGGGCCGGGCGTCCAGGTATATCCAGGGCTTGGCGTGGGTGTCGAAGGCGGTCCGCGAAAGGTTGCACCAGAGGACGTCGAGGCGATGATTGAGGCGGCGTTCGGGGGAGGAGCCTCGGGGGTGATGATCTCCCGCAATTACTCGGAGATGACATTGGCCACCCTAGCCGCGGCGGGCAGCGCGCTCCGCCGTCTGGGCAAGATCGACTAGGGAGGAGTGTGGGGTGGCGTCCTATCCCCGGTGTTAAGTGCGACGGGAATAGACTTCTTCGGCGGGCGGATCATGGTGTCCCGGGCGGCGGACCCGATCAGCGCCGGCTGGCCTGGACGGGGAACCGAAGCCGTCGGCGAAGGTACGGGTGAAATATGCTTGGGCTCGGTGCCGTTGTCACCGGAGGTATGACTCAAAGTTGGGGATGCGGGACTTCATGATGGACGTGACGTACCCTTCGGTCGCCTGACTGGAGCGACGTCGGCGCGGATGGCGCCGGCAGGAAGGAGTACGCCGATGCTCAGGATAGTCCCGGACGAGAGGAACTGTCCCTGTGCCTGGACGAGATCTGCCGGGAGGGGGCGCGGCGGATGCTGGCTGTGGCCCTCGAGGCCGAGGTCGACGCCTACATCGCCCAGGCCAAGGGCGAGCGGGACGAGCGGGGCCCCGTCCTCGTCGTGCGCAACGGCCACGCCCGGACCAGGAAGGTGGTGACAGGGGCGGGCGCCATTGAGGTGGAGTCCCCCCGGGTAAACGACCGGCGGATGGACGAGGGGACCGGGGAGCGCCTCCGGTTCAAGAGCTCGATCCTTCCCCCGTACGTCCGCAAGTCCCCAAAGGTGGCCGAGGTCCTGCCCCTGCTGTACCTGCACGGGCTGTCCACGAAGGACTTCGTCCCCGCGCTCGAGGAGTTCTTCGGCACCTCCGCCGGGCTGTCGGCGTCGGTGATCGCCAAGCTCACCGCGTCCTGGGCCGCCGAGGTCGCGGCCTTCGCCAAGCGTGAGCTTGACCCGCTTTCGTGGACACCCAAAAGTGGGGCACTTGCCCCCGGAAGGGAGTCCACATGCCACGAGGAACCCGGTATCCGGCCTCATGTGGCCTTCCTGAAGAGTCATAGAGCCAATATCATGGTGAGGCATGCAAACTGGTTGTCGCCGATGTACGCCGTGCTGGTTGCACATAGCCTCCGAGGGTTGTGGTGAACTCTTGTGAGAGATGCGAGTGAGAGACAGAGAGGTGCCGTATGCACACCTACACGGAACTGTACATAAACGGGCGATGGGTTCCCTCGACGGGGGCCGGATCCATCGAAGTGCTCAACGCCTCCACCGAGGAGGTCATGGGTCTGATCCCAGAGGGGATCCCGAAAGACATTGATACGGCGGTCGAAGCTGCAGTTGCGGCTTTCGATAAGTGGTCCGCCACCTCTTTGGACAAACGATCCGAGTTCCTGAGGGATCTCGCCGATGGCATGACCCGGCGAGCTGACGAGATCGCCACCACCATTGCCGGTGAAGTGGGTATGCCGATCAAGCTCTCGAGAGTCGTTCAAGTCGCCGATGCGGCTGAGGTGGTGGCATCCTATGCGGAGATCGTCAAGAGCTTTCCATTCGAGGAGCAGGTCGGGAACTCGCTGATCGTCCGCGAACCAGTAGGCGTGGTCGGCTGCATCACGCCCTGGAACTACCCGCTGTTCCAGATCGTGAGCAAGGTAGCACCCGCCCTCGGCGCCGGTTGCACGGTAGTGCTCAAGCCTAGCGAGGTCGCGCCTCTGAACGCGTTCATCTTCACCGAGCTGGTAGACGAGACCGGCCTGCCCCCAGGCGTCTTCAACCTCGTGTCCGGTACGGGCTCAATCGTCGGCGAGGCGCTCGCTGCTCACCCCGATGTGGCAGCGGTCTCGTTCACCGGCTCCACGCGTGTTGGTCGCCGGGTTTCAGAGCTCGCGTCTGCAACCATCAAGCGGGTTTCGCTCGAGCTCGGCGGCAAGTCGGCGAACGTGATCCTCGACGATGCGGACTTCGAGCAGGCCGTGACGTACGGGGTGGGGAAGTGCTTTCTGAACTCCGGTCAGAACTGTGGTGCCCTTTCCAGGATGCTGGTGCCGAGGGCGCGCCACGACGAGACCGTCAAGATTGCCAAGCGCGCCGCCGAGGGGTATATGGTCGGCGACCCCTTCCAGGACGAGACCTCGCTAGGGCCCCTCATCAGCGACGTCCAGCGAGAACGGGTACGCAACTACGTCCGTAAGGGGATCGACGAGGGCGCAACCCTCGTCACCGGCGGCGCCGATGCGCCCACAGAGCTACCACGTGGCTACTACGTGAAGCCCACCGTGTTCGCGAATGTCCGTAGTGACATGACGATCGCTCAGGAGGAGATCTTCGGGCCCGTACTTGCCATCATTCCCTACGAGGACGAAGAGGACGCCGTGCGCATCGCCAATGACTCGATTTACGGCCTGTGCGGAGCGATTTGGTCTAACGACCCGGAGCGGGCAATGCGAATGGCGCAACGAATCCGGACCGGCCAGGTCGATATCAACGGTGGGTCTCCCAACCGAATGGCTCCGTTCGGTGGATTCAAGCAATCAGGCCGGGGTCGAGAGTTGGGGCACTACGGGCTCGAAGAGTTTGTCGAGCTCAAGGCGATCCAACGCTAGGTCACGAGCCTTGCCGTGAGAGGTAGGCCGCTGGCTGGTCGGCAAGCGGTAGGCGGCCGGGAGCCGCGGTAGCCGAGCTCTTGCAGCTCACGGTAAAGGGTCGTCGCCCGAAGGTCGTGGCAGCGACCCAGCCGGCGCTCGAGGTACGCGAGCTGGGCCTCGGTGAGCTCGGCCGGACGCTCCCTGGAGCGGTACCGGGGAACTGTCTCTGCGGTGGCGTAACGGCGGGCCGTCCGCCAGTCCACGCCGAACTCCCTGGCGATCTTGGAGATCGACCACCCGTGGTGGGCGAAAAGCGCGTGCATCACGAGCCAGTCCTCCTCACACTGCATGCGTGAAGGGTTCAAGAACTACGGTCGGGGTCACGCGGCCCACCCGTACTCGTGAATAAGACCGCCGAGGACGTCCCTTCGATCGATCCGCCTTCGTTCCGTGTGCCGAACCGGTGACGAGGCGCCGCCGCGAGGCGTGGCTAGGTCCAGCCCCCGATGCGGCCGCTGCTCCGTGTAATGGCTCACGTAGACACGGAGCACCCGATCGAGATGCCGACGTCCGTAGACGAGGACGTGGTCCAGGCATTCCGAGCGGACGGTCCTCACGAACCGCTCGGCGAAGGCGTTGGCCCTTGGCGCCCGGATCGGGGTGCGGATGACCCGGACTTCTTCCGTCCGGAATACCTCGTCGAACGGACCAGAGAACTTCGCGTCGCGGTCGTGCAAGAGGAACCTGATCGCGGTGAGCCGCTCCTCGATGGCGAGGTTCCTGGCCTGCTGCGTGACCCACGCAGAGTCGGGATGTGCCGTCGCGCCCACCACGTGCACTCGCCTCGTCGAGACCTCGATGAAGAACAAGACGTAGAGCGTCTTCAGCCGGAGCGTCTCCACGGTGAAGAAATCGCAGGCCAGGATGCCTGAGCTTGCGAGCGGAGGAACTCGGTCCACGTCGGGCCTGACCGGCGTGGAGCCGGATCCAAGCCGTGGCGGAGCAGGATCGTCCGGACGGTCGTCGCCGAGACCCGGATGCCCAGCTTCAGCAGCTCTCCGCGGATGCGTTGGTAGCCCCACCGGGGGTTCTCGGTGCCAAAGCGAACGATGAGGGCGCTGACCTCGGGGTCGATCGGTGGCCGGCCGGGGCGCCCTCTCCGCTTGTACGTCCACTTCCTCCTGACGAGCTCCCGGTGCCAGCGGAGGAGGGTCTCGGGCCTGACAACGAACGAAGACCACTGGCCTCTGGGCATCGCCTTGCTCGCCGCCG